>Ga0307372_10007363_pt1 | contig 15787 bp, 15 predicted proteins | sample OX1MG_FD_202533 | JGI IMG/M metagenome (GOLD analysis project Ga0307372, IMG submission 202533) | Soil microbial communities from Risofladan, Vaasa, Finland - OX-1 | ecosystem: Environmental > Terrestrial > Soil > Coastal area > Acid sulfate soil | place: Finland: Risofladan, Vaasa | collected... | reverse complement strand
GGGGATTGCCGATCTGCTCGCACTTGGAGTAGGGCGTGGCATCGGCCGCCAGTGCCGGGGCACCGCCCGGACCGCTGACCATGCAATAGCGACCCGGGATGCTGCGGATCTGCACCACCCCGTGGAAGCCTTGCGCGTTCAGGCGCGAGAGCAGCTGCGCGACCTGCTCGAGCCGGGCCCCGGCCAGCGGTGTTTCGCCGAACGGCACCGGTGCAATCAACGATGTGACGCGCGGCGCTCGAGCTGCGTTGGCGGTCACGGCGCTGGTGGCGCCGGCGGCAGCGGTGGCGCCGTCCGCAGCATCGGCGCCGTCCGCGGCATCGGCTGGCGCCGCGTTCGCGCGCGCGGCGGACCCGGCGGCAGCCGCCGCCTGCAGCGTGTCGAGGCTGTGCTGCAGCTGGAGCAGCTGCAGCTGAGATGCACCCAGGCGCGCCGTCAACACCACCGTATCGCTGCCTTGCCGCCACGCCAGCAGCGCGAAGGCGGCCGCAACCAGCAAGCCGGCCGCCACCAGCCACGGCGCCGCGGACCGTCCCGGCCCGCGCGGCGCATCGGCCGAGGATGGCGGTAACGAGTCCTGCAACAGCAGGCGCACATCGCTGACGATACGATCGCCCTGGCTCTCCACGGTGTCGACCACGAAGCGCCGCAGCTCACGGCCTTGATGCGACAGCATCGCCTCGATGATGGCGCGCAGCTCCGGCGGCATCATCGGCAGGTCGGGCCGGCCGCCGGCGCGCCGCTCGCCGGTGAGGTCCAGCGGCGGCTCATTGTCGGTGGCGAGCGCCGGCACCTGCACGGTTGCGACCTCGCTCTCGCCGGGCTTGGGCTCGGGACGCAAATTGAGCTGCTCGAGCGCCTTGGAGACGTCGGCGTGCTTGATCTGCTTGGGCAAGACTCCGATCGCGCCGAGCGCACGCGCCTGGCTCAGATACAGTTCGCCCTCCTGCGAGGTGTACATCATGACCGGAATGGTCGCGGTGCGCGGGTTGGTCTTGATCGCCTGCAGCGCCTGAAAACCATCCATGCCCGGCATCAGGTGATCCATGAAGATCACGTCCGGGCGCTCCTGTGCCAGGTAATCGATCGCCTGCTCGGCCGATTCGACCGCGTCGACCGTCAGGTCGTTGCGCTCCAGGATGCGGGTCAGAAAGGCGCGCGCCGACCTGGAGTCATCGACCACCAACGCCCGTCGTGCCGTCATATGCAGTCCGCATGTCTTAGGAGTGAGGCGATCTTAGCGCAAGCGCGCGGCGCGCGATTCCTCGCCGCTGACGTCAGCTGGCAACAGTTGCTGTGCATCTGCACTCGCGCTACGGCGCAGCCTTGCGACCGGCTGCGCCGACGCGGCTCATGCTGAGGCCGCCGCTCAGCCACCGTCGCGAACCCGCTACGCGCGCGGGGCGATCAATCCCGCACGCCCACGCCGCGGCTGAGCAGCGTGAGGCTCAGGATGAACAGCGCCACCACCAGCCCCGTCATCAGAGCGAACGCGGCCAGCACGTTGATGTCGGAGACGCCCAGGAAGCCGTAGCGAAAGGCGTTGATCATGTACAGGATCGGGTTGCCGAACGACACGCTGCGCGCCCAGTGCGGCAGGATCGACACCGAGTAGAACACCCCGCCGAAGTAGGTGAGCGGCGTCAGCACGAATACCGGCACGATGTTCATCTGCTCGAAGTTGCGCGCGAACATCGCGTTGATGAAGCCGGCGAGCGAGAACGCGGTGGAGGTCAGCAGTGCCGCGGCGATGATCGCGCCCAGGTGATGCACGGGCATGCGCGTGAACCCCAGCGACACCGCGGTGACCAGCAACGCGACCAGTACGCCGCGGATGATGCCGCCGCAGGTATAGCCGAGCACGATGATCCAGTTCGACAACGGCGAGACCAGCAGCTCTTCGACGTGCTTGCCGAACTTGGCGCCGAAGAACGACGACACAACGTTGCCATAGGAGTTGGTGATGATCGACATCATGATCAGGCCGGGCACCAGGTACTGGATGTAGTTGAAGCCGGCCGGCGCGCCGACGCGGCGGCCCAGCAGGCTCCCGAAGATCACCAGGTACAGCGTGGTGGTCACGGCCGAGGGCACCAGCGTCTGGCCCCAGATGCGCATGATGCGGCTGTACTCGCGGATGACGACGGTGCAAAAGCCGATCCAGCCAATCCGCGCGAGCGAGGGGACGGCAGTGGCCGCGCTGCGGTCAGCCAGTTCTGGCAACGGCGGGGGAGCGTCGCGGTTCGCCGGGCTAAGCATCGCGATTCTCCACCAGGCGCATGAAGATCTCCTCCAGGCGATTGACCTTGTTGCGCATGCTCAGCACGTTGACGCCCAGGGTCGACAGGTGCGCGAACAGCTCATTGAGATTCTGCTCCTTGGAGATCTCCACTTCGAGCGTGTGGGCATCGACCAGCCGCATGGCAAAACCCTCTACCTGCGGCGCCTGCGGCGTGCGCTCGCGGGTATTGAGCACAAAGGTCGCGGTGTTGAGCCTGCGCAGCAGATTGTCCATGCGGTCGCGCTCGATGATGGCACCGCCGTCGATGATGGCGATGTTGCGGCACAGGGTCTCGGCCTCCTCGAGGTAATGCGTTGTCAGGATGATGGTGGTCCCGCGCTCGTTGATGGCCCGCAGGAACTCCCACATGCTGCGCCGGATCTCGATATCGACGCCGGCAGTGGGCTCATCGAGAATCAGCAGCCGCGGTTCGTGCATCAGTGCGCGTGCGATCATCAGCCGGCGCTTCATGCCGCCGGACAGGCCGCGCGCCGCGCCGTTGCGCTTGTCCCAGAGCTGCAACTGCTTGAGGTAGCGCTCGGCACGACGCCGCGCCTCGCCGCGGGGTACCCCGTAGAAGCCAGCCTGATTGACCACGATCGTCATCGGGCTCTCGAACTGGTTGAAGTTGATCTCCTGCGGCACGATGCCGATGCAGGACTTGGCCCGCTCGAGCTCGCGGTCGATGTCGTGGCCAAAGATCTGCGCGGTACCACCGGTCTTGTTGACCAGTGAGGTCACGATGCCGATCAGCGTGGTCTTGCCGGCGCCGTTGGGGCCCAGCAGCGCGAAGAAGTCCCCCTGGTCAACGTCCAGGTCCACGCCGCGCAGCGCCTGGACACCGTTCTTGTAGGTTTTGGTCAGGGCACGGGTGGATAAGGCAAGCATGGCTCGCTGACTCGATCAGCTGGAGGTAGCGGTGAGTGCACGCAAGTTAGCACAGCGGCATGCCGCTATGCTCGCGGTCGGCTACACGCCGTGGCGATCAGCTGCAGCCCGCGCAACTGCACCGCTCGCAGCGGCGAGGCCGCCTCGCCGCGGGCGGCCCGCAACAGCTGCTGCCAGACCAGGGGCGCTCGCTCCCAGCGCGGCACGATCCAGTCCGCCCCCTGCTCGGCCAGCGTCTCCAGGTCCTGCAGGCGGCTGCCGGCGATACGCTCGGCGCAGCGCGCGTCCATGCCGAGCAGCAGGCGCGCGCCCAGGCGATTGGAGCGCGCCAGATGCCAGGCCAACAGCAACGTACGGCGCACGAGCGCGACGCCACGAGGACCGGCGAAATAGCCGCTCGGCACCAGCGCATCCCCCACAGCGCTCGCCACCAGCCGCTCCCAATGCGCAGGCTCACCGAAGCCGGCATCCACCAGCAGGTAAGGGCAGTGCGAGAGGCGCTGCAGCGTCGCCGGATCGAGCCGCCGCCACTCTTCCTCGAGCTGGACCACCAGGCGTGGCCGGCGGCCTGCGCTGGCCGCGCCGCTCGCCATGTCACGCAGGTTTTCGAGCAGGCGCTGATTGATCTCGGCGATCGGCGGCAACAGCGCGCCGTCCCAGTCACCGGCCAGCGGCGCCGGCGGTAGTTCCTCGAGCATGGCATTCCTCCACGAATCGGCCACATTTGCGGGCGGTGCTGCCCTTTCGGCGAGCGCCGGTATCTGCGATATTGATGCTACTTCGTTACCGGTAACAATTTCCAGCCCCGGAGCCCTGCCATGCGAATATATGACGACCGCTACGAGCGCGAACGGCTGCGTTTCCAGGTGGCCATGCGCTTCATCCGGCTGGAGGCGCGTACCCGTACGATCCGGCTGTGGACCGGCCTGACGGACGATCGCATCCGCAAGCTGTATCGCTCGTACCTGTCCGGCGGCGAGCGACCGCCGCCGCGGCATCGCGGCCGCTCGCCACACCGCGTGGGCCTGTTCCTGCGCACCGCGCGCCTGCGGCAGCAGACCGCGACACTCGCGAGCCTGTGCCGCCTGTCGGGGGCCGCGCCCGAGTATCGCGCCATCCCCGAGCGCGCGGCGGCGGCTGAAGCGGCGGCTGGATTCACCCTGACACTACCGTCGCTGATCCGCGGCGAGCTGCTGTGCCAGGCGTACGAGGTGTACCGCGCGCTGACACCCGAGCCGATGCTGGGATTCGAACACGCGGTATTCCTGCTGGCGACGCTCGCCCAAGCCAAAGAGCTGGTTTATGGCGCCTGCCGCGACTGCCGCGCGACCGTGGTCGTGGATCGCTGGTCGTTGCGGCCGGCGCGCTGCACGGTCTGCGCCGCGGAGGCGGAAGCGCAGTCGATGGAGCGGCGCACCGCGGATGCGCCCACCGCTGGCGCGCCGCAGTTGCCGGTGGTGAGGCCGCTCTGATAAAAGTACCGGCTGATGTCATCCTCTCCGAGCCTGTTTCATGCTGGGGGCTACCTGCAGCGCCGCACCGAAGAGCGCTCCCGGCCCGACTGGCTGCAGGCCGCGCAGGCGGATCCGCAAACGCGCTACCTGGTGTCGCGCGGCACCTCCCACTTGATTCAGCCCGAACCCGAGGCGCACATCGCCTTCGCCGGCATCGAGGAGCTGGCGGCGCTGCCGCTGGACGAGTCGCAGCAGGTGCTGCTGGGTTGGTTCCGCGGGCGGCGCTGTGTGCTGATCGATCTGCCGACTGAAGTCCCGTTCCAGTCGGCCGGCACCGTCTATCAGGAGTTACGACCGCTGCTGCCGCAGGTGCCGGAAGACGAGGCGTACCTGTTGACCTATGCACGCGCGCTGCTGGTATGGCGCTCGCGTCATCGTCACTGCGGAGTGTGCGGCGCGCCCACTCGCTCACGCAGCGCGGGCCACGTGATCGTCTGCACCGTGTGCGCGACACAGTGCTTCCCCCGCATCGATCCGGCCATCATCGTGCTGGTGACCGACGGCGCGCGCGCGCTGCTCGGCCGCCAGCCATCGTGGGCGCCGGGCCGCTATTCCACGATCGCCGGGTTCGTCGAAGCCGGAGAGAGCCTGGAGGATGCGGTCGCACGCGAGGTGCTCGAGGAGACCGGCGCGCGGGTGCAATCGGTGCACTACTTCGCCTCTCAACCCTGGCCATTCCCGGCCTCCCTGATGCTGGGCTTCCACGCCCATGCGCCGCAGAGCGAGATCAAGCTCGACGGCGAGCTCGAGGATGCGCGCTGGTTCGACCGGGAGCCGCTGCGAGCCGGGCACGCGGCGCTGCTGCCGCCGCTGCATACCATCGCGCGGCGGCTGCTCGAGGCCTGGTTCGAGGTGGAAGACCAGTAGCCCCTCACGCGGGATCTCCCTCAACGCTCAGCGCGAACGCTCAGCGCGGCTCGACGATCACCCGCCCCTGAGCATTTACATAGATGCGATAGCGATTTCCATCCTTGCAGGTGACTGAGTAGTCGCTGTCACCATTGCGCTTTATGTCGACGAGCTTATCGCAAGGCTTGCCCTGCAATGCGATCGTCGCCAGCAGATCCCGGGCGGATGAGACGCCCTGCGCCCAAGCTGCTGCGGGCATTGCCACGAGTAATGTCGCCGTCAGAACAGCAAATAATTGTCCGCGCCCCATGCAGGTCTCCCATAGATAGGGTTAGATTTTCGCAAATTTTGTCGGATCCGCCAAAATGCTCCAAATTGTCTGTCGCGATGCCGCGATGTCCGCCGCAAGCTTCGGATCGGCGTTCTGCAGCAAAGACAGGACCTTGAGCAATAAGAGATCGTACCGTTGATGCAGTTCCGCCAGCGGTGTATGGCTGTGGCCGCTGTAAACAGCGCGAAACCGGCCCAGTAAGTCATCGACCTCATTCTTCAGCGAGAGCTTTGTAAATATCCCGATCGCGCTCGTGTCCCGAAGGCGTTGCTCGAGCGCGGCCAAATCGAGCGTACGGGCCGGCGCCGTGTGTTCGTGTGCCGGCGGCGTCGCGCCCTGAACAGTACCTGTTGTTGGCGGGCGCTTCACCAACTGCGCGGCCGCAGGCCGGCTGGCCTTTCGGGGTACCTTGGCTCGGCCAGCCCGATGTACCGGACGGCTTGGGACTCGTTGCGGCCTGGCTGCGGCTGCGGGTCCAGCAGAAGCCAGCGCCGCGCCGGCGGTCGATCGCGCAGTGCTGGCAGTCGATGGCACAACGCTGGCCGTGCCCGGGGTGCCCGGGGTGCCCGGGGTGCCCGGGGCGGCCGGCGCATGGATCGCCGCGGAAGTTGCAGGGGCAGCAACCCGGGACTTTGCCTGGCTCGGTGCCACAGTAGGCGTAACCTTTACCGTCGACGTCGTGCGCACCGCGGTCGGTGATACTCGGGCGCAGCCCCAAAGGCCCAGGGGTAGCAGCAGAATGATCAGAGGCGTCCAGCCCACGGCGATCAACTCAGCAAAACATGTGCCTATTGGCTCGAGGCCCTGAAGCGCCGCGCGCCGCAAGCGCTTGCGGCAACCCTAGCGCCCGCGTGAACGCCGCGTCGGGGAGCGCTTCTGCCTGGTAGCTGATCCGCGCATGGGGCGGGACGGTGACTTGGGACGCGCCGCGCGCCGTGCCGATACCTTCGCCTTGGTCGTCGTGGCCCGTCGCGCAGTGCCGTTTCCAGCCGTCTTGCGGGCGGCTTTCCCGGTAGTGCGTCCCACCCTCCTCTTCGCGGCTGCTTGCTTGGCAGCCGCTCTCGTCACCGGCATCTTCTTTTTTGACACCTTCCTCGTTGGCGCCTTCTTCATCGGCGCCTTCTTCATCGGCGCCTTCTTCGCTGCGCCCTTCCTGGCCGACGCCTTCTTCGCCGCAGGGCGCGTCGGCGCAGCGGATGCCGCAGCGACAGCTGCCTTCGTGGCAGGCGCATTCGTGGCAGTCGGCTTGGGAACAGCCTGCTTGGCGGGCGTCTTGGCCGATGCGGGCGCTTTGGCCGGTGCGGCCGCCTTCGCGGCCGCATGCACGGCAAACAGCACGCCGCTGGCGTCGAGCAGCTGCGCGATGCGACCGCCGCCGGGCACGTCCATCGGGCCGGTGATCACCCGGCCGCCGGCATCGCGTGCGGCCGCGGCGGCCGCCTCGACGTTGGCCGTCTCGATATAGGACAGCCAATACGGTGCCGGCATCTGTGCCGACAGCTTGTAGATGCCGCCTTGCTGCACCCCATCGCGGCCGAAGATCAGGTAGGTACCCGCGGGGCCCATGTCCATGCGCTGCAGGGCCTGCCAGCCGAACAGCTCGCCGTAAAAGCGAAATGCCGCCTCATAGTCGCTGGTGGCCAGCTCCTGCCAGGCGAACTCGCCCGGCCGCGCGTGGCCGCGCGTCGGGAAGGAGCCGGACTGCTGCGGCTTGTAGGCGCCAAACGACGCGCCCTGCGGGTCGGCCAGCACGGCATAGCGCCCGACATTGTCTATATTGGTCGGTGAGCGCAGCACCTTGCCGCCCAGCCGCTCGACCGCCACCGAGGTGGCGTCGACATCGTCGCTACCGATGAACGGCAGCCAGTGCGGCCGCGCGCCCGTCTGGCGCGCATCCTCTGCCAGGCGCGTCAGTCCGCCCACCGGTGCGCCATCGGCGACGAAGGTCGAATAGCTCGAATCGGTCTTGGGAAAGGGCTGCGTGCGCCAGCCAATCACCTTGGAATAGAACTCGCCGGCGGCAGCCGTGTCGGCGGTCATCAGCTCCTGCCAGATAAAACGCCCGTGAATGCTCGGCTGTGCCATGAGACTCCCCTTGACCTTGAACCTGACCTTGGGCCTGTTGATGTTATCGCAACGCTGAATCGTGAAGATAACTGAAGCGATCGCACCACGATAGGCCCGCGTAGCAGCCGCCAAGTCGCCCGGGCCGGCCGCTGCGGCTTGCAAGTCGATGCATGTTTATGCAAAATTGTGGGAATTTATGCATTGTCACTGCCGCCGATGCTGACCGACCGCCACCAGTTCGACCGCCGCAACGCCATCGTGCGCATTCTGCGCACCGGCGTGGTACGGCGCCAAAGCGATCTGACGCAACTGCTGCGGCGGGACGGCTTTGCGGTCACGCAGTCCTCGGTCAGCCGCGACCTCGCCGATCTGGGCGTACTCAAGGCCGCCGGTCGCTACCTGCTGCCGCCGGATGAGATCTCCCGCGCCAACGGCGACTTCGGGGCGCTGTCTCAATTCGTGCGCGCGGTGCGGCCGGCCGGCACATCGCTCACGGTGATACGCACCACGATCGGCGCGGCACCGAGCGTGGCGGTCGCGCTGGACAAGGCCGAGTGGCCCGAGGTGGTGGGCACGATCTCCGGCGACGACACCATCTTCGTGGCAACCGCTGATTCGCGCGCGCAGCAACGCCTGATCGAGCGGCTCAGTTCGCTGTTTCATACCTGAAGGGCATTCGACGCATGCAGGCACAGACCCCGATCGTGCTGGCCTATTCCGGCGGCCTGGACACCTCGTTCCTGGTGCCGTGGATCGCCGAGCATCACCACCGTCCGGTCATCACCGTCACGGTCGATACCGGCGGCATCGACCACGATGCGGCAGGCACTCTGCGCGAGCGGGCACTGGCCCTGGGGGCGATCGCGCATCACCAGATCGATGCGCGCGCGGACTACTTCGAGCAGGTACTGCGCTTCCTGATCATGGGAAACGTGCGCCGCGGGCAGCTCTATCCGCTGTGTGTCGGCGCCGAACGGGTGATGCAGGCGCAGACCATCGCGCGCATGGCGCGCACGCTCGGCTCATCCACGGTCGCGCATGGCTGCACCGCCGCCGGCAACGACCAGGTGCGCTTCGAGGTTGCGCTGCGAACGCTCGCCCCCGATCTGACGATCGTGGCGCCGGTGCGCGATCGCGCCTTCAAGCGCAGCGAGGAACTCGACTACCTACAGCAGCGCGGCCTACCGGTGCCGCCACATGGCGCGGCTTATTCGATCAACCGCGGACTGTGGGGCGTGACCATCGGTGGCCAGGAAACGCTGACCTCCGGCGGCAGCATTCCCGAGAGCGCCTGGGTGCTCTCGCGCGACGCGTTCACGCATCCGGCCCAAAGCGCGCGCCACCGTATCGGCTTCGAGCGCGGCCGTCCCAGCAGCCTGGACGGCCAGGCGTTGCAGCCGGTCGAGCTGATCGAGCAGCTCGAACGGCTGGCCGCGCCATTTGCAATCGGCCGCGGCATCCACCTCGGCGACACCATCATCGGCACCAAGGGACGGGTGGCGTTCGAGGCGCCGGCTGCCGAGGTGCTGTTGACCGCACACCGCGAGCTCGAAAAGCTCGTGCTCACGCCGCGCCAGCAGCGCATCAAGGACAGCGTGGCCGCGCCGTACGGCGACCTGGTGCACGAAGGCCAGCTGCTCGATCCGGTGTGCCGTGACATCGAGGCCCTGCTGCTGTCTTCGCAGGATCGCGTCAGCGGCGAGGTGCACGTGCTGCTGCGGCCGGGCTCGCTCTTCATCGAGGGCGTGGAGTCGCCCTTCTCGCTGATGAGTGCCTCCAAGGGCGTCTACGGCGAGGCCGCCGGCGAATGGAGCGCGGCCGATGCGCTCGGCTTCTCGCGCATCGTCGCGTTGACCGGCGTGTTCCACCGCCGCGCCGGCGAGCAGGCCGCCGCTGCGGTCGCGACAAACACGGACACGCCGGCCGCCGGGGGTGCCGAATCATGAGAACCGTATTCGCCGACAAGGTCGCCTCGGTCACGCAGGCCTGCGCGCTGGGGCCGGAGCTGCGGCTCTCGAGCGAGATCCCGGCCGAGGAAGGCATCGTGATCGTCGCCGAGGTCCTCACCAACAAGTCCACCTACAACACGCTCGAGCTCGCCAGCGGCCGTATGGCCAAGGTCGGCAAGGGCGACATCGTGGTCGGCGCCCTCGGACCGCGTCGCGCGCTGTTCGGCTACTCCGGACACGTGCCCGACGCCCTGAAGCCGGGCGATGTGATCCAGATGCTCAACATGGGCGGAGTGATGGGCGTGTGTGACTCGGCCACGCCGGACAAGGGCAAGCCGTTCGATTGCCGTGTGCTGGGCGTGGTGCTGCAATTTCCCTATCTGGGCGAGCGGATCGGCGTGCCGGCACGGGTCGGGTATCGGCCACTGGACTTCAATGCGCCGCTGGATACGCGTGCCGTGCCGGTGGTGGCGCTGGCCGGCACCTGCATGGAGGCCGGCAAGACTGCGGCCGCTGCGGCGATCGTCGCGCGCATGCGCCACCGCGGCCTCACCGTCGACGCATTCAAGGCCACCGGCGTGTCATTGCGACGCGATGTGCTGGCGTTCGAGGACGCCGGCGCACGCCGCACGATGATCTTCACCGACCTGGGGGTGGTCACGACCACCCCGCGCACCGGGCCGGCGCTCACACGCACGATGCTCACCGAGCTGGCCGCCGGCCGGCCCGATGTCATCGTGTTCGAGCTGGGCGACGGTCTGCTCGGTACCTACGGGGTCGATGCGATCCTGGAATGCGCGGATATCCGCCGCGTGCTGACCGGCGTGGTGCTGTCGGCCAACGATCCGGTCGCGGCCTGGGGCGGCGTGAAGCTGCTGCGCGAGCGCTTCCAGATCGAACCCTGCGTGGTCACCGGCCCGTCGACCGACAATCGCGTCGGCGTCGAGATCATCGAGCAGCAGATGAAAGTGGCGGCGTACAACGCGCTGAGCGACGCCGCGGGGCTGGGCGATGCGGCGATCGCCGCCATTGGTCTGGCCGGCTCGGCCCGGCTTGCCGCGGGAGCCGCCGAATGAGCGCCGGCAGCCCCGCCACGCTCGCCGGCGCCGCCCCCAGCGCCGGCCGCGCCGGCGACGCGCGCGCGATCTTGGCGGTCGTGCTCGGCGGCAGCGGCTATGTCGCCGGGGAGCTGCTGCGGCTGCTCGCCGGACATCCACACTTCCGGCTCGCCGGCGTTCTGTCCGATAGCCGCCCCGGCGAGCCCATCGCTCACAGCTTCGGCCACCTGGCCGCAGTCTATCCGGACACCTGCTTCAGCTCGCAGCAGCAGATCGAGTCGATCGTCGCGCGTGAGCGCGAAGTGGCGATCTTTTGCGCCGCGCCGCACGGCGCGGCGGCCGCATTGATCGATGCGCTGCTGAGCCGCTGCGAGTCCGCCTTCGGTCCTGCGCATGCGGCCCATGTCGTCGACATCTCCGCGGACTTCCGCTACCGCAGTGCCGAGGCGTACGAGAGCGTCTACCACCATGCCCACGGCGCACCGGGGCGCTTGGCCACATTCAGCTGCGCGCTGCCCGAGCACCTCGCGCATGCGCCCACGGCGCATGTGGCCCATCCAGGGTGCTTTGCAACCGCGACGCTGCTGGCCTCGGTACCGCTGCTCGGGCTCGGCCTGATCGAGCCGGAGCTGTTCGTCGCGGCCATCACCGGCAGCACCGGCTCGGGCCGCAAGCCGGTGGAGGGCACGCACCATCCGCTGCGTCACGGCGATCTGTATACCTACGGGGTGCTCGCGCACCGGCACGTGCCGGAGATCGTGGAATGCGCCCAGGCCGCGAGCGGGGTGGCGGCGCAGTTCGCGTTCGTGCCGCACTCCGGGCCGTTCGCGCGCGGCATCCACGTCACGGTGCAGGCACGACTGCGCGCCCCGCGCGATAGCGCCGAGATCCTCGGCGCGCTGCGCGAGTTCTACGCCGGCGCCCCGTTCGTGCAGGTGCGCGCCGCCGCGCCACGCATCAAGGAAGTTGCCGCCAGCAACTATGCGCAGCTCTCCGCGGTCAGCGACGGCCGCACCGTGGCCGTGCTGTGCGCGATCGACAACCTGAACAAGGGCGCGGCCGGCGGTGCCGTGCAGTGGATGAACCGGCTGTACGGCCTGCCCGAGACCGCGGGCCTGACGGCGGCGGCAGCGGGCTGGACCTGAACCTTCGGACCTGAACCACGGCGCAATCCCCAAGCGGAACCTCGCATGAACGCACGACCCGATTCCCCCGAGCGCACGGCAGCGGCAGGCGCGCCGACCGCCACGCAGCCGGCGCTGCCCGATTACCTCGCGCCGGTGTTCGCGCAGTACCCGTTGCGGATCGTTGCCGCCGAGGGCGTGTGGCTCACCACGGGCGACGGCCGGCGCGTGCTCGACCTGTACGGGGGTCATGCGGTCGCCGCACTGGGCTACGGCCATGCCGGCTGGACCGCGGCGCTGACCGGACAGGCCCGCACGCTGAGCTTCCAGAGCAATGCCGTGCCGCTGGACGTGCGGCTGCGCGCGGCACAGCGCTTGATCCGCTTCTCGGGGCTGGACTTCACGCGCGTGTTCTTCGTCAACAGCGGCGCCGAGGCCAACGAAAACGCGCTGAAGATGGCGTTCACCTGCACGCAGCGCGCGCACATCGTGGCGATCGAGCATTCATTCCACGGCCGCACCGCGGGCGCCGGCGCCGTGACCTGGGGCGCCGCATCCAAGTGGTACGGCTTTCCGCGCGCGCCGTTCGATGTGGGGTTCATTCCACGGCGCGATATGGCCGCGATCCAAACGCAGGTGACCGCTCGCACCGCGGCGGTGATTGTCGAGCCGGTGCAGGGCGTGGGCGGCGCATTCGACCTGGGCGCACCGTACCTCGCAGCGCTGCGTGCGCGCTGCGACGAGGTGGGCGCGCTGCTGATCTGCGACGAGGTCCAATGCGGCATGGGCCGCGTCGGCGCGCCATTCGCATCCGGACTCTACGGTGTGCAGCCCGACATGATCACCACCGCCAAGGCGCTCGGCGCCGGCTTTCCCTGCGGGGCGTTGCTGATGGCGCCGCGCGTGGCCGCGGCGATCAGGCTCGATGCGCTCGGTACTACCTTTGGCGGCGGCCCGATGGCCTGCGCGGTGATCGAGGCGGTGATCGACGCGATCGAGTCCGACCAGCTGCTCGAGCGCGTGCGCGCGCGCGCGAGTGAGATCCGCAGCCGCTGCATCGTCGGGCCGGTGCGGGCGCACCAGGGCGAGGGGCTGCTGGTAGGGCTGCGCACCACGCGGCCGGCCAGGGAAGTGCATGCCGCGCTGCTCGAGCGCGGCATTCTCGCCGGCACCAGCGCCGATCCGCACATCCTGCGGCTGCTGCCGCCCTATGTGCTGGGCGCGCAGCACGTCGAGCTGCTGCGCGACGCGCTGCTCGACATCGGGTCCTGAGCCATGCAGCGCTTGCTCGATCTGGCCGACCTGAGCGGCGGCGAGGTACAGCAGCTGCTGGAGCTGGCACACCGGCTCGAGATGCATCCGGAGCCGGCCGCGCTGGCCGGCAAGATTCTCGGCCTGCTGTTCATGAATCCGTCGCTGCGCACGCTCGCGTCCTGCCAGGCGGCGATGGCGCGCCTGGGCGGCTCCTCGTTCGTGATCACCCCCGGCAGCGGCACCTGGCAGCTCGAGACGCGCACCGGCGCGGTGATGGACGGCAACATGGCCGAACACATCCGCGAGGGCCTGCCGGTGCTCGCCTCCTACTGCGATGTGCTGGGCATCCGCTCGTTCGCAGACGGCAGGAATCTCGCGGAGGATATAGGCGAGCGCAAGTTTCACGCGATGGCAAGCCTGGTGAACAAGCCACTGATCAACCTGGAGTCCGCCGCCAACCACCCCTGCCAGGCGCTGGCCGATTGGAAGACGCTCGATGAGCTGGGCGTTGCGCGCCGGGGCAAATTCGTGCTCACGTGGGCCTATCACCCGCGCGCGTTGCCGCTGGCCGTGCCCGCGGCCACCGTGCACATGGCGGCGATGCGCGGCATGGACGTGACGGTGCTGCGGCCGGAAGGCTTCGCGCTGCCGCCGGCGATCATGGACAAGGCGCGCCGCGCGGCCGCTGGCGGTACGGTGCACGAGAGCGCCGACCGGCGCGAGGCGCTGTCCGGCGCCGACGTGGTGTATGTGAAGGAATGGGCCAGCACCACGCACTACGGCGATGAGGGCTTCGATGCGGCGGCCCGGCGCGGCCTCGCCGACTGGTGCCTGACCGAGGAGTGGCTCGACGATGCGCGCGCGGACTGCCGGGTGATGCACTGCCTGCCGGTGCGGCGCAATGTCGCCATCGCCGATGCGCTGCTCGATGGCCCGCGCGCCGCCGTGCTGCGCCAGGCCTATAACCGCCTGCCCGTGCAGATGGCGGTCCTGTATCGATTGCTCAAGTGAAGCGGAGTAAGCCCCCGACATGATCCTGCACCGTTCCGAACAGGTCGCCAGCGTGCGAGCGCTGCGCAGTGCCGCGCCGTATATCCGCCTCTACAAGGGCAAGGTGTTCGTGGTGAAGGCGGGCGGTGCGGTGTTCGGCGACGCCGCGCTGATGCGTTCGCTGGTCGAGCAGATCGCGATCCTGCACCACTTGGGCGTGCGCGTAATATTCGTGCACGGCGGCGGCCCGCAGCTCACCGAGCTGACCGAGGCGCTTGGCGTGCCCACGCGCATGGTCCAGGGCCGGCGCATCACCGATGAGCGCTCGATTGATGCGACCTCGATGGTGCTCAATGGCCTGATCAACACCCGGATCCTCGCGATCTGCCGCGAGCTGGAGATCGACGCGGTCGGCATCTCCGGGGTCGACGCCGGCCTGGTGCGCGCCCACCGTCGAGCGCCGATGCAGCTCACGGGCGTGACCGAGCCGGTCGACTTCGGCTTCGTCGGAGACATCGACCTGATCGACAGCCGCGTGCTGCGCAAGCACCTGGACAATGGCCTGATGCCGGTCGTCAGTCCGCTGTCGTCCGACGACCGCGGCACGCTGCTGAACATCAACGCCGACACCGTCGCGGCCGCGATCGGCGCCGCGCTGGGCGCCGAGAAGCTGATCCTGTGCACCGGTGCGCCCGGCATCCTCGAGCGCGTCGATGACGCGAGTTCGATCGTCTCGTACACGGATCTGGCGGGACTGGCGCGTCTGCGCGAGCAGGGTAGTCTCGCCGACGGCATGCTGCCCAAGGCGCAGGCCATCGAGGACGCGCTGCGCGGCGGCGTGCACCGCGTGCACGTGATCTCCTACCGCGCGCCGGACAGCATACTGGCCGAAGTATTCACCAACGAGGGCACCGGCACGCTGGTCGTGACCGATGTCAACGCGCTGACCCCGGCGGAGCAGCAGGGCGGGACATGAGGCGCCGGCAGGCGGGGCAGCACGAGCTGGCGCAGGTGGCGGGACCCGCCCGGAGCCGGCGATGACGCGGCTGTGGGACAAGGGCGCGCCGCTGGATGCGCGTGTGCTGCAATACACGGCCGGTGAGGACCATGCACTCGATGAGCGGCTGGTGCGCTATGACGTGCGCGCCTCGCTCGCGCACGCACAGATGCTGCACGAGCGCGAACTGCTCAGCGCCGCGGATCTGGCTCAGATCAGCGCCGGCCTGACGGCGCTCGATGAGGAGCATGAACGCGGCCTGTGGCATGTTGAGTTGGGCGACGAGGACGGCCAGACCGCGCTGGAGCGACGGCTGACCGAGCGCATCGGCGCGGCCGGTGGCCGCATCCACCTGGGGCGCTCGCGCAACGACCAAGTGCTCACCGCGTTGCGGCTGTACCTGCGCGACGCCATCGACGCGCAGGCGCTGGGGGTGGAACGCGCGATCGGCTCACTCGAGCGGCTATGCGAGCGACAGGGTGACA
>Ga0307372_10007359_pt1 | contig 15791 bp, 18 predicted proteins | sample OX1MG_FD_202533 | JGI IMG/M metagenome (GOLD analysis project Ga0307372, IMG submission 202533) | Soil microbial communities from Risofladan, Vaasa, Finland - OX-1 | ecosystem: Environmental > Terrestrial > Soil > Coastal area > Acid sulfate soil | place: Finland: Risofladan, Vaasa | collected... | reverse complement strand
GAAGAAGGATTGTGCGTAAGCGTCCGCGGCGAACCCGAGCACGATCAGGACCGCGAGCGCAGCTCCGAGCCCGCGCATGAGCAGCCTGCGGCGGATCCTCTGACCGATCGGCGACCACCCCGCGTGGATGCGCGCACGGGGGGTGTGCCCCGCCTTGGTCTTGATCTTTTCGGGAATGTTTTTAGCCATGGTGGGAGGCGCGTAGATTCTACGGTTCTCACCCGAACCAACGGGCGAGGGCGAAAGAGGGTTACGCGGGCCGGAGCCGGGACATGAGCCCGTGGCGCGCAAGGCGCCACTCTTCGGGGTCGATCGCGCGCAGCAGGTAGATCGCCACGAGATAGGCCACCGATCCAGCAGGGAGACTGATGAAAATGGAGAACCTGGTCAGCGGATAGAGCACGACGCCCATCACGGCTCCGGCCAGCACGATGCGCCAGCCGAGGGACACCACCGGAAGCCTCAACTCGGGCTGATTGCGCTGGACGAACCACCATCCGAACGCGCACAGAGCGGCTTCGGTCAGCACGGTGGTGGTGCTCGCCGCCAGGTACCCATACCGCGGGATGAAAACCAGGTTGAGGCCGATGTTGATAGCGGCGGCGAGGCCGGTGGCCCATGCGTTGAGGTGCTGGCGGTTGATCGCGTTGAGCATCGCGTAGAAGGCGGAGCTGCAGAAGAGAAAGACGATCGCGAACGCCAGGATACGAAGGGATGGCTCGGATTGCGGGAACAGGTGAAACAGCCTCCCGATGGGATGCACGAGCACGAACGTGCCGACGGTGAGCGGCCACCCGAGCAGCAGCAGCACCTTGAAAAACCTCTCGTATGCGAGCTTCAGCCGCGATGCGTCGCTGACGAAGTACACGCCGAGAAGCGGATAAACGACAACCTGGATCGCCAGTGGGATGAACTGCAACGCTTCGAAGGGTTTGTAGGCGAACGTGTACCAGCCGACCTCGGCAAATGAGCGGAAGTGCTGCAGGATCGGGACGTCAGCCCGGAAATAGAGGTTGGTCAGAAAGAAGGTGATCCCGAACGGGAGCGCCAGTGGAAACCAGCGCCGCACGAGGCCGAGGTCCAGGCCGATGCGCACGCGTCCGAGATTGAAAACCCGGATGACCACCAGCGAATAGACGATGGTGAATCCGAACGAGGCGGTGTAGGCCCAGACATAGAAGTTGACGCCCGCGTGGCGCCGGGAGCCGAGCAGGATCAAACCACCCTGGATGAGGATCTCGGCGATGATCGCGACCGCGTCGAACTCCGCCCGGCCCACCGCATAGAAGGTGTTGCGCAGAAGGTTGGCGTAGGCGGTGGCCACGAGCAGCGCCGCGCCCGAAACGATCAGGCCGGGAAGGCCGGCGCCCACCTGGAGCGCGATCGCCAGGATCACGACCGAAGCGGCGGCGAGGACGAGCTTGAACACCATGAGGGTGCCGAGGAAATCGCCAAGCTCCCGTGGCGAGCGCGCGGCCTCTCGCGTGTAAAGGGGGTTGAAGCCGAAGTCTGCCACGACCGAGACCAGGGCCAGGTACGCGATCAGGGTCGTGTAGCGGCCGTAGTTGGTGTCGCCGAGAGCGTTGGCGAGAATGATTACCACGACCAGCGAGATGACGCGGGAGACGACCCGGGCGCCCAGGATGAGGACCGAGTTGCTCACTGCCCGCGTGCCGAGCTGTTCGGCGGCGGCGCCGGGAGCCTGGTCGCCCACGGCCAGAGTATGAATTAGCGGCGAACGGGCGCTAGAAGTTTCCCGGTCTCACCTTGACCGGCGCTGCGGGCGCCACCAGGAGCAGCACCTGGCCCTGCGCGAGCGCCGGGTGATGCTGGTCGAGGTCGGCGATCGCGTGCGTCAGCTGCGCGTAGCTGATGTGATAGCCACGTCCGGCCGAGATGCCCGGGTCGTTCAGCCAGACGCCCGTGCTGTCGTAGCCGATGATCAGGACAAAATGGGGCACCGACCAGCCCGTCTGCTCGTAGTGGCTGGTATAGCCGGGATAGTGCGCATTGCCGAGCCCGTGGGTGCGGACCTCTGCAAGGAGCGGCCGACCCGCTGAAAGCTGCTCGGCGATCACTTGCGGGTCGTTGGGCAGGATCTGGTAGGTGTACCCGAAATGCTGCTGAGCCAGCTCGCCCATCATCGTGTCGTTGAGGTCGGGTTGCGGCTTCCAGGAATCGATCTGGCGGATCATCGCGTCCGCGGCGTGGGGATCGATGACCACCGCCGGGTTGTGCTGCCAGTAAGCCACCACCATCGTCAGGTTGGCGGCCTCGCAGCTTTCCTGGTGCTGCGCCCAGTTGTTCAGTGGTGCCTGCGTCGTGAACGCTACCTGGAGGAGGACGTGGTCCGGCAGGGCCACGGGCGTCGGGACGGCAGATGGAGCGCTCGTCGGGATCGGCTGTGCCGCAATCTCGGTCACACCCGCCAGCGGCCGAGCCACCCTCGCGTTCAGGTAGTGACGGGCGGCCGCGCCTGAGGCGCCGCCGAGGACGGTCGCCGCGATGACTGCGATCGCGATCCCGCCCCAACGAATGCCTTCAGACCGGCGGCGAATGCCTTTTCTGCTCAGGCGGACTTCCACGGTCTCCTCATCCTTCCCACTTCGCAGCCGATTGGAAACGCCCGCTTGGCACGGGTTACCCAGTTGAGTTTAGAGATGTAAAGGCCTGCCTATACTCGAAGTCAGGCATGGAACAAGCATTCGGGAGCTCAGCCTGCTGTAGGCATCGATGACGGGGGTTCTCAAGTGGGTGGCCGGCCTCGGCGTGATCGCCATGATCGGGATCGGCGCAGGCGTCTACTTCGCCTTTTTCGGCGCTGGGCCGCAGGTGACCTACGTCACCCCGGACATCGTTCCGATCAACCTCAGCACCGCGGCGCCCAGCGCCCAGCCGACGGTCAACCTGCCGGCCGCCGTACTCCTGCCGGTGCCGTTCACGCCACAGGCCCCGCTCGGCAACTGGGCGGCTCGACAGCACACTTGCGAAGAAGCGAGCCTGGTGATGGTCGACCGCTACCTGCGCGGGGACCACTCGGGTGGTCTGATCGACCCACGCACGGCCGACGCCGCGATCAACCAGATCACCGCTTGGAAGCCGGCCGTTGATCTCACGATCGAGCAGGTGGGAGAGGTCGCGAACAAGAACCTCGGGTGGGCGTACCAGGTCGTACCGGCCGACCGGCTGAGCATGAAGCAGCAGCTGGCGCTGGGCCGGCCCCTGATCGTGGGGGTCCGAACGCACGGGCTCGGCAACCCGAACTACCCCGGCTACAGCACGCATTTCGAGCAACCCGGCTGGTCGGTCTCGCACTACCTCGTGGTGACCGGATATGACCAGGCGGACACTTACGTCCTCAACGATCCGGGCTTGACGCGCGGCCACGGGTACCACATCAGCTTCGACCAGCTTATGCACGCGATCGACGACCTGGACCAGGCCTACCCGAACCTGAACGCCGGCCGCGTCTTCCTCGTCCTGGCCCCGGCGGCTTAGCCCACCTCCTGTAATTCCGGCTGGGCGCTCAGGCGAAAACTATCGCTTCGTGGAAGTCCGAATAGCCTGCCTCGAAAGCGCCCTTGCTGATCCAGTACTGACCCCTGATCGGGTCGTCGATCAGCACCTGGGTCGGGCTCACCCCGGCGACGACGTACGCATGCGACGCGTAGACCGGGCCGATCCAGGGGATCCACTGCCCGTCGAAGCTCAGGTAATCGCGTCGAGGGTGCCACTGCCAGTCCCAGGTCGCAAACGCGACCACGGGGTGTCCGGCGATGACGCGCGCATAGATCGTGGCGGCCGACATCGATCCGTAGGCCAGGATTCGCGCCCCGTGTGCCTTGGCCACGCGGACGAGCGGCGGATAGAAGGTCCCGAACCCCGTGTAGTTGCTCTCGCTGCCGTCGACCTTCCCCACGAATGTCTGATATGGGTTGCCCCACCGGACGCGGCCCTGCCCATCGACGTACATGGGGCGCGTGTCGGCCCCGATCTCGGCCAGGATCTGGTCCTCGCTCACGTTGATGCCCTGGTGCGAGAGCGCCATCGACGTCGCGGCCTCCTCGCAGCTCAGCGGGTGGTCCTGGTAGTAGAAGGTGATGCCAGAGATCACGTGGGGCGCGTTGAGCGCCAGGTAGATGGCGTGGTCGGCGGAAGCGGCAACGGCATTCAAGTCCGCCGTTATCGCGTTGAACTCAGCGGGGGTGAGCGCGCTGCCGTACTTGGTCAGGTCGGCAGCCACTCGGGATTGGTAGGCGGACAGGTCGAGCCCGTAATAGCCCGCCGCCGTGATCTCGCTGTTGGCGTGGGCCATCGCCGATTGGGTGATCGCGGCGGCATCGAGGCGCCCCTGCAGGTCCTTCTGGGCCGCCGTCAAGCCACGAGTCAGGAGCTCGGCGCGAGCCAACCGGTCCTGCGAATCGAAGCGCCTGTACGCGTCCGCCTGCGCCAGGAGATCCGCGGCCGGCTCGCTGCGGATCCCCAGCGTCTTGGCCCGGCTCGCCTGCTGCGCGATCGTCCCCGTCGCTGTCGCGATGCGCCGGTCGATCGGTACCAGGCGGGCCTCCAGAGCCCAGGTCGCGCGTAAGGCGGCGAAGTCCGCCGGCGTGGTCGCTTCGGTGAGCACTTCGAGCCGGGCCTTGCGCTGCGCCAGCGGCTCCGGTCCGATCGCGCGGTGCAGGCTCTGCTCGACGGCGATGGCGCCGGCGCGGTAGGTGTTGAGGTCTCGGACCCAGATCTGGTCAGTCGTGGCCGCCCAGCGGTCGAGCGTCGCGCGCGCGCCGGGCAGCCAGAACATCGCGCCCACGCCGAGATAGCTCTGGGCCTGGCCGTAAACCCACTCTTGCTCGAGTGATGCCAGCTCGTATGCCGGGATGCCGGCCGTCACCATGGAAGCCCAGCGCGAATGGAGGTCGGCGGCGCGAGTCTGAAGCCGCAACGCGTACCCGGCATCCATAAGGCCGCCGCCCCCCAACGTGCCCAGCACGGCCAGCACCACCAACAGGGCCGACATCCTGCTGAAAACGCCGGCGGACCTGCGGCGGGCGCCTGGAGCGGACAGTGGGATGCTGGCGCCAAGCCCGCGGACAGGGCGCCCGACGGCGATCATGTAGCCGAGCCTGCGAGGGATTCCTCCGAACGGCTAGAGGCCGACGGCCCCGCATTCGATGGTCAGATGCCGAATCGAAGCTCTCCCTGCGTCGTCATCCCTCGTTCCGGTCGGCGGGGCGGGCGAACACCTCGTCCGTCGGGACCAACCGCTCCTGGCGAGTTCCCGGGAAGTGCACCCGGACCCCGGACCGGCCGGGGCTTCCGAGCTCCCAGCCCGCCAGGTAAAGCCGTCCCGCCTGCGCGAGGTCCGTGGCCTGCGCCACGTTGACCCCGTCGGTGAACGTCAGGCTCTGCGCCCGGGCGCCCGGATAGCCCAGCTGCACCTCCCCCCCGGTCTTCAGGTTGTAGACGAAACGGTCGAGCGACGCGGACTCGCCGGCGGCGACCAGGTCGGCCACGCTCGGGAACCGACCCTCGCGCATCGCCGCCTTCAGGTCGGCGCGGCCGGCGCGATGCGAGCTCCTCTCGCGTCGCCTGAGCTCCGTCTGCAGCACGTCGCGCTCGCCGCGCAGACCCGCCAGCTGCTGCTCGAGCGGTCGCATCTGATCACGCAATGCGGCGATCCTCCGCTCCAGCTCCGCAGCGTCGAGGTTGGCGAGCTCGTCAGGCACGATGGAAGACCTTATATCTCGTGCGCCGCCGGGCGTTGGCGGAAACCGACAAAAAGTGCGATGTCATAAGCGATCTTGAGACCGCCCCCGGCAAAAAAGGGCAGCCCGTAGGCGGCCGCGCCGATCGCGACACCGGCCAGCGCGGGCCCGAACGACTGGGCGATGCCGCGCACGGCGCCGGTCATCGCGACCGCGCCGGCGCGCTGAGCCGGGGGCACGATGGAGACGACGTAGGCCTGTCTGGCCGGCACGTCCATCTGCGACAGGGCAAAGCGCGCCAGCAGGATCGCGACCGCCCAGCCCAGGTTGGGCGCCAAGGGCACGAGCAGCAGGAGCACGTTGCTCGGCAGGTGCGTGAACACCATGGTGTTGACCAGCCCAAAACGGTTGCCAAGCCTTCCCGACACCTCGTACGAGAGCGCCTGGAGAAGAGCGATCGCGGCGAACACCGGGCCCAGCGAACCGGTGCCGGCGCCGAACCTGACGTGCAGCCAATACGCCATGACCGCGTTCGCCACGAAACCGCCACCTAGCGAGTCGAGCGCGAACAGCGCGGCGAGTCCGGCCAGCGGGCGGAAGGAGCCGAACACAGGCGAAGCGCTCGGCACCTCCACCTGCCTGCTCATGAGAAGCGCGACCGCGGCGGTCACCAGGCCGATCCCGGCATAGGTCGCGAAGAACAAGCTCGACTGCGCTGCGCTGGACGCGAGCGCGGCCGCCAGCCCTCCCGCCGCGTTGAAGAGCCCGCCGGTGAGCGAGTACCGCGCGAACGCCAAGTTGCGCCGCGCCGCAGGCACCGTCTCCGCCAGCACGGCCTGCTCGACCGAAGCGAACGGGCCGAGGTCCACGCTGGCCGCGCCGAGCATCCCCGTGACGCCGGCGAGGATCAATAGCCAGGCCTGGGTCGCCAGTGCGAGGTCGAGGCCGGTCAACGACATGAGCAGCCCCGCGATGGCGAGGGTGAGCCGCCGTCCCAGCCGAGCCGACAGCTGAGCCGCAGCGAGACCTGACAGGGCCGCCGCGACCAGCCCGACCGCCAGGGTGAGCCCGATCTCCGGCGAGGTGAGACCGCGACGTTCGAGGTGGATGCCGATGAGGACGGCGGCGAAGCCGAAGCCGAAAGCGCGAAGGCCCCGTCCGGCAAACAGCAGAGGCCGGTCCATCAGGCGAAGACTGCCAGAATTGGCCGCCGTGGCACGACCGCGACGCATCATCGGCTTCGGAGGCGCCTTCGGCGGCTCGGGCCCTGGTTCCAGGCTCGACGATTACGTGCTCGAGCTGACGGGACGCGACCGCCCGAAGGTCCTCTACCTGCCCACGCCGGTGGCCGACTCCGATGCGAACATCGTCAACTTCTACGAGCGCTTCGCCGGGCGCGGCGACGCGAGGCATCTCAAGCTTTTCGGCGCGCCTGAGGCAGCCGCCTGGCAGCCAATGCTGGTCGACCAGGATGTGATCGTGGTCAGCGGGGGCAACACGGCGAACGCGCTTGCCGTCTGGCGAACCCAGGGGGTCGACGGGGCGCTGCGCGAAGCATGGGAGCGCGGTTCTGTGCTGTGCGGCTCGAGCGCGGGGATGATCTGCTGGTTCGAATGCTCCGTGACCGACTCTTTCGGCCCGCAGCTGGGCCCGCTGCGAGACGGCCTCGGCTTCCTGCCCGGCAGCGCTTGCCCTCACTACGACAGCGAGCCCCGTCGCCGTCCGCTCTACCGCGACCTCGTCGCGTCCGGGTTCCCGGCGGGCTTCGCCGCCGAGGACGCGGTCGGCCTTTGTTTCGAGGGCACGGCCCTGAAAGAGGCCGTCACCGAGGTCGAGGGGCGCAAGGCGTACCGCGTCGAGCTCGCCGGCGGGGCGCTGCGCGAGACCGAGCTGCCCGTCCGCCTGCTGGCCTGACGGGTATTTCAACGACCGTGTTGACAAACTCGTACACTCGAAAGGTGGAGTCCAGGCGCGAGGCCATCCTTGCCTTCCTGAAGACCCAGGGACAGGCATCCCTGGGTGAGATCGCGGCGCACCTCGAGGTGTCCAAGCAAGGCGCTCTGCGTCACCTGGAGTCGCTCGAGGCGGCCGGGCTGGCGACCGTCGCGTCGGTGCCGCACGGCCGCGGCCGGCCGGAGAGCGTCTACCGCCTCACCGCCGCCGCCGGCGACCACTTCCCCGACGGGCACCGCGAGCTGACCGGCGAGCTGGTCGACTTCATGCCTGGCGAGCAGCTGAAAGAGTTCTTCGAGCGGCGCGCGGCGCGCCTCGAGGCCGAGTACGCACCTCGACTGGCGGGCCTAGACGTGATCTCGCGCCTGCGCGAGCTCGCGCGGCTCGCCACCGAGCACGGCCACATGGCCGACGTGGTCGAGCTACCGGGAGGCGGACTCGCCCTCCGTCACTGCAACTGCCCCATCCAGGACGTCGCCGCTCGAACCGGCCTGCCGTGCCAGAACGAACACGAGATGTACCAGCGGCTCCTCGGCGCCGAGGTGGTCCGGTCGAGCTGGATGGCCGACGCCGCGAGCGATTGCACATACGAGATGAAAAAGAAGGGAGAGAGAGTTGGCTGATTTCGAGATCAAAGACCTGAGGGCCAGCGTCGAAGGCCGGCAGATTCTCAAAGGCGTGACGCTGGGCATCTCCAGGGGTGAAGTCCACGCCGTGATGGGCCCCAACGGCTCCGGAAAGTCGACCCTCTCGCACACGCTCATGGGTCACCCCGGCTACACCGTCGACGGCGGCGAGGTGATCTTCAAGGGCAAGAATGTGCTCGAGCTCGAGCCCGACGAGCGCGCGCGCCTGGGCATGTTCCTCGCCTTCCAGTACCCGGTGGTCGTGCCGGGGATCTCGATGACCAACTTTCTTCGCACCGCGCTCAACTCCAAGCGCGGGTACGACGGTAAGGACAAGTCCAAGCAGGTTTCGCCCAAAGAGTTCCGCGCGCTGCTCAAGGACGAGCTCGAGGTGCTGCACATGGACGACTCGTTCCTGCCGCGATACATCAACGACGGTTTCTCGGGCGGTGAGAAGAAGCGCGCGGAGATCCTCCAGATGGCGATCCTGAAGCCTGAGATCGCGATCCTCGACGAGACCGACTCGGGCCTCGACATCGACTCGATCAAGTTCGTCGCAGAGGCGGTCAACCGCATGCGCGGCCCGAACCTCGGCGTCCTGATCATCACGCACTACACGCGCATCCTGGAATTCATCAAGCCCGACTTCGTGCACGTGCTCGTCGACGGGAAGTTCGTCCTGTCCGGTGGCCCCGAGATCGCCAACCGGCTCGAAAAGACCGGGTATTCAGAGTGGGTCAGCGATGAGCCACAGGAGGTCGCTTGATGGCAACCGCACCCAGGGTCGACGTCGGATCGGACTACAAGGAGAAGTACGGATTCTTCGTTCCCGAGGACTACGTCTTCAAGGCCAAGCGCGGCCTGAACCCCGAGATCGTCAAGGAGATCTCGTGGATGAAGAAAGAGCCCGAGTGGATGCTGAAGATGCGGCTGCGCTCGCTCGAGATCTTCCGCAAGAAGCCCATGCCCACGTGGGGCGCCGACCTGTCGGTCATCGACTTCGAGAACATCTTCTATTACTTGCGGGCCTCCGACAAGCAGTCGAAGACGTGGGAGGAGCTGCCCCCGGACATCAAGAAGACCTACGACCGCCTGGGCGTGCCCGAGGCTGAGCGCAAGTTCCTCGCGGGCGTGTCGGCCCAGTATGAGTCGGAGGTCGTCTACCACTCCCTGCACGAGGAGCTCTCGAAGAAGGGCGTCATCTTCACCGACACGGACTCCGCGCTGCGTGATCACCCAGAGCTGTTCAAAGAGTACTTCGGCACGATCATCCCGCCTGCGGACAACAAGTTCGCGGCGCTGAACACCGCGGTGTGGTCCGGCGGTTCCTTCATCTATGTGCCGAAGGGAGTGCGGGTCGACATCCCGCTGCAGGCGTACTTCCGAATCAACGCCGAGAACATGGGCCAGTTCGAGCGCACGCTGATCATCTGCGACGAGGGATCGTTCGTCCACTACATCGAGGGCTGCACGGCGCCGATCTACACCAGCGATTCGCTCCACTCGGCGGTGGTCGAGATCATCGTGAAAAAGAACGCACGCTGCCGCTACACGACGATTCAGAACTGGTCGACCAACGTCTTCAACCTCGTCACCAAGCGTGCGATGGTGTTCGGTGACGCGACCATGGAGTGGGTCGACGGCAACCTCGGGTCGCAGATCACCATGAAGTACCCGAGCGTGTACCTGATGGAGCCCGGCGCCAAGGGAGACGTGCTTTCGGTGGCGTTTGCCGGCAAGGGCCAGCACCAGGACGCAGGCGGCAAGATGATCCACGTCGCGCCCAACACCACCTCGACCATCACGTCGAAGTCGATCTCCAAGAACGGCGGGCGGACCTCGTACCGCGGCCACATCAAGATCTACCCTGGCGCGAACAACTGCAAGTCGTTCGTCAAGTGCGATGCGCTGCTGCTCGACGACGAATCGCGCTCGGACACGTACCCGTACAACGACGTCGACGCGGAGAACGTGACCCTCGGCCACGAGGCGACCGTGAGCAAGGTGTCGGACGAGCAGCTCTTCTACCTGATGAGCCGCGGCATCCCGCGCGCCGAGGCCGAGACGATGATCGTCAACGGCTTCATCGAACCGTTCACCAAGGAGCTTCCTCTCGAGTACGCGGTGGAGCTGAACCGGCTCATCCAGCTCGAGATGGAGGGCTCGGTAGGCTGACCATGGCAATCACCGCAGCGACCCTGGGGAGGACGGAGCTCCAGGGTGAACCGGGCTGGCTAAGCGATCGCAGGCGCGCCGCGCTGGCGACTTATGAACGGCTTCCGATGCCGAGCAAGACCGACGAGGAATGGCGCCGCACCGACGTCAGCGGGTTCGACGTCTCCGCCTACTCGGAGCTCGAGCACCGGGAAGGGCTCAAGCTCGACGCCGGGCGCCTGCCGGCGGGCGTCATCCTCAAGCCGCTGCGCGAAGCCGCCAGCGAGAATCGCGAGCTGGTCGAGCCGAGGCTCTTCTCGCTCATCGGCTCTGACCGAGACCGGTTCAACGCCCTGCACGCGGCCTTCTTCACCGGCGGCACGTTCCTTTACGTGCCCGACGGCGTGGTCATAGAGGAGCCCATCCTCGGACGGCACCTCTCGCACGCAGGCGGCAACTTCGTCCTTCCCCACACCCTGATCGTGGCCGGGCGGGGCGCGCGCTTCCACTACCTGGACGAGTACATCGGCGACGACTCCGAGGAGTCGGGATACCGCAGCGGATCGGCCGAGATCTACCTGGGCGAGGGCTCGGAGGTCGGGTATGTCTCAGTCCAGAAGTGGGGTCGTAACGCCTGGCACTTCGCCGACCAGCGCGCGCAGCTGCAGAAAGATTCGACCCTGCGCCTCTTCGACGTCACGCTGGGCGCGCGTTTCTCCAAGACGCGAGTAGAGGCGTCTCTTGTCGGTCCGGGCGCGGACGCGGAGCTCAAAGCGATCTATCTCGCCTCGGGCGAGCAGTTCTTCGACTTTCACACGCTGCAGGACCACCAGGTCGGCAACACCCGATCCGACCTGCTTTTCAAAGGCGCGCTCCAGGACGTGGCGCGGACCGTCTACGCCGGATTGATCAAGATTGAGAAGGGCGCCGCGCGCTCAGACGCCTACCAGGCGAACCGTAACCTCGTGCTCTCCGACCACGCGAAGGCGACCTCGATCCCGATGCTCGAGATCGACAACAACGACGTGCGATGCACGCACGGCGCGACGGTCGGCCCGATCGACCCGCAGCACATGTTCTACCTGCGCTCGCGAGGGATCCCAGAGGCGACGGCGCGACGCATGCTGGTGCAGGGCTTTTTCGGCGACGTGCTCGACCGCATCCCGTTCGAGCACGCGCGCACGCTGATCGAGGCCGAGCTGGAGACCCGGCTTGGCTAGGCATCGTGTCGCATCGGTCGCCGACCTCGCCGCGGACTCGATCAAGCGAGTTGATGCCGGTCGTTTCCCCATCTGCCTCGCGCATGCGGAAGACGGCAACTTCTACGCCCTCGACGACACCTGCACCCACGAGGAGTTCTCGCTCAGCGAGGGAGAGCTGTGGGGCATGGACGTCGAATGCCCGCAGCACGGCTCACGTTTCAACCTCCTCACGGGCAAGGTGACGGGCCTGCCCGCCGTGGTCCCGGCCAAGACGTACCCGGTGACCCTGGAGGGCGGGGACGTGTACGTCGAGGTGCCCGACTGAGCATGGCGGCACAGCCCTTCGATGTGGCCGCGATCCGGAAAGACTTCCCGATCCTCGAGACGGGCATCGCCTACCTCGATTCGGCGAACACGTCGCAGCGGCCGCGCCAGGTGACCGGCGCGATGCTCGAGTACTTCGAAAAGTTCAACTCGAACGTCCACCGCGCCGCCTATCGCATCGCCGAGGAGGCGACCGTCCGCTACGAGGCGACGCGCGAGAAGGTGCGCGCGTTCGTCAACGCAAGCTCGACCAAGGAGATCATCTACACGCGGGGCACCACCGAGGCGATCAACCTCGTCGCGTACTCGTGGGGCCGCAAGAACGTCCGGCGCGGCGACCTGATCGTGCTGACGATCCTCGACCACCACTCCAACATCGTCCCGTGGCAGATCCTCGCCGCAGAGCGCGGCGCGCAAATCGAGTTCGTCGACATCGACGACAAGGGAGAGCTGCGCCAGGACCAGTACGCCGACCTGCTGAAGCGTGGGCCGAAGCTCGTCGCGTTCAACGCGGTGAGCAACGCGTTGGGCACGATCAACCCTGCCCGCGCGATGGTGGCCGCCGCCAAGGAGGCCGGCGCAACGGTGCTCGTCGACGGGGCGCAGAGCACCCCCCACCAGCCGGTCGATGTGCAGGAGCTCGGCTGTGATTTCTATGCGTTCAGCGGCCACAAGATGCTCGGGCCCACCGGCGCCGGCATCCTGTACGGGCGCCGCGAGCTGCTCGAGGCGATGGACCCGTTCATGTCCGGCGGCGACATGATCAAGACGGTCCGCGTCGAGGGCGCGACCTACCACGACCTGCCCTGGAAGTTCGAGGCGGGCACTCAGGCGATCGCCGAGGTGATCGGCCTGGGGGCGGCCGTCGATTATCTGGGCGGCCTCGGCATGCACGCGGTGCGCAGCCACGAGCTCGAGATCACCGAATATGCCTACGAGGCTCTCAGTGAGGTCGAAGGCCTGACCGTTTACGGTCCGCCGCCCTCACGCCGCGCCGGAGTCATCTCGTTTGCCCTCGCGGGGATCCACCCCCATGACCTGGCGACGATCGCCGACCGCGACCAGGTGTGCCTGCGCGCCGGCCACCACTGCGCGATGCCCCTCATGACCCGACTCGGCGTGCCGGCCACCGCCCGCGCGTCTTTCTACATCTACACGCAGAAGGATGAAGTCGACCGTCTGGTCGGTTCCATCAAAGAGGCACAGAGGATATTCGCATGAGCGCACGCACCGGCAATCCCGACGATCAGTTCTATGCACCCCACGAAATCTTCGATTTCGCGGGGGCCCCGCATTGGCGCTGTTCGGCATGAGCGCACCTTCCGGCAATCCCGACGATCAGTTCTATCGCGAGTACATCCTCGACCACTACAAGAACCCGAGGAACTTCGGCCGTCTCGAGCATCCCGACATCAGCCACGAGGAGGACAACCCTCTTTGCGGTGACGTGATCGGGATGGATTTCCTTATCAAGGACGGGGTCATCGAAGACGTCCGGTTCCACGGCCGTGGCTGCGCGATCTCCCAGGCGTCGGCGTCGCTCCTGACGGAGCGAATCAAGGGCCTTCCGCTGGAACAGGCCAAGCAGATCGGAAAGGCGGACGTGCTGGGAGAGCTCGGGATCGACATCTCTCCGGCGCGCATCAAGTGCGCGCTGCTGTCACTGAAAGTTCTGAAGGTCGGTGCATACGGGCTGGCCGATGAGGATGAGGAGTAAAGAGCGATGACCAACCAGGAAGCTCCGTTTCGCGAGATGACGCTGGACGGGATCAAGCAGCTGATCCAGGACGGCTACGAAGTCGTCGATGTGCGCGAGGACTGGGAGTGGAACAGGGGACACCTGCCCGGAGCGCGCCATGTGGTGCTCAACTCGATCCTTGCCAAGCCGGCCGCGCAGAAGTTCCAGGATCGCACCGTCTTCGTCTGCCAGACCGGAGAGCGGTCGGCCGTGGCCTCGGAGATGGCGGTCGCGCTCGGCGTCAAGGACGTGGTCAATTTCCGGGGCGGCACCAAGGCATGGCGAGACGCCGGTCTGCCGCTGGAGACCACCCCATGAGATCTGCGATTTCACAGGGACCCCGGGAGAAGCCGTGACGGATTTCGCCCCGACGTCCGAGGTCGCGGCCGACTCCACGGTCAAGCCGGAGGACGTGATCGACGTGCTGCGACAGTGCTTCGACCCGGAGATCCCGGTCAACATCGTGGACCTTGGGTTGATCTACGACATCGCGATCAAGCCGGAGCGTGTGGACGTGAAGATGACCCTCACAGCGCTCGGCTGCCCCATGGCAGCCGACGTGATGGCGGACGTCCGCGACCACCTGCTCACCCTGCCCGGCATCAGCGAAGCGGGCGTCGACATCGTCTACGAGCCGGTCTGGACCCCAGAGCGCATGACCGAAGAAGCGCGCTGGGAGCTGGGGATGGTCTGAAAGCCGGCTAGCAGCCCGGCCCGTTGCAGGCGCCCGACTGGAAGGTCAGCCTCCCGTCGACGCAGTCGTAGTGATATGGGCCGGTCACAAAGCCCGGTCCCCCGCCTCCGTAAGTGCCCTGGGCGGGACACACGATGTACCTCTCGGTCGCCTCGAAGCCGGCCACGAGGAGGGCGACGGCCAGCACCGCTCCAACCACTGCGGTGAGAGCCGCGGAGGTCAGATGCGGACCTCGGAGGGTGCGCACCGTGGCGCCCGTGGCCATCGCCCCGGCCACCACGAGAGGCAGCCCGACGGAGAAGAGCGCGAGGATCCCGAGCACGAGCAAGCCCCCCGCCGCAGCCGCGCGCAGCGGCATGCGCACATTCGCGGGAAGCCCGCGCTGCAGCGAAGCCGCGAGCAGGACGCCCATCAGGAGCATGTACCCGGTCACGAACGGGACGGTCAGCACGTCCAACCCCCCGTAGCCGCCCTGCGCACGGATCAGGAGGGCGTACGCGGTGCTGGTGGCGACCACGACCGCGAGCGCGAACCAGGTCATGAATCGCACGGGTCGCGACTCGACGGTCTGGGCAGCGACCACCACCAGCCGACTGTAGAGGTTCCGGTCGCGAACCGGGCCTACGTACACTTACCTGTCGTGACGGAGTTCAGCCCCGGCTTGGAGGGCGTGGTCGCCGCGGAGACCGCGGTGAGCGAGGTGGACGGGGCGAACGGGCGACTCATCTATCGGGGCGGATACCTGATCGAAGACGTCGCCGCGGTCGCGAGCTACGAGGAGATCGTCCACCTCCTGCTCCAGGGCGACCTGCCGAACTCACGCCAGCTCGACGCGCTGCGCCGTCAGATGGCCGAGGCCCGCACCCTGAACGATGCCGGTCTCGGCGCCATCATGGCGCTGGACCCTGACACCGACCCGATGGACACGCTCCGCACGGTCGTCTCGGCGCAGGGCGCCACCAGGTCGATCACGAAGCCCACACTCGACGAGGCGATCGCGCTCACGTCGATCTTTCCCACCATCGTCGCCGCCGCTCACCGAAGGCGGCTGGGCAAAGAGATCGTCGAGCCCAGACCCGACCTCGACCACGCCGCCAACCTCCTGTGGATGATGGAGGGCACCGAACCGCCCGCCGAGCGAGCAAGCTGGGTCGGCCACTACCTCGTTCTGCTGGCTGACCACGGGCTCAACGCGTCCACCTTCGCCGCCCGTGTCATCGCCTCGACCGGAAGCGACCTGACGTCCTCCGTGGTCGGCGCGATCGGCGCACTGAAGGGCGCGGCGCACGGCGGCGCGACGCTCGCCGCCCGCTCGATGCTCGACAAGATCGGCTCCGCCGACAACGCGGAGAAGTGGCTGAAAGATGCCCACGCGCGCCACGAGCGTTTCGCCGGCTT
>Ga0307372_10007357_pt1 | contig 15801 bp, 15 predicted proteins | sample OX1MG_FD_202533 | JGI IMG/M metagenome (GOLD analysis project Ga0307372, IMG submission 202533) | Soil microbial communities from Risofladan, Vaasa, Finland - OX-1 | ecosystem: Environmental > Terrestrial > Soil > Coastal area > Acid sulfate soil | place: Finland: Risofladan, Vaasa | collected... | reverse complement strand
CTCTGCCGAAGCGGCGGAGGCGCCGACCCCGTGGCCCGAGGGATCCCGTGCGCAAAGCACCGGGAACCGCCGGGGTAGGGGTCGGTGACATCTCAGCTCTCGGCCGGCGGGTCCTGCGGCTCGAACTGAAGTGAGAGGGAGTTCATGCAGTAGCGCTGGCCGGTCGGAGCGGGGCCGTCGGGGAAGACGTGGCCCAGGTGACCTCCGCAACGGGTGCAGGTGACTTCAGTCCGGCGCATGCCGACGGTGTTGTCCTCGTGCTCGGTGACCACGCCGTCGGCCATGGCCCGGCTGAAGGAGGGCCAGCCGGAGCCGGAGTCGAACTTGTCGTCGGAACGGAAGAGCTCCGCGCCGCAGCCGGCACAACGGAAGAGACCCCGGTCATGGACGTCGAGCAGGGTTCCCGTCCAGGCCGGCTCGGTGCCCTTCTGCCGCAGTACGTGGAAGCGCTCGGTGCCCAGCTCGGCCTTCCACTGGTCCTCGGTCTTCACGATCTCGGGCTTCACTGTCTCGGGGGTCACGGCCGGCTCCTTGCTGTTGTGGCTGGGTGAGGAAAGAGATTTCGGTAACAATCGCATGGCTGGAAAACACCGGCCGGAGGGCGGCTGTTCCCGGCCTTCGGGGAACGATCAGCCCGGCCGGCCCAAAAAGGCAAATGGGGCTGTTTTGGTAACGTCGCCGGGCGATGGACCTCCGCGACAGCCCCGAGGACGCCGCCTTCCGGCGCCAAGCCCGGGCCTGGCTGGAGGCCAATCTGGTGGGGGAATTCGCCGACGCCCGGGGGGCGGGACGGGCCGGCTCGGAGCACGAGAACCGGGAGGTCCGGCTGGCCTGGGAGCGGAAGCTCGGGGCCGACGGCTGGATCGGCATCGGCTGGCCCGGAGAGTGGGGCGGCCGGGGCGCTCCGATGTCCCAGCAGGTGATCTGGAACGAGGAGTACTCCCGGGCCGACGCCCCCGCCCGGGTCGGGGTGATGGGGGAAGGCCTGATCGGTCCCACCCTGATCGCCTACGGCACCGAGGCCCAGAAGACCCGATTCCTCGAACCCATCCGGCTGGGCACCGAGCTCTGGTGCCAGGGCTACTCCGAGCCCGACGCCGGCTCGGACCTGGCCAACGTCCAGACCCGGGCCCTGCGCGACGGCGACGAATGGTCGATCACCGGCCAGAAGGTCTGGACCTCCTACGCCCAGTGGTCCGACTGGTGCTTCGTGGTGGCCCGGACCGACCCTGGACAGCTCCGGCACAAGGGCCTCTCCTACATCCTCGTTCCCATGGACCAACCCGGCATCGAGGTCCGGCCCATCCGGCAGCTGACGGGGACGGCCGAGTTCAACGAGGTCTTCTTCACCGAAGCCCGGACTGCACTCGATCTGGTGGTGGGCGAGGTCAACGACGGCTGGCGGGTGGCCCTGGCCACCCTGGCCTTCGAGCGCGGGGTGGGTCTGCTGGGAGAGATCGTCCACTTCCACAAGCAGCTCGACCGGATCCTGGAGACGGCCAAGAAGAACGGTCGGGCCGCCGACCCCGTCCTCCGGCAACGGCTGGCCGACTCATGGATCCGGCTCTTCATCCTCCGGCTGAACACCCTTCGCTCCCTGACCGGCCTGGAGGGTCCGGTCGCCCCGCCGGAGGCCTCGATCTCGAAGCTCTTCTGGGCGTCCTGGCACCGGGAGCTCGGGGAGCTGGCCATGGACGTCCTCGGCACCGAGGCCACCGTGGCCGACGGTTCGCCCTATGAACTCTCGGAGAGCCAGAGGATCTTCCTCTTCTCCCGGGCCGACACCATCTACGGCGGTTCCAACGAGATCCAGCGCAACGTCATCGGCGAGCGGGTCCTCGGCCTCCCGGCCGAACCCAAGCCGGCGGCCGGGTCGAAGGTGCCGGCATGACCCCCACCGTTCCCGAGGAGCCGGCGGCCCACGGGCTGCTGGCCGGGAAGGTGGTGGTGGTGACCGCCGCGGCGGGGACGGGGATCGGTTTCGCCACGGCCAAGCGCTGCGCCGAGGAGGGAGCCAGCGTGGTGATCTCCGACGCCCACGCCCGCCGGCTGGAGGAGGCGGCCGATCAGCTGGGGGAGCTGACGGGACGCCGGCCGCTGGCCGTGGCCTGCAACGTGACCGACGAAGGCGAAGTCCAGGCCCTCTACGACGCCACCGTGGTAGCCCACGGCCGGATCGACGTGGCCGTCAACAACGCCGGTCTCGGCGGGACGGCGAAGATCGTGGAGATGACCGACGAGCAGTGGTCGACGGTGCTCGACGTCACCCTGACCGGCACCTTCCGCTGCACCCGGGCCGCCCTCCGACACATGCTCGGCCGGGGGGCAGGAGTAATTGTGAACAACGCCTCCGTGCTCGGCTGGCGGGCCCAGGCCGGCCAGGCCCACTACGCGGCGGCCAAGGCCGGGGTGATGGCCCTGACCCGGACGGCCGCCGCCGAAGGAGCGGAGGCAGGTGTCCGGGTGAACGCCGTCTCCCCCTCGCTGGCGCTCCATCCTTTTCTGAACCGGGTGATGGCCGACGAGGAGCTGGAGCTGCTCCGGAGCCGGGAGCTCTTCGGCCGGGGGGCCGAGACCTGGGAGGTGGCCAACGTGATCGTCTTCCTGGCCTCGGACTACTCCTCCTATATGTCGGGCGAGGTCGTCTCCGTCTCGTCCCAACACCCGTGAGCCGACGCCCGTGAGTCCGGTAGGAGAGACAGTCGAGGACCCCCGGGCCGATCTGGCCTACTCCTCCATCCCCGGTCTGGTGGCGGCGGCCGCGGCGCGTTTCGGCGAGGCCGAGGCTCTGGTCGACGGCGATCTGCGGCTCTCCTTCTCCGAGCTCGAGGCCGAGGCCCTCCGGGTGACCGCCGCGGCCATGTCGGCCGGCATCTCCCCCGGTGACCGGGTGGCCATCTGGGCCCCGAACATGGCCGAATGGGTGCTGGCCGCCCTGGGGCTGCTCGGGGCCGGGGCGATCCTGGTGCCGCTGAACACCCGCTTCAAGGGCCCCGAAGCGGCCGACGTGCTGAAGCGTTCGGGGGCCAAGGCCCTCTTCACCGTCCGGGGCTTTCTCGGCCTCGACTACCCGGCCATGCTCGAGGAGCAGGACCTGCCCGAACTGGTTCGGATAATCCTCCTCCGCGACGACGTGGGCACCCTCTCCGAGCCCACCACCACCGACGAGGTCCCCATCTTCGGCTGGCACGAATTCCTGGCCGGGGCCGAGGGCGTGGTCGAGGGGGAGGGCTCTCTGGCGGGCGTCCCCACCGACCGGCAGGCGGTGATGGCAGCCTGGCGGGCGGTGAAACCGGAGGACCTCTCCGACATCATCTTCACCTCGGGGACGACGGGCCGGCCCAAGGGGGCCATGACCAGCCACGGCCAGACCCTGCGGGCCTTCGGCAGCTGGGCCGCCATCGTCGGCCTGGCCGAGGCCGACCGCTACCTGATCGTCAATCCCTTCTTCCACACCTTCGGCTACAAGGCGGGCATCGTCGCCTGCCTGATCGCCGGGGCCACCATCGTCCCCGAGCCCGTCTTCGACGTCGACCGGGTGCTGGCCCGGGTGGCGGCCGAGCGGATCTCCATGCTTCCCGGGCCGCCGACGCTCTACCAGTCGATCCTCGACCATCCCGACCGGGGGGCCCACGACCTCTCCTCACTCCGGCTGGCCGTCACCGGGGCGGCCGCCGTCCCCGTCGAGCTGATCCTCCGGATGCGTTCGGAGCTGACCTTCTCCACCGTCCTGACCGCCTACGGCCTGACCGAGGCCACCGGGGTGGTCACCATGTGCCGGCAGGCCGACGCCCCCGAGGTGATCTCCCACTCCTCGGGCCGGGCCATCCCCGGCACCGAGGTCCGGATCGTGGACCAGGACGGCCATGTTCTTCCGGCGGGGGAGCCGGGGGAGATCGTCGTCCGGGGCTACACCGTGGTGGCCGGCTACTTCGAGGACCCCGCGGCCACCGCCGCGGCCATCGATCCCGACGGCTGGCTCCACACCGGGGACGTCGGTCTCATGGACCCGGCCGGCAACCTGACCATCACCGACCGGCTGAAGGACATGTTCATCGTCGGCGGCTTCAACGCCTACCCGGCCGAGATCGAGGGGGCCCTGCTCCGTCACCCCGGGGTCTCCCAGGTGGCGGTGGTCGGCGTCCCCGACCCCCGGATGGGCGAGGTCGGCTGCGCCTTCGTCGTCCCCCGGCCCGGCACCGACCCGGCGGCGCTGGCCGAGGATCTCCCCTCCTGGGCCCGGGAGCAGATGGCCAATTACAAGGTCCCCCGGACCGTCCGCATGGTGGAGAGCCTGCCCTTGAACGCCTCGGGCAAGGTCTTGAAGACCGAGCTCCGGGCGCGCGCCGTCGGGGACCCGGCCGGCTCGTGAGCCCGCCCGACGTCTTCTCGGCCGACGAGGGCGGCCCGTCCCACGCCTACGGCCCCGACGGCCCGGGTCTCGGTATGGCCGAGGGATTCTCCCGGTCCATCGGCATGCACATGGAAGAGGTCACCGGCAGCCGGGTGACGGGCTGGGTCGACGTCGGACCGCAGCATCTCCAGCCCGGTTCCATCGTCCACGGCGGTCTCTACGCCGCCGTGGTGGAGGAGGCCGCCTCCTACGGCGCCTCCTTCGCCGTCCGCCACCGGGGTCAGCGGGTGGTGGGGGTGGCCAACAGCACCAACTTCATCCGTTCCGTCACCGCCGGCCGGATCCTGGTCGAGGCCGTTGCCCTGCAGCAGGGCCGGACCCAGCAGTTCTGGGAGGTCCGGATGACCCAGGCCGAGGACGGCCGACTGGTCGCCCTCGGACACCTCCGGCTGCAGAACCTTCTGCCCCCGCCCGACTAGGCCGAGGGCCCCCGCCCGGCCCCGTTACGACGCCCGGAACGAGGCCAGGAAGGCCCGGGTGGTCGCCGGCTGGGTCGTGACGGCCAGGACGAGGAAGACGGTGCTGGCCCGACGGACGATCAGGAGACCCTCGGAGGCGTTCGGGTCGGCGGTCTTGCTCTGGCTCGGAAACGAGCGTTCGGGGCCGACCTTCTCGAAGCCCGACCGTCCGTTGACCGTCACCGCTCCGGCTTTGAGTTCGTGAACCAGTCCGTTGCTCAACAGGCTGGCGAACGAGCCGGAGGTGGTGGCGGCGATGGCCACCCCGTAGGCCGGAGCGGGAGGAACGGCGGCGGAGTTCGAGAAGATGTCGGACTCCGAGCTGACCTGGTAGCCGTAGGTCTTCGATCCGGGGGGCAGCCCTCCGCTCAGGCTGCCGGTGTCGACCTCCCGGATGGGCGCCGACGGGAAGGCCACCGAGAAGCGGTGTCCGGCCGGTCCATATGTCGCGGGGCGAGCCGTCTTCGGGCCGGCCGGGCCCGAGCTGCAACCGGTCAGGCCGACCACCAGGCTGAAGCCGGCGATGGCGACGATGGCCGCCTTCGAGACCCTTCCGATCCCGTTTGGCGCCACGCCCCACGGTAGGCCACCGGCGGGCTCCCGGTGGCGAGGGACCGGCCCGGGTGCGGACGATGGGATCCGCCTCCTACCGGGCGATCCGCAAGGGCGTGACCAGTGGACCCGAGTCGAGGACGGCGGCGAATCCCTCGGCCGCCCGCCGGCTGAAGTTGGCGGCGATCTTGGTCCGGCCGGCGAACGAACTGAAGCTCGACAGGTTGGGCTGGACGACGGGGACCGACAGCAGCCGGCCGTCGAGGTCGAAGCCGATCATCTCGTGGAAGTACCTCTGGTTCAGCTCGTCCCAGCCGACGGCGCCGGCGGTGGAGAAGCGGGCATCGACGACCCAGACGGGTGCCTCGTACGTGGCCGTCGCACTCGTGATCTCGCCGCCGTTCAGCTCGGCCGGCCCGAGCAGGTAACGGCTCCCGTCCCCACCGGCGAGAGGGAGCAGAACGCTCCGGCCGGTGTCGGCGACGTTGGCCGCCGCCGTGGTCGACCGACGGTCGGCCAGAGTCGGGTCGGCCGCGATGGAGCCGAGGTTCGAGCTGTAGCCGTTGGCGCTGGCGTTGCTCGGGCTGATCACGAGATTCGGGGCCTCCAACGAGTAGCGACCAGACGAACAACCGAGGGGCAGGGGACCCTCCACCGTGTTGGCGGCCTTCGCCGATGCCGTGTACGGCCCGGCGGCGCAGAGCACGGGACGGAACTGGAGCATCCCCGGGGCGATCAGCGCGGCGGCGGGAACAGGGAGGCCGGTCGTCCCGGTGACCACGATCGTGTTCCCCGTCGACTCGACGATGGCGTTTCTGTCCCCGAGGACCTGGAGCCGGCGGAGAAGCTGGTGCACGTCCTCGGCCAGCTGCCGGCTCGTGGCCGTCGGGGGGCCGGTGAAGGTGGCGACGGCCGGACCGCCGTGGCCGCCGGCGCAGCCGCTCAGCACCAGTGCCGTCAGCCCACCGAGGACCGGCGTCCAGCCACGATGCCGCCGGCGCCGGCAAAGGACGACCCCCGGCTGGCGCACGAGGTCCATCCTCCCACCCCCGAGCCGACCTCGGGTTGCCTTCATCGCCGCTCTTGGCGGAGCCAAGTCCTCGGCAGCGAGGTCGATCTCGTGTCGGGCGGACGCCGGAGAGGGAGCCGGCTCCCTGTGCTCTCGATGTCAGAATGCGAGGGCCATGACGGACGACTCCGATCCGCTCGGCTCCGGGCCACCGGTCGAGGCCTTCGCCGCCGCCGCCGCCCTCGTCGAACCCGAGGCCCGGCTTCTCGCTGTCCGCACCCTTCCCGGTGGCCTCTCCGCTCAGATCACCGTCCTCGAGCTTCTCGGCCCCGATGACCGTCCTCGCCGTCTGGTGGTCCGCCGGGCCCGGAGCCAGCAGGCGCAGAGAGCCAGGTTGTCCATCGCCGACCAGTTCTCTCTGCTCCTGCGCCTGCACCCGCTCGAACTGCCCACGCCGACACCCCGTCTGCTCGACGACTCGGGGACGATCTTCACCGAGCCCTACTCCGTCTTCGACTACGTGGACGGGGCGCCGGTCACGACCAGCTCCGACCCGGCGGAGACGGGACGGGCCTTCGCCACCCAGTTAGCTGCCGTCCACCGGGTCGACCTCACCCTGATGGCCCCGGTGGTGCTTCCGGACCGGGCCGACAACGTCGCCCGGGACCTGGCCTCAGCGCCCCCCGTTGTCGACGAACGGATGCGGGAAGGTCTCGTCCGCCGTCTCCTGGGCGACCGCTGGCCCCCGCCGGCGCCCGACCGGACGACGCTTCTCCACGGGGACTTCTGGGCCGGCAACATTCTCTGGCGCGATGGCGCCATCGTGGCCGTCATCGACTGGGAGGAGGCCGGCACCGGTGACCCGTTGGCCGACGTGGCCACCACCCGGCTCGACCTCCTCTGGGCCTACGGCGCCGGAGCCGTTTCCGCATTCACCGACCACTACTTCTTTCTCACCGAGCTCGATCGGGCCCCCCTGGCCGTCTGGGATCTCGCCGCCGCGCTCCGTCCGGCCGGGAATCTCTCGCTCTGGGCGGCCGACTGGGCCGACTTCGGCCGCCCGGACATCGACGCCTCCCGCCTGCGTGCCGACCATCGGTCGTTCCTCGACCAGGCCCTCGAGGCCCTGGGCTGACCGGCTCCGGCCCGGGGCGGTGTGGCCCGGCTCGGCCTGGCGCTGTGTCTCGTCGGTCAGCAGGCTGACCGACGAATGGGGAGCCCCGTCGTGCTCCGGTTACCCTTGGTCGGCCGACAGGAGAGCCGAGACGCAGAGGGAGAGCGCGACACCGATGAGAGGCATCGTCTACACCGGCGGGGACGCCATGGTCACGGACAAGCTCGAGATCGCCGACCCCGGCCCCAAAGAAGTGATGGTCAAGATCGTGGCCGCCGGCGTCTGCCATTCCGACCTGTCGGTACTGAACGGCACCATCCCCTGGAAGGAGCCCTCGGTCCTCGGCCACGAAGGGGCGGGGATCGTGGAGGCGGTGGGCTCGGCCGTCTCGGCGGTGTTGCCCGGTGACCACGTCGTGGTGGCCACCTTGGCCTCCTGCGGTATCTGCCGTGCCTGCAACACCGGTCATCCCACCATGTGCATCAAGACTCTGGGAAACGTCTCCACCCCGTTCACCTACGACGGGGAGCCGGCCTCGAACTTCGCCGCCTCCTCCGTCTTCGCCGAGTACACCATCGTCTCTGAGGTCCAGGCCGTCCGGATCTCGAAGGACGTCCCCTTCACCTCGGCCTCGCTCATCGGCTGCGGCGTCCTCACCGGCATGGGTGCCGTGTTCAACCGGGCGTCGGTCAATCCGGGGGAGACGGCGGCGGTCTTCGGCGTGGGCGGAATCGGGCTGAACGTCATCCAGGCGCTCCGGGTCCAGGGGGCGTCGCGGATCATCGCCGTCGACACCATGGGCTCGAAGGAGTCACTGGCCCGTCAGTTCGGCGCCACCCACTTCGTCGACGCCTCCAAGACCGACGCCGTGGAGGAGATCCGCAAGATCGTCCCCCACAACCCGCAGTCGCTGGCCGGCGCCCTCGGACCGGGCGGGGTCACCTGGTCCTTCGAATGCGTCGGTCACCCGGCTGTTCTCAGAAACGCCGTGGACTGCCTCGACTGGGGTGGCAACGCCGTGGCCATCGGCGTCCCCCCGCGCGGTTCGGAGGTCTCCATCGACATCAACAACCTGGCCTACGTCGACCGCGGCCTGCTCGGCTGCCGCTACGGATCGTCGCGACCGCTGCACGACATCCCCCTGATGGTCCAGATGTACCTCGACGGCAAGATCATGTTGGACGAACTCGTCACCGAGACCCGTCCCCTCGAGGGCTTCCGGGAGATCATCGAGGACATGGAGGCGGGAAAGCTGGCCCGCGGTGTCCTCACCCTCTGATCCAGGGCCTTGCCGATCTGACCCCACCCTGCTCGCCCGGTAACTCCTAACCTGGTCCGATGAGCGACGGGGGCACGGAGGGGCCGCCTCCGACACCACCCTCGGCGCCGGCTTCCTCCTCGCTTCTGGCGCCGTCGGCCCCGCCGGCCTGGGGACCGCCCGCCCCCGTCCGGTACCGCAGGGCCTGGCACCGGCTGGCCGACCGGCGACGGATCAGTCGTCGTTGGGTCTTCTGGCAGTCCCCGGTGGACCAGCCCCGCTGGGCCCGGCCCTGTCTGCTCCTTGTGGCCGCGCTGGCCGGTCTGGCCTATGCCTGGGGTCTCGACAACGCCGCCCTCGAGCCCTTCTACGGCGCGGCGGCCCGCAGCATGTCGAGCAGTTGGCACAACTTCCTCTTCGGCGCCTTCGATCCCGATGGCACCGTCACCGTGGACAAGCTTCCCGGCGCCCTCTGGCTGCAGGCTCTGTCGCTGCGGGCCTTCGGCTTCCATACCTGGGCCATCGTCCTGCCCCAGGTGGTGGAGGGCATCCTCACCGTCCTCGTCCTCTACCGGGCCGTCCGCCGGCTGGCCGGAGCGCTGGCCGGCATGATCGCCGCACTGATCGTGGCCGCCAGTCCGGTCACCATCCTGCTCAACCGCGGCAACATCTCCGACTCCCTGCTCATCCTTCTTCTCGTCCTGGCCGCCGACGCCACGGCGGCGGCGCTCGTCACCGGCCGGTTGCGCTCGTTGCTTCTGGCCGGCCTCTGGGTGGGTCTCGCCTTTCAGGCCAAGATGATCCAGGCCTGGCTCGTTCTTCCCGCCCTCTGGCTCGCCTACCTCGTCGCCTCTCCGGGCCGCGCCGGACGTCGGCTCGGCCACCTGCTGCTCGCCACCGTCGTCACCGCCGTGGTCTCGCTCTCCTGGATCCTGGCCGTGTCGGCCGTGCCCGCTCACGACCGGCCCTACGTCGACGGCAGCCGCAACGACTCCGAATTCGCCCAGGTCTTCGACTACAACGGCCTCGCCCGCTTCGAGAGCCGGACGGCAGCGGAGAAGAGCGTGGGCACGCCTGCCGCCTTCGTCGAGGTCGGTCTGGAGTCGCGGTTGCTCCTGAACGGATCGACCGCGGTCATTCCTCGCTCCTGGAACCGGCTCCTGCGGGGACCACTCGGTCGCGACACGGCATGGTTGCTCCCCGCCGCCCTCCTGGCCGGCCTGGCCGTCTTGCTGGCCCGCCGACGCCGGTCGCGGCTCGACCCCGTCCGCGCCGGATGCCTGCTCTTCGGCACATGGCTCGTCGTCCATCTCGTCGCCTTCAGTGCCGGTGCCTACCTGAACTCGTACTACACCGCCGCGCTCTCCCCGGCCATCGCCGCCCTCTGCGGTATCGGCCTGTCGGTGGCCTGGAGGGCGACCCGGACCGAGATCAACGCCCGTGACGGCATCGCCATCGCCGCGCCTGCCGGCATGACTGCCGGCGTCACTGCCGCCCCGGCCGCCAACGAAGCCGCCGCCCCGGCCGCCAACGAAGCCGCCGGCGCCAACGACGTCCGCCGGCTCCGGCCAAGCGCCGTCACCGGCCGGGTGGTCGTCGCCGCGGTGGCGTCGGGGTCGGCCGGTTACGCCGTCTTTCTCGTCCCGTCGGGGACCGCGGTCGCCGGCTGGCTCGTCCCTGCCGTCATCGCCGCCGCCGTCCTGGCCGATGTTCTGGTGCTGCTGTCGCTGCGTAGCCGGCCGCTCACCGGCCGACTCGGTTCACTGACCCTGACCGCCGCCACTCTGGTCGCACTCCTCGTCCCGTCGGTGGCCGCCGCCTCCGTGGTGGCCGATGGCCTGGGCCCGTTCGACACACCGTTCGAGCCGGCAGCCGTGACCCTCGTCACCCAGACCGACGTCCGTCGCTTCCAGCAGAGGGCCATCGCCGCCGGTCGGGAGCTCACGGCCCTGGCCGGCCGGTCGAAGGCGGACATCCTCTTCGTCACCGACACCTCGGCCATCGCCGCTCCCTACATCCTGGCCACCGGCCGCGAGGTTCTGCCCATCGGCGGATTTGTCGGGGCCAACCCGGCGCCGACTCTGAAACAGATCCAACTCGACATCGCCTTCGGCCGGGTCCATTTCGCCCTCGTTCCCATCGATCCTCCCGGTGTCGACCCGAGGGTCGCCTGGATCAGAGATCGCTGTCGCTTTCTCAGCCACGCCCATTCGGGCCGTGTCCTTTTCGGTTTCTACGACTGCACCAACACGGCCCGGTCCTGAGCCTCCCGCCAGGCGGGTGGCTTGGGTGACGAGGTAGTTCCGTTCCCGGAGATTCTTCGTTCCGGTGGTGGCGACCCGGAATTCGATAACGGCGCCCTCGTTGTCGCCCGACAGTTCGAGGAGACGGGTGCGCACGGAGTGGAACCGGTGATGTTCTTGGTCTCGGCGTACTGCGGCGATTGATCGTGGACGGCGGCGATGGGCGCCCGCAGCTGGTATTCGCCCGTTCGCCCCTGCCGCAGCGCCTCGGTGATGAGGGCCACCCTTCGGAGATGAGGGACCGGTTCCAGAGGCGGCGATCCTGTTCAGCCAGGGCGACGAGCTCGCCGTCGGCCGTCGTCCGCGCCGGCCGTCGGGCATCGGTAAGCAACATCAGGGTCAACAGACCCGATACCTCAGGATCGCCGGGGAGCGCCTCCCGGACGAGGCGGGCCAGCCGGATGGCCTCGCCCGAGAAATCAAACCGGGCCAGATCGGGGCCACTGTTGCTGGCATAGCCCTCGCTGAAGAGCAGGTACAGGACGTGGAGCACCGATCGCAGCCGCTCGCCGCGTACGTCGGCCGCCGGAAGGGAGAACGGTTCCTCCGAAGTCCGGATCTTGGCCTTCCCCCGGCTGATCCGCTGGGCCATGGTCGCCTCGGGAACGAGGAAGGCGGCGGCGATCTCCGCCGTGCTGAGACCGCCGACCGCCCGCAGGGTGAGCGCAATGGCTGCCGCCGTGGTGAGCGACGGATGACAAATCAGTTCTGCAGCAGCATGAATCGCATCGCTTCATCCTTCTCGTTCCGAGGGCACCGCGGTGGCGCCTCACAGGGGATGTCGAGGCCGAGACACCGTTCTCGACATGCAGGAAAAAATTCGGGTCCGGGCCTTGACTCCGGAGCATGGTACGGACCGTACGGTGGCGCCGGAGACCCGGAGATGACCCACGATCCGAGGAGGCCGAGGTGCCCACCACTGTTCTCGATCTGACCGACGCCAGCTTCGCCGAAGAGATCGCCGGCTCGGCTCTCCCCGTTCTGGTGGAGTTCTGGGCGCCCTGGTGCCAGCCCTGCCGAGCCCTGGCCCCGGTGATCCAATCACTGGCCGACGACTTCGATCAACGCCTGCTGGTCCGAAAGATCAACGCCGACGAGCAGATCGATCTCGCCCGTCGTTACGAGGTGGGCGCCGTTCCCACCATCCTCGTCTTCCACGAGGGCGAGCTCGTCCGCAAATTGACCGGCGCCCGTAGCCGCGCCCAGCTTCTGGCCGACCTCGAGGGCGTCATCACCTGACCGTTTTCTCCGTTGTCCACTCGTTGCCCACCCGCAGAGCCTGACAATCGTCGTTGTCCGGATCGCCGCAGATGGCGGCGAGTTGCTCGAGCCGGGCCCGGGTGTCTGCCAGCTCGGTCTGCCGCCGGTCCAGCTCTTCGATCTTGGCCCGGGTCATCAGGAGCACATTCGCGGCCGAGCGATATGTCTCCGATCCCGATTCCGCTCCCATCAGGGTGGCGATCTCGGCCAGAGTGAAGCCCAGCTGCTTGGCCCGGCCGATGAACTGCAGACTCCACAGATCCGCCTCGGAGTACTGCCGGTAGCCGCTCTCGGTTCGCGGAGGCTCACGGAGCAGGCCGCGGCGTTCGTAGTAGCGGATCGTCTCGAGGTTCAGCCCCGCCTGTTGGGCCAGTTGCCCGACGGTGAAGGCATCCATAGCGAAAAGTGTAAGGGCCGTACCCGGGTACGGGGTCAAGACCGGGGCCGGAAGGAGGTCGATCCGGTCTCGGTTGGCGTCCGGTCGGTGCCCGGCGTGCGCCAGCTCCAGAACGAATTTGGCGGGTCGATGGTGCCCACCTCCTCGGCACCTGAGGAGGCGTCCCACGCCGGTCCCGGCATCTCGCCATGACCGGACCGGCCCACGTCGGAGACCGTATGTGGCTGTCGGTAACGCCACGACCACTTCGGCCGTTGATACGGGCGAGAGACGGCAGAGGCGGCCAAGCGCCACCGGGGTGCTCTCTCGTGCTCTGCCCACAGATCTGGAGGATGACAGGTGAAGAGGATCAGCGTCTTGGCCATTGGCGCCATTGTGGCCGTGGGTTGCGTCGTGACCGGCGTGGCCGGCCCAGCCGGGGCATCGAAGCCCCCGGTGGCGAAAGTGAAATCGGTCTCCCCCAGTCATGGGCCGATGACCGGTGGGACCGTCGTGACGATCAGGGGCGCCAACCTTCTCGGGACCACGGCCGTCGAATTCGGCTCATCGCCGGGAACCAGCATCATCATCCACAACAACAACGTCATCTTCGCAACCTCGCCCGCCGAGGTGGGCGGGACGGTCGACGTGACCGTGGTTACCTCGACGGCGGGTACGAGTGCTCTCAACCCTGGTGACCAGTTCACTTACACCGGCGGTCCGACGATCCAGAGTGTCAGCCCGAGGATCGGTGCCGACACGGGCGGAACGAAGGTCACAATTTCCGGAACGGACTTCGCCGGCGCCACGGCCGTGAACTTCGGCGCCGTCTCGGTCCCCTTCACCATCGACTCGAACATCGCCGTCTCTACGGTCGCCCCGGCGGAGCCTGCCGGCAAGGTGGACGTCACGGTGACGGGTCCCGACGGAACCACCCCGATCGATCCCGCCGATGTCTTCACCTTTGCCGTCCGGGTCCCGATCGTCCTCTCCATCGAGCCTCAGAGCGGACCGGTCGGTACGTCGGTGACGATCACCGGTTCCCGGTTCATGAAGAAGGGGACCACGGTGACCTTCGGCGGTACGTCGGCCTCGTTCACCTTCGTGAACACCAAGACGATCACGGCCATTGCTCCCGCCGGTTCGGGAACGGTGGACATCATCGTCACCGACTCCAAGGGCGCCAGCAGCGCGAGCTCGGCCGACCAGTTCACCTACACCTCTCCCGCCACGTGAGGAACCCCACGTAACAATCACCGAGCGTCGAGCGCGTCGACAGGGTCCTGCCCCCGTTACCGGGGGTGGGGCCCTGTCGCGTGTACGCCGAGCAGTTCCGATGACGAGGAGGTGCAAGTCCTTCCCGAGCTTTGGCCCGATCGGCGCTGGAAGGTCGAGGCCGCTGATCGTCTGGTCGGGGCCATCTTGGCCGATATCGGACTCCAGGTGGCCGAAGCCGAGTCCGCCATCGTGGCCGTGCCTGAAGGTTCGAGCTCTTGGGCTTCACCTTCCACGCGAGGTTCCTTCGACCCCGACCCCAGGCGTCAGCCAGGTTCAAAGACGAGGTGCGACTGCAACCAAGGTTGGCGAGGTGACGTCAATCTTCGAGGATCTCGAGACCACCGAGAGTCCCCAAAAATTGACGTTGTCCGCCGCAACGATTCGGCGCACCATGGACGGGTCGACAAGAAGTCGACTGACATATTGGCCAGGTACGGGTGAGGTTGCCATGACGGATGCCAGGCTGCTCGAACGGCGGTTCCGGACAACTGACCCCATGAAGCCGGGGACGAGGCTCTGCCGGGTCTGCTTGAGCGTCGTCGTCCTCGAACCCGGATTTCTCGAGACGACGGTGCAGTATGTCTACATCCGTTGTCCGCACTGTGGCGGTTCGTTCCCCATCCGACACAGTGACGCCCAAGCGCTGATGGAACAAGAAACCGAGCCGTCGTGAACGCGCCAGGAGCCGGCTGTCAGTTTCGATAAGCGGCGACGATCGGTTCGAGCTCGGTCGGAGTTGCTCCGTGGAGGATCACTCCATCGCAGCCCATGGCCAATTGGTCCCGAATGGCCGTCACGCATTGCGCGGGGGAGCCGGTGGCGCTGGGCGCCAACCACTCGTCGGGTAAGAGCGTGGCGATGTGCTCGAGTTGGTCGGGGGTGGCGTTCGAGTCGATTCCGCCGACGAAGCCGGAGACGACGCTATCGGCCCGGAAGCGTTCGAGCACGGTCGGATCCCAGCCGTTCGTATGGACCAGAAGGTCACCGTAGCCCTGGAGATAGGTGGCCAGCCGGCCGACCGACTTCATCAGCCGGCGCTCCTCGGATATATGGTCGCCGATGGTGGCGAAGCAGGACCAGACCTTGACGGCGTCGGGATCGCGGTCAGCTCTCACAGCCGCCTCCTTCACGGTGGCCACGCAGCGCCGGGTCGTCTCCTCGGTGAAGAAGGTGTGCAGGATGACCTGGTCGAAGCAGCGTCCACCGAGGGCCAGTGAATGGGGGCCGAAGGCGACGAGTCCGAGTGGAAGTTCCTCGTTGATGGCGGCGAGGTACAGCACCGGATACGGTCCGAAGCCCCCGTCATGGCCCATGATCACCTCGCCGCGGAACAGTCGGCGCATGATGCCCACGAATTGCTCGAGTTGGGCAGTCGTGACCCGGGGGATGCCGTAGGTGTCCTGGATGACCGGTATTCCCCGTCCGAGGCCTAGGACGAATCGACCCCCGGTGAGACTCTGCATGGTCCGGGCGATCCCAGCCGTAATCATCGGGTGCCGGGTGTTGTGATTGGTGGCCGCCGTGACGATGGTCATCCGTTCGGTCACCGCCCCCGCCGCCCCCGACAGGACCGCCGCCTCCTTCTTGTCGAACCGCTCGGAGATGAAGGCGGCGCCCAGACCGAGCCGCTCGGCCAACCGGACCTCGTCGACCAGATCGCGTGACGATTCGGCATGGCCGGCCAGGGCGTAGAAGCCGAGTTCGGCCAGGACGCGACCCGCTGTGTTCCTGGGCGGCCTGTGGGCCTTGTCGAGTGGAGATGGGGACATTTCCGCCACA
>Ga0307372_10007356_pt1 | contig 15801 bp, 14 predicted proteins | sample OX1MG_FD_202533 | JGI IMG/M metagenome (GOLD analysis project Ga0307372, IMG submission 202533) | Soil microbial communities from Risofladan, Vaasa, Finland - OX-1 | ecosystem: Environmental > Terrestrial > Soil > Coastal area > Acid sulfate soil | place: Finland: Risofladan, Vaasa | collected... | reverse complement strand
AGGCCCCAGCGGTAGCCGGCCAGGTTGCCATCCTGGCGGACGACGCGATGGCATGGCACGACGATGGAGACAGGATTGGTGGCGCAGGCGCGGGCGACGGCGCGAATGGCTCGCGGCTTGCCGATGGCGCGGGCGACTTCCGTGTAAGAGCGCGTAGCGCCGTAGGGGATGCGGCGAAGCTCGTCCCAGACGCGGCGCTGGAACGCGGTGGCCTGCACGTCGAGAGGCAGGTCGATATGCGGCTCCTGGCCGCGCAGGTGGCGGAGGATTTCGCGTACCCACTGGCCCAGATCCTTCGCGTCGCGATGGATTTCGGCTTGCGGGTATTCGCGCGCGAGCGCGTCTTCCAGGCGCGCGTCCGAACTGGCGCCAGAATCGCCGAGATAGACGGCGCTGACGCCGCGTTGCGTGGCGGCGACAAGGATGCGTCCCAGCGGGCACGGGACAATTGTGTAATGGATGAGCATGCCGGCGCCTCCGCGACGATACGTGGCGGGAGTCATGCCCATTTGCGTGGGCGCGCGCTCGTAGAGGCGGCTGCTCGAGCCGTAGCCTGCGTCGTACATTGCGGTGGTCACTTTGTCTCCTTTGCGAAGCTGCGATTTCAGTTGCGCCATGCGTTGCGCGTCCGTGAATTGCTTTGGCGTGATGCCGAGCGTTTTCTGGAACAGGCGCTGCATTTTGTGCGGGCTCAGATGGAACGCGCCGCCGAGTTCATTAAGCGTGAGCTTTTTGTCAGGGTCGGCGGCAAGCGCCTGTTCGATGCCGCGGCAGATTTCGAGCACTTGGCGCGCCGCGGCGCTTCCGTTTTGCGAAGATGACGCGAGTTGCGGGCGGCAGCGCCGGCACGGGCGGTATCCGGCGCTTTCGGCTTCCGCAGGCAGGTGAAAAAAGACCACGCGATCGCGATGCGGGCGCTTCGACGGGCACGAAGGGCGGCAATAAATTTTCGTCGAGCGCACAGCGTAGACGAAACTGCCATCGGCGGCGGAACGGCGCGTTTGCACGGCGCGCCAGTAACCGGGAATATCGATGCGATTCGTTTTTTGCGCTTGCGCCATTTTGAGGCTCGCGTGCTTCGTTCGCGGCTCCTACGATATTGAATCCGGAGATAAAAATAGTCCAGTCGCGCGGCGATATCTATCCGATTCTTGCATTCAAACCGGGGCGCCGGGGAAGGTCAATCGGGCGCGATAGCGCGGAGGGTGCTGTTGTTGAACTACAGGACACGTCGTCTATTGACAGGGTTGACGCTCGCGGCTGGCCGATGCATATTGCCTTACCCAGCAAAAGCATCTGCTGGCTTGGGGGGTCAGTGATGGGGGCGATTTCGAATCTGAAGCGACAGTTGTCGTCCGGCCTTGTTCCATTTCCCGCAGAGAAAATACATGAAGTTCCGCAACCGCGAAGATTCATGCGCGTACCGACGCACGCGATTGGTGTGGCCGAAGACCGGCGTCGCTGTCCCAGGGCTTGCCTCTGTCTACCACTGCAATTGACCAGCATTGACGGTTGCACCGACGGGTTGCCGGTGACGCTGGTGACGAAGAATATAAGCTCGACGGGAATTTATTTTTTGGCGCCGCGCGTGATCGAACCGGGCACCGCGATTGAAATGGAAGTGGCGTTGATTGAACGGCCGCTGGGCCGCGGCAGCGTGCGGTTGCGCACCGCCGCGCATGTGGTACGCATAGACGTGTGCGAGGTTCCCGGATGGAGCGGATTTGCCGCGTCGTTTGACGATATCGATTTTCAGCGCGACGACCGGATTCCGCTGGCCTCCGAGGCACACTAAAAAGTTCACCACGAATTTCCCGCAATTCTCTCCCTACCGTGAAGCCACCGCGTATTTGCGCACGCGCAATCCTGTTTGATTGGGATGGAACACTCCTCGATTCTTTTCGCGCGGATGCTCGTGCTTATCAGGCCATGTTTCGCGCGCTCGAGATTCCGTGGACCGCGCGCGACTTGGCGCGGCATTATTCTCCCGATTGGTATCGCGTCTACGCAGCAGCGCGAATTCCCCGCGACAAGTGGGAACTCGCTGACAAGCTCTGGGGCCGCGCGTATGAAAAAGAAAGTCCGCGATTACTGCCCGGCGTGCGAAAAATGCTTGCGAAGCTGCGTCGCGATTTTCTGCTGGGTTTAGTGACGAGCGGGGACGGCAAGCGTGTGCGGCGGCAGCTGCGGCAATTTGAATTTACCGCGTTATTTGGCGCACGTATTTGCGCAGAAGATGCGCCGCGGCGCAAACCGCATCCCGCGCCGCTGAAATGCGCGATGCGCAGCATGAACATAAGGGCCCACGATTGTGTTTATGTGGGGGACGCGCCGGAAGATGTGGAAATGGCTCGGCGAGCCGGAGTGCGCTCGATTGGAATCATCGGACCGTTCCCGAGCGCGCGACGAATCCGCGCGGCGCGACCGGACGTGCTCCTGGAATCGATTTTGGATTTGCCTGGCGTGATCGTGCCGTTCAAAACCACCGAACGTGATTAATTTTGCGCAGGCTTCTTAGCGAGCTTTGGCGGAACCGGCAATGGAACGGACGACGGCTGCGCTTTGAAATTCGTGGAACGGACAACAAGGCGAATCGGTACGTTGCCCTTCGGAGTTTTCACTTCGCCGTCGGAGCGAATGTACGTGGGAAACCACAGATGACCGACGAGATTTTCGCGATACGTCTCGAACATGCTAAATGGAAATCCATTTGCGGCGCTGCCGGCATCGGTGACGAATTGGCCGTAACTTTTGACGATGGCGAAATCCTGATTGTCGATCCAGATGACGCCATCAAAGAGCGGCTTGCGACTGAGTGTTTTCGGCTGAATGCGAAAAATGAACGTATTCAGTTGATCGAGTTTTTCCTGACCTTCATAGGAAAGTTTATAGAGAGCGAGCTGATCGGTCGTCAGGAAGAAGAGCGGAAAGCCAGCCAGGGTTTTCACATCTTCGAGTGAGAATTCGGTGAAGTGCAAAGTGGACACCGGAGGCTTGACGACGCGCTCGTAACGCTGGCCGTCGGGCTTGGCGTATTCCAGACCGGTGAATGTAAACTCGCCGCCCTGGTTGGCGAGCTCTTCCACCTTGACCGTCTGGTCGATGGTGCCCGCCTCGTAAGCTTTCTTGATCAAATCTTCATTTTGCGTGAAGCGATGAATGATTTCGTCGGCGGGAAGCGGGGGCGCGCCGGGATTGGGTTTGGCGGGTAGGCTCTTCACTTTGAAGTCCGGCGGAGGCTTGATGGGGCCAGCGGTTTGCGCCTGCGTGGAGCCAGCCGCAAAAATACCCACAAAAATCACCAGTGCTGAGAGAATCGGATACATCAGTAGTCGCTGCTTGGTCATTTCCCTCACTTGGATGCGGAAACGCGGTGTCGCGATTATCGATTCATTGCACCGGCTGGCGTTGTTGAAAAAACAGATTTGCCGATGCCTCACTATTACTATCGGATTTCCGCCCGATTTTCAAATGTCCAAGGCCCATAACTCCGGACCGGCCAACAAACTGAGCCGGCGAACGCACGCACCACAAGACCGGTCATGCGAGACGCGGATTGACTTCGGGTTGCTTGCAGCGGCCGTGGAGCTGGGTCATAATCTCGAAACCCTTACGAGTCATAGGAAAGAGTGGGTCAATTCATGATTTGTCCCCACTGCCGGACAGAAAATGGCGACGAAATTTCCGCGTGCACGAAGTGTGGCTCTTCGTTCGATTTGCAAATCGACGCGGACGAGACATTGGATTCGTCGTCCGCGGCATCAGCAACACCCAACGTGCCGAGTTCGTCCAGACCGAATGGACCTTCACGAGGTACCCGTGGCAGTGCCGGGCCTGCTTCCTCATCGAGGACTGGCGCACGCTCTTCGGTGAGCATTTACGGCGTGTTGGAGCCAGGCGACGAACTCGGGGAACGTTACCGCATTGAGGGGCTGCTTGGGCAAGGCGGCATGGGCAGGGTATACAAGGCCTATGACAAAGAGCTGGACCGCACGGTCGCGCTTAAGGTGCTGCAACCGGAATTAACCACGGACCCGAACGCGATGCAGCGCTTCAAACAAGAATTGCTGCTGGCAAGCCGTATCTCCCACAAGCACATCCTGCGCATTCATGACCTGGGCGAAGCGGACGGCGTGAAATTCATTTCGATGGCCTATGTGGAGGGAAAGGACCTGCATCATCTGCTGCGCGAAGAGGGCAAGCTGCCGACGGCGCGGGCGCTGAAAATCGCGGGACAGCTTTGCGAAGCGCTGGACGCAGCGCATTCCGAAGGCGTAGTGCACCGCGATTTGAAGCCGCAAAACGTTCTGATGGGCAAGGATGACCACGTTTACGTTTCGGATTTCGGCCTTGCGAAGTCGCTCGAATCAAGCACGTCTGGAATGACGCGCACCGGGCAATATCTGGGAACGCCAAAGTACATGGCTCCGGAACAGGTAGAAGCAAAACCGGTAGACAACCGGACCGATCTGTACGCGCTGGGCTTGATTCTATACGAGATGGTCACTGGCGAAGAGGCGTTCAAAGGCGATTCAACGCTCCAGATCATGTACCGGCGCGTGAAAGAAAAGCCGCCGAACCCGAAGCAAGTGAATCCGGAATTGCCGGACAGTTTGACGCGAGTGATTTTGCGATGTCTGGAGCGGGACCCGGCACGGAGGTATGCGAGCGCGAAAGGAATTCTGGCGGACTTGCAGTCAGGCCGGGCGACTTCCGCCGGCCGGAGCGTGCAGATTGCGGTGCCGGAACTGGGCAAGCGGTGGTGGTACGTGGCGGCTAGCGCGGTGGTGATTCTGATTGCGCTGTTCGCAATACCGGCAGCACGTCACATGATTTTCCCAAACCAGCCCGGAAGTTCAGGATCGGCGCCGCCCCAGGGAGTGCCACCGCTTTCGAGCGGGCGATTCGTGGCGGTGCTGCCGCTGCAGGTGCTGGGCGACCAAACGCAACTGGGATATCTGGCGCAAGGAATAGAAGAAGCGCTTTCGGCGAAACTATTTCAGTTGAAGGATATTCGCATCACGTCGCCGGACGAGGCGGGAAAAGCCAATCAAAGACAGTCGTTGCCGAAAATTGCTCGAGCGCTAGGCGCGAACCTGCTAGTGCAAGGAATGCTGCAAGGCTCGGGAGATAAAATCCGGATTGATGTGAATTTGGAAGATGTGGCAGACGGGAAGCGGCTGTGGAGCAAGGAATTCAACGGTGTGACGGGCGATTTGTTTACGCTGGAGGATCAAATCTACAGCCAGTTGGTGCCGGCGCTGAACGTCAGTCCAACGAACGAAGAAATGGCGAAGGCGGAAGCGCGTCCCACCGAAAACGTCGCGGCGTACGATCTTTATTTGCGAGGACGCAACGCACTTCGCAATTCGCAAGACCCGAAGAGCATTCAATTGGGGCTTGATTATTTCAATCAGGCGCTGAAACTGGATCCGAAATTCGCTCTGGCATATACGGGAATCGGGGATGCGAGTCTGCGGATGTACCACATAAAAAAAGACAGCTTTTGGACCGAGAAGGCGCTGGCAGCGGCGCATCAAGCGGAACAGCTAAACGACAATTTGGCTGAAGTGCATATAGCATTGGGGAACGTGTACAGCACAACAGGGAAATATATAGAAGCGATCGCGGAACTCAAACGAGCGCTGGTACTTGCCCCCAACTCCGATGAAGCCTACCGGCTGATTGGCGACGCTTACATGAAGAACGGCGACAGCGCGAAGGCGATTGAGGCGTATGAAAAGACGATCCAGCTCGACCCTTATTACTGGTTCAATCAAAACATTCTGGGTAACGCATTCTTCCGGCTGGGGGATTACCCAAAAGCGCTACAAGCGTACCAGCAAGTTACGCAGATGGATCCCGATAATGCCACGGGATACGACATGACCGGGATGGTGCTGACGCAAGAGGGAAAATATCAAGATTCCATTCCTGCATTCCAAAAGGCAATCCAACTGAACCCTGATTGGACAGCGTACACAAATCTGGGGACGGCTTATTTTTTCCTGAAGCAATACAGACAAGCGGCGGAGATGTACGCCCAGGCAGTTGAATATGACCCGAACAACGAGATCAATATGGGGAATCTCGCTGACGCCTATCGATTATCCGGGCAGCTAGACAAGGCGCGGGAGACATATCAGCGTGCGATCACGCTTGGATACAAGCAACTGCAAACAAATCCGCAGGACGCCGACGTGATGGACCACATCGCGCAGTACTATGCGAAGATAGGCAACGCCCAACAGGCAGATACTTTCATTCACCGGGCTCGAACGATTCAGCCGGACAATCTTAACCACATCTACGATGAAGCACAAATTAATGCGATTCTGGGACGGCAAGAGCGGGCATTGAAGCTCTTGAAGACAGCGTTGCAGAAACACTACCCGGCCGAATACGCGGCGGCTGATCCGGACATGGGGAATCTGCGGAACAATGCTGAGTTTGCCAATCTACTGAAACAATATGGGAAAACAAAATAGGTCAACCAGGCAGACCTAATTCAGCCATTTCCTGCGCAAACTCCAAAGAGGGATCAACCCACTCGCCAGGAGAGCTAAAGTTCCAGGTTCTGGTGTAGGTGACACATTAACAGTGAGGCCTGCTCCGGCCCAGTCTAAAGTTGTGTCTGACCCTGGTGGATTGGTGAAGGAGAATTCGAAAACGCCACCCGGTGGAATGCCTCCGCAACTATCATCCGTTTCACTATCGTCTTCGCCATTAGGATGGCAAGAAGGTTGACTTACAACGATTTGGAATTCGTTGTCACCATGAATGGTCGAAGTAATCTGAGCAACCAAGCATTGACCGATAAGAGGATCGATGCTGCATGAGAAGAGGGCTGTTGTTACGCCGGTACCGGTGAAAAGGTCAAAATCGAAGCTTGTCAAAGGGCCGTTGGTGCCATTTTCAAAAGTAACACTGCTGGACCCTCCGGATGGGACGCTCGGCATGATGAACGAGAATGTCGATGACGTAATCAGGATGCACGAGCCCGAGCACGTTGGGTCCTTGATGCCGAGATTTACATCGTTGTTAACGGGACTTGCTACCGCTAAGCCGACGAAAGAAAAAAACGCTAGCGCAGCCACTGCCACTCTCGCAAGTCTCATCACACCCCTCCGGACACCCAAAGAAAGCTACCGCTGCATATCAGCAAGCGATTGGCCAAAGTGAAAGAATCAGGCAGAGAAAAGATAAGGCTATTCGGTACAATGGCTTAGCGGATCACAATCCTACAGACGTTGCTGCAAGAAACTCATTGGTGCAAAGGTTTTCGACTTTTGCGCAATCTCCTTTGCATGGATGTAAAGGGCATGGCGAATTCGAATGTGTCTGATAAAATCCGCAGCGTGCGCTTACCGGGAGCGAGAATTGGCAGAGGCCAAGGTTGCGAGGACGTATTACGTGTCAGGGACGGTGCAGGGAGTCGGATATCGGTACTTTGCGCAGAGGGCAGCGTTGCGGTTGGGTATGACTGGGTACGTGAAGAACCTCGGCGATGGACGCGTGGAAGTGTACGCCATCGGGACGATGGTGCAACTTGTGACGTTGAAACAAGACTTGGAACGAGGGCCGCGAGCGGCTTCCGTGGCCGAGGTGATGGAGGAAGAAGCAAGCGTGGAAGAAAAATACGCGCAGGATTTTACGGTTGAACATAGTACTTGGTGATTCAGCGAAAGGATAGATCAATCGAATGGATGACCTGAAGAAGCTGATCCGGGAAGTTCCCGATTATCCGAAAGCGGGAATTTTGTTTTACGACTTGACGACGCTGCTGCAGGACAAAAAGGGATTTCACGACCTGATCGAGAGACTGGGCGACAAATTCGAGGGCAACAAAATTGATGTGGTCGCCGGAATCGAGGCGCGGGGATTTATTTTTGCTCCAGCACTGGCGTACCGGTTGGGGGCGGGGTTCGTCCCAGTGAGAAAGGCGAACAAGTTGCCGTGGAAGACGGCCGAGGTGACGTATCAGCTTGAGTACGGCGCGGACAAGCTGGAAATTCATCAGGATGCAGTGAAGCGCGGCGAGCGCGTGCTGCTCTGCGACGATTTGCTGGCGACGGGCGGAACGGCGGCGGCGGCGATTCAGTTGCTGCAGCAATTGGGCGGAGAAGTAACGGGCGCAGCATTTGCGGTGGAGCTGAGTTTTTTGAAGGGGCGGGAAAAGCTGAATGGGACTGAGGTCTTCTCGTTGATTCAGTACGACAAGTGATAATTTCCCTTTCTGACTGGGCGAAGTGACATGGCTGTTGAAAATGACTATGAGGGAGTCGCGACGCGCTTTGGGGTGATTGCTCGACGGTACTGTGCGATCGTCGAAGCGGCCGCGACTATCGGTAAAACGGAATTCCTGCTGGAGCTATACCGCATTCTGCCTGAACTTGTCCTTGAAGCAATTCGCCTGCCGGACATAGACAGCGACGCAGCCGAAGAGGATGATCCGAAGAATGTTCCACCAATTCTCCAACGCCCAGCAATGAGCGATGGAGAGTGGGGATTGCTCTATGGATTGCTCAAGGAGAAGTTTGGCGACTCGACTCTGTACTGGACCGTGTTCGATCCGTTGAAAAACGATGAGGCAATTCCCGGGAGTCTGGCCGATGATGTTGCGGACGTTTATAGGGATCTGCTCGAAGGAGTGTCACTCATCGACAAGTACGTGGCTAACACTGAAGCAATTTGGGAATGGCGGTTTGGGTTCCATTCGCACTGGGGCGACCACGCGATAAGTGCATTGAGAACGATACACTGGTTGCTTAGAGATAAGTTCACTGGCTTGGAATAGTCAGCTTTTAACCGGTGTTTTGTGCTTTGCGGCGGTGGCGAAGGGCTTCGAACAGGACGACGCCGGCGGCGACGGAGACGTTGAGGGAACGCACCGGACCAGTGGTGGGAATGGAAACGAGAAAATCACAACGTTTGCGAACTAGGTCGTGCAGCCCCGTACCTTCACTGCCCATGACGATGGCGATGCGGCCTTTGTAATCCACTTCCGTGTAACTTTTTTCCGCGCGTTCATCGAGACCAATCAGCCAAAAGCCAGCTTCCTTGAGTTGCTCCATCGCACGCGCTAGATTCTTGACGCGGGCAACGGGCAGATGCGCGAGCGCTCCGGCGGAGACGCGCGCTACAGTGTCGGTTAACCCAGCGGCGCGGCGCTCGGGGATGATTAATCCATCGGCGCCAGCGGCGAGAGCGGTGCGGACGATCGCGCCGACATTGTGCGGATCTTCGATGCCGTCGAGCAAAACAAATAATTGGTCATTTTTCTGGCCATGTGTCTGATCACGTGTCTGGTCATTTGTCTGATCGGGCGCTTTACCAGCAAGAAGATCTTCGATGTCGACGGCTTCGCGAGAGGCGGTGAAAGCGATGACGCCCTGATGGTGCTCGGCGCCGGCGGCGCGGTCAAGCTGAGCACGATCCTCGAAACGAACCGGCACGCCACGCGAACGGGCGAGATCGAGAACCTTCTGGATGCGTCCGCCATGCTGGCCGCGCGCCACGAGAAGGCGATCAAGCGGGCGTCCGGCGATGAGGGCTTCCTCGACAGCGTGAATTCCGGCGAGATGGTTCATTTCAGAATCGGTTCCGCGTTCCTTTCACTGTGTTTCAAATTCGAGCTTTGCGCGACGGCGTGAGCGTCACGGCAGCATCGTTTAGCTTTCAATCGTGGCGATGACGTGAGCGGCGAGGGCCTCGCCGCGTCCAATTTCGCCGATACCTTCGTGCGTCTTGGCCTTCAGATTGATTTGCTCAACGGAAATGGCAAGGGCCTTGGCCAGCGCCTCCCTCATAGCTGGGAAATGGGGGCCGAGCTTGGGGCGTTCTGCTACGACGATGGCGTCGATGTGGCGGATTTTCCAATTTTTGCGTTCGAGGTACTGGCGAACTTGGCGAAGGAAAACAAGGCTCGAAACGCCGCGCCACTTGGGATCGCTGTCCGGGAAATGGGTGCCGATATCGCCCAGACCAGCGGCACCGAGGAGGGCGTCGCAAATGGCATGGCCGAGAACGTCGCCGTCGGAATGGCCTACTGAGCCTTTTTCAAAAGGGACTTCGATGCCACCGATCATTAATTTGCGATTGACGGCCAGACGATGAAGATCGTAGCCAATTCCAGAACGCCAGCTGCGTGCTTGCTCTGAAGATTTGGCGCGCTCACTGGCGGCAGGCTTCGCGGGGATTTCCGCCATGCCTGCTTTCTGGAATTGTTTGCGGAGTTTCGCATCCGAGGCCAGAATGGCCGCGAGAAGGTGCGCGGGCGTGATTTGATCGGCGTGAAGTTTCTTCGAAATCTCGGGAGCGGCGGCCAGCGCGCGCTTCGCTTTCGCGTCGAGAGGAATTTCCCCGGTCGCCTGGCTGGCAGAGTGAAGGTTTTCGGGCGAAAGACGGGCGAGTTTCAATGGAACTTTGTCCCAATTTACGCCGCGGAATATGCCGGGGCTTTCCTTGCGAATGCCTGCGAGAAGATGGGGCAAACCGGTATTTTTGGATTTTTCGGTGATGGCCGCGAGACGGGCCATAAAGATGCATCGTCGCGCTTCTTCGTTGAATTTCTCGAAACTGAATTTCTGGACCATGATTATTTGTGGCGGCGCTCCTGGTCGAGGTAGAAACGCGCCAATTCCATGTCGGCGGGGCGAGTGATTTTGATGTTGCGCTCGGAGCCGTGGACGACATAAACATCGCGGCCCGTCCGCTCGACGAGGGCGGCTTCGTCGGATGCGGTGAAGCCGTCCTGTTCCGCGCGCGCGAAGGCTTCTTTCAGCACGGCGACCTGGAAGGCTTGCGGCGTCTGCGCCAACACGATTCGTTCGCGCGGAATGGTGGCGGAAATCAGCGCGACGTCCTCGGGAAGCGTGGCGCGGCGAACTTCCTTGACTGTGTCGATTGCCGGAACACCGAGAATCGCGGCGCCACGCGTGCGCGCTTCGGTGATGACGCGATCGACTTGCTCGCGCGTGATGAAAGGGCGCACTGCATCGTGGACAAGAACCAACTCCGTATCAGCCGAAATTTTTGCCAGGGCGTTGCCGACGGACTGCTGGCGAGTTTCGCCGCCCGTCACCACGCGAATTGGCCTGCCGAGGTCTTCTTTTGACAACCGCTGTTCGAGGGCTTGAACTTCGTCGGAGCGAGTGGCGATCAGAAACTCCGATATAGAGGCGCATTGCGATAAGCGCCGAAGCGTGAACACGACGATTGGCACGCCATCGAGTTCGAGAAATTGCTTGGGGACATCGGAACCCATCCGGGTACCGAGTCCGGCAGCAGGAAGAATGGCGGCGATTCGGCTCATTTGGGAGACGTAGTCTATCGCATTCGAAGTACTAGATAAACATGCACTCCGCTAGAAGGCGGCAGACGGCATTAGGTACGGCCCGTCTCCGGAGTGAGCGGGCGGGCAGGGCGATCGCGTTCGCCGGGAGCAGCAGGATCGGAAGAGCGCAGTTCCGGGGCGGAGGAACGGAAAGCGTTCTCCGCTGCGGAACCGGGCAACGACTGTGGCGCGCGGGCGGCATTCTGTTCGCCGCGCTCATCATAGCGGCCAAAAATCATTTTACCGGCGGTGGTCTGGTGAACCGAAGTGACGGAGATGTCGATGGTTTTGTTGATCATTTTGCGCGCACCGTCGACGACGACCATGGTGCCGTCATCGAGATATGCCACGCCTTGGTTGTATTCCTTGCCTTCGCGAAGGATGAAGACGCGCATCGTCTCGCCGGGAAGGACAACGGGCTTGAGGGCGTTGGCAAGCTGATTGACGTTCAAAATCTCGATTCCCTGAAGCGTGGCGACTTTGTTGAGATTGAAATCGTTGGTGATGATCTTCGCGTCGTAGCGCTTGGCGAGTTCGATGAGCTTCAGATCGACTTCGGCAATGTTCTGAAAATCGTCCTCGGCGATCTGGACATCCAGGTGGGGCATTTTCTGAATGCGCTGCAAAACTTCGAGACCGCGGCGGCCGCGCTGACGGCGCAGCGAATCGGCGGAATCCGCGACCATTTGGAGTTCGCGGAGAACAAATTGCGGAATAATCACGGTGCCATCAATGAAATGAGCTTCGGCGATATCGACCACGCGGCCGTCGATGATGACGCTCGTGTCGAGCACCTTGTAGATTTGGCGCGAGCCGCGTTCCGTGCCGAACAGGCCTCCGAGGGCCTGAAGATTGAGCATGTCGCCCTTGTTCGCGCCCACGATCAAGCCGATGTAGGCCATCACAAGAAATACGGCGAGGCTGATGAAGGAACGGGTACTCTCCGGCATCGAAGTGTGAACGAGCACCAGGGTGGTAAGAAATGCTCCGAGGATGCCGAGAATCGAGCCGATCACGGCGCCGATCAAGCGTCGAAGGCTGGCGCGGCGCAGGCGAACCTCAAAGAGAATCACCGCAATCGCGAAGGCCAGGCCCGCAATCGCACCGAAAAGATGCGAGAGGGTGAAGGGCATGAAATGGTAGCCGGCGGCAACGCAGACCACTGTAAAGATCAAGCGAATCGCGGCCATGTCCCAAAAGCCGCCAACTCCGCCGGAATCCATCTTGGAAAGCAAAGCCGGCTTGCTCGAGGGGTTTTCTGGATTGTCTGAAACGGAGGAACGATTCGATGGGTTAAAAGTGCGCGTCATCGTGGCCCCTTTATAAAAATGAGTCTATTAATTTATGAAGCGTATATCATGTGCAGAATGCTATCCGGCTCTATGGAATTTCCAGACTACAGCCGGTATGAACGAGAAATAAATTTATGAGTGGCTCCAGTGAGTATACCACTGGGCGAACGGCGGGAGAAACGAATCACGAAATGTAGAAGCGAGGAACACGGCGGCCAAGGGCGCAGAGCAAATCGGACGTGACGGTGCCGATTTGGTGGGCGATTTGGTCGGCGTGGATTGCGGTCTTGCCATCCTGGCCATAGATCGTGACCACGTCGCCGAGGGCGACTCCCGGGACATCAGTGACGTCGACCATGGAAAGATCCATCGAGATCGTGCCGACGAGGGGGACGAGGCGTCCTCTGACGATTACACAGCCGCGATTGCTGCGTTGACGCACGATTCCGTCGGCATAGCCCGCGGCGATGACGGCGATGCGAGAGGAATGATCGGCGACGAACTTTGCGCTATAGCCCACGGGTTGGCCCGCGGCAACTTCGCGGAGGGAAATAATGCGCGCCCGGAAGCTGAGGCAGGGTTTGAGCCGCATGTCTCGTTTGACGCTGGCAGCGACCTCGGGAGGCTCGAAACTCTGATGATAGCCGTAGAGAACGGCGCCCGGACGTACCATGTCCGACCATGTAGATTCGCGCGCGCAGATAGCACCGCTATTGGCCATGTGGACGATGCCCGGCGACACTCCCGCTTCGCGCAATTGCGATAATACATCAGCGAAAATGTTTTCCTGCTGCTCGTTTTGAGTGGAGCGCAAATCATCGGCAGAGGCGAAGTGCGTGAACGTGCCGGCGAGTTCAAGATGCGGGCAGGCGGCATATTCGCGAATAAATGCGCCGATCTGGCCGGGCGAGATTCCCAGACGGTTCATCCCGCTATCTATTTTCAGATGGAAGCGGAATTTCTTTGGCGATTTTCGCGCGCGCGATTTGGCGGCAGCGCGTTCGAGCAAACGAAGCTGATCCAAGCGGGCAATTGTTGGCGTGAGATTGTGATGCAAAATCCGTTTTTCTTCGCCGGACCAAAAACCCGTGAGGAGGAGAATCGGCTGGCAAATGCCAGCTTCGCGCAATTCGATGCCTTCGGATGAGCAGGTAACTCCAAACGCTTCGACGCCCAAACGGGAGAGATGCTTGCTGACTTCGACTGCGCCAAGGCCGTAGGCATTCGCTTTGACGACGGCAAGGATTCTCCGTTTCTTGCCAATTTTTCGGCGGACCAAGTGAAGATTGTGGGTGATGGCGGAGAGAGAAATCTCAGCCCAGACGGGACGGCCTTCGAATTGGATTCCGCGGGTCATTTGTAATGCGGTTATGCGTAAACTAAAAGCGTACCTCGCCGCGCGCGGAGCCGTAACCTGAATTCCCTTGCTTGCCCCGCTTCTAGTAAACACCGATTCTGATGGAGCAATAGGCGTGCCAGGAAGTCGAGGCAGTGGAGGCTTTTGAGAAACTCCCGGAAGTCACTTTGTGCAATGCGCTTAGCGCGACGCTGACAGCAATATCCATTTAATTTTGACGAACCACCATAAAACGATCTCGGATTAAGAGCCACGGGGCGTTGCCAGGGAAACACAGCAAAGAGTGCTGTACCGGGATTTCCACAAGGGCCGAAACGAGCTACTCGGGCATGGGGCCAAAAGAATCTGGCGCGGCTTGTTCAAAGCGCGTGTGGCGATTGATGAAGATGAAATTGAGGTTGCCGGTTGGACCGTTGCGTTGCTTGGCAATGATGAGTTCGGATTTGGCGCGTTCTTCATCGGGAAGATCCGTCTTGTAAAAACCGGGGCGGTGAATGAAGAGAACGACGTCAGCGTCCTGCTCGATGGCGCCGGATTCGCGAAGGTCGGCCAATTGCGGTTTGCGGTCTTCGCGCTCTGGAGCGCGAGTCAATTGGCTCAAGACGAGCACAGGAACTTTCAATTCCTTTGCGAGACCCTTAAGGGAGCGGGAAATGCTCGAAACTTCTTCGTTGCGATTGCCGAAGCGGCCACGCGCGGCGATCAGTTGGAGGTAGTCGACGATAACAAGATCAAGGCCCTTGTCGCGCTTGAGGCGCCGGGCTTTCGCGCCCATCTCCATCACCGTGGATGAAGCGGAATCGTCAATCCAGAGCGGGGCATCGCCGAGGCGCGCCAGGGCCTGAGCGATTTTCGTCCAATCCTCGTGTCCAAGATGGCCGGTGCGGAACTTGTGTGCGTCGACGCGGCCTTGCGACGCAAGCAGGCGCATCAGCAGAGACTCTTTCGACATTTCGAGGCTGAAGATTGCGACCGCGCGCGGCTCGCTGCTGAGCGCGACATTTTCAGCAATGTTCAGCGCCAGCGACGTTTTTCCCATGGACGGCCGTGCAGCCAGAATAATTAGTTCGCCAGGCTGCAAGCCGGCTGTGTCGTTGTCCAGATTTAAATATCCCGTGGGGACGCCCGTGAGGCGGCGGCCCTGCTCCATCATCTTTTCGAGCCGGGAATAATTATCTTTGATCAGATCCTTGACGCCGATCAGGCCGGCGCGGACGCGCTCCTCGGCTACCTGGAAAATGTCGGATTCGGCTCTATCGAGAATCGCGTCAGCGTCGTCTTCGGCGTCGAGGGCGCGCTGCATAATCACTTCGGCGGTGCGGATCAGATGGCGGAGAACTGACTTTTCCTTGACGATGCGGACGTAGTGCTCGACGTTGGTGGCGCGCGGCAAGCCGTCCATCAACTGCGAAAGATAGGCGGGGCCGCCCGCGGATTCGAGTTCACCGTGGCGATCGAGACATTCACTGAGGGTGATCAAATCAATGGCTTGCTGCGCCTCGGCGAGCTCAATGATGCGCTCGAAAATTCGGCGATGCTGATCGAGGAAAAAGTCCTCGCTTTTCAATTTTTCGACCGCGATATTGAAGGAATGATTGTCGAGGAGGATGGCGCCCAAGACGCTACGCTCCGCGCCAGCGCTGTAAGGGAGAGGCCGTTCGAGAGTCGTATCCTGAGCCATAATGATTCGCTTTATTTTCGCCTAGAGATGCCGCTGACGCAACGGTTTTTCGCCTTCCGCGATGGGAGTTCAGGAATCGGAATGCCTGTTTGGGTTAGCGCGGGACATTCTGTGCGGGTTGGAGAGCAAAGTCAAC
>Ga0307372_10007355_pt1 | contig 15802 bp, 7 predicted proteins | sample OX1MG_FD_202533 | JGI IMG/M metagenome (GOLD analysis project Ga0307372, IMG submission 202533) | Soil microbial communities from Risofladan, Vaasa, Finland - OX-1 | ecosystem: Environmental > Terrestrial > Soil > Coastal area > Acid sulfate soil | place: Finland: Risofladan, Vaasa | collected... | reverse complement strand
TGGATCGTTTCCGCCGACAACACGTCGGCGAACGGCAAGCCGGGCTTTTGCAAGAACGACTTGAGAATTACTGAAAATCCGGCTGGCCCTGAATGGCCAGATGTGGAAAATGACACGAGACCCTCCTGGGTCTGGAGAATTGCCATTCATCCACCAAGGAAGGTCTCGTTGGCCGAGAATCATAGACCAACGAAGGCCTCGGCGAAAAGATCAATCGGCGAAGCGTGCGGACGCGCGGTTTTGTTTGCCTCGCTTCGCCGAGGACGCGGGCGGTTTTGGTGCTCAGTTTCCAGGCAGCCTCTGTAGGGAACGCGCTCCGTGGCGTTCCGTGCCCGGCCAGACGACGTCGCGCCAGCTTCGCGCCAGCGCCACGGAGGGCGCTCCCTACAGAACCGCTCACCTGGCTGAATCCTGCCTGCGGCCAGCGGCGCGGCCGAGCCTGCTTGTTGACAGACGCTGGCATGGAACCTTAAGATGACGTTCTGGGACGGGTGATTAGACGATCACATGTCATTCCCGCTTGTTCCGCGTCCCGTGTGTTTTTTCGCTTCCGTGTCGGAAGGAGTCGGCCATGGGGTTGCTCGGCTGTCGTTCGCGCCAAGAGTTGGCTTGGCAAGGCGATCGTTTCGCCTGCCTCAGTCCACGGGTTCACTCGGCCCAGGGTTTGGTCAGTTCGGCCGTCTGCGCAACGTGCCAGTGCCGCGAAGAACCCGCGGCCAGTGAATACCTCGCGGCAAACAACGAATGCCTCGCGACAAACATTGTTCAAGTGCATGCCGACGGTAATCGCGGCTCGTGCCGTGAGCCTGCTTCCGGGGCGTACGGCGAGCGGCACGTAACCACATGGGCGGTCGGTGTGACTACCGCGCCCCGCGCGCGAAGCACGCTCGATCAATCGCTAGCAAGCCTGGGCGACGCTGGCTGGAACCGGCCGCGGCTATTCGCCGAGCCGGGCACGGTTTTGCCGGAATGCGGCCGCGATCTGCCCGTCTCGCGGCGGGACGGCAAGCTCGGCGCGTTTCCCAACTGGTATCTCGGCCTGAGCGAGCTTTTCCTGCGCGAGCCGTTGGCCGACGCCTACCTGATGTGCCAGGACGACGCGATTTTCGCTGTCGGCGCGCGCGATTACCTGCGCGGCGTTTCGCGGCGCATCGACGATGCGACCGGCATGGCGCTCGTCACCGACTTCACGCTCGATAATCTGGGTCGCACTACGCAATCGCTCGCTCCCTCGCACACGGTCGATGTCGGCGGCGTGGCCACCGTGGTCCGCACCGCCGCCTGGACCGTTTGGGACGACGTGAATCACCAGGTCCGCACGGCGCAAGGCTACGCCGTCGGCACGGCCCCCAACTACACGTTTACACTCGTCAACCCCGTCTCGATCACGATCATGGACGAGGACGGCAACATCACCGACCAAGTTTCGGCCACGCGCGCCAGCACCGCCGGCCCGCTCTTGCCCACCGACACATTCGCCCAATCGAGCTACGTCCGCTGGACGCACAATGTCTTCAGCGACAACGACCAACTCACGGCCGCGCAGGTTTACTTCGCCATTCCGGCCAGCGGTGGCGGCGCGGAAGGCACGAATTACAACGAGCAGGATTTTGGCTTCGATGCGCTGGGCCGGCAGAACAAGACGGTCTCGGGCGGCGGCACCATCACCCGCACCGTCCACGACCCGCGCGGCCTGGCGCTTTCCGTGTGGGCCGGCACCAACGACACTGGCGCGACCGACAACGATCCCACCGGCGGAGGGGCGCCGGGCAACAACATGGTCGCCGTCCAAACCAGCCAGTACGACGGCGGCGCGGGGGCCGGCGACGGCAATCTGACGTTGCAGACATTGCCGGTGGACGGCAAGTCAGCCAACGATCGCGTGACGGGCATGGAATACGACTGGCGGAACCGACAGGTCCAGGTCAACGCGGCCCAGGATGATTACGTCGTCAACACGTTCGACACCCTCAACCGTGTGGTCCAGGTCGATCGCCATGCGCAGGCCACCGGCAACCTCATCGGCCGCGCCGCGGTCAATTACGACGATCGCGGCCGCTCCTATCAGAACATCCGCTATGCCGTCGATCCCGCCACCGGCACCGTGGGCAACGCGCTGGTCGACAACACATGGTACGACCCGTCGAGCAACGTCTTGATGCGGCTTCCCGCCGGCTCCAGTGCGTTTTCCAAGTCGGTTTACGATGCCTTGAACCGGCAGACCTTCGTGTACGTCGGCTACTATGCGGGGCCGATTAGCTACGCCCAGGCGGCGAGCATCACCGGGGCTACGATCGTCGAACAGGTCGAGACTTCCTGGGATGAGGCGAGCAACAGCATCCAAACGACCGCGCGGCAGCGTTTCCACGACGCGACGGGCACGGGCCCATTGACCCAGCCCGGCGGCGCGCAGCCGCAAGCCCGCGTGACCTACGCGGCCCAATATCCCGATGGCATCGGCCGCCAGCAGGCCGTGGCCGATTACGGCACCAACGGCGACGTGCCGCTGATCCGCTCGGCGACGATTCCCGCCCGCTCCGATACCGTGTTGGTTTCCGGCACGCTCTTTAACGACCGCGGCGAGCCTTACCAATCCGTGGATCCCGCCGCCACGGTCGCGCAGACCACGCTGGACGATGCCGCCCGGCGGGTAAAATTGATCGACAACTATCAGCCGGGCATGCCGGCCTCCAGCGACGTGAACGTCACGGTGCAATGGACGCTCACGGCCGACGACGAGACGGCCACCATGACCGCCGTCAACGCGACGACGGGCAATCAAACCACCACTTGGAACCACGGCACCACGCTGCCCACTTCGGACGTGGCCCGTAGCGACGTCGTGTCGTCAATGGTCTACCCCGACGGCGGCACGGTCAGTTACGACGTGAATCGCCAAAGCCAGGTCAAGCAGCTTACCGACCAGAACGGCACGGTCCATGCCTTCGATTTCGATCTGCTGGGCCGCGGGACCGACGATCGGGTTACCACGCTGGGCGTCGGCATCGACCCAACGGTGCAGCGCATCGGCCGCACGTACGAAGTTCGCGGCCTGTTGCAGAACATCACGAGCTATTCCAGCCCGACCGTCGGCGCGGGAACCGTCGTGAACGACGTGCAGCGCGCTTACAACTCGTTCGAGCAGCCCACGGCCGAATATCAAGAGCACAACGGCGCCGTCAACACGGCCACGTCGGTCATGGTGGGCTATCAATACGCCGACGGTTCGGCCAACACCATCCGGCAGACCGCTCTCGTTTATCCTGACGGTCGGGTGCTCAACTACGACTATGGTCCCGCCCGCGGCATCGACGACGCGCTAAGCCGCGTCGCTGGCCTGATTGACGCCGACGGCGTCACGCACCTGGTGGACTACACGCGCATCGGACACGACACGTTCGTGCAGGCCGCCTCGCCGCAGCCCCAAATCGCGTGGTCGCTCATCAACGGCGCGGGCATCGACCCCTATACCGGCCTCGACCAATTCAACCGCGTGGTCGATAACCGCTGGTTCAGCACCGCCACCAGCGCCGATCTCGACCGCATTCAGCACGGTTACGACCGCGCCGGCAACCGCCTCTGGCGCAAGAACACGGTTGCCGCGGCGACCGGCGTTTATCTCGACGAGCTTTACGCCTACGACGGCGTTTATCGCCTCGCTCGTCTCGATCGCGGCGAGCTCAACGGAACGAACACCGGCATCGTGGCGGGCACCGAGGACTTTACCCAGGCATGGGGCCTGGACGCCACTGGCAACTGGGCGACGTTCGATCAGGCCGATACCGGCGGCCCGTGGACGCTGACCCAGACCCGCACCAGCAACCCCGTCAATGAGATTACCGATATCAGTGGCGGCGGCTGGATTGTGCCGGCTTACGACCCGGCCGGGAATATGACCGTGATGCCCCAGCCCGCCACACCGACGGCTGCGTTTACCGGCGTCTACGATGCCTGGAATCGGCTCGTCAGCCTTTCGGCCGGCGGATCACCCGTTGGAACGTACCGTTTCGATGGGCTGAAGCGCCGCGTGAGCAAGCTTGTTTCGAGCGCGCTGCGCGACATTTTCTACACCGCTGCATGGCAAGTGATCGAAGAGCGCGTCGGCGGTTCCAGCAGCCCCGATCGCCAATTAGTCTGGGGCCTGCGCTACATTGACGATCTTGTGCTGCGCGACCGAGGCACGGAACGGCTGTTTGGAATTCAAGACCCAAATTGGAACGGGACGGCACTCGCCGATATCACAGGCGCGATCCAGGAGCGGTACGGCTATACGGCTTACGGGTTGGCGACCGTCCTCACGCCAATGTTCGCCGTTCGCGGCACATCGAGCTTCGACTGGGAAACTCGCTTTGCTGGCTACCGCTGGGACGGTGAAACCGGACTGTACGTCGCTCGGCGGCGTGATCTCCAAACCGTGATCGGCGGTTGGTGCTCACGGGATCCGCTCGGATACGCGGAAATCGCGTGGAACCTCTACGAGTATGCCGCCGGCAGGCCGCTGACTATGCAAGACCCACAGGGCCTTGCCGCGTCAATCGTTCCGCTAGTGCCTTCATGTGGGCTCTTTGCTGAGCACTCGACAGACATCCTGATGCTTATCTTCGGATGGGCGCCGGCGTTTGGGCACTGCTATGCACACTGTGAGATCGCTCAGAACTGCGGGGAAGACGCGCCCTACGTATCAATGGTTGTGGGCATTTATACGGAGGCCTACCAAGTAGCGGTGTGCAAGGTTCTTATCATGACGCTGGGCAAGCAGAAAGCATGCTGCTATGGGATCTGCCGAAGCGCCTGGCAGGCCAGCGATTTTCGGGATAACCTATTGGGATTCACCCTCGGAACCAACAATCCGAGCGGCGACTGCGGCGCCATGTGTCAGCAGGCGCTCGGTTTTAAATACAAAGGCGACCCCGGGGCTGGCGAGGGACCAGGCACGAATCGCCCCTATGGTCCGCTCTGTTGAAGAATGCGGCGGCCCCGCGACTGCCGGGAAGCACGCATCGCCAAGGTGTGCAGCCTTGAATCTCCGTTGAACGGGTTCAGTTTCAGGGGCCTTGATCGTAAGCGGCCTTGATCGTAAGTTTGCCGAATGCTAGCTGCATTCGTTGCTAGCAAGCCCGGAAACGCCGGGCTTTCCTGGCTTTCCAAGTCGCCGGGAGTGACAGCATTCGGCAAGCTTACGATCAAGGCCGTTTCAGGAGTAAGATAAATGGCGTACTTTAGCAGCATCGTATTCATTATATTGTGCATTTGCGCTGGTCCATGCGACACGGAGCACCATGATGCCGCCGAGCCGCTGCTGCGGGAATCTGCCAATGGCATCCCGACGACGACGACGGATTCTCATATGTACGAATTACTGGGCCCAGGACTCGGTCAGTTCGTCTATATCAGCGGCGGCGAATTCAGGATGGGCAGCGATGGCGGATACAGCGTTGACGAGCGACCGGAGCATGTCGTTGAACTGTCCCCTTTCTATATCGCAAGATTCCCCACAACGAACTTGCAATTCGTCCGGTTTCTGAACGAGGCGCGGATATCCTCTGAGCAATACTTCGTTCCCGACGCGCCATTCCTGGCGCCAGCTATTGTTCAAGCGAATGGGACATGGACTTGCAGCGAAGATTGTGAGAACGACGCCGCAGCCTGTCAAAGCTGGATACTCGCGGAACAATATTGCGACTGGCTTTCGGCGAAAACGGCGCGGACCTGCAGGCTGCCGACGGAAGCTGAATGGGAATACGTCTGCAGGGGCAGGCAAGGCAGGATGTATCCCTGGGGCAACGATGCGACTGAACTGGATCGCAGGGTATGGGGCTGGCGTGGTTGGAAGCAGAATAGCCCAAAGCTAATGCCAGTTGGGCGATTTTCCGAGGGCGCTACGCCAGAAGGCGTCTGCGATCTGATAGGCTATATGGATGAAGTCTGCTCAGACTGGTACGATCCGGAATACTACGCCAAGTCCCCCAGAAAGAACCCGCTGGGACCGCGTGAACAAATCAAGTCCAAATCCTACACAAATGCGAAGATTACGCGCGGCGGTCTTGAGCGGCACTACGTGTCGAGATCATTCGCCGCGAGATTCCTCCGCGACTCCCAATTCTTCGGCGTTCTTCCAAATACCTATCTCCCGCGCGGTTGGTCGAGGGGAAAAGCGTCTCCGCCCAACGACCACCGCCTCGCCTACGGCCGGCTCGGTTCTCGCGTCGTCGTCGAGGCGGCAAGAATGCCTTAAGGGGCGAAGGGCAGAAAAAGACATCCATCATGAGAATGAACGGGGCTTCTTGGTTTCCAATGGGTCGAAAAGCACAACCACCGCCGGGAATGGAAACACGGACATTGCGCCATGCCGCCTTCCTGCACGTTTGTCGGGCCGTTGATGGAATACGACTGGCGTAACTGGCAGGTGCAAGTGGGTGATGGCGCGATCGTAGATCATAGGTCGCGTCAGCCGCGTCAGAATTTTTGTTGACAGACGCCTGCGCGAATATGAGATTGGCGTTCTGGGACGGGCGATTAGACGATCACATGTGCTTTCCGCCTGTCGCGCGTCCCGTGCGTTTTTTCGCTTCCGTGTCGGAAGGAGTCGGCCATGGGGTTGCTCGGTTGTCGTTCGCGCCAAGACGTCGTCTCCTCCGTGGTTTATCCCGACGGCGGCGTGGTCAGTTACGACGTCAATCTTCAAAGCCAGGTCAAGCAGCTTACCGATCAGAACGGCACGGTGCATGCGTTCGACCATGACCTCTTGGGCCGAGAGGTCAATGACCGGGTGGTGACGCTGGGCACCGGCATCGACTCAACCGTCCAGCGCATTGGCCTTACCTATGAAGTCCGTGGCATGTTGCAGAACATCACGAGCTATTCCAGCCCTGTCGTCGGCGCTGGGACCGTCATCAACGACGTGCAGCGGGTTTACAACTCGTTCGAGCAACCGACCGCCGAATATCAAGAGCACAACGGCGCCGTGAATACGGCCACGTCGGTCATGGTGGGCTACCAATACGCCGACGGTTCGGCGAACACCATCCGTCAAACGGGGATGGTCTATCCCAACGGCCGGGTACTGACGATGGACTATGGTCCCGTCGGCGGCATGGACGACGCGCTAAGCCGCGTCGCGAGCCTGATCGACGCCGACGGCGTCACGCACCTGGTCGATTACACCCGCATCGGCCACGACACGTTCGTACAGGCCGCGTCGCCGCAGCCGCAAATCGCCTGGTCGCTCATCAACGGCGCGGGCATCGACCCGTACACCGGTCTCGACCAATTCAACCGCGTGGTCGACAACCGCTGGTTCAGCACGGCCACCAGCGCCGATCTCGACCGCATCCAGCACGGTTACGATCGGGCCGGCAACCGCCTGTGGCGCAAGAACACGGTCGCCGAGGCGGCTGGCGTTTATCTCGACGAGCTTTACGCGTACGACGGCCTTTATCGCCTCAGTCGTCTCGACCGTGGCCAGCTCAATGGGACGAACACCGGCATCGTCGCGGGCACCGAGGATTTCACGCAGGCCTGGGGCCTGGACGCCACCGGCAACTGGGCGACGTTCGATCAGGCCGATACGGGCGGCCCCTGGACGCTGACCCAGACCCGCACCAGCAACACCGTCAACGAGATCACCGGCATCACCGGCGGCGGCTGGATCCTGCCGGCTTACGACGCGGCGGGCAACATGGTGACGATGCCCCAGCCCGCCACACCGGCGACCAGCTTCGACGGGATCTACGACGCTTGGAACCGGATCGTCAGCATTTGGGTTGGCGGCTTGGCTGTTGGCATTTACCGCTTCGATGGTTTGAATCGCCGTGCGAGCAAGCTCGTTTCCGGCGTGCTGCGCGACATTTACTATAGCACCGCGTGGCAAGCCATCGAGGAGCGGCTTGGTGGCTCAACGACGCCTGATCGCCAATTCGTCTGGGGCCTGCGGTACATCGACGATTTGGTGCTGCGGGATCGTGGCGCCGAACGGCTGTTCGGTATTCGGGATCCGAACTGGAATCTCACGGCGATTGCGGATGTGACGGGCGCGATCCAGGAGCGGTATCGGTACACGGCGTATGGCCTGCCCACCGTTTTGACGCCGACCTTCGCCGTTCGCGGCGCATCGAGCTTCAGTTGGGAGACGCTCTTTGGCGGATATCGGTGGGACGCGGAGACTTCCACGTGTCATGCTCGTAACCGCTGGCTCAATAATCCGTTTGGTTGCTGGTTGTCACGCGATCCAGCATCGCTCACTTTACGCGATCTTGCACCAGCAATTGGGCTTTCACGAGATCCGCTGGGGTATTATCGTGAAAGCGCAACCCTCGAACAGCCGAACGCGGTGATGGTCCGTGTAAATGAAGCGACTTGGAGCTTCTTGTCTGAAAAAGTCGAGTCTGCCTTGGCCTCGGGAGACACGAACATTTATCGCTACGTTCGGAACAACCCGCTCGTGTTTGTTGATCCGTCAGGCGAAATATGCGTGTATCACGGGGCGTACCTCCGTATTGAAAGGGTTCCGGGATCATGGCCGATTAGTCCCCCGTGGAGGAAGTGGCGTTGCGTGTATGAGTTGCACGCGGTCTGGGATGATTGCGATATGTGTGAATACTGTCCTCGAAACAATCAGATCATCTACGGTCCACCAGCGATGGTGTTGATACCAGGGTTGTTAATGTGTAATCTTGTGGGAGTTCCCCGTTACGGTCTTTGCGCACAAATTCCAGGAAAGTGAGGCTTCCGTGCAACGATTCTGGCACAGAACAACATACAATCCGGTCATCAGCTTGACAACGGTAGCTTTGACACTTGTGGGTTTGCTGACCTGGTTATTTGCCCCGACTGCTGCGATGGTCCTTCTATTTGCCGCAGCCGCGGGAACCGGGATTTGTCTATGCCGACAAGGAGTTGTGATTTCTAGCAAACTGTACTCAAGGTATATTGGAAAAGCCAGGGCCGATGGAATCGGCGACGTAGCTGCCCGCGCTGGCGACACAGCCGATCGCGCTGAAAACCATTAGTACGGATGGGTGTGATCCGGGTGCTGCGCAGGAAAACCTGCCCCGCCAATGGTGCATGAACAACACGAACAAAGACAGCCTGCCCGGCACCGCGCCGAACTACACCTATACGCTCGTCAACCCAGTTTCCCTCACGTTCACCGACGAACGAGCTAAACGGGACAGGTCTAATACTGTTGCGCGGAAAACGGCGCGGAAAACGGGGCACGCGGAAAACGGGTCAGAATGTATAGGTTTTATCGCGTCGTCGCGCAGCGATGATCGCGGGGGAGCCTAAAGGGGACAGGTCCAATTGATTGGGAAATCAAAGCGGAAACGTCGGGTTGGAAACAGGGATTGGAAACAGGGACATTCTGGTTTTGCAAGAGCAAACAATGATCGACGAGAGTTGCAATAGCACCCTTTTGCGTGGCGGCACGATCACTCGCACGGTACACGACCCGCGCGGCCTGGCACTTTCCGTGTGGGTCGGCACCGACGACAACGGCGCGACCGACAACGATCCCACCGGCGGAGGGGCGCCGGGCAACAACATGGTGGCCGTCCAAACCAGCCAGTACGACGGCGGCGCGGGGGCCGGCGACGGCAATCGGACGCTGCTTACATTGCCCGTGGATGGCAACCCGGCCAACGATCGCGTGACGCGCATGGAATACGACTGGCGCAACCGCCAGATCCAGGTCAACTCCGCCCAGGATGATTACATCGTCAACACGTTCGACACGCTCGATCGCGTGGTTCAGGTTGATCGCCACGCGCAGGCCACCGGCAATCTCATCGGCCGCGCGGCCGTCAATTACGACGATCGCGGCCGGGCTTATCAGAACATCCGCTATGCCGTCGATCCCGCCACCGGAATCGTGGGCAATGCGCTCGTCGATAACACCTGGTACGACCCATCCAGCAACGTCTTGATGCGGCTCCCACCCGGCTCCAGCACCTTTTCCAAATCGGCGTTCGACGCGCTGTCCCGTCAGACCGTGCAGTACGTGGGCTATTACTCGGGGCCGATCAGCTACGCCCAGGCCGTGAGTATCACCGGGGCCACGATCGTCGAGCAGGTCGAGACCTCCTGGGACGAGGCGAGCAACAACATCCAGACGACATCGCGGCAGCGCTTCCACGACGCGATGGGCACGGGCCCGTTGAGCGAGCCCGGCGGCGCGCAGCCGCAAGCCCGCGTGAGCTACGCGGCCCAATATCCCGACGCCATCGGCCGCCAGCAGGCGGTGGCCGACTACGGCACCAACGGCGACGTGCCGCTCGTGCGCTCGGCCACGATTCCCGCCAGCTCCGATACGGTGCTGGTGACCGGCACGTTGTACAACGATCGGGGCGAGCCTTACCAATCCGTCGATCCCGCCGCCACGGTCGCCCAGACCACGCTGGACGACGCCGCCCGTCGCGTGGGGTCGATCAACAACTATCAGCCGGGCATGCCGGCCTCCAGCGACGTGAACGTCACGGTGCAATGGACGCTCACGGCCGACGACGAGACGGCCACCATGACTGCCGTCAACGCGATGATGGGCAATCAAACGACCACCTGGAACCACGGCACGACACTGCCCACTTCCGACGTGGCGCGCAGCGACGTCGTGTCGTCGGTGGTTTATCCCGATGGCGGCGTGGTGGCCTACGACGTGAACCGCCAGAGCCAGGTCAAGCAGCTTACCGATCAGAACGGCACGGTCCATGCTTTCGACCGTGACCTCTTGGGCCGCGAGGTCGAGGACCGCGTGGTGACGCTGGGCAGCGGCGTCGACGGCACGGTCCAGCGCATCGGCCGCGGCTACGAAGTCCGCGGCATGGTCCAAAACGTCACGAGCTATTCCAGCCCGGTAGTGGGCCAGGGCACGGTGGTCAACGACGTGCAGCGGGTCTACAACTCGTTCCAGCAATGCACGGCCGAGTACCAGGAGCACAACGGGGCCGTGAATACGTCCACGTCGCCCATGGTCGGCTATCAATACGCCGACGGCTCGGCCAATACCATCCGGCAGACCGGGGCTGGACTATCAGGGGCGTTCGGAATTCTCGCGAATTCGGCCACGGGCCTGGCCTGGCCTGCGCAAACGGTTGCCTTTGTGGTCGAAATTGGGGGTTGTCGTTTGGTCAGGTTTTGTTCGGCGGCGACGCGACTTGAACGTCCGGGGGACAAGTATTGGACCCCATCGAGCTTGCCTCGATGGTGAACAAGATGGTGAGCTAAGGCGGGAGCGCGCCCCGAACTCATCAGACCCCATTGAGCTTGCCTCAATGGTGAATCAGATGGCGTGCTTGAAGGTCGCACCCCGGCAAGCGCGGAATCCGCTTCAACGAGCCCGAGAAGCTCCCCTGGGGACGAAGCGCTACGCGTGCGTGCCAGTAGCACGCCATCTGCCCTGCAAACCGAGCTGGCCATCACGGGGCGAACGCCCTCCTTCGCCGCCGAGTTCAAGGAGCAGCCTTGGAACCGACGGCGAAGCTGACAGGCGAAAATCTGCAAGGAAGGTCGACGAATATAGCGGGCCGTCGGAATTCTTGTTGACAGACGCCTGCGCGAAGATTAGGATCACGTTCTCGGACGGGCGATCCGATCATATCCTTTCGGCCTGTTCCGCGTCCCGTCGGTTTTTTCAATTCCGTGTGGGAAGGAGTTCGGCCATGGGGCTGCCCGGATGTCGCTCGCGCAAGGCGTTGGCTTGCCAAGGCGATCTTTTCGCCTGCCTGAATCCACGGATCCACGCGCCTCAAGGTGTGGTCAGTTCAGCCGTCTGCGCAACGTGCGACTGCCGCGAAGAACCCACGGCCGGTGAATGCTCGGCGCCGCACGGGGAATGCCCCGCGGCGAACGACGATCAAGCGCAGGCCGCGCGCGGCAGGCGGCATGTGACCAGGTGGGCCGTCGGCGTGACGACCGCGCCCCGCGCGCGGCCCACCCTCGATGAGTCGCTTGACAGCCTGCATAAGGCTGGTTGGGGCCGGCCACGCCTTTTCGCCGAGCCATGCACGGTTTTACCGGAATGCCGCCGCGATCTTCCTGTCTCGCGGCGAGACGGCAAACTCGGTGCGTTTTCCAACTGGTATCTCGGTCTCACAGAGCTTTTCCTGCGCGAACCGCTGGCCGACGCCTACCTGATGTGCCAGGACGACGCGATTTTCGCCGTCGGCGCGCGCGATTACCTGGAACAGAACCTCTGGCCCGGCACCGAGGTTGGCGTGGTTTCCATTTACACCCCGAGCCATTGGAGCAAGGCCCCGGGCGTGCTGGCGGAGTCACGCGGCTTCCATCACGTGCGGCACGGCTGGGAGAGTTGGGGCGCGCTGGCCTACGTGTTTCCGAATCGTTCGCTGCGGGCATTGCTCGTCGATCCGCTCTTTGTCAACCATCGGCACCACGGCGCGGCCGAAGGCCAACGAAACATCGATTCGGTGGTGGGCGCTTGGTGCGAATCGGCGGGGCTGGCGTATTACATTCACATGCCAAGCTTGGTGCAGCATATCGGCGACACCTCGACGATTTGGAAAAGTGCCTCGGCGAGCGGGCCGCGCCGCGCGGCCGATTTTGTGGAGCATGTAGGGTGGGCACCGCCCACAACCCAACTCGGCGGGCGGGGGGGCGTAAGGCAACGTGGCGAGCGGGGGGCGTAAGCGGCGTAAGCCCCCTGTTGACGCGCGGTGGGCGTAAGGCAACGTGGCGAGCGGGGGGCGTAAGCCCCCTGTTGAGGAGCGGAACCATGGCAGGCGATGAATCCATCCGTGACGACGCTTCGCGCGCCGAGCGCAGCAAGATCACCAAGAGCTCGACCGAGTACCGCAAGACCGAGAGCGAATCGCATGAGATTGAGCGCGCGGGCGATCACGAAAAGCGGGTCGTTTCCAGCGAGACTCGCGAAACCTCCGTCGAGCGCAGCGAATCGGTCGAAATCCGCCGCGCCGCGGCCACCTTGCCCGCTCCAGCGGCGCCGGCCGCCAACTGGCACGCGAGCATGCCCGCCACCGTGCGGCTCTCGATCAGCGGCGCGCAACCGGAAACTTGCTCCGACGCCGCCCTTTTCGACGGCGATTACATTCTTGACCTGGTCGACGCCCATGCCGACGCGTGCCGCTGGGAGGTTTCGTTCGACGCCCATTGCCGCCTCTACCGCGCCGCGCTGACGGCTGTGCCGGGCTCTGGCCGGTTCGAGCTGCGCGCGGAACTTCAAGGCGCCGTGCCCGGCCCGCGCTGGAGCGCCGACGCTCCGCCGGGCTTCGACCAGACGCTCACGTTGCGGCTCGACCCGTTCCACGCCGTCGCCGCCGGTTGCCGCTGGCCCGAAACGGTCACCGTGATGCCGCTCCACGCGGCGCCGGCGCAAGGAAGATACGACATCTCGCCGCAAGCGACCGCCGCCGAGCGCGCCGCCATGGCGGCGATCGTCACGTCGGGTAGTTCCGGCGGCGGCGGTCCCGACCCCACGACCGGCTGTAACTGCGTTTGCCCGTGCGGCTGCGCGGCGGGCGGCACGATGACGCCCAACAGCGCCCCCTCACGTCCGTGTCCAACAGCCCGATGCACATCGACCCCGACAGCATGGGGCCGGTGCGCTACGGAAACGGCGAGATTCGCCTGGCCGTGACCGACCTCAGCGCCGCCGGGTTCGGCGAGGAATTCGGACACACGCGCATCTTTTCCAATCGGCTGGGCGTCGACATCGATTACGGCAACGGCTATAATTGGCTCGTGCGGCAGTTGCCCACGGCCGTTGCGCAAGGGGCCAATGCCATCATGGTGGTCCGCGGCACGCGCTCGGCGCTCTGGTTCGACCTGCTGGGCGGCGTCTACGTCGGCCGCTACGGCGGCAAGTTTACGCTCAGCCACAACGGCGGCTTTTTTTATCTCGCCGCGCCCAACGGCCAAATCACGGTCTTCAACGATTTCACATCCGCCAGTCCGGGCCTGTTGAACAGCCAGACCACCGCCGGCGGGCAAACCATTCAGGTGGCCAGCTACGCCCCCGGCACGGCCCTGGGCATCGGCGAGGTGCAACGCGGCTACAGCAGCGGGGGCGTTACCACCGTCGAGTCGTTCCTCTACAGCTTCACCGGCTACGATCTGGCTGGCGTTTTGCTGCGGCGGAACGTGGCCGGTGGGGCATGGCAAAACGTGCGCCAGGCGCTCTACGCCTATTACGCCAGCGGCGATCCGAACGGCTTGGCCGGCGATCTACAATCAGCCACCGTCCAAAGCTGGAACGGCACTGGCTGGGAGACCATCGATAACCATTATTATCGCTCTTGGACGACGACCGGCGGCGGCGCGCTGGCGCACTGCCTCAAGTACGTCTTGGGCGGCGCCGCCTACGGGCGGATGGTGGCCGCCGGGCTGAATCCCATCACCGCGACGGACGCCCAATTGGCCGGCTACGCCGATCTTTACCTGGAGTACGACGCCGAGCGCCATGTTACGAACGAGACCACCGACGGCGGCCTTTACCCCTTCACGTTCGCCTTCACCACCAACGCCAACCCCGGCTATTTTGACGATTACGACAACTGGAAAACCAAGACGGTCGAAACACGTCCCGACGGCGCCACGAACACGGTCTACTGCAACTACGTCGCCGACGTGATCTTGAAGCAACTCTCCAGTGCCGCGGAGACTTGGATCGAGGCCGTCCACTTCAACAACGGGGGCGACGTCGACCAGTACGCCCATCCCGCCGCCGTGGCCGGCTTTGACGACACCCAGAACGATCTGGCCATCGTGTACAACGCCAGCAGCGGGCTGATCCGCACGTACGCCTATTACGGCGCCTCCGCGCCGGGCTACATGCAAAGCGAGTCGGTCCAGCAAGGGGCGACCGGCACGCCCGTGCTGCTCAAGCAATATCAGTACACGCAAGTCACGGCCGGCGGCGCGACGATCTACCCCACCGTGGCCGCCACCGCCTACCGCGACGACGCGGCCACGCAGCCCCTGCTGACGACCTACGGCTACACGTTCTTTTCCGGCGCGACGGCGGTCCAACAGCGGATCACCACCTGGCCGGTGGTGCCCGCCGGCCAGAACGGCTCGGGCGTGGCCGAGACGCGCAGCCAGCAGTTTGACCTTTGGGGCAATGCCGCTTCAACCACCGACGAGCGCGGGGTGGTGACGAATTTCACGGTCAACGTGGTCACCGGCGGCGTTTCGCAGCGCATCGACGATGCGACCGGCATGGCGCTCGTCACCGACTTCACGCTCGATAATCTGGGTCGCACTACGCAATCGCTCGCTCCCTCGCACACGGTCGATGTCGGCGGCGTGGCCACCGTGGTCCGCACCGCCGCCTGGACCGTTTGGGACGACGTGAATCACCAGGTCCGCACGGCGCAAGGCTACGCCGTCGGCACGGCCCCCAACTACACGTTTACACTCGTCAACCCCGTCTCGATCACGATCATGGACGAGGACGGCAACATTACCGACCAGGTTTCGGCGACACGCGCAAGCACCGCCGGCCCGCTCTTGCCCACCGACACGTTCGCCCAATCGAGCTACGTCCGCTGGACGCACAATGTCTTCAGCGACAACGATCAGCTCACGGCCGCGCAAGTTTACTTCGCCATTCCGGCCAGCGGCGGCGGCGCGGAAGGCACGAACTATAACGAGCAGGATTTTGGCTTCGATGCGCTGGGCCGGCAGAACAAGACGGTCTCGGGCGGCGGCACGATCACTCGCACGGTACACGACCCGCGCGGCCTGGCACTTTCCGTGTGGGTCGGCACCGACGACAACGGCGCGACCGACAACGATCCCACCGGCGGAGGGGCGCCGGGCAACAACATGG
>Ga0307372_10007352_pt1 | contig 15807 bp, 16 predicted proteins | sample OX1MG_FD_202533 | JGI IMG/M metagenome (GOLD analysis project Ga0307372, IMG submission 202533) | Soil microbial communities from Risofladan, Vaasa, Finland - OX-1 | ecosystem: Environmental > Terrestrial > Soil > Coastal area > Acid sulfate soil | place: Finland: Risofladan, Vaasa | collected... | reverse complement strand
GGTGCTCGATCCCTTCGGCAAGATCCCCGAGTTCAAGTACTGCGCCGTGCGCATCGCCAAGGGCGGCCCCGCCCCCGCCGATCCCGGCTACGGCAAGGGCCGCAGCCTCGCCGCACTGTACGGCTGAAACGCCCCGACCGAGGTCGTCAGTACGACGTCTCGAGGTAGCTGTAGATGTAGTTGGAGCCGCCGTTCACGTTGCCGAGCAGCTGCGAGTTGCCGAAGATGCCCGAGCGGTGCGACACGCCGAAGCCGAAGTAGGTTTTGCGCAGCGAGCGCACTCCGAACAGGTCTCCAACGCTCACGTCGATGCTCGGATCGAGGTAGTTGAGCAGCCTCGAAGTGCCGCGCCCGCGCAGCGCCTGGTCACGCGCCTCGACGTAGGGAACGCGCTCGGCGTACGACAGGCCAACGCCGAATCCGAGCCGGGTGCGGACCCGGTCGCTCCACGGGAAGCCGTAGTAGTAGCCCTTGACGTATGCGTCCAGCTGCAAGGCGTCCGGCTGGAGTCCGTTCTCCTGGTGCCGCACCAGTCCGAGGTAGCCGACGAAATCGAGCGGCCAGCCGTTCAGCTCCTGGATCAACGGCCGGCCGATCTCGATTCCGGCGATGCGCGTATTGTCTACGGTATGCGTCGACGTGCAGCCCAGCCGCATGATGTTCAGCAGGTTGCAATCCGTCGACCTGCCGTACTCGACCTTGAACACCAGGGGCTGGCGCTCGGCGAAGGATTTCTGGCTCGGCGAGAAATCGTACATCCACCCGACCAACCCGCTTACCTGCACCCGGTCGTCCACGATCGGGCTGTTGCGCACGCCTTGCGCCCAGCGCGTGAACGTGGCGCCCATGAGCAGCCTCGATCGGTCGGTCAGGTCGTAGGAGGCGTACAGGCCGAGCTGCGCGTTCACGCCGCTGCCCGGCATGTAGGCGGGACGCGTCGGCGTCGCCTCGTCGGCGCGCACGCCGTAGTAGTAGTCGTTGAGGCGCGCGTCGCGCAGCGACAGCATGAAATCCGGGCGCAGCACCAGGCGGCCGCTGCGCCACGCGTAGTTGTACCCCAGCCGCAGATCGCTGCCGCCGGAGGTGTTGGTGGCATCCCGCACCCACTCGGCCCAGAGCGAACCCCAGCTGCCGCGGCGCTCGTAGCCCAGCCCGAAGTCCATCTCCGGCTGTCGCGCGGTCATGCCGGCGAGGCTCGCCGGAATCCCGTTGTACGGAAAGCCCTCGAAGCGGTGGGCGAGAAACACGTCGACGCTCTGGCGCGGGGTGTCCAGCAGCTTCAGGCCGAAGCGATAGGCATGCACATAGAGGTGCTTGTCCTCGTACATATAGAGCGGCACGAGATCGGTGCGCGTTCCGCCCCCGCGATAGGGGGAGGCTTCGATGCGGGCGGCCGCACCGAGCCCCGCGCCGCCCGGCGCGGCGATCAAGTCGACCAACGGATCGCTGGTCGCGCGTGCGGCGAGCGCGGCCACGCTCAGGCACAGGGTGAGGCACGCTCGCAGGAGTAGGGGACGCATTGCAGCGGAGAAATGTGGCTTGCGGCGGGCGCAATGCGGCAAGGATACACGAGTGAGCCGGGATCGTGCGCCAAGGGTGCTTCAGAAAAGTCGCATCCGCATCCCCTAGCTTTTCTTCTGCGAGCCTTTCTTCTGCGAGCGCCCGACCGAGAAGAATAACGCCAGCAACAGGCACAGGACGATGCTGCTGCCCTCCGATACGAACGACAGTCCGAACGTAGCCGAATACAACGGAGGGCCGAACCGATATTGCCTGGTGAGCTGTGCGACCTCGATTCTGTCGGCTCGGGTGGTATCGTCCGCCAGCGACTTTCCCTTCCTCGAGGCGTATCGCCATAGACCGTCGAAGGCGAGCGAGATCGCGAGCACCGTTCCCGTGTACAGGCTCGCCGCCACCCGCGCGTCAGGGCGAAGAAGGTACTCCGCCAAGAAGGCCGTCGGAAAGGGAAGGAAGGCGACGAAGAACAGCAGCAGGCCATTCCAGTAGAGAAACAGATGATCGCTTCTGTTGATCAGGGTAAACACCATGTGGTGCTTCACCCATATCACGAGGATGGTGGCGAAGCTGGTTATATAGGCCAGATAGCTTGGCCATAGTCCGAGGAGCGCCCCCGCCAGACCGTGCGCCGCGACCACGTAGTGATCGGGCACCTTGATCTCGAGAACGAGGAGCGTGATCGCTATGGCGAAAACGCCATCGCTGAAAGCTTCGAGCCGTTGCGTGTCCCATTCTTCGCGCATCGCCACTCCGATCAATGTGTCCAACGCCCGGCGAATCAGCGTGAACGTCCACCGCAGAGCGGTGTGCGCCGCTGGCGGAACGCTATTTCGTGATGTTTTGCGAGACCAGCTCGAGCTCGCGCGTGCCGGGGCCGAACCGGGATCTGGCCTCGCGCCTCCAGATCTGCTTTGCGTTGATTCCAAGCTGCGGGACGAACCAGTAGGTGTTTTCCTGCTCGCTGTTGGTGGACATGCTGATCTTGAACGCTTTGAACGTACCGGCCGGTACGGTCAGGTCCTCGTAGGCAACGACCTTCCACGTGCTTTCGAACGCGAAGCTCTGGTGCGTCGCGTACAGCGTCACCCGGTAGCTTCTGGTCCATGTCTTGCCGACCGCGAGCGGAAAGTCGAAACCAATTGGAGGAATCCAGCTGAAGATCGGCTTGCCGTCCGGTGCCAATTGGGTCGGCCACGCGCCGTCGGAATCGACCAGAATCGCGCCTTGCGCCGACACCAGAGCTCTTACCAGCTTCCCCTGCCACACGTGCTCGGTGCTTGTCTGGGTCACCTGCGCGGCGCCCGACCCGTAGCTTCCGGTGTCGCGCTGCGCATAAGTCCAGGTCGAGCCGAGGGGCGGCGCGACATAGCGTTCCGCCTGGGGTGCCATCGTCGCGCAACCGCCCGAAGCGAGCGCCAGCGCCGCAGTTGCGAGATACAGTCTCACGCGGGATATGGATTTCATGCTGCCCTCTCCTGAGGGTTTGATGGACGGCGCGCGCGGACGCTCTCGACGGTATGGAGGACTCCGCGCACCAGCCCGCCCGCACCGCGTGCAACGCAAAATAGCACGTTATGGCGTGCGCGAGGTCCCGTACTGTCATCGGTCAAACCCGATGGACCGCAGGCATGCCCGCTGCAGTCTCGGCTACACAGACCCGGACGCGCATTGAAACTGACGCGCCGCGTCGATGCGATTCGCGTAAAGTGCGCCCCATGCGCGTGAAGGAAAGTCGATGAAGTCGGGTGCAAGACTCGCCGACGATACGCTCATCCTCAATGTTGGCCAGAACCTTCTGGGCATCTACTCCGTCAGGCAGCGCAAGTACGTCGCCTACCGGGGGCCGCACATCAGCGAGGGGATCCTGCGCCTGGTAAAGGCGCGCGAGATCGTCTCGTACGAGGGCAGTCGCCGCGATCTGCCGAAGCTCGCAGCCTTTATCAAGATTCCCAAGGGCAGGCCTCTTCACATCCTCGGCACACACGTGGATTTGCGCCGGTCCTGCTTCGCTCGGCAGCGCGGGGGTGCCAGTCTCGCGGCCACGTATCGAAAGCACTTCAAGCTGCTGCCGGAATTCCCGAGCTCCCCGGAAGGCCGCAACCGGTGCGAGATCTATATGACCTTCAGGCTGTGGCAGCTGTGCAAGGCGGGGACGCTGTAATTTTGAGCGCGTAGCGTCTGTTTGCGCCGCTGCGCAGGCTTTCGGCGCGGGACGCGGCCCCGCGTCCCGCGCCCGTATTGCGTTGCAGCAAAGAAACCCATTGCGCCGCGCGCCGCGCTGCCCTAGAGTTTGAACAATGGTTCAAATTCTGAATCGGCGTTCCAGCCGCGCCACGCCGCGCGCACAGCGCAAGAGCGAGACGCGCCGCACCGAGATCCTGCGCGCCGCGGCGCGCGTATTTCGCCGCAAGGGCCTCGCCGCCGCCGGCATGCGCGAGATCGCCGAGGAGGCCGATGTCTCCCCCGGGATCCTGTATTACTACTTCAGCGGCAAGGACGAGATCCTGCTGTTCTGCCAGGAGCGCACGCTCGCGCACATGCTCGCCGCGGTCGAGGCGGCCCGCGCGACGCCCGTCGCGTGCGCCGAACGCCTGCGCGCGGTGCTGCGCGCCCACGTGCACGCGATGCTGGACGAGCTCGATGGGGCCACCGCGCACCTGGAGGTCGAGGCGCTGCCCGAAGCGCTGCGCGCGCCGGTGATCGAGAAGCGCGACCGCTACGAGCGCGCGGTGCGCGCGCTGGTGGCCGAAGGCATGAAGCGCGGCGAGTTCGCCAAAGCCGACGCGTCGCTGGTCACGCGCGCCATGCTCGGCGCGGTCAACTGGAGCGCGCGCTGGTTCCGGCCGGACGGCAAGTTGTCGTCGACCGAAGTCGCGCAATCGCTCGCCGACTATCTCCTGAAAGGACTGCAAAAATGAGCGCAGCGCCCGAGCGCGTCCACATGACGCTCAAAGTCAACGGCGAGGACCAGCCGGTGTCGTTCGCGCCCTACAAGACGCTTCTCGAGGTGCTGCGCGAGGACCTCAATCTCACCGGCACCAAGCACGGCTGCGAGCTCGGCGAGTGCGGCGCCTGCGCGGTGCTGGTCGACGGCGAGCCGCTGCTCGCCTGCCTGGAGCTGGCGGTCGAATGCGAGGGACGCGGGATCGAGACGGTCGAAGGCCTGGCCAACGGCGCCGAGCTGCACCCGCTGCAGGCCGCGTTCGCCGACCTGGGCGGCGCGCAGTGCGGCTACTGCACCCCGGGCATCCTGATGACCGCCAAGGCACTCCTCGAAAAGGAGCCGCACCCGAGCCGCGAGCGCATCCGCGAGGCGATCTCGGGGAATTTGTGCCGCTGCACCGGCTATCAGCAGATCTACGAATCGATCGAGGAAGCCGCGCAGCGCATGAGGGAGGGAGCGTGAACGCGCCCGAAAAGCCGCGCCACAAGCAGCGCTTCGATACGATCGGCAAGCCGCGCCGGCGCGTCGATGGCCGCTCCAAGGTCACGGGTCAGACGCGCTTCGCCGACGACATCGTCCTGCCGCGCATGCTCCACTGCAAGCTGCTGCGCTCGCCGCACCCGCACGCGGTGATCGAGTCGATCGACGCCGCGAAGGCGCGCGCCCACCCGGGTGTGCACCTGGTGCTCACCGGGCGTGACTTCCCCATCACCTTCGGCATCCTGCCGGTATCGCAGGACGAGTATCCGCTCGCTCCCGAGCGCGTGCGTTACGTCGGCGACCCGCTCGCCGCAGTGATCGCGAAGGACGAGCAGACCGCGACCGAGGCGCTCGACCTGATCGAGGTGCGCTACCGGCCGCTGGCGACCATCGCTTCGTCCGAGGAGGCGCTCGCCACGCCCGAGCCGCGCATCCACGACTACGGCGAGCAGGGCAACATCCACCGTCTGCAGGCGTTCGAGTTCGGCGACGTCGAGCAGGCGCTTGCCGAATCCGAGCACGTGTTCGAGGATCTGTTCTTCTACGAGGGCAACACGCACCTGCCGATCGAGCAGCACGCGGCAGTGGCGCAGGTCGACGGCGAGGGCAAGCTCACGCTGTGGTCGAGCACCCAGGTGCCGCACTACATCCACCGCGCGCTCGCGCGTGCCCTGCGCCTGCCGGCTGCACACGTACGCGTCATCGCCTGCCAGAACGGCGGCGGCTTCGGCGGCAAGTGCGACCTGCACAACCACGAGATCGTGGTGTCGAAGGCGGCGCTGCTGCTCGGCCGCCCGGTGAAGATCTGCCTGACGCGCGAGGAGGTGTTCTACATGCACCGCGGCCGCCACCCGGTGCTGATGAAGATGCGCACCGGCGTCACCAAGGACGGCAAGCTCACCGGCATGCACCTGCAGACGCTGCTCGACGGCGGCGGCTACGGCTCCTACGGTACCGCCAGCACCTTCTACACCGGCGCGCTGCAGACCGTGACCTACGAGCTGCCGCGCTACAAGTTCGACGCCTGCCGCACCTTCACCAACAAGCCGCCCTGCGGGCCCAAGCGCGGTCACGGCACCCCGCAGCCGCGCTTCGGCCAGGAAGTGCAGCTCGACAAGATCGCCGAGAAGCTCGGCATCGACCCGGCCGAGCTGCGCCTGAAGCAGATCGCCAAGCCCGACTCGCTGACCGCCAACTGGCTCAAGATCGGATCGATCGGGCTGGAAGAGTGCATTCGCCAGGTGGTGGCGCGCTCGGGCTGGAAGGACAAGCACGGCAAGCTCGGCGCCGGGCGCGGCGTAGGCATCGCCTGCGGCTCGTACCTGTGCGGCGCCGGCCTGCCGATCTACTGGAACAAGATGCCGCAGTCCGGGGTGCAGCTGCTGATCGACCGCAGCGGTCAGGTAACCGCGTTCTGCGGCTCGACGGAGATCGGCCAGGGCTCGGACGACGTGTTGGCGGCCATCGTCGCGGAGGTGCTCGGCATCGACGCCTTCGACGTGCGCGTGGTGACCGGCGACACGGGCTTGACGCCGGTCGACCTCGGTTCGTACTCGAGCCGCGTTACGGTGATGTCGGGCAACGCCGCGATCCAGGCCGCCGAGCGCGCGCGCGCGCTGATCGTGGAGGGGGCGGCCGAGCAGCTCGGCGTGCTACCCGAGCGCGTCGCGCTCGCCAGGGGCCGCGCGTTCCTCGCCGAGGATCCGAGCCGCGGCATGAGCTTTGCCGAGGCGGTGGTGTTCGCCGAGGCCAAGTTCGGTACCCTGGGCACCGTGGGCTCGTACAGCCCGCCGCGCTCGCCGGCGCGCTTCAAGGGCGGCGGCGTCGGGCCGTCGCCCGCGTACTCGTACTCGGCCTGCGTGATCGAGGTCGAAGTCGATCCGGCCACCGGCTGGATCACGGTGCACAAGGTGTGGATTGCGCACGACATCGGGCAGGCGATCAACCCGGTGCTCGCGCGTGGTCAGGTCGAGGGCAGTGTGTACATGGCCCTCGGCGAGGCGCTGATGGAAGAGCAGGTGTTCCGCCGGCTGCCGCCCAAGCTCTCCGGGGCGCTGGTGCACAAGATCCCGTCGATGCTCGAGTACAAGAGCCTCACTTCGCTCGACATGCCCGAGGTGGACACGATCCTCGTCGAGGATCCCGATCCGAATTGCCCGTTCGGCGCCAAGGAAGTCGGCCAGGGGCCGCTGCTGCCGGTCATGCCGGCGGTCGCGAACGCCATCTGGGACGCGGTCGGAGTGCGCATCGACGAGCTGCCGATCACCCCGGACAAGGTGCTGCGCGCACTGGAGAAAAAGGCGAAAGGCGAAGTCGCTCGCGTCGGACCCGAGCATTTTCCCGCGGTGCCCTATCCGGAGCCGATGATCGTGCTGCCGCCGTGGGAAGGCGGCGACGGCAACGAGCTGAAGACAGCGCACGGCAAGCTGGCGCGCAAGGCGAGGGCTGCCGCATGATGCGCATGCCGTGGTTCGGTTTCCGCTCGCCGCGCTCGGTCGAGGAGGCGGCGCGGATCCTCGCGGGCGAAGGCCCGCAGGCGATGCTGATTGCCGGCGGCACCGATCTGGTGCCCAACATGAAGCGCCGCCACCAGACGCCGGCGACGCTGGTGTCGCTGCGCCGGGTACCGGAGCTGAAGAAGATGGCGAACGGCGCCGGGCTCGCGCTTGGCGCGGGGCTCACCCTGAGCGAGCTGGTCGACGCCGCGGCCGTGCGCGCGCAATACCGCGGGCTGTGGCAGGCGGTGGCCCAGATCGCCACCGTGCACCTGAGGAACATGGGCACGCTCGGGGGCAACCTGTGCCTGGACACCCGCTGCACCTACTACAACCAGAACTACGAGTGGCGCAAGGCGATCGATTTCTGCCTGAAGAAGGAAGGCGAGACCTGCTGGGTGGCCACCGCCAGCAAGCGCTGCGTGGCGGTGTCCTCGACCGACAGCGCGCCGGCGCTGATCGCGCTCGGCGCCAGGGTGAAGCTGGTGTCGGCCGCCGGCGAGCGCGAGGTGGCGCTCGCGGACCTGTACCGCAATGACGGCATCGACTACCTCACCCGCCGGCCCGACGAGATCCTCACCGAAGTGCTGCTGCCGCCGGCCGAGGGCTGGACGAGCAGCTACTGGAAGCTGCGCCGCCGCGGCGCGTTCGATTTTCCCGTGCTTGGCGTGGGGGCGGCGGTGAAGAAGGCGCCCGACGGCACGGTCGAGGAGGCGCGCATCGCGCTCGGCGCGGTGGCCTCGCGCCCGTTCCTGGCGGACAAGGCCGGCGCGGCGCTTAAGGGCAGGAAGCTCACCGACGACGCTATCGCCGAGGCCGCCGCGACCGTGGCCTCGCGCGCCAAGCCGATGGACAACGCCGACCTCGACCTGTACTGGAGGAAGGAAGTCGTCGGCGCCTTCGTCGGCTACGCGCTGCGGGAAATCCGCGGCGACGACATGACCGCGACGCGCCTGCGCATCGCGCGGCAGACGCTGGCGTAGCGCCCGCATCGGGGTGCACCGCCTGAGAGCGATGGACCTCAACGCCGATTTCAGCCTGCGCGCCTCGGCGCACGCGGCTCGCATGCCTTGGACGCCGTCACCGGTCGCCGGCGTCGAGCGCAAGATGCTCGATCGCATCGGAGAGGAGCTCGCGCGCGCGACGAGCATCGTCCGTTATGCCGCCGCGAGCCGCTTCTCGCCGCATGTGCACGGCGGCGGCGAGGAGTTCCTGGTGCTCGAGGGTGTGTTCCAGGACGAGGACGGCGACTATCCGGCAGGCTGCTACGTGCGCAACCCGCCGCAATCGCGCCACGCGCCGCGCTCGGCGCCGGGATGCGTCATTTTCGTGAAGCTGTGGCAGTTCGACCCCGGAGACCGCACCCGGCTGCGTCTTGAAACGGATACGCTTGCTCCGCGCCGGGCGCGGCCGGGCGTCGAGGCGCAGGCCATGTACCGCGGCGCGCGCGAGGACGTGCGCATCGAAATCTGGGCGGCGGGCGCCCGGATCGACTTCACCCCCAAGGGGGGAATCGAGCTGTTCGTGCTCGATGGCGGCGTCGAGGAAGGCGGCGAGGCGTTCGCACGCTGGTCGTGGCTGCGGCTCCCCGCGGGCGCCCCGCTCGAGGCTCGGGCCTCAAGCGAAGGCGCCAGGGTCTGGGTCAAGGAGGGGCATCTTGCGAGGCCGATTGCCGACTCCGGGCGCTGAAATCGAGGCGCGGGCTGTGGCAAGATGCCCGTGAGGAAACGAATGCCATGAGCGAAGAGCTGCGCGAGCGCATCAACCGGATGTCCGGATGGGTGAAGGAGATGGGGATCGTGATCCTCAGCGCCTCCCCGGACGAGGTCACCTGCGAGTGGGAGGTGACCGAGAAGCACCACCAGGGCTACGGCATCGTGCATGGCGGCGTGCATTGCGGGGTGATCGAGACGCTGGCCTCGATCGGCGCCGCGGTGGTGGCGCAGCCGCGCGGCCAGCGGGTGGTCGGCCTGGAGAACAACACCTCGTTTATCCGCGCCGTGCGCGCAGGCAGGCTGCACGGCCTCGCCCGGCCCGTCACGCGCGGGCGCTCGAGCCAGGTGTGGGAGGCGTGGATCCGCGATGACAAGGAGCAGCTCGTGGCGCAAGGACGGGTGCGGCTGCTGTGCGTCGACGAGAGCAGGGCGCTGGGGTGAGCGGCGCCACGCGCGGGCCGAGATGACGCTGGACTGCGCGGATCTGGAGGAGATCGCCGCCCGGACGCTGGAGCATTACGACCAGCGCGCCGAGGAGTTCTGGCAAGGAACGCGCGCCCACGACGTGAGCCAGAACATCGCGGCGCTGTTGCGGCACATCGAAGCGTCGCCGCCGTTCACGATCCTCGACTTTGGCTGCGGGCCGGGGCGCGATCTCAGGACCTTTGGTGGGCTCGGTCACGTCGCGCTCGGGCTCGAGGGTTCCGCGCGCCTCGCGGCGATGGCGCGCCGGTACAGCGGCTGCGAGGTGCTCGAGCAGGAGTTCCTGCGGCTCGATCTGCCGCCGCAACGCTTCGACGGCGTGTTCGCGAACGCGTCGCTGTTTCACGTGCCGAGCCAGGAGCTGGCGCGCGTGCTGCTGCAGCTGCGGGCAACGCTGAAGCCGGGCGGCGTGCTGTTCAGCTCGAATCCGCGCGGTGAGAACCAGGAAGGCTGGAGCCGCGGGCGCTACGGCGCCTACCACGACCTGGAGGCCTGGAGGCGCTATCTCTCGGCGGCGGGCTTCGTCGAGCTGGAGCACTATTACCGCCCCGCGGGGCTGCCGCGCGCGCAGCAGGCCTGGCTGGCCAGCGTGTGGCGCAGGACTTGACGAGGGCCCGCTGGCCGAGCGGCTGAAGGACAAGGTGGCGCCGGTGCTCGGCGCGGGATCCGTGGAGGAGGGGTCGGCGACGGGCGGCCGATCGCCGTGCTGTACGCACGCGAGGGCGCGCGGGCTCAGGCGCCGGCGGCGCGGGCATCGCCGCGCATCCGGGCTCCGGCACGGACTTCTTCCTCGGTCAGAAAGATCTTGCGCAGGACCGCCTTCATCTCGTCGACCGCGCGCGGCAGGCGCAGGATCTCCTCGACCGGAATGCCGCGCTCCTGGGCCTGCAGGCCGATCGGGCTGAGCGCGTACTGCAGGTCCGCTAGGTCGAACCGATGCTCGGTCCAGCCGAAATACCAGAACCAGTTGGTGTAGTAGGCCCAGCTGCGCTCGTTGAAAGCGCGCACGTGCGTCGGATCCTGCCACGCGCCGTAGGAAAGGTCGTACGGCACGTTTACCCGAAGCGCGCCGCCGGGCTTGAGCAGGTGCAGGAAGTTGCTCATGGCCGTCGGCAGATCGCGAATGTGCTCGAGCACGTGGCTGGCCGTGATCTCGTCGAACATGTTCTCGTGCAACGCCAGATGTCCGAAGCGCGCGGTCTCGAGCTCGAGGGGCAGCTCGCAGGGCTGCCCGATGTCGAGGACCGCGTCCGGGCGCCACTGCGCGCTGATGTCCAGGTTGAGACAGTCCTCGCGCCAGTCCCTTCCGCTGCCGATGTTGAGCTTGAGGGGGTAGCGGACTTGCGGGCCGGCTGCGGGGTGGACGGCGGTGCCGACGAGCTTCGTCAGGCTGTCTTCGAGCCGGCGCGCGCTGAACGTCGCATGGCCTCGCTCCTCGAACGCGCGGCGCCGCTCCGCGTCGTACGCGAGCTCCACGCAGGCGTCGGCCAGCTCATCGGGCGGCGCGAAGCGCAGCGCGTCGGCTAGGTCTGTGTCGGATGCCGCCAGCTCGCTCGACTCGCTCACCACCGCCTTGCGGTTGGCGAGCAGGTAGGACACGCGCACGATCTCGAACAGCCTGGCGGGGTAGAAATGCAGGTTGAGCACCAGCTTGGCGCGCGCGATCAGCTCGTCGCGCGCCTGGCCGTAGAGGCCGAAGGCCGCCTGCGTATTCAGGCCCGCTCCGGTGATCTCCTCGAGAATTTTCCGTCGCCGGTCGTTGAGCGAGCCGTAGAAGAGAACGTCGATGTCCTGCTCTGGCGCGGACTGAATGCGCGCGAGTTCGGGCACGTAGCCCACGGGGAGAAGGGCCGCGTCCATCTTCGCGCCCAGCGCCGCGTAAGCCTCCAGGTTGCGCTCGGAGTAATCCCAGACGCGCCGCTGCCGTAGAAGCTCGAGATAGCCGGGATTGTCGCGCGCCGTATCCGGGCCGATCTGCTCCAGGTTGTACACGATCGCCGCAGCGGGCAGCACCTCGAGCCCCCGCTCCCCCAGCAGATGCGCGCCGAGCACGATGCTCGCGTGGTCCGCCGAAAAGCGGTTCTCGCCGATCGTTGAGCGGTGTCCCAGCCGCAGGAGCGCGAAGCGCAGCGATTCCGCGATCTCGCGCAACGCTTCGCAATCCACGAGACGCGGCGGCCGGACGATGCTGACGTCGATCTGGGCCATAGCGCGCCCGTATCCTACCGCGCCGCGTCCGGCGCCCTCAGACGAACTGCACCGACAGGCTGCCGAGCGTGCCGAAGTCGGCGCGCAGGGTATCGCCCTTCTGCGCCCACACGGGGCGCGTGAACGAGCCGGCGAGCACCACGTGACCGGGCTCGAGCGTGGTGCCGAACTTGCCCACCTTGTTGGCGAGCCATGCGATGCCCATCGCGGGATGACCGAGCACTCCGGCCGCCACGCCGGTCTCCTCGATTTCGGAGTTGCGGTACATCAGGCCGCTCACCCAGCGCAGGTCCACCTCCATCGGCCCGACCGGGCGGCCGCCGAGCACGATCCCGGCCGCGGCGCCGTTGTCGGCGACGGTGTCGAAGATCTTGCGCGGGTTCTGCACGCGTGCGTCGATGATCTCGATCGAGGGCACCACGAACTCGGTGGCGCGCAGCACTTCGAGCAGGCCGACGCCCGGGCCCTTGAGCGGCTTGCCGAGCACGAACGCGAGCTCGATCTCGACGCGCGGCACGATGAAACGCTCGAAGGGCACCTTGGCCCCGTCTTCGATGAACATGTTGTCGAGCAGCACGCCGTAATCGGGCTCGTCGATCTGCGAGGACTGCTGCATCGCCTTGGAGGTCAGCCCGACCTTGTGGCCGCGCACCTTCGCTCCGGCGGCGACCTTGGTCTTGTTCACCTCGGCCGCGATCGCGTAGGAGTCCTCGACCGTGATGCCGGGCCAGGTCTTGGAGAGCTGCACCACGGGCTTGCGCTCCTTCTCGGCGTTGAGCAGGAGCTGCGCGGCTTTGCTGCGGTCGGCGTCGGAGAGCATGATTCTTCGTTCCCTCGTGGAGTGCGTTCTGGAAAGGGGCTCGATCTTGCCCGCAAGCTGCGCGCCGCGCAATCGCGCGTCTCGATGCGCCGGTGAGGGCTGACGCGGCCATCGGGCGGGCATGCGGCTCGCTCGCGACCGCCCAATGCGTCGGCGCGCTGACCCGAAAAGGGGCGCGGCTGCGCACTTCAGTGAATCACCTCCAGCAAGGGTCTGTGGAAGCCGTGGACAAAGACGAAAGCGAGCCCGACTGCCGTCAGGATCCCGACGCCGAGATATTGAAAAACAATTTGCGCACGATGCACCATCTGATTGCCCAGCCACCGCGTGCGCAAGGCTGTCCACAGCGCCGGCTTCAGTGCCAGAACCCAAACCGGAAGCGTCAATCCGAATCCGACCATGGTCAGGGTGAAGGCGCCTTCGAGCGGAGAAGGCGCGCGGAACCCGCCATAGAAGATCGCCAGGCCGATATAGCCGCTGGGGGGCGGAATCAGGGCCAGCACCCAGGGAAGAGCCGCGGAGCCTCGCGGCAAAATGCACGCCCCGGCCTGCCCGAGACGGGATTGCCGGATCGTCGTGTAGAGCAGGTACGCCGCGGTACCCAGGAGCAGGATGCCCCACGGGGCGCGTGCAGCCGTTCCGAGGAATCCCGCTATCGCTCCGACCAGGGCCAACACGCCGATGCGTATCAGGGCAAGCGTTGCCGCTTTGTGTGGCTTCGTTTGCGTGCTGGCCCAGACCAGCGTGCCGCATCCGCAGGATGGATTCACGTTGAACAGGACGCCGACCGCGAGGGCGAGCGGATATACGAACCAGGAGGTCATGAAGCTCCGATACGCGTCGACGATATTGTTCAGGAGGCAAGCCGGTAGCGGCCGTCCTCCTCGAGGACGCGCCCGGCGGCGGCGAGCGAGGCGAGGTGCTGCGCGATGGTGCGCCGCTCGACATCCTCGATGAACACGTCCTGGTAGCCGTGCGGGTAGACGAAGCGATGCGCGGCGAGCGCTTCGAGCGTGCTCGGGCCGGCGAGTGCGAGATGGGCGGCGAGCGCCTGTTCGCGCGCATCAAGCTTCGCGGCGAAGGCTTCGAGCAGGGTGAGGAACGTTGCCCGCTCGGTGATCACGCCCTTGTGGTGCGAGGTGATCCATACGCGGGCCGGGACGTCTTTCACGCGCTCGAGCGTCTGCCGGAACTCGACAAGGCTTGAGGTGGCGTCGCCGTAGTAGGGTCCGAAGGACGACAGGTCGATGTCGCCGATGAAGGCGATCGCTCCGGGCTCAACCAGCAGCACGCTGTGCCCGGAGGTGTGGCCCGGCATGTGCAGCGCGCGCACGCTCACACCTCCGCCCAGGTCCCACGCCGCGCTGTCGCCATATCCCTCGGCGTCGGGCCGTGCGACGTAGTGGAAATCGCGCTCGATCTTGGCCTTCATTTCCTCGAGCGCGCGCGGCGCGTAGCCGTAGTGGCGCGCGAGGCCTTCCCAGCTGTGGACCGCCGCGAGGTCCGCCTGCGGCGCGAGCACGCGCGCGCGCGGCAACCGGTGCAGTCCCGCGACATGGTCCTCGTGCACGTGACCGAGGATCACCAGGTCGGCGGCGGTCAGCTCGCTGCCGAGGCGGTTGGCCACCAGCGGCGTGTCGAAGGCGACCAGCGTGTCGCCGCCGCGCACCAGGACCTGGTTGCCGTCGGGGTATTTGCCGGACTTGTCGCCGAAGTAGACCGTGACGGCGCCGTTGCGGAACGGGGAAATCGTGCTCACCGATATTGTCTACACTAATGTCATGCGACGGTTCAAGCATTTTCGCGCTGTGCCATGGCGATGAGGATCGCGGTCCTAGGCGCCGGCCCGGCCGGGCTGCTGTTCTCGCTTCTGGTCAAGCGGCGCTGCCCCGCCTGGCGCGTCGAGGTGTTCGAGCAGAATCCGGCCGATGCCACGTTCGGCTTCGGGGTGGTCTTTTCGCAGGGCGCGCTCGCGTTCCTCGAGCGCGATGCGCCGGACCTGCACCGCAAGCTCGCCGAGCGCATGCAGAGCTGGCCGATGCAGCGCATCGTGCACCGCGAGGAGCGCCTGGACATCGACGGCAACGGCTTTTCCGCGATCGCTCGCCTCGCGCTCAACCAGTTCCTGCAGGTGCTGTGTCGCGAAGCCGGAGTGGAGGTGACTTACGGCCGCCCGGTGGGCGCGCTCTTGGAGCTCGGAGCCGCGGATGTGGTGGTCGGCGCCGACGGCCTGAATTCTCTGGTGCGCCAGAGCCGTGAGTCGCAGTTCGCGCCGCAGGTGCGCTGGCTCACCAATAAGTTCGCCTGGTACGGCACCGCGCAGCGCTTCGAGTGCCTGACGCTCACCTTCCGCGAGAACGCCGACGGCGCCTTCGTGGCGCACCACTACCGCTACGGCCCGCGGATGAGTACCTTCATCGTCGAGTGCGACGCGGGCACCTGGCTGCGCGCCGGCCTGGACCGCATGTCGGACGCCGAATCGCGCGCCTACTGCGAGCGCGTGTTCGCCCCCGATCTCGGCGGGCATCCCCTGGTGTCGAACAGGTCGATCTGGCGCCAATTCCCGCTGCTCGGCAACCGGCGCTGGTCGGCGGGCAACGCGGTCCTGATCGGCGATGCGCTGCGCACGGTTCACTTTTCGATCGGCTCGGGCACGCGGCTCGCCTTCGAGGACGCCATCGCGCTCGATCGCGCATTCGGTGAAGCCGGCGCCGACGTGCCCGCGGCGCTGGCGGCCTTCGAGCGCGAGCGCCGGCCGGTGGTCGAGAAGCTGCTCGCCGCGGCGAGCGCGAGCTCGTTCTGGTATGAGGAGTTCCCGGCCAGGATGGCGCAGCCGCCCTGGCGGCTCGCCTACGACTACATGACGCGCAGCGGGCGCGTGACCGACGAGCGGCTGAGGCAGATGGCGCCGAACTTCATGGCGCGGGTCGAGGCCGCGCGCGGCTCAGGGAAGGTCTGAGCCCGGGTCCGCGTCCCCGGGGGCCGCGCCGTGCGCCTCGAGTGCGGCGCGGAAGGATGCCAGCGCGCGTTCGAACTCGACGCGCGCCTCGGGGGTGACTGGCGCCCCGCACTCGTAGCAGGCGTTGCTCATGCGGTCGAACCAGCGGCAGCCGCATTCGTCGCACGCGAGCTCGGGGGCCCCCG
>Ga0307372_10007351_pt1 | contig 15813 bp, 13 predicted proteins | sample OX1MG_FD_202533 | JGI IMG/M metagenome (GOLD analysis project Ga0307372, IMG submission 202533) | Soil microbial communities from Risofladan, Vaasa, Finland - OX-1 | ecosystem: Environmental > Terrestrial > Soil > Coastal area > Acid sulfate soil | place: Finland: Risofladan, Vaasa | collected... | reverse complement strand
CGCCGTCGCCTTGTCCTGCGAGTACTTCTTCGCCAGGTCGGCGAAGTTGGCGCCGGCCTGCGCCATCTTCAGCACTTTCTCCGCCTCGGCCTTCACCGCCGCGTCGTTCTTGCCGTTGGTCGTGAACAGGATGTGGCGGACGCGGATCTGCTCGGGCGTCGAATAGAGCTGGATGTTGTCGTTGTAGTAGCGCTCGATGTCGGCCGCCGGCACGTTGATCTTCGTCTGCAGCGCACTGGTGTCGACCAGCACGTACTGCACCCGCCGCTTCTGGCCGACCCGGTACCGCTCCTTGTGCGCGTCGTAGTAGGCCTGGATGGCCGCGTCGGTCGCCTTCACGTCGCCCAGATACTGATCGACCGGGATCGCGACCACGTCGAGCTTCACCTTGTCGTTCTGCCGGTGATACGCCCGCGCGAGCTCCGCGTCCGGGATCGTGATCCAGTCCGTCAGCGCGTCGTGCAGCTTCTGCACGAGCAGGCTCTCGCGGACGCTCCGCTCGAACTGCGCGGGCGTCAGCGGCGGCTGCTGCATCCGCAGGAGCGCGAGGTAGCGCGTCTCGCCGATGAACCGCCCGTTCTCCTGGAAGGCCGGCATCGCGACGATCGCGTCGCGCACCTCGTCGTTGGTCACCGAGAGGCCGAGACGCCCGGCTTCGCTGACCGCGGCACGCTCGTCCACCATCTGCTGCAGAATCTGCTGGTCGATCCCGAGCTGCCGGAGCATCTGGTCGCTCACCTGGCCGCCGTACGCCGCACGGTACGACTGGACCTGCGCCTGGTAGGTGCGACGGAAATCGGCCGCCGTGATGGCGTGCCCGTCCACGGTGGCCACCGTGTCCGCCGCCGCCGCGTCGGCGTCGCCGCGCAGGAAGTCGGGGATGTAGAAGACTACGAACGCGAGACACACGATGGCGAGAATCCACTTGAGCGCCCCGAGGTGTCGGCGCATCCGGTCGAGCGTCGTCATGACAGCTGTCGCTCCCTGCTGGGGATCCGCCGGCCGCCGCGGTCCGACTGAAGTGCCGGAGGCGCCGCGGTTGCCGGTCGATCACAGTACGTCTGTTGGGATCGTACGCGATGAAGTTACGTTCTTGCAAGCAGTTACATCCCCCCACGCGCTCCCGCGCCGCCGGCGGGCTTCCCACGGGAATCGCCGGGAAGGCCGCACCGTCATTTTTATGGCTCTCATGTTATTATTTGCGTGGTATATAACAACTTAGCGGGATGATGGTCCGCTGGGCGCTTTCGGCGATCCACGTATCTCCGGAGGGACCAGTCATGGGGCGGTTGACCGAGAAGGCCGGTCACCTGCCGCGTGAAGATGCCCGTGTGAGCTTCCCGAACAATCTGCGGTCGCGGTGGGGGCTGACCGAGCGGAAGGGCGTGGGCGCAGGTCCGCACCGGCGCCGTCGCCGCCCGGGTCGCAGCGGATCAGTGTGTTGTCAGCCGGTGGTGTGAACAGGCGGCCAGGCCGCCCCCGTTTGGACGTCTCGGCCCGCTGGCGCGCGGCCGCGCCGGCGCTCGCCGTGCGGCTCGGCAGCCGTGCTGCGCTCATCGATCTGATGCGCGCGGTCAACGAGGCCGGTGACTCGGCCACCGTCGCCGAGGCGATCGTCGCCCGTCTCGGCCACCAGCTGCCGTTGCCCGCCTGGGCGCTCGTGGCCGCCGGACCGGCGGGCGAGCTGACGCGGCTGGCCGGGCGCGGGCTCTCCGGCGACCTGGGCCGGGCAGCCGACGCCGTGGCCGGGTGGGTGATCCGGCATGATGAAGAATTTGTGACGCCGGATCTGCGGGAAGACGCCCGCGTGTCCGATACTTCGAGTGCGACCGTCACGGCCTTCCCGTTGCGCGGCCGTGAACGGCCGGTCGGGGCGCTGGTCGGCCTGGCGGGAGCGAGATCGGCCCGCCCGCCGCGCCCGGGCGGGCGGCTGGGGGCGGCGATCAGGACGCTGCTCGAGCCGGCAGCGGCAGCGCTGGATCACGCGCTGCAGCGCGAGCGGCTGGAGGCGCTGTCGGTTACCGACGACCTCACGCAGCTCTACAATTCCAGATACCTGGATCTGGCGCTTCGCCGCGAGACGAAGCGGGCGACGCGCAGCGGGCAGCCGCTCTCGCTGCTGTTCCTCGACCTCGATGGATTCAAGGCGGTGAATGACCGCTTTGGCCATCTATGCGGCAGCCGGACGCTGGTCGAGGTGGCCGGCGTGATCCGGGCGAGCGCGCGGGAAACCGACGTGGCGGCCCGGTTCGGCGGCGACGAATTCGCGGTCGTGCTGCCCGACACGCACGCGCCGGGCGCGCTGGCGGTCGCCGAGCGCGTCCGGACGCGGATTGCGGCCCGGCGCTTTCTCGAGGGCGACGGCCTGGCCGTGCGGGTGACCGCGTCGGTCGGCGTGGCCACGCTGCCGGACGCGGTCGATTCGGCCGAGGCGTTGCTGAAGGCGGCCGACGCGGCGATGTACGCGGTGAAGGACGCCGGCAAGAACGGCGTCCGGGCGGCGCGCCGCGACGAGCACCTGGAGGGGCCGGCGGCGCCGCCGGCCGACCCATCGTCGACTTCCGGCGGACCGGGGAGCCGGTAACCGCCATGATCACGTTCACCGCGTCTGCCTTTCGTGAAGGAGCTGCTCGTTGAGTGTTCGTTCGATGCTTTCGCTGTTTTCCAGTGACCTGGCGATCGATCTCGGCACGGCCAATACCTGTGTGTACGCCCGCGGCAAGGGCATCGTGGTCAACGAGCCGTCGATCGTCGCGATCAACAAGATCAACGGACGGGTCGAGGCGGTCGGCAAGGAAGCCAAGGAGATGCTCGGCCGGACCCCCGGCAACATCGTCGCCATCAAGCCGATGAAGGATGGCGTGATTGCCGATTTCGAGGTCACCGAGAAGATGCTGACCTACTTCATCAAGAAGGCGCACAACCGCAACGTCTGGGTGCGGCCGCGGATCGTCATCGGGGTGCCGTCGGAGATCACCCAGGTCGAGAAGCGCGCCGTCAAGGACAGCGCGTACCGGGCGAAGGCCAGCGAGGTGCACCTGGTGGAGGAGGCGATGGCGGCGGCCATCGGCGCCGGCATGCCGATCACCGAGCCGTCCGGCAACATGATCGTCGACATCGGCGGCGGCACGACCGACATCGCCGTCATCTCGCTCGCCGGCATCGTCTACAGCAAGGCGGTGCGGGTGGCGGGCAACGAGATGGACGAGGCGATCATCCAGTACATCAAGAAGACGTACAACCTGCTCATCGGCGAGCGGACGGCGGAGCACATCAAGATGGAGGTCGGCTCGGCCTTCCCGCTCGAAGAGCGGATGACGATGGAGATCAAGGGGCGGCACCTCATCGAAGGCGTGCCGAAGACCATCACCGTGACCGATGAGGAGATCCGCGAGGCGCTGGCCGAGACGGTCAACGTGATCGTCGATGCCGTCCGGGTGGCGCTCGAGCGGACCCCGCCGGAGCTGTCGGCCGACATCGTCGACCGCGGCATCGTGCTCACCGGCGGCGGATCGCTGCTCAAGAACCTCGACAAGCGGCTGCGCGAGGAAACCGGGCTGCCGCTGGCGATGGCGGAGGATCCGCTGTCGTCCGTCGTGCTGGGCGCCGGCAAGATGCTGTCGGACTTCAACCTGCTCCGGAAGATCTCGATCGATTGACGTGACGATCCTCGACCTCCGCCAGCACACCGGCTACCTGTTCGCGGCCGTGCTGCTGGGACACGTGATTCTGATCTCGACCCAGGTGACGTCGCACACCGGTGTGCCCGTCCTCGCCGAGGTGACCTTCGGGGCGTTCTCCGAAGTGCAGCGCGGCGTGGCGGCGGTCACCGACGGCGCCGGCCAGCTCTGGGACGAGTACGTCGCGCTGCGGGGCGTCCGGACCGACAACGCCCGGCTCCAGGTCGAGCTGGCGGCCACGCGGGTGCAGCTCCAGGAGGAGCGGGCGCTGGCCCAGCGCAGCCGGACGCTCGAGCAGCTGCTCGGCCTGAAGGACGAGTCGGCCCCGTCGACCGTCGCCGCCGACGTCATCGCCGCCAGCGCGACCCCGGATTTCCGCACGGTCACCATCGACAAGGGCTCCGACGAGGGGCTGCATCACGACATGGCCGTCATCGCCCCCGGCGGGGTGGTCGGCCGGATCGTCATGTCCGGCCTGCACGCGTCGCAGGTCCAGCTCCTCATCGACCGCAACGCCGCCGTCGGCGCCCTCGTCGAGCGTTCGCGGGCGCAGGGGATCGTCATGGGCGACGGCGGGCGGATGCTGCGGATGCAATACGTGCTGGAGACGGCCGACATCCGGCCGGGCGACACGGTCGTGACCTCCGGCATCGACGGCATCTATCCGAAGGGGTTCGTCATCGGGCGGGTCGTCACGGTCGAGCACGGCGTCGGCGGCTACAAGCTGATCCGGATCCAGCCGGCCGTGGACTTTTCGAGCCTCGAGGACGTGCTGGCCGTCGTGACGCCGCCGCCGTCGCGCAACACGGGAGCGGGCGGGGAGTGAAGGCCGCATGGGTCGCCGTCGCGATTGCCGTGGCGCTGGTGTTGCAGACGACGCTGGCGCACCTGGCGTTCCGGGGCGCCGGGGCGGCCGACTTCGTGCTGGTCGTGGTGGTGTACGTCGGGCTGTCCTCCGGGCCGGTGATGGGGCTCTTCGCCGGCACGGTCGGCGGATTGGCGCAGGATGCGCTGTCGAGCGGCGTCATCGGGATTGGCGGGCTGGCCGACACGATCGTCGGGTTCCTGGTCGGCCTGGTGGGGACGCAGTTCATCGTCACGCAGCCGCCCACCCGCCTGGTCGTGTTCTTCGGGGCGACCGTGCTCCGGGCGGTGGTGTTCATGGGGCTGTACGTGCTGCTGGGGCTGCGGCAATTCCCTTCGCCGTACGCCGCCGTCGCGATCCAGGGCGTCGGGAACGCCCTCGTGGGGGTCGTCGCCTTCGAAGTGGTCGACGTGCTGCCGGGCTATCTCGAGCGGCGGCGCGCCAGCCGGCCGCGGTCCAGCCGGCGCCTCCGGTGAGGGCGGGGATCGGAGACGAATGCCTGTAAGCGGAGGCGAGACGGCTCATGGTTGCTGAAGATCGCCGGAAGATCGCACTGCGCCTCGCGGTGCTCCGCTACCTGCTGGTCGCCGTCTTCATCGTGCTGGCGATCGGCTTCTGGGTGCTCCAGATCGTCGACCACGCCACCTACGAGGAGATGGCGCAGAACAATCACCAGCGGACGCTCGCGCTGCGCGCGCCGCGGGGGCTGATCTTCGACCGCGACAACCGCGTGCTGGTCGAGAACCGGAACTCCTACGACATTTCCCTGGTCCGCGAGCACACCCGGAACCTGGGCCGCACGATCCGGCAGCTGGCGCACGTGCTCGGTCTCGACGAGCACACGGTGCGGGAGATCGTCGACCGGCACCTGGATCAGCCGTCCTACGAGCCGATCGTCATCGTGCAGGACGCGACGCTCGCCCAGGTGGCGGCCGTGATGGCGCGGCGGCTCGACACGGAGCTGCCCGACGTGGTCGTCGAGAAGGTGCCGACGCGGCAGTATCCGAGCGATTCGCTGGCGGCCCACCTGTTCGGCTACGTCGGCGAGGTCAGCGACCGCCAGGTGGCGGCCGACGGCCTGCAGAGCGGCGACATCGTCGGCGAGTCGGGCGTCGAGAAGATCTACAACGGCCTGCTGATGGGGGAGGACGGCGCCCGCCGCGTGCTCGTCAACAGCATGGGGCGGGAGATGCGGACCCTGGAGGAGGTTCCGCCGGTCGAAGGACGCCGCATCAAGCTGACGATCGACGAGGACGTGCAGCGGGCGGTGGAGGAGGCGTTCCACGGGCTCGGCTTCGCCGGCGCCGCCGTCCTGCTCAACCCGAACAACGGCGCCGTGCTCGCGCTGACGAGCCTGCCGGAATACAATCCGAACGAATTCGCCACCGGCATCGATCGCGCGCAGTGGGCGTCGCTCGTGGACAACCACGAGCGCCCGCTCGAGGACCGCGCCATCCAGGGACGGTATCCGCCCGGCTCGGTGTTCAAGATCGTCCTGGCCACGGCGGCGCTGCAGGACGGGATTGTCACCCCCGATTTCAAGGTGCACTGCACCGGCGGCGCGATGTTCTACGGGCGGTACTACCACTGCTGGAAACACGGCGGCCACGGCACGCTCGACATGGAGCAGGCGCTCCAGCAGTCCTGCGACGTCTATTTCTACACGCTCGGGAACATGCTCGGCATCCAGCGGATCCACAACTGGGCCGAACGGCTCGGGCTCGGCGAGAAGACCGGCATCGACCTGCCGGACGAGATCCGGGGCATCGCGCCGTCGCCCGCCTGGAAGCTGCGCACGACCGGCCAGAAGTGGTACCCGGGCGAGACGATCTCGGTGTCGATCGGCCAGGGGCAGGTGGCCGTGACGCCGATCGAGCTGGCCGTGATGATCTCCACCATCGCGAACGGCGGCACGCGCGTGACGCCGCATCTGCTCAAGGCGGTCAACGACGGCCACGGCTGGAAGCCGGTGCCGCCCCCGCCGCCCAAGGCGGTGCTCCACCTGAAGCCCGAGACGATCGCGACGCTGCACAAGGCGCTCTGGATGGTCGTCAACCAGCCGGGCGGCACGGGGATCGGCGCGCAGATTGCCGGCTTCGGCGTCGCCGGCAAGACGGGCACGGCGCAGGTCATCTCGCTCCAGGGGGCGCGCGAGGCGGCCGGCAAGACCAGCCGCGACCTGAAGGATCACGGCTGGTTCGTCTTCTTCGCGCCGGTCGACCATCCGCAGATCGCCGGCGTCGTCTTTGCGGAGCACGCGGGGACGCACGGCGCGGCCCTGGCGATCGCCAAGTTCGCGCTGGAGACGTACCTGGCGGAACAGCAGGGCAAGCCGCTGCCGGTCTGGCCGGCGCCGCCGAAGCCGGCGGTCGCCCTGGCCACGACGACGACGACGGCGGCCGGGCACGGACGGTAGCAGGATCGCCGGCGGCCGTCGCCGGCCACGGATATGTTCGAACGGCATCTGTACCACCACATCGACTGGCTGCTTCTCGGCGCCATCCTGACGCTCTGCTGTCTGGGCGTCGCGATGATCTATTCGGTCACGGGGGCGGTGCACGGCAGCGGATCGCACCTCTACCTGCGCCAGATCTACGCGATCCTGCTGGGCCTGGGCGCCCTCGTCCTCTGCCTGTCGATCGACTACCGGACGCTCGCCGACAAGTCGCACCTGATCTACATCGGGATCCTGGCGCTGCTGCTCTACGTGCTGCTCTTCGGCGCGCTGGCCGGCGGCTCGCGCCGCTGGATCCCGCTGCACGTCTACAACCTGCAGCCGTCCGAATTCGCGAAGATCGCCGTCGCCCTCGTGCTCGCGAAGTTCTTCGGCGACAACCGGCAGGGCGCCCCGACCCCCCTCGAGCTCGGCCTCGCGGGCGCCCTGACGATCGTGCCGATGGCGCTGATCGCCAAGGAGCCGGACCTCGGCACCGCCGTCACCCTGATTCCGATCTACGTCGCCGTCGCCTATCTGGCCGGGATGCGGATGAAGATGCTCGGCGTGCTCGCGCTGCTGCTGATCCTCTCCGCGCCTCTGGCCTGGAAATACGGTCTGAAGGATTATCAGAAGTCGAGAATCACCACGTTCCTCAACCCCTCCGAGGATGCACGCGGCGCGGGCTACCAGCAGATCCAGGCCCGCATCACCGTCGGGTCCGGGGGCCTGGCCGGCAAGGGATTCGGCAAGGGCATGCAGGGGCAGCTCAGCTTCCTGCCGGTGGCGCACAACGATTTCATCTTCTCGGTGCTGGCCGAGGAGCAGGGGTTCATCGGCGTCCTGGCGACGCTCGGGCTGTATCTGTTCGTGATCCTTCGTGCGCTCGAGGCGGCGCGCCTGTCGAACGACCGCCTCGGCTCGTACCTGGTGCTGGGAGTTCTCGCGGGCTTCACGTTCCAGGTCATCTATAACGTCACCATGTCCGCCGGGCTGGCCCCGGTCAAGGGCCTGACGCTTCCGCTGATGAGCTATGGCGGCTCCTCCATCATCGCCACGCTCGCCGGATTCGGCCTCGTGCTGAACGTCAGGATGCGCCGGTTCACCAACTGACCGGGACGCCCGGCAGACATGGGCAGATTGACGGACGGTCGGGAGCCGGAGCCCTCGCTGGGCCCACGGATCGCCGAGCGGCGTCCGGCCGGGAGGGAGGGCGCGACGGCGGGCAACGGCCCGGGTCGCGCGTCCGCCCCCCGCGCCCGCCGGCGCGGCGTCGCCCGCCGTCCCAGGAGTTTGCGGCATGACCAAGGAGATGATCGTCTCCTCGAACGGCCACGAAACGATGGTGGCCATTCTCGAGGACGACGTCGTGGCGGAGATCTTCGTCGAGCGGGAACGGCAGCGCGGCGTCGTGGGCAACATCTACAAGGGCCGGGTGTCCAAGGTGCTGCCCGGCATGCAGTCGGCCTTCGTCGACATCGGCCTCGAACGGCACGGGTTCCTGTACGTCTCTGACGTCGTCGATACGATCGAGGAGTTCCAGCGGCTCGAATCGGGCGACGAGGAGGAGGGCGAGGAGGAGGCCGGCCGGGCGCGCGCCCGCGGCCGCGATCACGAGCGGGCGCCGGAGGCGAAAATCGAAGAGCTCGTCAAGGAGGGGCAGGAAATCCTGGTGCAGGTGGCCAAGGAGCCGCTCGGCACCAAGGGCGCCCGCCTGACGTCGCACGCCACGATGGCGGGCCGGTTCCTCGTCTTCATGCCGACGGTCGACCACGTCGGCGTCTCCCGGAAGATCGACTCCCGCGAGGAGCGGAGCCGCCTGCGCGGGATCGTCCGCGAGTTCCGCGAGGCGCACGGCTTCACGGGAGGCGTGATCATCCGGACCGCGGCCGGCGGCCGGCCGAAGGACGACATCGTCAGCGACCTCAGCTATTTTCACCGGGTCTGGACCGAGATCCGGCAGAAGGTCGACACCTCCCGGGCGCCCGCCGTCGTCTATCGCGAGCAGAGCCTGGTCGCGAAGCTGCTGCGGGACCTCCTCACCGACGAATTCTCCGCGATCCGCATCGACAACGAGCAGGAGTACCACCGGGTCCACGAGCTCATCGAGCGCATCCTGCCGAGCCTGGCGCCGCGGGTCAAGCTGTACACGAAGGACTTTCCGATCTTCGAGGAATACGGCGTCCAGGCGGAGATCGACAAGGCGCTGCGCAGCAAGGTCTGGCTGAAATCCGGCGGCTCGATCGTGATCAACCAGACCGAGGCGCTGGTCGCGATCGACGTCAACACCGGACGCTACGTCGGCAAGCGGACCGGCCGGCTCGAGGACACGATCGTCAAGACCAACCTGGAGGCCGCCACGGAGATCGTCCAGCAGATCCGGCTGCGCGACCTCGGCGGCATCATCGTGCTCGACTTCATCGACATGGAGGAGAAGAAGAACCGCCAGAAGGTCTTCCAGGCGATCGAGCAGGAGCTGCGCAAGGATCGCGCCCCGTCGAAGGCGGTGCAGGTGTCGGACTTCGGGCTCATCATCGTCACGCGCAAGCGCGTGAAGCAGAGCCTCGAACGGGTCCTGACCGAGCCGTGCCCCTACTGCTCGGGCACCGGCGTCATCAAGTCGAGCTCGACGATCTGCTACGAGATTCTGGCCGAGGTCAGGAAGGTCGGCGCCGATCTGGACGGGCAGGGGATCCTCCTGCGCGTGAATCCGGACATTGCCCGGGCGCTCAAGGAGGAGGAAAGCGCCGTGCTGCGCGACCTGCGCCAGGCGCTCGGCCGGCCGATCACGATCAAGCCGGACGTGCACCTGCACCACGAGCAGTTCGACCTGATGGCGGTCTGACGGCTACAGGCGGCAGAGCGGGAGCACTCCGCCGCCTGTCGGGGGGAAATGCGCGCGGGGACGCTACTTCGGAACCACGAGGTGCACGAGGTAGTTGTCGCCACCCTTGTTCACCCAGACGCGCAGGTACTCGCCGCCCTTCAGCATCTCGACCCGCGCGCGGCCCGGCTTCGGGCGATTCGGGTCCTTCGCGACCTCGCTGATCTTGTCGGCCGGAATGACGCTGGCGATCTCCCTGCCCTTGACCTGGCCGCGCTGCTGGAATTCGACCCACCGTTCGCTGGCCGGATTCTCGCCTTCGACCGTCGGCGCGTCCTTCGACAGCACCAGCACGTAGGTCCCGGCCGCCAGCGGTTCGCCGTTCGCCAGAACCTTGCGCGGGATGTGGACGACCGCCAGCCGGTCGGCCGAGACCCTCGCGGTCCTGACCTGCTTCACCGTGTACGGCCGCGCGGGCGTCGGCGCGGGGGCGGTCCCGGCGAACGCCGTCCCTGCCGCCGCGATGGCTCCCATAAGGATTCCGACGAGGAATGCGCGCTTCATCATGGCCTCCTGATCACCCTTTCGTGCGTGCCGCCGGCTTGAGCTCGTGGCGCGGCTCGGAGCCGTCCGGCTGCCGGCTGGTTGCCCGGACCTGGGCATCGAAGATGCACCGCCGGCTCACGGCGTCCGTTCCGGAACCCCGATTGGCTCTCCGTATTATACCGGACGCGGTCGCCGCCACCCGTCCGCCCGCTCGATGCGTGCGCATCGAGCGCCGCGCCCGACGGCCGATCGCCAGGCCGAGGCCTGCGGCCCGCCTTCAAGGTCACACGCAGCAAAGCGGGTGCCAGCGACCGGCCGGACAGGCGCCGGAGCGCACCCCGCAAGTAATTGTCCGTTCGTGGGTTACCGAAGAGGCCTGGCGGGCCATCCTGACGTCCGATGGCCGGGCGTCGGGATGCCGTGCGTTTTTCCGTGTCGCGCGTCTGAATCCGGAACACTCAGCGGCGCCGCAGCGTGATGTTCCCGCTGAACGTCCGGATGGTCAGCAGTGCGCTGGCGTCGCCGTAGGTGCCGCGAATCGCATGCCGCAGTGGACCGAACCGCCCGTGGTCCTCGCCGGTGTCGTGCATGGCGATCGGAAACTGCGACGTGATGTCGCCGCTGAAGCTCGAGGCGTTCAGCTCGAAGCCGGGATCGCCGGTCAGCACCAGGTGCACGTCTCCCGAATGCGACGTGACTTCGTACCGGCCGTTCCTGGCGAGCGGACCGGCATACCGGACCTCGCCGCTGACGGTCCGGACGGTGAGGTGATCGCACGTGACGCCGTCCAGCGTGAGATTGCCGCTGATGGTCGACACGTCCAGCCCCTGCGCCTTCAGGCCATGGATCGTGACGCGCCCGCTGATGCTGCCGGTCGCCAGATCCGTGTCGGACGAGGCGCCGCGGATGTCGACGTTGCCCGACACCGAACGCAGTCGATCCAGATGGGCCGTGGCGTCCGCCGTGACGTTGCCGCTGACGCTGTCCGCCCGCACCCCGCCCTGCACGCGCGTCACCGTCACGTTGCCGGACACCGATCGGAGGTAGACCGCCGTGTCGGCCGGTACGGTCACGGTGTAGTCCACCGAGCTGTGCTCGCCCCCGAACGGCAGCGTGCGGACCTCCACCCGATTGCCGTGCTCGGCGATGTCGACCCGCACGTCGTTGAAGCGGGCGGCCGAGCCGCCGCCGGCGTGCTTGACGGCGTCGATCCGGATCGCGTCGCCGCCGCCGCCGGTCACCGAGATGTTGCCGGCGATGTTCGAGAGCGTGAGCGAGCTGTGAGGGCCGACCTTGATGGTGCGGGTGACGCGCGCACCCTGGTCGTCCTGCGGGCGCACCCCGGCCGGGACGGGCGCCGCCGCGTCGAGCACGACGCCGGCGCCGGGCAGGCCGGAGCGCCCCGCGCCCGGCATCACGATGAATCCGGCCACCGCCGCGACGGCGACGGACCTGCACACGACACGGGGCCTGAGAGTCATGGTTTTCGTCCGTTTCAGGATTTCTTCATTCCCTGCATGATGCGGGCGGCGCCGGCTTCGTTGCCCTTCCGCATCTCGTTGATCAATTCGATGGTCTCCTGCAGGAGGCCCACCTTCGTCCGGAACGCATCGAGCAGGCTCGCCTGCGCCGGCTCGCTCGCCGGCTGCGTCTGCAGCGCGGCGCGGCTCTGGGCGATCGCCTGATCGATGACCGCCAGGTTCTGCTGCAGCGCCTCGGCGACCTTCGGATCGAGCGACCCTTCGCCCGCTCTGGCGATCTGCTGCAGCCCGGCGATCGCCTTCTCGTAGTGCTCCGCGGCCAGTTTCAGCTCGCCGGCCACCGCTGCCGGCGTGGCCCCGGCCGCCGCCGTGGCCGGCGCCGCGGCCGACACGGCCGCCGGCGTCTGGACGGCCGGACCGGCGCCGCGATGATCGACCAGCCAGACCGCCCACCCGCTCACGACCGCCACGGCCACGACCGCCGCCGCCGCGAGTCCGAACCGCCACGCGGGGCCGAGCCAGCCGACCCGGTGGCCGCCCGGCCGTCCCGTCGCCCGCTCCGCCTCGATCCGGCGGGCCAGGCGGGGCCAGACGTGCGCGGGCGGCTCCAGCCGCTCGAGCTGTCCCGCCGCGGCGCGAATCCGACGCAGGTCGGCGAGCAGGGCGCGGCACGACGGGCAGGCCGCCAGGTGCTGCTCCAGATCGGGCCGGGCGCGCACGTCCAGCGTCCCGTCCACCTCGTCGCCGATGAGGTCCGTATACCGCTCGCAGCCTGTCATGTCAGTCCACTCACTCAGCCACCGCCGCGTGCCGCCGGGCGAGGAACAGCCGGATCCTGACCCGCGCCTTGTGCACCTGCGATTTCGACGTGCCGGTGCTCACCCCGAGGATCGCGGCCACTTCGTGGTGCTCGAGCCCCTCCACGTCGTGCAGCAGGAACGCCGTCCGGCAGCCGTCCGGCAGCTGTGCGATGGCCCGCTCGAGATCCAGCCTGGCCACGCTGTCCGGCGGCAGCGTCTGCGGCGCCGGCGGCCCCCCGGGCCGGTCGTCGTCCAGCGAGTCGGTCAGCCGGCCCGCCCGCACCTGACGGCTCCGGACGAAGTCGAGGCAGACGTTCATGGCCAGTCGGTAGAGCCAGGTCGACAGCGCCGACTCGCCCTTGAAGCTGTCCAGCTTCCGATGGGCCAGCAGGAAGATCTCCTGGAGCAGGTCCTCCGCGTCGGCCGGCGTGCCCGCCATGCGGTACGCGAGGTTGTACAGACGTCCCGCGTGCTGCCGGTACAGCTCCTCGAAGGCAGCCGGCTCGCCGTTCCGGCACCTCGTCACCAGTTCCGCGTCTGCCGCCTGCACGTGTCTCCTGGCTTCTTAGACGGGAATCAGGGGCGCTTGCGTTGCCTGCCCCGGGGAAAATCCGGCACGCGGAGTGACGATCGCCTGGGGTGGGGGCGCCGTCCGGCGGCTCTCCGTCGTCTCAGGAACGCCGCCTGGACCGGCGGCCGGAGCCGGCGCCCCGGCGCGGCGCGGTCCAGCGGACGCGGGCCAGCTCCCGGACACGGCTGCCGGCCAGCAGGACGCCTTCCGCCTGGAGCAGCGCCCGCTTCAGGGCTTCCTGGCCGCCATAGCCGCCCAGCCTCCCGCCTGCGGCGATCACCCGATGGCAGGGGACGTCGGGGCGGCGACAGGTGCGCATGACGTTGCCGACCGCCCGCCAGGCCCTCGGCCGGCCGGCCAGCTTCGCCACGTCGCCGTACGTCGCGACTCGCCCGGCCGGGATGGCCCGGACGACGGCGAGGACGCGGGTGGCGAACGGGACGTCGTGGACGCGGCTCGCGGCTGGCATCGGGGCGGATCAGAACATCAGGCGGAGGCCGGCGCCGGCCTGGAAGCCGCCGGCGTGGGCGCTGATCGACGGCTGGCCGGTGACCGGGAGGCTGACGGTGGCGCGCGTGTACCGCACCATGGCACCGACGCCGATCCGGCGAGTCAGCCGCCAGCTGAGATCGACGCCGACGTTGAAGCCGACCGCCGACTTCTTCACGCGCGTGAGCGTTGCGCTCTGGAAGGTCGCCGTGTCGTAGGGATAGGTCTGCGAGAAATTGACGTTCGTGACGAGGTCCTGCTGCACGTACAGAATCGACGGCCCGCCCGACAGCATCAGGTCGACCCGCCGGTTCATCGGCAGCAGGTACAACGCCTGGAGATGCGTGCCGATTTCCGTGCGCCGCAGGCCGGACGCGGTGCCGTCAACCGGCCGGAGAACGCCGAACACGAAGGGATTCGGGATCCCGGCGTGCACCTGGCCGGCCAGTGTCGCGCGCGAGTAGGACATCGCCACGCCGAGGCCGAACCGCCCCTTCACGTGGACGCCGAGGCTGCCGTCGAACAGGAGGCCGCTCTTCGTGCCGTAGGCGACCGTCAGCGGGGCGTTCTCCTGGTAGATCTGCAGCGTGGAGTTCTCGGTGAAGCCGGACGCGCCGGCCTGCAGGCCGGCGTTCACGCCGAGGCGCACGGTGGCGCTGCCCCAGCCGGCCGGGGCGGGGCCGGCGGGCGTGGCCGGTGCGGTCTGGGCGCCGGCGCCCGCGGCGCAGAGCACGACGAAGACGAAGCTGAACGCGGATACGAGCGGACGGACGCGCATCACTGGACTCCCACGGCGTTCCAGGCCTGCTGCACCTGGGTGTACTGGCTGCTTCCGGCCCCGTACAGGTCGGTCGCCGCCTGCAGGGTCGCGTTGCGGGCATCGATGAACTGCGAATCGGGTCCCAGCATGAACGTGAAGGCTCGATAGAAGATCTTCGCGATCTCCTGGATGTTCGCGTCGCCGACCCCCTGCACTGTGATGCCGGACACCCGGTCGGTCCCGCCATGGACGGCGAGGTAGAACGCGTGGCTCACGATCGTCGAATTCTCGTGCACCCCGCCGTTGTCCACGTTCGTCCCGATGTCGCGGAGCAGGCTGTAGTGATCGGGGTACCCGTTGGCCTCCGGATCCGCCAGCGATCGGATGTAGCCGGGGGGCGACAGCGTCACCCCCTCACCGATGACCCAGTCGGCCTTGCCCGGCCCGGTCCCTTCCGGCCGGAAGTAGAACTCGATCGCCGTCCCCATGATGTCCGAGAACGCCTCGGCGAGCGCCCCGGATTCGTCCTGCTCGACCAGCTGCGACGTGTAATCGGTCACGCCGTGAGTCAGCTCGTGCCCGACGACGTCGAGCGCCCCGGAGAGATAGGTGAAATGCGTGCCGTCGCCGTCGCCGTACATCACGTAGCCGCTGCCGAGGTACTCGGCGTTGTTGACGTAGTTGGCGATGATGTCCGGGCTGAACCGCGCCAGATCCGCACGCGCCAGCGGATGGACGATGCTGATCACCTGGTGGTTCGCATCGTCCAGTCCCTGGCGGCCCATGACCTTGTAGTAGTAGTCGTACACGAAGCCCTGATACGCGTGCGCGTCGACGACCGCGCCGTCGGTCCAGGTGTTGCTGGAACTGGTCGCGACGTCCGACAGGGAGGCCTGGCCGGTGGTGAAGAAGTCGTTGAAGCGGCTGACGCTGCCGTTGAACGTCAGCGTGTACTCCGGCGCGGGACGCAGCAGGTCGACCGCCTGGTAGGTGCTGCCCGACTGGTCCACGCTCATCTTCTCCTGATCGCCCAGGACCCCGGTGCCGATGCCGACGGAGGGTGACGCCGTGTCGTGGACCACCTGGCTGGCGTGCTGCACGACGGCGCCGGTCGTGGCGTTCACGTAATAGAGCTGAATGTCGGTCGGACTCCGCACCTGGATCCGGTAGGTGAGGACGTAGCCGCCGCCGCGCGTCGGCAGGATGCCGAGGACGGGAGTGCCGGAGGCCACGGCGTCCGGCCCCTGGGCGGTCACCGCGTCCTGCGCGGCCGCCCCGGCCGTGATGGCCGGCTGCGTGGAGACGCTGATGTTCGGAAAAAACCGTCCAAAGACGCTGACGAGCGTCCGGCCGTCCAGCTGGC
>Ga0307372_10007349_pt1 | contig 15815 bp, 15 predicted proteins | sample OX1MG_FD_202533 | JGI IMG/M metagenome (GOLD analysis project Ga0307372, IMG submission 202533) | Soil microbial communities from Risofladan, Vaasa, Finland - OX-1 | ecosystem: Environmental > Terrestrial > Soil > Coastal area > Acid sulfate soil | place: Finland: Risofladan, Vaasa | collected... | reverse complement strand
GAGATCGGCGAGCCCGTCGTAGGGGTCGACGAGCTCGAGATCCGGGAGCCGCAGTGCCATGGCGTTCACGGTGAAGTCGCGGCGCGACAGGTCGACCTCGATCGAGTCGCCGAAGGACACCTCGGGCTTGCGGGACTCCGGGACGTAGACCTCGGCACGATGGGTCGTGATCTCGTAGTCCTGGTCGGCTTTCCGGAGCCCCACGGTGCCGAAGCGCTTGCCCTGGAGCCAGACGGCGTCGGCCCAACCCGTCACGAGCTGTTCGACCTCGTCGGGATGGGCGTCGGTGGTGAGGTCGAGATCCTTCTTGCCCCCCGGGGCTTCGTCACCGGCGAAGGCGTCACGAACGGGGCCACCGACGACGTAGAGGCGACGTCCGGCCGCCTCGAACCGGCGGGCCAGCTCCGCGGTGGCCCGGACCAGGGGCTGAAAGCGCTCGGGGATCACCGGCGTCGAGGGTAGTGCGGCGTTGACCGGCGACCGTCGTGGTCGTAGGGTCCGGGCGCGATGGCGTCGCTCCCGATCCAGCAGGCCGAGCGGGCCGGGTTGTGCGATCTCTTCTCGAAGGTGGGGCCCGATGCCCCCACCCTGTGCGAGGGCTGGACGAGTTACGACCTCGCCGCGCATCTGGTCATCCGAGAGCGCAAGCCCTTGTCGGGACCCGGCCTCGTCATGGGCGGTGCCGCGGCCCGATTGACGGCGCGGATGCTCGAGCGGGCCAAGCAGACCCATTCGTACGCCGAGCTCGTCGCCACGGTACGCCGGGGGCCGCCGGCGGTGCTGCGGCCCTTCGACAAGGCCATGAACCAGACCGAGTACTTCGTCCATCACGAGGACGTCCGGCGCGGCGGGGGGGACACCACAGCGCGCACCGGCGCCGAAGCCGCCGCCGTCGAGGACGGGTTGTGGACGATGCTCCAGCGGGGTGGGAGGTTCATGACTCGTCCCGTCAAAGAGGTCGGTGTCGACCTGGTGCGGCCCGACGGGAGCGTGGTCCACGCCCGGCCCGGACCGTCGGTCGCCACCCTGACCGGCACGGCCATGGAGATCGTGCTCTTCCTCTCGGGGCGGGGCGACGCCGCTCGGGTGACATTGGCGGGACCGTCCCAAGCCGTGGCCGCGGTACGGGCCGCGGGGTTCGGCATCTGAGGAACATCTCCCACCCAAGCCCGGGATGAGGGCCGACGGTGGCATAGGCTCCGACGCCGAGGTGGACCGGACTCCCGACACGTGTGCCCCCGACTCCCGTCGCTCGATACCACGTCGGGTGGGCAGAAGAGTCCTCCCCGCAGTCACGACCGGTGCGGTGTTGGCGTTGGCTCTCGGTTGGCTCCCGCTCGGCGCACCCCCGGCCGCAGCGGCACCGGCGACCCGTCATGTCGACCACCTGACCCTCGTGAAACAGTCGCCCTGGGTGGGGCCGAAGGTTCCCAACCAGGACCTGACCATGAGCCTGCGGATCCAGAGCAGCGCACCGCGGGACGCGCTCAAGCTCTCCTTCACCGTGTACCACCCCCTCTCGACCCGCTCTGCGTTCGACGAGACCCTCAGCGGCAAGGGGCTGGGCTCGGTCATCGCCCTGTCGCCGGGCCTGGCGCTGAGCGGGTTCAGCACCGACGTCCAGGGCGTGACCGATGTCACCATCCCCGTCGACGGGGACACCACGCCCACGGGCACGGGGAATTGGACGGCGGATCTGGGCTGTCAGTCCGGGAGCTGCGCCAACGTCTATCCGATCAAGGTCACATTGAGCGATTCGTCGGGGTCGGGCGCGCAGCTCGTCAGTTATCTCGTCTACGACGATCCGTCCGCCACCAGTGAGCCACTGCGGTTGGCGCTCGTCGTGCCGCTGGGCCTCGGACCGCCCACGGCCGATGACCACGGGCACGTTCCCGCGCCGAGCCCCGCCGGGCTGAGCAAATTGGAGGGGCTCTTGAGCGCGTTGGCCGGGGCCCCGCTCGTGCCGGTGACATTGGCCCCCGATGCCGCCACCCTCGATCAGCTGGCGGTGACCGGCCACGGCCACACCGTCGGTGAGGTGGCCGGCTTGTCGGGCTCGTCCACGCGCCAGACCCTGGCGGGGCCCTTCGTGCCCGTCGACGCCGGCGCGCTGGTCGGTGCCGGGTTGCCCGGAGAGTTAGCCGCCCAGCTGCAGCGGGGCGACGACATCCTCGGCTCCGGGCCGATCGGGGTGCACGCCACGAAGGGCACCTGGGTGGCGCGGACCCCGCTCGATCAGGACGCCGTGGACCAACTCAGTGGCGAGGACGCCCATCTGGTGGTGCCCCCCGGGTCGGTGTCGGGACCGACGGGCCCGCTCACGGTGACCCAGCCCTTCACGCTCACCCCGGCGCCGGGCTCGACCAGCACCGGCCCGGCACCCACTGGCATGGTGTCCGACGGCGGGCTGGACGAACGGTTGAACGGGGCTCAGGGCGCCGATCCGGCGTTGGCGGCGGAGCAGTTGTTGGCCGAGGCGTCGCTCATCTACTACGAGGTTCCCAACCTGCGCGGTCCGGGGGGCACCCCCGCCGTGCGAGGCGTGGTGGTGGTTCCCCCCGCGGCGTGGGCACCGAGTGCAGCCTTCGTGTCCTCGTTGCTCAGCGGGCTCGTGGGAAACCCCGTGGTCGAACCGGTCACCGTCGACCAGCTCTTCGCGGAGGTGGCGGTGGGGGCGGATAGAGAAGCGACCAGTCGCCACGTGGTGACGCCGACGACGGGGGGGGTCGAGGCCCGGACCGCTCGGGCCATCCGGGCCGCCCGGGCCCGGCAGTCGGGGTTCGCCAGTGCGGTGGCGGGGAGTGCGGCGGGGGCCACCACCGCGCAGGTCACCGACGACCTCCTCCTGGCCGCCGAGTCGAGCCTGTTGTCCGGGCACCAACAACAAGCCGGGTTGGCCGGGTTCAACACCGCTCTCGATCAACGGCTGCGGGGCCTGGGGGTCCGATCCGACACCATCCGACTCACGGCCGGCACGGCCAGTGTCCCCATCACGTTGCTGCGGAACACGGGGTATCCGGTGACCGTGGTGGTGAAACTGACGAGCGACAAGCTCCGGTTCCCGGTGGCAAACACCCAGCTGCCCGGGGCCATCTGCAAGGCTCCGCACGTCCGGAGCTCGGCGGGACGGTCGAGCTTCTCCGCCCTGTGCACCCTCGATCACGCCACCAACGCCGTCTACGTCGACATGTCGGCGCGGGCGTCGGGTGACTTCGCGATCCATGTGGCCCTCGAGAGCCCGGAGGGGAACCTCGTCCTGGCCGGCGGCCAGCTGACGGTGCGGTCCCTGTCGACCTCGGCCGTGGCCATCGCCTTGTCGGTGGGTGCCGTCCTCGTCCTGTTCTTTTGGTGGGGACGGACCTTGTGGCGGGGCAAGAAGCGGCGGGGCGCCCACACCGTGGCGCGCGTCCGGGGACCTGTGGCGTGAGCGGACCCGGCGAGCCCCCCGTCGAAGACCGGGACGATCCCGGCCGACGGGGCGACTGGGCCGACGTCGAGGGCCTCGACGAGCCCGACGACTACGACAGCGAGTTTCAAGAGACCGAGTACCGGGTCGCTGAGTCTCCGGAGCCCGAGGTCCCCGACACCGAGGTCCAGGTGACGGACGCGGTCGACGAGGACACCGCAGAGGGGGAGGTGGGCGTTCCCGACCAGTCCGACGTTGACAGCACCGTCGGTGAGGAGGTCGAAGAGATCACACCCTCGGCACCCGTCGAGGCTTCGACGGAGGGGACGGGACTGCGTCGAGCGACCGCCGTCATGGCGGTGGGGACGACACTGTCGCGGGCCACCGGGGTAGTGCGGATCTTCGCCCTCACGTACGCGTTGGGGACGTTGAGCCTGGCCGACTCGTACAACCTCGCCAACACGATGCCCAACATCATCCACGACATCGTGCTCGGGGGGGTGCTCTCGGCCACGTTCGTGCCCGTCTTCGTCCACCGGTTGACGACGCGCGCCGACGACGACGCCTGGGACGCGGTGTCGGCCGTGGTGAGCGTGACCATGATCGTGATCGCGGTGGCCTCGATCCTGTTCCTGTTCGCGGTCCCGTTCATCGTCGACGCCACCACGTCGCTCAACCACAGCGCCCAGGCTGTCCAGAGCCGGGCTGTGGCCAAGGACCTGCTGTTCCTGTTCGTCCCCCAGCTGACCTGTTACGGGTTCATCAGCGTGGGCACGGCGCTGCTCAACGCCAGGCGCAAGTTCGGCGCGCCCATGTTCACCCCCGTCGCCAACAACGTGGTCCTCATCGCCATGCTGCTCGTGTTCGGCACCACCGTGCACCGTGCCTCGTTGGCCGGAGTGGCCGCGCATAAGGGCCAATTGCTGCTTCTGGGTCTCGGCACCACCGCCGGCGTCGTGGCCCAGGCCGGGCTCATGGTCCCGAGCCTGCGACGAGCCGGGTTGCACCTGCGTTGGAGACCGGACTTCCGCCACGAGGCGGTTCGGACCATCCTCCGGCTGTCGGGATGGACCTTCGGTTTGGTCGTGGCTAACCAGATCGCCCTGCTGGTGGTGCTGGCCCTGTCGGAGAAAGTCGGGCCCGGGGCGGTGTCCGCGTATACCTACGCCTACATCTTCTTCCAGCTCCCCTACGGCGTCGTGGCCGTGTCGATCATGAGCGCCACGGCCCCCGAGCTCACGGCGCGATGGGCCCAGGGCGATCTGGTGGCGTTCCGGCGGCGGATGGGGACGGGGTTGCGGGCCATGCTGGCCATCGTCATCCCCGCCGCCGCGGGCGAGCTCATCCTGGCCCGACCGCTCGTCGCGCTCGTGGCCGGCCACGGTGCCGCGCACAACACCACCGCCACGGCCGAGTCCTTGGCCATGTTGGCCTTGGGGCTGCCCGGGTTCTGTGTCTTTCTCTATGCGGTGCGGGTCCTCCAGAGCGTCCAAGACCTGCGCTCGGCGTTCTGGCTGTATGCGTTCGAGAACGGGGTCAACATCGTCCTCGCCGTGGCCCTGGCCGGGCACTTCGGGGTGCGGGGCATCGCGCTGTCGATCAGCATCGCCTACACCGTGGCCGCGCTGGTGGCCCTGGGCTATCTGCGGACCCGCTTCCAGGGCCTCGCCGGGGACGTGCTCGGGCCACCCCTCGGGCACATGTTGCTGGCCACCGTGGCGCTCGTGGTGGGAGCCGTGTTGGGGAGCAATGTGTCGGGGTCCGAGACCACACCCCTGCTTCTGGCCCGGGTGGCATTGGGCGCGGTGGCCGGCGGGGCGGCCTATGTGTGCGCGGGTGGGGGCCTCGCCGAGCTGGCGCGACGGCGACGACGCGCCATGCGCGAGGCGGAGCAAGGGCCACCCCGGGGCCCGGGCCCGGGTCCTCGGTCTCGCCCGCCTCGTCCGCGACCGCGTCCCCCCCAGGGCCCCGACATTGCGCCCCAGGGCGGGCCGCGGCGCCGGCCCGGCGCGCCCCCACCACCGGCTCCGCTGCCGCCTGCGGGTCGGCCGCCGCTTCGGCCGGGGCGGCTCGGACCAACGCGAGCGCCGGAACCGGGTGGGTCGCCACACGGGGGAGCGGGGCTGTAGCAGACTCGTGGTTGTCGGCACCTCGATGCAGAAGCCGGCATCGCCCCCGAACGAGGAGGACCGATGGCGAGCATTCAGGTCATCACCGACAGCGCTTGTGACTTGTCGGTGACGATGGCCGAAGAGCGCGACGTGCGGGTCGTGCCTCTCACTATCCGGTTCGGCTCCGAGGAGCTCGTCGACCGCGACGAGCTGTCGACCAAGGAATTCTGGGACCGCGTCATCACCGGCCCCGACATGCCCTCCACCGCCGCGCCTTCGCCGGGTGCGTTCCAACAGGCGTTCCTCGAAGCACGCGACGCGAGGAGTAGCGGGGTGGTGTGCGTCATGCTCTCCTCGGGACTGTCGGCCACGTACCAATCGGCGTGCACCGCGGCCGAGACCGTGGCCGACCAGATCCCGGTGCGGGTGGTCGACACCAAGAGCGTGACCATGGGTCAGGGGCTGCTCGTGCTGGCCGCGGCCGACATGGTGGCCGACGGTCGGAGCTTGGACGAGATCGAAACCGCGCTCAACGACATGAAGGACCGGACCCATGTCTACGGCGCCATCGACAGCCTCGATTACCTGCGTCGTGGCGGGCGCATCGGGGGGGCCGCGCAACTGGTCGGCTCGCTGCTTTCGATCAAGCCCGTCATCCATGTGGTCGACGGCGTGGTGGAGGTCGAGTCCAAGCAGCGGACCCGTTCGCGCGCCCTGAGCTACCTGGCCGGGAAGGCCATCGAGGCGGGGCCCCTCGAACGGCTGGGAGCAACCAACGGGGCCGCCGCGGACTTCGAGGAGGTCCTCGAGATGCTCCGCAAGCCGACGCCGGACCACGAGATCGTGACCGGGGACCTCGGGCCGGTGGTGGGGAGCCACGCCGGGCCGGCCTCGATCGGGGTGTGCTTCATCACCAAGGCTCGCTGAACCACCGGTCACGCTGAACCACCCAAGTGATACAGAACGCGCGCCCACCAGGCGGGTTCGACGGGGTCGGCGACTAATCTCCACAGTCATGGAAGACCAGGCCACGAACTCATCGCCGCCGTCCGCGACCCCGGCAGCTTCTTTGTCGCAGGCCGAATGGCCCGCCAAGGTGGCCGACACCATCGAGGATGTCCTCGAGGGGGTCCAGGACCGCGTGGTCCGGCCCCTCATCCTTGCCGCCCGGGGCCTCGTCTTCGGGATCATCATCGCCACCATGGCCCTGGTCCTGAGCGTCGTGATGGCGATCGCCTTGGTCAGGCTGCTCGACGTCTACGCCTTCGGGGGCCGGGTGTGGGCTTCGGACGCCCTTCTCGGCGCGATCCTCGTTCTGGGGGGTGGGTACGCGTGGACCAAGCGCGGGACCCGGGGCGCAGAGGAAGGCTGAGGTGCCCGAGACCCATCAGCCCGAAGCCCATCAGGTCGTGATCCTCGGTTCGGGGCCCGCCGGGCTCACCGCTGCGATCTACACGGCCCGGGCCAACCTCGCACCCCTCGTCATCGAGGGCGAGCCGTCGTCGACGAGCGACCAGCCCGGCGGCCAGCTCATGCTCACCACCGAGGTCGAGAACTACCCCGGTTTCATCGACGGCGTCCTCGGCCCCGACCTCATGGCGCGGTTTCGTGACCAGGCGGCGCGCTTCGGGGCGGAATTCCTGACCCGGAAGGCCAAGCGGGTCGACTTCTCGTCGCGACCTTTCCGGATCTGGACCGAGTCGACCGAGGGCGAGCCCGACATCCTGGCCCAGGTGGTGATCGTCGCCACCGGAGCGCGCGCCGTCATGTTGAACGTGCCCGGCGAGGCGGAGCTCATCGGCCACGGGGTGTCGACCTGCGCGACCTGTGACGGGTTCTTCTTCCGCAACCAGAAGATCGTGGTGGTGGGCGGAGGGGACTCCGCTCTCGAGGAGGCTTCGTTCCTCACCCGGTTCGGTGAGAGCGTGACGGTCATCCACCGGCGCAAGGAGCTCCGGGCCTCGAAGATCATGCAGGACCGGGCCTTCGCGAACGACAAGATCGACTTCATCTGGGACTCGGTGGTCACCGAGGTCCTCGGCGAGGGCAAGGTGACCGGGGTGGGAATCACCAACGTCATCACGGGCGAGGAGTCCAACTTCGACGCCAGCGGCATGTTCGTCGCCATCGGGCACGTGCCCAACACCTCGGTGTTCGTCGGTGAGCTCGACATGGACGAGAACGGCTACATCAAGACCACCGAGGGCACCCAGACCAACGTCGACGGCGTGTTCGCGTGCGGGGATGTCCAGGACCACATCTACCGCCAGGCCATCACCTCGGCGGGGTCGGGGTGCATGGCGGCCCTCGACGCCGAGCGCTGGCTCGAGGACCACGGCGAAGGCTGACCCCTGCGCCCGACGTGTCGGCGGGAATGCGGGGCCCGGGAGCGGTGTTTCCGGTACGTTCGATGCACCGCACACGACCAGGTGTCCAAGGAGGACCGTTTCATGAGCGAGGGGATCACAGCTCTGAGCGACGCTACGTTTGACGAGCATGTCAAGGCCGCCGACACTCCGGTGCTGGTGGACTTCTGGGCCGAGTGGTGCGGCCCGTGCAAGATGATCGCCCCCGTCCTCGAGGAGATCTCGGCGGAGAACAAGGGGAAGATCCAGATCGCCAAGCTCAACATCGACGAAAACCTGGACGTGACACGCCGGTACGAGGTGATGAGCATCCCCACTTTGATGCTGTTCAAGGACGGGGAGCCCGTGGAGCGGATCATCGGCGCCCGGGGCAAGGCGCAGCTCCTCCAGGAGCTGCAGGCGTACCTGTAGAGCACGGCGACAGCCTTCCCCTCGCCACCGGCGACAAGGGCGAGGCTGTCGCTGACCTTCAGCGGCGGTTGACTCTCGTCGACCTGCCTTGCGCACCGGACTCCGAAGGGATCTTCGGCGCTGGGACCAAGGCCGCGGTCGAGGGTTTCCAGTACCGCCGGGGCCTGCGGGTCGACGGCGTGTGCGGATCGCAGACCTGGGCCGCCCTGGTCGAGGCGGGACTGCGGCTCGGAGACCGGTTCCTCTATCTCCGTCGGCCCATGTTGCGCGGCGACGACGTCGCTGACCTGCAACGACGTCTCTCCGCCCTCGGTTTCGACACGGGACGGGTGGACGGCATCTTCGGTGAGCTCAGCTCCCAGGCCCTGGCCGACTTCCAGCGCAACACCGGGCTCCCCGTGGACGGGATCCTGGGCGCTTCGACGTTCCGGGAGCTGCGCCGGGTGGCACCGCGCCACGGCGATCCCGAGCTCGTGAGCACGGTCAGAGACCGAGACCGGCTGCGCCGGGCGCCGCGGACGCTGCTGGGACGACGGATCGCCATCGGGCAGGAGGGCGGCCTCGACGCCCTGGTCGCCGCGGTCCGCCGGCCATTGGTAGCCACCGGGGCCCAGGTCATCCCTCTGCTTCACCCTGACGGTTCCACCCGGGCCGCGGCAGCCAATGCCGCTGACGCCGATGTCTACTTGGGCCTCCGGCTCGATTCCGAACGCACAAGGTGCTCGACTGCCTACTATTCGGGGTACCGATACGAATCCGCAGGTGGGCGACGGCTGGCCGAGCTCGTCCACGCCCTGGCCGCAGCCGCTCTCGGGGTCCCTGCCGACGGGGTGAAGGGCATGACCCTGGCCGTCCTGCGTGAAACCAGGATGCCGGCGGTGGTGTGTGAAGTCGGGCCGCCTGCCATCGTGGTCCGCCATGCCGGCGCCCTCGCCGAAGCTCTGGTCAGGGCGCTCGTGGCCTGGGCGGCCACCCCGGTGGACTGACGTCGAGGGCAACCCTCAAGGGGAACGTCGGCCACCAAAGGCCGGCACAGCAAACTCTCAGCCTCACCCAAGAGCGGAGGATTTCCACAGCCTCATGCACAGGTTGTGGATGAGGCTGACCATCCTATCGAGGGTTAGCACGTCACCCTGCGTGAGAAATCCCTGGTAGATCGGGGTCTCTTCCGGATTTCGCCACGGCGGGTGGGATCGCCTCCCTGAGCCGGTTCGGATCTAGAGGGTGACGCCCCCCACCATGAGCTTGTAGATCCGCTCGAGGTCCTCGAGGGTGGCGAAATCGATCACAACACGGCCCCGCTTGGCCCCCATCTCGACTTTCACCCGGGTGTTCAGGTGGTTGGAGAGCAGATCCTCGAGCTCGAGGACCCCCGGAGCAGGCAGGCGGCGGCGGACGGGGGGGGTCCCGGGCCCGGTCTGGACGGCATCGGACGGGGGGGACACCGGGGTGAGGTGGCTCCCGTTCTCGGCCGGGGCCCTGTCGGGTCCCGCGCCCTGGGAGTGGTGGCGGACCCCTTCCTCCACGGCCCGGACGGTGAGGCCCTCGGCCACGATCCGCTTGGCCAGCTCTTCCTGGTAGCTACGGTCGGGTGTCCCCAGCAGGGCACGGGCGTGGCCGGCCGAGATGTTGCCGTCGGCCAGGGCCCGCTGGACTCCGGCGGGGAGCTGGAGGAGTCGAAGAGTGTTGGTGACCGCCGTCCTGCTCTTGCCCACTCGGGAGGCCACCTGCTCGTGGGTGTAGCCGAACTCGTCGACGAGCTGTTGGAAGGCGCCGGCCTCCTCGAGGGGGTTGAGGTCCTCGCGATGGAGGTTCTCCACCAGAGCCTGTTCGAGGCTATGGACATCGGAGACGCTCTGGACCAGAACGGGCATGGTCTGGAGCCCGGCTCGGCGGGCCGCCCTCCACCGACGCTCGCCGGCGATGAGCTCGTACTCGTCCTCGTCGATCTCCCGCACCAGGATGGGCTGGAGCACCCCAACCTCGCGGATCGACGAGGCCAGGCTCGACATGGCTTCTTCGTCGAACCGGGTCCGGGGCTGGAGGGGGTTGGGCTTGATGCTCGTCATCGGCACCACCCTGAGCGCCGAGTCCCGATCCCGGGCCTCGGTCGGGATGAGTGCCCCCAGACCCTTGCCCAGTCCGCTACGACGCGCCACCGCTGACCTCCTTGGCTAGCTCCCGGTACGCGATCGCCCCACGAGAGGTGGGGTCGAACGTCGTGATGGGTTGACCGAACGACGGTGCCTCGGAGATCCGCACCGTCCGGGGAATCACGTTCCGACAGACCTTGTTGCCGAAATGCAGCCGGACCTCGTCCGCCACCTGCTCGGCCAGCTTGGTGCGCGCGTCGTACATGGTGAGGACGATGGTCGACACGTCCAGCTTCTCGTTCAGATTGGCCTGGACGAGATGGACATTGCGTAGGAGCTGGCCCAGACCCTCGAGGGCGTAGTACTCGCACTGGATGGGGACGAGGACTTCATCGGCGGCAGCCAGTCCGTTGACGGTGATCAACCCCAGCGACGGGGGACAGTCGATGAGGATGTAGTCGAAGTCGTCGATCACGGTCTCGAGGGCCCGGCGGAGCTTGAGCTCCCGGCTGAAGGTCGGGACGAGCTCGATCTCGGCGCCCGCCAGGTCAATGGTGGCGGGTGCCACGAAGAGGTTCTTCATGCTGGTGGGCTCGATGGCGTCCTCGAGTTTGGAATCGCGCATGAGGACGTCATACATCGACAGCTCGAAGGACCGGCCGTCGATGCCGAGGCCGGTGGTGGCGTTGCCCTGGGGGTCGAGGTCGACCACCAGGACCCGGAAGCCGATCTCGGCCAGGCCGGCACCGAGGTTCACCGCTGTGGTGGTCTTGCCCACCCCGCCCTTCTGATTGGCCACCGCCATGATCCTTGGCACGGGGCGCGGAACGTAGGCGACATCGGCACCGGGCTCGGGCTGAGGGACATCGGACCAGTCCACCGCCGCACGCTGGACGGGTTGGGCCTTCTTCTCCGGAGCGGGGGGGGTGGCTACGTCCTCGTACATCTCGTCGGCGACGCTGACCGGATCCTCAGAAATGCCAGGGGCTACCGGCTGAACGGGACTTTGATTCGGAACCTGAGCCGGCTCCGATGCATTGTCGGCGGCCCCGGGACCCACGTCGCTGCCCTGTGGCTGAAGAGGTTCCTGGGTCTTCTCTTGCCATTGTTTCCCCTGCTCAGGCCGCTGGTCCCTGCCCCGAATGCGGACGCGCACGGTCAGCCCTCCAAACGGTTGTGGCTCACGGTCCACCATCCTCGCCACCCAAGAAGCCCGGGTCAATAGTCGCGGGCCGAATCTGTCGTGATTTCGGGCAACTTTTCGCCTTCAGGAACGGTCTCGTTCTCGACGGGAGTGGCGGGTTGGGTCCGCAACCGACCCGCATACTGCTCCATCATCTCCCCGAATCGTTGGTGGCTGGGGGCGTCGAGCTCGGGGGAGAGCCCCTCGGCCAGCACCGGGACCAGGTGATCCCGTAGGTAGGTGCCCCGGGCCATCCATTGGAAGTAGTGCCGACCGCCGTGGTGATAGGGACCGTAGAGCTTGCCGCCCGGGAACGTCCGCTCCAGCCAACGGAAGATTGCCTCGTGGCGAACGTGCATCCGCAGCGTGACCTGGGGTTGCCGGCCGTCTCCGCCAAAATGGCCTTCGCCCACCAGGAGCCCGATCAGAAAGCCCTTCTCGAAGTCGGTGGGCAAGGGCGAACCTCCTGTTCCCAGGCGATCAAGGGTGTTTCACCGTTAGGTTACACGTGGAACAGTCGGGCCGGTGGCTACCGAGCCTCGAGGGGTGTTTCACCGTAAAGTTACACGTGGAACATTCGCGATTTTGGTACTCTGACCTGGACCGACGCGAGGGCAGTCAGAACGGTGTGTTTTCGCTACCCCGCGGACACGCGGTAGACGGGCCGTTTCGTGGCCACCCCCGACCGGCGGGGAAAACGCTGCGGGCAGGCCGTGGCCTGGAGGATGACCTGGTATCCGAATCGTCCTCCAACCGTCGTCAGGGGCTCCTGGCCGAGCTGGGCCAGCCCGTCCCGGGGCCAACGGGCGACGGCCTGACCAGGGCCCGGAGGCTCTGATACCACCAGGAGACCTCCCGGCTTCAGGAACGGGGCGGCACATTCTGCCGTCACAGGAGGACTGCCGAAGGATCGTGCCCAGACGACGTCGAACAGGGCTCGGAGATCCGAGTCGAGGCTCCCGGCGTCCTCGGCCCGGGCCCGGATGACCTGGACCCGTTCGGCCCAACCCAGTTCCGCTGAGGCCTCGGCCAGGAACGTCGTCCGTCTCTCAGCGGAGTCGAGGAGCACGGCCGGCGTGCTCGGCCAGTACTGGGCCAGGACCAGACCGGGGAGGCCGCCCCCTGATCCCAGGTCCAACCAGCGGCCGGGAGTCGGGTCGTCAGCTCTGGCCTGCTCGAAGGCATGGGCGAAGCCCAGGGCGTGGTCCACCTGCTCGTCGAGGGCCATGGGCCCCAACAGGTCTAGCGACCGGGCCTGCCCGAGGACTTCCCGCAGGGCCGGGGGTACCGCTCCATCGGTTCTATCGGTCATGGCCGGCCCACGCCTTGGTGGGGATCGGCCCAGGGATCTCGAGCGATCCCCGGGCTGCGTCGTCGAGCGCCTCAGGCGCCTTCGACAGCCGCGTCGTGCCCAGGTGAGATCACGATGAACCGGCGGGGCTCCTCGCCCTCGGAGCGGGTGGACAGCCCCCCGATCTCGTTGATGGCGTCGTGGACGACCTTGCGGTCAGCCGCCGACATCGGCTCCAGGGCCCGGTCCGATGCCGACGCCGTGACCTCCTCGGCAACCTGCTGGGCAAAGCGTTGCAGGGCGGCGGTCCGCTTGGCCCGGTATCCAGCCACGTCGACGTTGATCCGGCTGCTCTGGCCTCCGGTCCGCTTCTGTACGAAGGTCCGGGCCAGTTCCTGCAGGGCCGCCAGGGTGGCACCTCCGGGTCCGACCAGCACGCCCAGCTCCTGGCCTTCGACGACCACCTCGGCGGTCTCCTCGTCGACCACCCGCGTTGACACCTCGGCGTCCATGCCCAGCTCGTCGATGAGCCCGGCGATGAACTCCCGCGCCGACTCCCCCTGCTCCTCCAGCGTCATGGTCTCGCCCACAGCCTCCTCCTTCGTCGACCCGGACGGCCGGGACCCTTTCCTCCGTGTGGAGGACTGCGGCGGGGTCCCCGCGCTTTCACCAAGATCGCCGTCCCGGTCCCCGTTGCTGCTCGAACCCGTGCTGCCCGCGCTCCGAGGTCCGCCGCCGCGCGAACGCGATCGACGGCGCCGGTTGGCCGAGGTCACGGTGCCGTTGCCCGAGGGCGATCCGGCCCTGTCGACGTCCACCTCGCCGTCATGGGCGGACCCCTCCGCCACGGCGACGCCGGCCGAGGGGCGGCTCCTGTCGCCCCCGCCGCTGCTCCGACCAGATCCTCCACCGCTGCCCCGGGCACCGCCCTCACGGGTCTCACCGGATCGCCGGGCCCGGGTCCGCTTGGGACGGGGGCTCGTAGGACGCACCCTGGCCCTGACCCGGGCCTCACCGCGCATCCGTCCGAACAGACCCGCCCTGGGCTCGGTGACTACGACGAATTCGGCATCCGTCTCGTGGACACCGAGCTGATCGAGGGCCGCGTCCTTGGCTTCTTCGATCGTCTTACCGGTCGTCTCGACCCACTCCATCGCTCAACGCGCCTTTCTCGGTCGCTTCTTGGCGGATCGGGGCTGCCCTGAGGGCTGCTCCTTCGGGGCGGGAGCACCGTTGCTCCGCGCCTTGCTCGATCCGCTCCGAGCGCCTCCGTTCGTACTGGCGCCACCGGGGCGCGAGGTGTTGCCGGTCCCGGGAGGCCGCTTGGCCGAAGGTCCGGGCTTGTTGGAATCTTGGGGTTTCGCCGACCCGTTGGCCGAGCCTCCCCCATTGGACGACATGGCCCCCTTGTCAGGAGGGGCCTTCGTCTTGGGGGGCGGGGCGTTCGCGCCAGATGGCTTGGCCGGCGCCTCGGGGTCCTTCGCGGCTCCGATCTCCGGTTGAAGGCCAGGCTGGCGTGCCTTCTGCTGCTCCAGAGCCCGTTGTTGGGCATCGGCCAGCCGCTGCATGATCGACTTCCGGGGCGCCCCGCCCCCACCGCCACGTGACGGAAGTTTCCCCTCACCGCGCGTGGGCGTCTTGTCGAGCACGCCGGAGCGAAAAATCCCCTCCTGGATGCCGATCCGGCACAGGCTCGAAACAACGAAATAGATGTTCACCCCCGCTGAGATCCGGATGTAAATGACGGCGAAAATAAGCGGCATATACCGCTGCATCATTTGCATCTGTGGATTGGCCTGTGCGGCCCCGGGATTCCTGCTATTGAGCTGGCGCATTTGGAGATATTGGAGCCCGATGGCCACCGCCACGATGGCGCCGTAGGGGATGGCCCCCAGCCACGAACTGTGGTGCGAGAAGAGGTTGTTTCCCAGGTCAAGGCCGAAAGCCTTCATGTGGCCCTTGGCGGTGACGAGATCCCGGTAGAGCCGGGTGCCGTGCGAGATGTAGTCCGGGCGCGCTACGAGAATGCCGTGTTCTTTTACCGTGGAGGTCAGTCCTCGGATGACCCCATAGAGGACAACGAAGACAGGGAGTTGGATCAACATCGGCAGGCATCCGCCGGCCGGATTGATCCCGTGCTCCTTGTACAACTTCATCATTTCTTCGTTGAGCGTTACCCGATCACCCTTGTACTTCGCCTGGATCTTCTTGAGCTCGGGGGCGACCCGCTGCATCTTGATCGTCGACCGGGTGCTCTTCACCGTGAGCGGGGCGGTCACGATCATCACCACCACGGTCAACAGGGCGATGGCGATGGCGAAGTTGGGGATGATCGAGTAGAAGAACGCGATGATCCCCGCCAGCAGCTCGTAGAGCGGCTTGAAGATCTGGCCGACGGTGCTGGCGAACATCAGGTGGATGATCACGGTTTCACCCGCTTCTCAGTCCGGCACCGGGTCGACGCCATGGCCCCCGAAGGGGTGACACCGCAGGACCCGGCGCACCGCCAGAAAGGTTCCCCGACCGGCGCCGTGGCGCTCGATGGCGCCCAAGGCGTAGTCCGAGCAGGTGGGCCAGTACCGGCACGGCGAGGGTCGGCCGGCACGAAGTCCCTGGTAGAGACCGATAAGCCGGATGAGCACGGCACGGATCGGGCGGTGAGACGCGACCGGGCCAGACATGGTCGTGGGCGTGGGCGCGCTCATGGGCGCCGGGCCTGAGAAGCCGATGTCATCGCTGCTGTCACTTGTGCCTTCAAGTCCTCGTAGGGGAGGCCGGCCGCCTCGCGACCCGCCACCACCAGGTATGCGCCCGGGGCGAACGGCGGTGACGCCTCGGCCACCGCGGCCCGCAGACGTCGGCGCAGTTGGTTCCGGACGACCGCACCGCCCACCCGTTTCCCCACCGCGTACGCCACCCGGGGCACGCTGTCGTCATCGGTGGCCACGAAGGTC
>Ga0307372_10007348_pt1 | contig 15818 bp, 13 predicted proteins | sample OX1MG_FD_202533 | JGI IMG/M metagenome (GOLD analysis project Ga0307372, IMG submission 202533) | Soil microbial communities from Risofladan, Vaasa, Finland - OX-1 | ecosystem: Environmental > Terrestrial > Soil > Coastal area > Acid sulfate soil | place: Finland: Risofladan, Vaasa | collected... | reverse complement strand
CTCCCGGCTGGTCGGCGACATTTTCGGCGCGCCGCTCGCGATGGAAGGCCTGATCGCCTTCTTCCTCGAATCGACCTTCCTCGGCCTGTGGATATTCGGCTGGGACCGGCTGTCCAGGCGGGTCCACCTGCTGGCGATCTGGCTGGTCGCGCTCGGCACGGTGCTGTCCGCCGCGTTCATCATGGCGGCCAACTCGTGGATGCAGCACCCGGTGGGCTACGCGATCAGCAAGGCGACGGGACGGCCGCAGCTCAACGACATCTGGGCGGTGCTCACCAACCCCGTCTTCGGCTGGGGTTACCTGCACGTCATCGTCGCGTCCCTGGTGACCGCGTCCGCGGTGATGCTCGCGGTCTCAGCCTGGCAGCTTCGCAAGGTCGCGGCCCGCGCGGATCCTGACGGGCCGGCGAGTCAGGAGAATGCGGCGGTTCAGGAGAACAGGGCGGTGTTCGGCTTCTCGCTGCGGCTGTCCCTGATCGTGCTCGTCCCGGCGGTCATCCTGGCGCTCGTCGTCGGCAGCGAGCTTGGCGTCATCGAGGCCAGGTACCAGCCGATGAAGATCGCGGCGGCGGAGGCGCAGTGGACCACATGCCAGCCCTGCTCGTTCTCGCTCTTCCAGATCGGCGGCGGCAACGACGACCACACCCCGACCCAGATCATCCTGATCCCGCACCTGCTCTCGCTGCTGGCCACCAACTCGTGGAACGGCAAGGTGATCGGCCTCACCCCGCTGCAGGCTCAGTACGCGAAGAAGTACGGTCCCGGCGACTACGTGCCCAACGTCTTCATTCAGTACTGGTCCATGCGGGTGATGGCCTACGCCGCGACGCTGGTCCTGCTGCTCGGGCTGTGGGGGCTGTGGCTGATGCGGCGCAAGACGTTCGCCGCGTCCCGCTGGTTCCTGCTCGCCGCCACCTGGGCGGTGATCCTGCCTTTCCTCATGAACACGGCCGGCTGGCTGCTGACCGAGAGCGGCAGGCAGCCGTGGATCGTGCAGGGCATCCAGCTGACCCGCAGCGGCGTGTCCCCGTCGGTCAGCTTCACCGACGTCGTGATCAGCATGGTGGTGTTCGGCCTGCTCTACACCGCGCTCGGAGTGCTCGACGTCGTACTGATGGTGCGCTACTCGCGGCGGGAGATCGCGCCGGCGCCGGCTCCAGTCGATACGCAGTCCCGCGTGCCGTCGATGCTCTACTAAGGAGTGGTATGAGATGACGCTCGTCTCGTTCTGGTTCCTGCTGATCGCCATCGTCTGGACCGGGTTCTTCATCCTCGAGGGATTCGACTTCGGCGTCGGCATTCTGCACGGCGTGGCCGGCCGGACCGAGGCTGGCCGGCGTGCGGCGATCAACACGATCGGGCCGCTGTGGGACGGCAACGAAGTCTGGCTGATCGTCGCCGGGGCGGCGATGTTCGCCGCCTTCCCCGGCTGGTACGCGACCATGTTCTCCGGCTTCTACCTGGCGCTGGTCGTGCTGCTCGGCGCGCTGATGGCACGCGGCGTCTCGTTCGAGTACCGGGGCAAGCGCGCCAGCGCGACCTGGCTGCGCAGCTGGAGCGCCGCGCTGACGATCGGCAGCGTGCTCGTGCCGGTGCTGATCGGGGTGGCGCTCGGCGATCTGCTGCACGGCCTGCCCATCGACGCCAGCCACGAGTACACCGGCTCGTTCTGGGCCCTGCTCCAGCCGTACGGCATCTTCACCGGCGTCACGCTGCTCGCCATCTGCGTGACGCACGGCGCCACCTTCCTGGCCATCAAGACCACGGGCGACGTCCGCGCCAGAGCCGTGGCGATTGCCCGCCAGTCGGCTCCGGTCACCGGCCTGGTGGTGCTCGCCTTCGCGCTGTGGACCCACGCGATCGCGGGCAAGGGGCTGCTGATCAACCCCATCGAGATCATCGCGATCCTCGCCGTCTTCGGTGCCGCCTGGCTAGCACAGGCGAACCTGGAGGGCTGGGCCTTCGCCGCGACCACCCTCGCGATGGCGACCACCGTGCTCTCGATCTTCAGCGAGCTTTACCCGAAGGTCATGGTGTCGAGCACGAATCCGGCCTACAGCCTGACCATTCACAACAGCGCGTCAGGCTCGTACTCGCTGAAGGTGATGACGGTCGTGGTCGCCATCTTCCTGCCGGTCGTGCTCGCCTACACCGCCTGGACCTACTACGTGTTCAGGCGGCGCCTGAGCGACAAGGATTTCGGCGTGCAGCAGACAGCCCACTGAGAGGGTAGTGATCATGACCGCAGCATCCGGCCAGGCCGACGCGCTTGTCATCTTCGGCGCCACTGGCGACCTCGCGAAACTCGAGACCTTCCCTGCCCTGGTCGGCCTGGTCGATCGCGGGGTGCTCGACATCCCGATCATCGGCATCGCCAAGAGCGGCTGGGGGCTTGATCAGTTCCGCAACTACGCGGCCGACTCGCTGCGCCATAACGGCATCGACCCGTCCTCGCCTGCCGCGGTCAAGATGCTCGGGCTGCTCAAGTACATCGACGGTGACCTGACGGCGAGCGCCACCTACGATCAGATGGCCGCCGAGGTCGGCCCGGGCAAAAAGGTGCTCTACTACCTGGAGGTCCCGCCCCCGCTGTTCGGCCGGATCGCCGACGGGATCGCGGCGGCGGGCCGCGCCAGCGGCTCGCGGGTCATGGTCGAGAAGCCGTTCGGTCACGATCTGGCGAGCGCCCAGGAACTGAACACGACGATGCACCAGCACTTTCCCGAGGACGACATCTACCGGGTGGACCACTGGCTCGGCCTGGACCCCGTCGAGAACATGCTGTTCGTCCGGTTCGCCAACTCGATCGTCGAGCCGCTGCTGAACCGGACCCACGTGCAGAGCATCCAGATCACCATGGCCGAGGCCTTCGACGTCTCCGACCGCGGCGCGTTCTACGACCGGACCGGCGCCATCAGGGACGTGCTCCAGAACCACATGCTCCAGGTGCTCGCCTCGGTACTGGCCGAGCCGCCGGACGACCGCGGCCTCGATCCGTGGCGGACCTCGAAGGCCACCGTCGTCTCCGCGCTGTCGCCGCTCACCCCGGAGACCGCCGTCCGCGGGCAGTACGAGGGCTACCACGACGTCCAGGGGGTCGATCCGCACTCGACGGTGGAGACCTACGTGGCCGTGCGGCTGGCCCTGAATTCCTGGCGCTGGGCGGGCGTCCCGATCCTGATCAGGGCCGGCAAGTGCCTGCCCGTCACCGCGACCGAGGTCAGCATCAGGTTCCGGCGTCCCGCGAGCGATGTCTTCGGCCTCCAGCCAGGCGGCGGAACCGTCAACGCCCTGCACTTCCGGATCAACCCGGCTACCAGCGTCAGCTTCATCCTGGCAGGCAAGAAGCCCGGTGCTGGCTGGCGGCCTCAGATGGAGACGCTGACCTTCGCCGAGCAGCCGGCTGCGGATATGCGACCCTATGACCGGCTGATCGGGGCCGCGCTCGGCGCGGAGCGCGGCCTGTTCGCCCGGCAGGACACGGTCGAGGCGGCGTGGCGGGTCGTCGATCCCGCGCTCGGCGACGCGGTGCCCGTCCACCACTACGCCAAGGGCAGCTGGGGGCCGAAGGAGGCCGACGCGCTGCTGGCCAACGGGGATACCTGGTTCGACCCGGAGGGCTAGGCCAGCCAGGGGCCTGCGAGCGATAACCGGGTGGGGGGTCTCGGGGGATGGACAGCAAGGCGCGGCACCGTGTCGTGATCGTGGGCGGTGGCTTCGCCGGGCTCTTCGCCGTGCGGGCGCTGCGGCGTGGCCCGTTCGCGATCACGCTGATCGACCAGAGCGAGCACCATCTTTTCCAGCCGCTGCTCTACCAGTGCGCGACGGGCATCCTGTCGGAAGGCCAGATCACGTCACCGCTGCGCCGGGTGCTGCGGCACGAGGCGAACGTCGAGTGCGTGATGGCGCGGGCCGTCGACGTGGACGCCAGAGCACGCAAGGTGATCTGCCACCGGCCGCTCGGATCCCGGCTTGAGGCGGACTACGACTACCTGATCGTGGCGGCGGGGGTCGAGCAGTCCTACTTCGGTCACGACGAGTTCAGGCCGCTGGCGCCCGGGATGAAGACGGTTGCCGACGCACTGACGATCAGGCGCCGGGTATTCGGCGCGTTCGAGATGGCGGAGACCGCGGCCGACGCCGAAGAACGGAGCCGGTGGCTGACCTTCGCCCTGGTCGGCGCCGGCCCGACGGGCGTCGAGCTGGCGGGCCAGATCCGGGAACTGGCCACGAAGACGCTCCGCGAGGAATTCAGGCGCGCTCACCCGGAAGACGCCAGGGTGCTGCTGTTCGACGGCGGGACCGAGCCGCTCGCCTCCTTCGGCGAGAAGCTCTCCGCGCGGACTAGCGACGCGCTCCGCGCGCTCGGGGTGGAACTGCACATGGGCTCAACCGTGACCGATGTCTTCCCCGGCGGGCTCAAGGTCGCCGATCACCAGGGCCAGGAGACGAGCTTCGACGCGGCCACGGTGCTGTGGACGGCCGGCGTGGCCGCGCCGCCGTTCGCGACCGCGCTGGCCAAGGCGACCGGCGCCGAGCAGGACCGGGCCGGGCGGATCAGCGTACAGGACGACCTGACGATCGCCGGCCACCCGGAGATCTCGGTGGCCGGCGACATCATGAGCCTGCGCAAGCTGCCCGGCGTCGCCGAGGTCGCGATGCAGGCCGGGCACTACACCGGCCGCAGGATCAGGCAGGAGGTGGCCGGCCAGGACCAGGGCGGCCCGTTCCGGTACCGCGATCTCGGCTCGGCCGCCTATATCGCCAGGGGCCGCGCCGTCGTCTCGGCCGGGCACTTGAACCTGAGCGGATTCGTCGGCTGGGTGTTCTGGCTGTTCATCCACATCGCGTTCCTCACCGGGTTCCGCAACCGGATTGGCGCGCTGCTGACCTGGTGGGTGGCCTTCACCCGCGATATCAGGCGCGAGCGCGCCTTCACCGCACGCGAGGTCGGCCTGATGCCGACCATCTACTCCCAGGCCGACGGCGGTCCGGAACCGGGGAGCGACGGCCATTAGCGCAGCGTCATCAGTGACGGGGCGGCGGCTGATGGCCGCGTCGGGCCAGGCGCGCGGCTACCTGATCGTGACGGCCCTGCTCGGTCTGGTCGTCACCGGCCTGATCCTCGCCCAGGCCGGCCTGCTTGCCCATGTCCTGGCCAGCGCGGCATCCGGCCGCGGAGCCGCGGCCCTGCACGGAAGCCTCGTGGCCCTGCTCGCCGTCGTGGTCGGGCGGGCCGCCGCGGTCCAGGCCGGCGAGGTCGCGGCACTGCGCGGCGCCGCCGCGGTCAAGGAGCGGCTGCGGTCCAGGCTGGCCCGGCATGCCCTGCACCTCGGGCCGGCCTGGCTCGGGCGGCAGCGGCCGGGCGAGCTCACGGCACTGGCGGCCGGCGGCCTTGACTCGCTCGATCCGTACTTCGCCAGGTACCTGCCCCAGCTGATACTGGCCGTCGCCGTGCCGGCCGCCGTCCTGGCCACGGTGACCTCGGCCGACTGGATCTCGGGCCTGATCATCGCGGTCACGCTGCCGCTGATCCCGCTGTTCGCCGCGCTAGCCGGGCTGCAGACGAAGGCGCAGACCCGCCGGAGCTGGCAGCTTCTCGCCCGGCTGAGCGGGCATTTCCTCGACGTCGTCCAGGGCCTGCCGACGCTGAAGGTCTTCGGCCGCGCGGCGGCACAGGAGCGGCTGATCGCCGAGGTGACCGACGAGTACCGAGCCAGCGTGATGGCCACGCTGCGGATCGCGTTCCTGTCGGCTCTCGTGCTCGAGCTGTCGGCGTCGCTGGCGACCGCCCTGGTCGCGGTCGAGGTCGGGCTGCGGCTGCTCTACGGGCACCTGGACTACCCGACGGCGCTGCTCGTGCTGCTGGTCACGCCCGAGGCTTACCTGCCGCTGCGCAACGCGAGCGCGCAATTCCACGCCAGCGCCGACGGGATCACCGCCGCGGGCCGGGTATTCGAGATCCTCGACACGGACGTTCCGCGCGGCCTGGCGGTGCCGGGCCGGCCGGCCGCTCCTGACCTCCGGTCACAGACCATTATCTTTAACGGGGTCAGCGTGGCCTATCCCGGCCGCCCGAGGCCGGTCATCGACCACCTCGACCTGACGATCAGCCCGGGCGAGCGGATCACGCTCACCGGTCCGAACGGAGCGGGAAAATCGACCATCCTGGCCGTGCTGCTCAGGTTCGTCGCCCCGGCAGGCGGATCCATCAAGGTCGGGACCGCCGATCTGACCGCCATGGCGGCCGATCTGTGGCGCGGTCAGGTCGGCTGGCTGCCGCAGCGTCCCGCGCTGTTCCCGTGGTCGGCAGCCGAGAACATCGCGCTGGGCGAGCCGGGAGCACCCAGGGCGGCGGTCGAGCGGGCGGCGACCCTGGCCGGGGCAGCTGAGTTCATCTCCGAACTCCCCGACGGGTACGACACGGTGCTGGACGAGCGGGCACTGCGCCTGTCGGCCGGCCAGCGGCAGAAGATCGCGCTCGCCAGGCTGTTCCTGCGCCAGACTCCGCTGCTGCTGCTCGACGAGCCGACCGCGCACCTGGACCCGGCGAGCGCCGCCGAGGTGGATGCGGCGCTCGGCTCCCTGACCGGCGAGCGGACGGTCATCCTCGTCACGCATCGCGACGGCCCGGTCCTCGGTCCGGGCCGGACGCTCGTCGTCCGCGACGGCGCGGTCACCGAGGCTGGACACGGTGCGCTGTCAGGGGCCCGGACGGACCAGCCCACCGCATCCGCGGTCGCGGCCCGCCCGGGCACCGCGCCATCCGCCGCGGCGGCACCGGCGATATGACCAGCACCGGCGAACGCGCGAATGCCGCGGAATCCGGTAGGCCAGAACGCGGCGCACCCGGGCCCGCGACGGCCAGACCCGGTGCGTCGCGAACGGCCCCTCTCCTCAGCCTGCTGCGGCTCGCCCGGCCGCTGCGCAGCCGGCTGCTGATCGCGGCGGCAGCGGGTGCGATGGCGACCGGCTGCGGCGTCGGGCTGCTGGCCACCTCGGGTTTCCTGCTGGCCAGGGCGTCGCAGCATCCGGACATCGCCGCGCTGTCCGTCGCGGTCGTCGCCGTCCGCGGGCTCAGCATCGGGCGCGCGGGTTTCCGGTATGCCGAGCGGCTGGCCGCCCACGACGTCGCGTTCCGGGTACTCGCCCAGGTCCGGGTAGCCATCTGGCGCAGGCTCGACACGCTCGCCCCCGCCGGGCTCCCGGCCTTCCGGTCGGGCGACCTGCTGACCCGGCTGGTCAGCGATGTCGACGCTACTCAGGACCTGTTCATCCGCGGGATCACGCCCCCGCTGGCCGCGGCGCTCGCCGGCTCGGCCGCGGTAGCGGCCTGCCTGGCGCTGCTCAGCCCGGCGGGCCTCGTGCTCGCGGCCGGGCTGCTGGCCGGGGCCGTCCTCGTGCCGGTACTCGCGCTGTCCGCGGTCCGGGCACCGGCCCGCCGCGCGGCGCCGGCGCGCGGCCAGTTCAGCGCGGCTCTGAATGACGCGCTGGCGGGTGCCGCCGACCTGCACGCGTTCGGCGCGCAGGACGTCGCGCTGGGCCGGGCCGAGGCGGCCAACCGCGAGCTCGCCGGGCTGGCTGCGCGCTCCGCCGCGGCGTCTGGCCTGGGCACCGGGCTGGCCAGCCTGACCGCGGGCCTGACGCTGTGGGGGGTTCTGCTGCTCGGCGTCGCGGCCGCTGGCTCGGGCAGCCTGAGCCGCGTGCCGCTCGCCGTCCTGACCCTGACCGCTCTGGCGTCGTTCGAGGCGGTGACCGCGCTGCCCGCGGCCGCCGTTCAGCTGAGTCATTCGAGGAGGAGCGCGGGCAGGATCGCCGAGGTGATGGATGCGCGGGGACCGGTCACGGATCCGCCCGAGCCACGGCAGCTGCCGGCCGGCGAGTTCACCGTCAGCCTGCGCGGTGCTCAGGTGCGCTACCGGCCAGGCGGCCCGCTCGCCGTCGACGGGGTCAGCCTGGACCTGCCGCCCGGCCGCCGGATCGCCCTGGTCGGCCCTAACGGGGCCGGGAAGTCGACCGTCGCGGCGATCCTGCTCCGATTCCGTGACCTCGCGGGCGGCTCGGCCACCCTCGGCGGACACGAGCTGGCCAGTTACCGCGCCGACGACGTGCGCTCGGTGATCGGCGGCTGCCCGCAGGACCCGCACGTGTTCGATGCCACCATCGCGGAGAACCTGCGGCTCGCACGGCCGGCGGCGTCGTGCGCCGAGCTGACCGACGTGCTGGCCAGGGTCGGCCTGCGCGACTGGATCGGCTCGCTGCCGGACGGCCTCGACACGCAGGTCGGCCCCAGCGGGGCAGCGGTTTCCGGCGGGCAGCGTCAGCGGATCGCCCTGGCCCGGGCGCTGCTGGCCGATCCTGCCGTCCTCATACTCGACGAGCCGACGGCGCACCTCGATCCTGATGGTCGCCGGTCCCTGGCGACCGACCTGCTGACCGTCACGGCCGGGCGCGCGGTCCTGCTGATCACCCACGATCTCGACGGGCTCGACCAGGTCGACGAGATCGTCGTGATGGACCGCGGGCGGGTGGTCGAGCGGGGAACCCACGAGAAACTCGCGGCCGGTGACGGCCAGTATCAGCGGATGTGGCGATCCACCCTGCCCATGCCAGCCTGACGGCCACCGCCGTCTTGCCGCCAGCCCGGCCGTCGCGGTGCGCAGCACCGACCGGCAGGCGCCGTCGGCGGCCGTCCCTTGTGATACGCAAGACCCATGGACCGGCTTGCCGAGATCAGCGCGGGGATCTTTGTTGCCACTGGTGATCTTTACGTGACCAACAGCACGGTCGTTTCCGGTGCTGACGGCGGCTGCCTGGTCATCGATCCGGCTGTCACAGTCAGCGAGGTGGCCGGCCTGGCCGCGGATCTGGGCCGGCTGTCCCTCCGGCCGCGGGCTGGCTTCGCCACTCACCCGCACTGGGATCACGTCCTGTGGAGTTCCGAGCTGGGTGCCGACGTGCCGAGATACGCGGCGCCGCTGGCCGTCGCCGTTGCTGAGCGCGAGCGCAGCGGCCTGATCGAGGGAGTAGAGAAGTCGGCACCCGGCCACGACCTGGAACTTTTCGGGCGGCTGACCCCGCTCAACCCGCCGGGGGACGCCATTGCGTGGGACGGGCCTCCGGCAATCGTTGTGACGCATCAGGGGCACGCGCCAGGCCACAGCGCGATCTTCCTTCCCGACAGCGGAACGCTCGTCGCGGGGGACATGTGCTCCGACATCGAGATGCCGCTGCTCGATCTCGGCCAGGCCGATCCGGTCGGTGACTACCTGGCGGCCCTTGACCACCTGGCCGCGCTGCCCGTCGTGCGCGTCATCCCGGGGCACGGCACCATCGGCGATGCCGCGGAGTTTCGCCGCCGGGTCGACGCCGACCTCGCCTACCTGGTCAGCCTGCAGCAAGGGACGGACCCGCAGGATCCGCGGCTGACAGCCGGCTGGCTGGTCGCCGAGCACAAGAAGCAGCTGGCTCACGTCACGGGCGGCTGACGGGCTCAGGAGGCCGACGGCCGGCTCAGGGATCTTGTCAGGAGAAGCCTGACATTGTAAGGTAACCCCTGACGCGCTCTGTCAGGATCGGCCTGACACGCCTGAACGATGAGGGGAACGCCAGTGGCAGCGACCAGCGCAGAGCCGACCGCAACCAGTGCGGAACCGGCGCCAGCCAATCCGGAGCCGGCCGTGGTCGCCTGCACCTTCTGCATAAAGCCGACCACGGACGTGCAGACGATGGTCGCCGGGCCCGGCGTGTTCATCTGCAACGAGTGCGTGGCGCTCTGCGTGGAAATCATCGCCACCAAGCCCGACCAGCCGAAGGTTGCTTCCTGGAAGGAGCGAGTTTCCGATGACGACCTGCTCTCGACCCTGCCCAGGATCGCCGCCGCGAGCGCCTCGGTGGAGCAGCAGCTAAGCCTCTGGGTACGAGAGGCGCGATCCAGGGGGATCACCTGGACCAGGATCGGGGCCGCTATGGAGATGACCAGGCAGTCTGCCTGGGAGCGCTTCTCTGGCGAGGAATAGCCGCAGGTCAGCGGCGTGTGCCTCGGCGCCGGCACCGACGAGGCCCGGGCGCGCGACGCGTCGATGTCGGCCAGGGCGCCGAGGCTAGCTGGGTCGTTATGGCCGATCCGGACGGAAACGAGTTCTGCGTGCTGCGGGTACTGACGCCGGCGGAACTAGCCGGGCCCTGACCCGGGCACGTGGCATCCGCCCATGTCACAGCGACTGTGCCAAGGTTAGTAAGTGAAATTGCAGAAGTTCGGCCATTGCTGCCTGCTGGCGAGCGAGGCAGGTTCCAGGCTGCTGATCGATCCTGGCTGCTTCTCGACCGGACTTGACACGCTTCGAGGTCTGACCGGCGTCCTCATTACTCATGTCCACGATGACCACCTCGACGTCAGGCGGTTGCGGGCACTGCTGGCCAGCAACCCGGACGCGCGGATCGTCAGCGATGTCGCCAGCGCCGCCGCCCTGTCGGACGCTGGCGTCGAAGCAGAGGCAGTTCATGCCGGGGATGAGGTTGATCTCGGCGTGCTGGTCCGCGTCTACGGCAACGAGCATGCGGTGATCCACCCCGATCTGCCGAACGTGCCCAACGTCGGCTACCTGATCGCGGACAGGTTCTTCTACGCGGGCGATGCCCTCACGGTTCCTGACCGGCCGGTGGAAGTGCTCGCCCTCCCGGTCGGCGCGCCGTGGCTGAGTACTGCCGAGGCCATCCAATGGCTGCGGGTGGTCCGGCCGCGGATTGCCGTGCCTGTTCACGACTGCCAGCACGTGATCGCCGAGACGGCACCGCTAACGGTGCCGGGGCCGCCAGCAGTGGCCCGCGGAGGATGGCCGTGGGCCCGGATTTCGCTCTCGCTCTGGCCTATCCGGCCATTGCTGTGCTAGCGGCGCGCGTCCGCGCGGCGCGGACCCGGGCCTTCGTCGCGCATTTGAGCGGCCATCGTGCTGGCTGGCCCGCTGCTCGTGGCCGGATTCGCGGTTGCACCCACCGCTCAGGACGGCTACACCGTGGCCAACCCGCAGGACAGCTGGTGAAAGAGGCTCTCGACATGGCAATCCGGCTTGGCAGCACAGTGATCAACTGCGCGGACATGGAGCTGATGACCAGATTCTGGTCGCAGGCGCTGCATCTGGTTCCGTCGTCAGACGGCGACGGCGACGACTTCCGCGTCCTGCGCGGAGAGCACGTCAATATCTCTCTGCAGCTGGCGGCCACGGCAGTCAGCGCCCGCGACCAGATGCACCTCGATCTCTATAGCGACGACCAGGCCGCCGATGTCCAGCGGCTCACCGGACTTGGTGCCAAGGTCGTGCGTCATGAGCGCGATCCGGGCGACGACTACGTTGTGATGACCGATCCTGAAGGCAACGAGTTCTGCGTGTGCGCTCAGACGGACCTCGCCTGATCAGCTCGACCGAACCGCCGGTGCGGCGAGCGCCGAGGCTGGCCAGCAGCGACGTGGAAGCGGTGTCGGAGTCGTCCGCCTCGGCGGTCACCTCGTCCTTGCCGCGCTCGTAAAGGACGCGAAACGCCCGGCCGAGCAGCGCCCTCGCCAGCCCCTGCCGGGCGGTACGGGCGCGTGACGCCGATCAGGCCGAGCCGCGGCCGCCCCGGGTCGTTCCAGGCGCGCACCAGCCCGATGTACTCGCCGCTGGCCGACTCTCGACGGCGACCAGGTAGGTTGCCGGGTCGAACGAAGGCGAGTCGAACGTCTCCTCGCGAAAGTCACCCGGATCCCACGCCCATCCGCTTGTGCCCGGTACGTCCTGGCGCAGAGCATCGTCCAGCAAGCGGAGCTGATCTTCGTAGGCATCGCTGGCGGAGATGATGACAATCTCGCCCGGAGCCTCCGCCTGAAGCAGGCCGGTGGTGAGCGGGTCGGTAGGGATGACGTCATTGCCCTCCCGCCTGCTGACCGTGAAGCCGAGACGGGCCAGCCGGGCAAGTGTTTCGTCGTCGGATTCGTCGGCGGCTGTATGGAGATCACTGCCCGTATTGGCGGCGACGGCGGCGAGCAGCGGCGCCTCAGCGTCGGCGCGGCATGAATCGAACCACACGAACCAGCGGCTGTCGGGACGCAGGAACGCCCGGACCGCGCCGACCACGTCGCTGCCAGCGCTTCGGAGCGGTGTGCCATGCTTCGGCGGCGGCGATAAAGGCAACGACGAGAGCGGCCACCCTGTCCGCCCACCACCAGCCGAGCGTGTCGTAGAGCGCCAGGGCGGCCAGGGCAAACAGGCTGGTGGCCGCCCCGATACCGCTGAGAGCGCCGTCACCCTGAAGCGCCCGGCTGTCCATCCGCCTGCCCAGACGGCGCTTGGCGTAGGCCAGGGGCGCCAGCACGACAAGCGAGACGCCCGCGGCGGCCAGGGCAACGATGGAGTTTCCCGGCCGTGACCCTCTCGCGAGCGCGGCTGCGGACTCATCGACGAGCACTGCGCTGACTACGACCAGGGCGACAGCCACGACGATCGCCGCCCGGACTTCCGCCGTCTCGGGCATGACCGGGCGCTGGCGCTCGGCCCGGAACCGCCAGATCAGGATCGCCGATCCCGTGACGTCGGCTAGGACGCCGAGGCCGATGGCGAAGACGCCCAGGCTGTGATCTTGCAGTCCAGTGATCACCGATACGGCCCCGGAGAGCAGGCCGAAGGCAACGGAAATCGTGACCAGCCGCAGTGCGGACGCCACCAGCCTCAGGCGACCTCGGTCACGATCGGGCATATGGTCTCCGGCCACTGCTCTGCTCCCATCAACGATTTCCCGCTGTGACCTGTGGTTAGGTCTGCGCACTCGCGCAAGCCCCCGCCCGCCGGATCATCCCGTCTGCCGTCGACCACCCGCCATGGAGCGGGCCAGGCCCCTCGGGTCAAGCTGGAGCGCCCCACCGGACGCCGCAGAGTACGGCTACCCGGCTATTTCCTTGACGGCGGTTAGATAGGCGAGTGCTGTGCGCTCCAGTCCGGTCCCGGACTCGACAAGCGGCCTGAGATAGCTGGTAAGTTCGGCGGCTTCTTGCGGGTTGAGCACACGATCCAGCGCTTCCCCGAAGGTCGGTATCAGCGGGTTGCCTGACGTGCGCAGGAACCGTTCCCAGGGAACTGGCTGCTTGTGGGCTGTCACGCTGACTCGTAGTTCGAGATTGATCTCAGGGAACCCGGCGTCCTTAGCATGGCGCACCAGGTCGCGCTCGTCGAAGTCGCCCATGGGATCGCCGCCGTGCGGCTGGATGGACTCGTAGAGAGCCTCAACTTTTGCCGCCACGGCCCTGACCGGGGTCACGTCGTGGCCGAAGAACAGGTCGGGATCGGCAGGGGACATGAGTACATTGATTGGCTCGAACAAGCTCACCCGCCCGCCAGGCTTAAGAACCCGGTGGAACTCTCGTAGGGCTGTCGCCTTGTCCTTGACGTAGATCAGCACAGACCTGGTGGTGAGAACATCCATCGATGCGTCCGCCACGCCGATCAGGGAATCGGCAGGGGCCAGTATGAAGCGGCACCGGTCAAGCAGTCCTTCGGCGGCGGCGGCCTTGCGGCAGTGGTCAAGCAGGTCCTGGGAGATATCGGAAAAGATCACACGACCTGCCGGGCCGAGCCGTTCGAGCGCGCCGAACGCGATGAGGCCATCACCGGTGCCCACGTCAAGCAGCGAGTCGCCAGGCCGTAGCTGAGCCTTGTCGAGCACTGTATCCCGCACCGGGTACAGGTACTCGGTGAGATTCTTCTCCCGGTAGGCGGCATCGCCTCCGAACCGCACGTCGAGAAGCCATCGGTGCCAGCGGTCAGGGCCATCCGTCATGGCTGGCCATTCTGCCCGCCTGCCTGGTGACCGGCAAGAGCGCCGCAGTGTGCTTGGCCTGAGCCCCATGGACGCAGGGCCACCGGGCCGGACTTCATAGGGCCGGAACTTGCTGAGCTTGGTGGGCCTGCGAGGGCTTGAACCTCGGACCTCTGCCCTATCAGATCGTCTCGGAGTGACGCTGGCCCAGCTAGAACCCGGCTGGTTGTCATGCGGTCGGCAGCGCAGATTCCATGCTTGCAGCTACGCCCCTCACACCCTTCGAAAGGGTCAGCGAGACACGGGCTTGAGCCACGGCTCGATCCTCACCAGTCCTGCGGGCTGCGAGGCGAGTGCGCGGCGAAGTGCCGTGGTGTCGGCGAGCACGTTGACCTCAACGATTGCCTGTCCGTCGGTGCCGACCGTCCGGCCGACTCCGGTTACCCGGTACGGAAGCTGCCCGTACGAGCCGGGCGAGAGCAGCGCCAGCGCGGCTTGGGCGGCGGCTCGCACGCTGCTGAGTTGATATCGCGACCGGACGACGCAGAGCCGATCCCGGTAGGCCGGCGAGAGCCTGGCGATCGTGCGCCTGGAACTTGTCGACGCTAGCGTGACGACCCACGTATTCGGCTGGGGACGGAAGATCGCCACTGAGGTGATTTCCGAGGGGAACTGCCTGCGGTAGGCGGTCACCGCCGCGGTTGAAGGATTGTTCAGAGGGGACGTCGCCCAGCCCCCGTCTGGGGGGGAGCAGGGCGGATCTGCAAGCCGGAGCAATGCTTGAGACCTAATAGCACTGCCGGGAAGGGCATGAAGGAGGGTGCGCCTTCCCGGATGATCGAGTCGTAGAGGTCATCAAGCAATGGCCGGCGCCGCAAACGCTGGCCGGGAAGGCACACCCATGCTCACGATAGTCCCCGACCTGTCCGGCGTCTTGCCTGCCGGTGAGCAAGAGTCATCGGTGATCGACCAGATCGTCCGCGAGGGCGCCCGGCAGATGCTGGCCGCGGCGCTGCAGGCCGAGGTCGCCGCTTACATCGACCAGTTCGCCGGGCTGCGCGACGAGGAGGGCCGGCGGATGGTGGTGCGCAACGGCGCTGCCGAGCCGCGCACCGTGGTGACCAGCGCCGGCGCGGTCGAGGTGACCGCGCCCCGGGTGAACGACAGGCGCACCGACCCGGAAACGGCCGAGCGGATGCGGTTCTCCCCGGCGATCCTGCCGCCGTGGGCGCGCAAGACCCCGCAGGTGTCGGAGGTGCTGCCGCTGCTGTACCTGCACGGGCTGTCCTCGAGCGACTTCGGCCCGGCGCTGGCCCAGTTCCTCGGCAGCAGCGCCGGGCTGTCGTCGTCCACGGTCACGAAGCTGACCGAGACGTGGAGAGCCGAGGCCGCGGCGTTCATGACCCGCGACCTGGCCGCAGCCGACTACGTGTACCTGTGGGCCGACGGGATCGTGCGCCACGAGGCGCCGCATGACCGAGTGGGGGTGGAAGACCTCCACCGCCCAGGCTGTCGTGGCAGCCGGGTGAAGCTGAGGGCAGCCTGACCCGGGAGACGCCGGGAAGGGCGGGAAGCGGCCCTGACAATGCCGGGACGTGCTGGCACTGCCAGACAGCGCGGGTCCGGCTAGCGAGACGGGAAGGCGTACGTGAGAAACCAGCGCTTGAAGCCCCTCAATCGGCCCTCCAGCTCGAACCTGGCGGATCTGGGCTGGGTTGCGGCGCGCACCGTCTGGCGTGCAGCGTCGGACGGGAACTCCGAGCCGGGACTGATACCTCCCGGCAGGAGGCCACGGTGAAAGCCCACGGCGTAGTCGTGGCGATGCCGCTGGGGCAGAGCTGGGCGCCGACCCCGTCGATCGGTGGTGTGGTGAACGTGGGAACCATCCGGTGCCGCCCTGGTCCCGTGCAGCCGGTGCGGGAATGGGCAGGCGCGTCGTCCGCTGTGGGCGCCGGGTGGGGCGGAGGTCTCGTAGTAGTCGCGGGCGTGACGACCCGTCATGGAGGCCGGGAAAGCCGGTCACAGGGCGA
>Ga0307372_10007346_pt1 | contig 15820 bp, 25 predicted proteins | sample OX1MG_FD_202533 | JGI IMG/M metagenome (GOLD analysis project Ga0307372, IMG submission 202533) | Soil microbial communities from Risofladan, Vaasa, Finland - OX-1 | ecosystem: Environmental > Terrestrial > Soil > Coastal area > Acid sulfate soil | place: Finland: Risofladan, Vaasa | collected... | reverse complement strand
CCGCGGCCGGGGCGCCTCCTCCGCGCGGCGGCGGACGCACGCCAAGCACCAGTCGGCCTGGCTCGCGATCGGCGCTGCCGCCGTCATCATCGCGGCGGTCACGGCGGTACTCTTCGCGACCTCGCTCAGCGGCACGAAAGCACCCGTCCGGCCCAGCAACGCGCCGCGATCAGCGAGCCCGTCGCCGACCCAGCCGGCCGGCAAGTGGGTCTACATCGGCAGCCGGACGACCGACCCTATTCCGCTGACCATGCATGAGCTCTTCCCTGTGGACTTCGTCAACGCGGGCGTCTATTACGGCCGTGTGACCATGCAGAAGTCCAGGAACTGCGCCGGAGCGCTGATCGGATCTGCCCTCCAGGCCGCGGTGCGCAAGGCCGGCTGCACGCAGGCGCTGCGGGCCAGCTACCTCTCGCGCGTCGGCAAGGTAATGGCCACGATCGGCGTGTTCAACCTCAGCACGGCGGCGAAAGCCAGCACCGCTGCGCTGCACACCGGCAGGCAGGAGTTCGTCGCCCAGCTGGTGACCAGGAGCGGCCTGACGCACAAGCTGGGTCAAGGCACCGGCATCGAGGAGGCGCTCGTCAAGGGTCACTACCTCGTCTCTGTCTGGGCGGAGTTCACCGACCTGACCGCGCCGAAGACCGCCGCTCAGCGGGCTGCTCTCGAGAACTTCATGAACCTGCTGATCAGCCGGACTGTCAACGCCAGCCTCAGTTACCGGATGATTTCCGGCGAGCCGACACCGCCCGGAGCCTGAGCCCAGGCCCGGGTTGTCGGACCCGGCGGGCAGGCATTGCGCCCAGCCCGGCATCAGCCGCCTGGCGGCTGGGCCTGCCTGACTCGCCGCGTGAGCGCTGCCCGGCTGGCCAACTCGGCGTCACCCGGATAACCGACCTCTTCCAGGCATAGCGGATGCGGCGGCGCCACCGTCACCGCAGGGTTCCTGATGCCAGCAGCCAGCACTTCAGCCAGCCAGCCAGGCGGTCTCCTGCCGTCGCCGATCGCAAGGAGCGCACCGGTCAGCGCCCTGACCATGTTGTGGCAGAACGCGTCCGCGATCACCGTGCCGACCGCGACCCCTGGCTCGGTCCGCTGCCAGTCAAGCCTGCGCAGTTCCCTGATGGTGCTGGCACCGGCGCGTCGCCGGCAGAAGGCGGCGAAGTCGTGTTCTCCCAGGCAGGCCACTGCCGCCTCGTTCATCCGCTCCAGGTCCAGCGGCGCGGGATGCCACAGGGTGTCCCGCCTGCGCAGCGGATCGGCGTCAGCCGGGATGTCGCAGACCCGGTAGGAGTAACGCCGCCAGAGCGCGGAAAACCTCGAGTCGAATCCGGCGGGAGCCTTCGCGATCGCCCGGACCCGGACGTCGGGTGGAAGCAGCCGGTTCAGCCGGCGTAGCGCCGCTGGCACCGTCGCCGCCGCGGCCTCAGGGACGTCCAGGTGAACCACCTGACCGCGAGCATGGACTCCAGCATCGGTACGGCCGGCCACAGTCAGTGCTGGCTCCTGCGCCAGCCGCAGCGTGAGGCGCAGGGCGTGTTCGAGGACACCCTGCACCGTTCGCAGTCCCGGCTGGGCAGCCCAGCCGTGGAACTCCGAGCCATCATAAGCCAGATCGAGCCTGAACCGGACCAGGCTGCCGTCGGCTCTGCCCGCAGGACCGGCCCGGTCCGGCTGGCCGACCGCGTCGTCGACGGCAGCAGCCGGCCGGTCCGGGCTGCCCGGCTGGGCGCCGGGACTTGAGCTACTGCTCGTCGGCCCGCTCTGGGTCGCCGGCCTGCCCGGCGCTGGCGGACTCGTCCTCAGCCTCGCCAGCCTGCGCATGTGCCTCCGGCGCCTGCTCCTCGTCACCGTCGGTCAGGCCGCTGGTCGCCTCTTCCTCGGTCGCCTCCTGCGCAACCGTCTCTTCGTCAACCGTCTCTTCGTCAACCGTCTCTTCGTCAACCGCGGCCTCGGCAGCCTCGCCCCTCGCCGGGCGCCCGGCGGCTGGCTGAGCCCGCCGGGCGCGACGTCGCGACGGCTTGACCGCGGTGCTCTCGCCCACCAGCTCGATCACGGCCATGGCAGCGTTGTCGCCCTTGCGCGGGCCGATCTTGGTAATCCGCGTGTAGCCACCAGGCCGGCTCGCGTAGCTCGGACCGATCTCATCGAAGAGTGTCTTCACCACGGTCTTGTCGGTGACCACGGTCAGCACCTGGCGCCGAGCGTGCAGGTCACCTCGCTTGGCGAAGGTGATCAGCCGCTCGGCGACTGGACGGAGCCGACGGGCACGGGACTCAGTCGTCGTGATCTTGCCGTGCTCGAACAGCGCCGTGGCCAGGTTCGCCAGCATGTGCTGCTGGTGCGCTGCGCTGCCGCCCATTCGGCGACCCTTGGTGGGCGTGGGCATCGAAAGACTCTCCTCGGTTCGCGCTACCTGACCGGCCGGGTTATCCGGCCGGTCAGTACTCCTCAGTCTCGACGTAGCTGTCGTCGTCGTCCGCCCCGTAACTGTCAGCGGCAGTTCCCGGGTCGAACCCGGGCGGGGAGTCCTTGAGCGCCAGGCCCATGTCGATCAGCTTCTGCTTTACTTCCTCGATCGACTTCGCACCGAAGTTGCGAATGTCGAGCAGGTCCTGCTCGCTGCGGGCGACGAGCTCACCCACGGTGTGGATGCCCTCGCGCTTGAGGCAGTTGTACGAGCGGACGGTCAGGTTCAGTTCCTCGATCGGCAGTGCCAGGTCGGCGGCGAGTGCCGCATCGGTCGGCGACGGCCCGATGTCGATGCCCTCTGCCTCCAGGTTGAGCTCCCTTGCCAGCCCGAACAGTTCTACCAGCGTCATGCCAGCGCTCGCCACCGCGTCGCGCGGCCGCATGCACGGCTTGGTCTCCACGTCGAGGATGAGCCGGTCGAAGTCGGTACGCTGCTCGACCCGGGTGGCCTCTACCTTGTAGGTGACGCGCAGCACCGGCGAGTAGATCGAGTCGATCGGGATCCGGCCGATCTCCTGGCCCGGCTGCTTGTTCTGGGATGCCGAGATGTAACCGCGGCCGCGCTCGACGGTCAGCTCCATCTCCAGCTTGCCCTTGGCGTTCAGGGTGGCGATGTGCAGGTCCGGGTTGTGGACTTCCATGCCGGCCGGCGGCGCGATGTCCGCGGCCGTGACCTGACCGGGTCCCTGCTTGCGCAGGTACATGTGCACCGGCTCGTCGTGCTCGGAGGAGACCACGAGTTCCTTGAGGTTCAAGATGATGTCGGTGACATCCTCGGACACGCCGGGAACCGTGGAGAACTCGTGCAGCACGCCTTCGATCCTGATGCTGGTGACCGCGGCACCGGGAATGGACGAAAGCAGGGTACGACGGATCGAATTCCCGATCGTATATCCGAAGCCCGGCTCGAGCGGCTCGATCGTGAACCGGGAGCGGTACTCGCTGACGTGCTCTTCGGTGAGGGTAGGACGCTGGGCGATGAGCATTTGACATTCCTTTCCGCCTGCCCGCTATATGACAGGCGACTAGGGCTGGTGACGTGATACCACCAGGTACTGGCCGACCTTCCCTGGCCGGCCAGGTTGACGGTTACTTCGAGTAGTACTCGACGATCAGTTGCTCCTGGACGAGCGTGTCGATCTGAGCACGCGACGGGAGCGTGTGCACCAGGATCCGCATCTTGACCGGGATGACCTCGAGCCACGCGGGAATCTGGCGCTCACCAGCTTCGGCGCGCGCGACCACGAACGGCGTGAGCTCCTGGGACTTGGCAGTGATTTCGACGATGTCGCTCTCGCTGACCCGGTAGGAGGGGATGTCCACCTTGCGGCCGTTCACCAGCACGTGACCGTGCCTGACGAGCTGCCTGGACATGTCACGGCTCTTGGCGAAGCCCGCCCGGTAGATGACGTTGTCCAGGCGGCTCTCCAGGATCTGCAGCAGCGCCTCACCGGTCTTGCCGCGGGTCTTGGTGGCTTCGGTGTAGTAATTGTGGAACTGCTTCTCCAGGATGCCGTAGATCCGCTTGGCCTTCTGCTTCTCCCGGACCTGGAGCAGGTACTCGCTCTCTTTAGGCCGGTTCCTGCCGTGCTCACCCGGCGGGTACGGCCGGATCTCGATCGGGCACTTGGGCGAGTCGCACTTGGCGCCCTTCAGGAACAGTTTCGTCTTCTCGCGGCGGCAGCGCTTGCAGTCCGCACCGGTGTATCGAGCCATGCTTGTCGTTTACTCCTCAGACCCGGCGCCGCTTCGGCGGGCGGCAGCCATTGTGCGGAACCGGCGTCACATCCTGGATGGACCCGACCTCAAGGCCGGTCGCCTGCAGCGACCTGATGGCCGTCTCCCGGCCAGAGCCCGGGCCCTTCACGAAGACGTCGACCTTGCGCATGCCGTGCTCCATGGCGCGGCGCGCGGCCGCCTCGGCGGCCATCTGCGCGGCGAACGGCGTCGACTTCCTCGAGCCCTTGAACCCGACCTGGCCGGAGGAAGCCCAGGAAATCACGCTTCCCGACGGGTCGGTGATGGACACGATGGTGTTGTTGAACGTGCTCTTGATATGGGCGTGCCCGTGCGCGACGTTCTTTCTTTCCTTGCGGCGTACTTTCTTGACGCCGGTTCGGCTCTTTGGAGGCATCCTGCTCGTCAACTCCGGAGGTGATCGGTCCGCTGCCGCGCCAGGTACGCCGAAGGCGGTCCTGGCACCTTACTGGACTACTTCTTGCCGACCTTCTTCTTGCCGGCCACTGTCTTCGGCTTGCCCTTGCGGGTTCGCGCGTTGGTCTGGGTGCGCTGGCCGTGTACCGGCAGGCCGCGGCGATGCCGCAGGCCCTGGTAACAGCCGATCTCGACCTTGCGCCTGATGTCGGCCTGGACCTCGCGGCGAAGGTCTCCCTCGACCTTATAGTTCGCCTCGATCCAGTCCCTGAGCTGGACGATCTCTTCGTCCGTCATCTGGTGCACACGGGTGTCACCGCTGATCCCGGTCGCACTCAGCGTCTCGGTCGCGCGGGTCCGGCCGACGCCGTAGATGTAGGTAAGTGCAACCTCTAGCCGCTTGTCTCGCGGCAGGTCAACGCCCACTAGACGTGCCATATAGGGCAGCTCTCCTTAGTCCCGGAGGTCCTGCACACCGCTCCGCGCCCGTGCCCTTCGGCGTGGCCCCGGCCTCCTCCGGGGGTGCTCCGCGCGCTTGCCGCGCGCGGAGTGCGATGCGTGCCTTGCTGTTATTGTCCGTGCTTGCGTGCTGCTAGCCCTGCCGCTGCTTGTGCCGCGGATCGGAGCAGATGACCATGACTCGACCATGCCGACGAATGATCCGGCACTTGCTGCAGATCTTCTTCACGCTCGGCTTGACCTTCATTGGTGGATCTCCTTAGGCGCTCAGGCTTCCCGCCTGCGGTGCTTGGCCTGTCGCACCTATCGTTCGTTACTTGTATCGGTAGACAATCCGGCCGCGGCTCAGGTCGTACGGGCTGAGCTCGACGACCACCCGGTCGTCGGGCAGGATTCGAATGTAGTGCATCCGCATCTTGCCGCTGATATGAGCCAGGACCTTGTGCCCGTTGTCAAGCTCCACCCGGAAGAAGGCATTAGGAAGTGACTCGACAACCGTGCCCTCGATCTCGATGGCGCCGTCTTTCTTGGGCATGTCCTCCGCGCTTCGCTGATATCGGCTAGCGTGCCGGTCGCGGCACGCCCGTTGCCGGCCGTACCGCAGCACGGCACACATGCTGTGGGTGGCTTCCCCGGCCGGCGAGTGCTTGCGCACCTGCGACGTAGCCGGGCGGCCCAGTGGAAAAACTGGGGTAGCACCAGGGCAGAGCCATGGCCAAGCCAGCTTTGTGGGCCGCAGCAGAGTCTACTTCAGTGCGGGCGGATATGCGAACCGGGGTCAGGAATCCCGGTGCGCTGGCGTACCTGCCGCGCCACCGGAACGGTCCAGGCTGGCACTGCCGTCCTCCGCCGTCAGCACCCACGGACCGTCAGCGGTGATCGCCACAGTGTGCTCGAAGTGGGCCGCGAGGCTCCCGTCGGCCGTGACCACGGTCCAGCCGTCGTCCAGCAGGTCGGTATCGGCGCCGCCGAGTGTCAGCATCGGCTCGATGGCCAGCGCCATCCCCTCCGCAAGCACCGGTCCGCGCCCGGGCCTGCCGTAGTTCGGCACCGCCGGTTCCATGTGCATCTGGGAACCGATGAAATGGCCGGTATAGTCCGGCACGATCGCGTACCTGCCGCTGCCGCGGACGCTGCGCTGCACCGCATGCGACACGTCGCTGAGCCGATTGCCTGCCACGGCAGCCGCCAGGCCGTTCCGCAGTGCCTGTTCGCACGCCTCGATCAGCGCGGTCACCTGATCGGGCACCACGCCGACCGGGACCGTCACCGCGGCGTCGCCATGCCAGCCCCCGACGATCGCACCCGCGTCGATCGAGATGATGTCGCCGGCCGCCAGCCGGACGTCGCCGCGCGGGATAGCGTGCACCACCTGGTCGTTCACCGACGTGCAGATGGTCGCAGGATAACCGTGGTAGCCAAGGAAGGAGGGCAGCGCGCCGGCTTCCCGGATCTGGCGTGCCGCGATGGCGTCGAGTTCGGCCGTGCTGATCCCCGGCTCGACCGCCGCCGCGACCACCCGCAGCGTCCGGGCCACGACCAGGCCGGCCTGCCGCATCAGGGCGAACTGGCCTGGCGTCTTGATCTCGATTGCCGATCTCCGGCTCAGCCGCATTGTCCCGGTGCCTCCCTGTCGCGGTACCCGCAGGACGGGCCAGCGGGCTTTCAGCGGACGAAGCGCCGCAGGGCGAGCAGTGCCCGGTCGGTGACGTCGTCCACCGGCCCGGTGGCGTCGATCCCGAGCAGAATGCCCTCGTCGGCGTAGAAGGAGATCAGGGGCTGGGTCTGCTTCTGGTAGACCTCGAGCCGGTGCCTGATCGTCTCCTCCCGGTCGTCGTCACGCTGGAACAGCTCGCCGCCGCACTCGTCGCACTTGTCCGGCAGCGACGGCGGGTCGAACGCGATATGCCAGACCCGCCCGCACTTGCGGCAGGTCCGCCGGCCTGACAGCCGCCTGATCACTTCGTCGGTATCGACGACCAGCTCGATCACCAGGTCGAGCTCCAGGTCCCAGCCGGCGAGCATTCCCTTCAGCGTCTCGGCCTGCGGCACGTTGCGCGGGAACCCGTCCAGCAGGAATCCGGCCTGCGCGTCGTCTTCGGCCAGCCTGCTAGCGACCATGGCCACGGTGACCTCGTCGGGCACGAGATCACCGCGGTCCATGTAAGCCTTCGCCTCGCGGCCAAGCTCGGTGCCGGCACTGACGTTGTGCCGGAAGATGTCACCAGTCGATACCTTCGGTATCGCCAGGTGCGAGGCTATGAACTGGGCCTGCGTCCCCTTGCCCGCGCCGGGTGGCCCTACGAGGACGACTCGCACTATCTGAGGAAGCCCTCGTAGTTACGCTGCTGCAGCTGGCTCTCGATCTGCTTGACCGTGTCGAGTCCGACTCCCACCGCGATCATGATGCTGGTACCGCCGAGCGGGAACTGGTTCCCGGCATGGACAAGCGCGATCGCGAGCATCGGGATCAGCGCCACGATCCCCAGGTAGAGCGATCCTGGCGCGGTCAGCCGGTTGAGCACGAACCGCAGGTATCCAGCCGTGGGCCCGCCTGGCCTGATGCCCGGGATGAAGCCGCCCGACTTCTTCATGTTGTCGGCGACCTCGTCGGGGTTGAACGTGATCGACACGTAGAAGTACGTGAAGAGGATGATCAGCACGAAGAAGCCGACCATGTAGTACGGGTCATCTTGCTTGGCGAGCCGCTGCTGTACCCACGCGGACCAGCCGCTGGTGGACGCGGTGCCGAACAGATTGGCAGCGAGCAGCGGGATCGACAGCAGCGACGACGCGAAGATGACCGGGATGACTCCGGCCTGGTTGACCTTGAGCGGGATGTAGGTGGACGTGCCGCCGTACATCTTCCTGCCGACCATCCGCTTGGCGTACTGCACCGGGATACGGCGCTGCGCCTGCTCCATGAAGGCGACCGCCGCGACGATGAGCACCCCGACCCCGAGCACCATGGTGAAGATGACGCTGCCCTCGGACTGCAGGATCCCGTACAGCTGACCGGGGATCACGGCGATGACCTGAGTGAAGATCATCAGCGACATGCCGTTGCCGACGCCGCGGTCGGTGATGAGCTCGCCCAGCCACATGATGACCGCGGTGCCCGCGGTCAGGCAGATCACCATGGTGGCGATCGTGAAGACCGAGGTGTTCGGGATCAGCTTGGCCGAGCACGCGCTGCCGAACAGGTTGCCGGACTCCGCGAGCGCGACGATGGCCGTGGACTGCAGGATCGCCAGGCCGATCGTCAGGTAGCGGGTGTACTGGGTGATCTTCGCGGTGCCCGAGGCACCCTCCTGGCGCAGCGTCTCAAGCCGCGGGATCACGACAGCGAGCAACTGCAAGATGATGCTCGCGGTGATGTACGGCATAATGCCCAGCGCGAAAACCGTCAGCTTCAGCAGCGCACCACCGCTGAGCAGGTTCACCAGGCCCAGGATGCCGGTCTGCTTGATCGCCAGGCAGGTTTTCACCGCGGACACCGAGACACCGGGCGTGGGCAGCGACGCGCCAAGCCTGAAGATCACGATAATGAAAAGCGTGAAGAGCAGCTTCTTGCGCAGGTCCGGCGTCCGAAACGCCTGGTAAAACGCGGTCAGCATGCGCCGTCCTGAAGTCGTAGGGTCAACGTCATCTGCCGCTCCTCGTCGCTGGCGGCTCTGTCAGCGAGCAGCGCGCCGGCTGGCCCAGCGCTACATGTACGCCGAAGTCTAACGCGCCGCGCCGACTATGGGCAGCATGCCTGCATGGTACCTGTGCCGAGACCTCTAGTCGCGGTTACGGCCATTACGTTCTCGGCACAGGTTCCTGTCAGCTCGGCACGCCTCGCATGCGGCTGCGGACTTAGAGCGTGGTGGTGCTGCCTCCGGCGGCGGTGATCTTCTCGACCGCCGACGCGGAGAACGCATGCGCGCTCACCCGCAGGCCGGAAACGGCTTCGCCCGATCCCAGCACCTTGACCAGCTCACCGCGCCGGACGGCGCCGCGCACGGCGAGGTCGTCTGGCGTCACATCGCCGCCTGACGGGTAGAGCGCCGCCAGCCGGTCCAGGTTCACGACCTGGTAGCTGGTCTTGAACCGCGAGTTCGAGAACCCCTTCAGCTTCGGCAGCCGCCGGGACAGCGCGGTCTGGCCGCCCTCGAAGGCCGGCGAGACCGTGGTCCTTGCCTTGCTGCCCTTGGTGCCGCGGCCAGCCGTCTTACCCTTGGAAGCCTCGCCGCGGCCCACCCTGGTCTTACGGATGTGCGCACCAGGCGCCGGACGCAGGTGGTGGATCTTCAGGCCTGCCCGGCCACCGGGAACGCCGGCTGCCGCGGCGTCGGCGTTCTCGTTCTTCGCCGCTTTCGCGGCTGACGCGTCGGTGTTCGCCATCTCAGTCAACTTCCTCTACCACGACCAGATGCCGGACGGTCGCGATCATGCCGCGGATCTCCGGCCGGTCGGCCTTGACGACACTGTCACCGATCCGGTGCAGCCCCAGCGACCGCAGCGAATCGCGCTGCGACTTGTTGCCGCCGATCTTCGACTTGGTCTGGGTAACCTTAAGCTCTGCCATCTCCTGCTCCCGCTCAGCTGCTCGGCTCGGCGGCGGTGGCCGCCGCGGCGCGCGCCCTGAGCATCGCCGCCGGGGCGACGTGCTCGATCGGCAGTCCGCGCCTGGCGGCGATCTCCTCTGGCCGGGACAGGCCCTTCAGGGCCGCGACGGTCGCGTGCACCACGTTGATCGGATTGGACGATCCGAGCGAGCGCGACAGCACGTCATGCACGCCAGCGCACTCAAGCACGGCGCGGACCGGGCCACCTGCGATCACCCCGGTGCCCGGACTGGCCGGCTTGAGCAGTACCACGCCTGCGGTGTCCTCGCCCGTCACCGTGTGCGGGATCGTACCGCCGATCCTCGGGACCTTGAAGAACGACTTCTTGGCCGCCTCGACGCCCTTCGCGATCGCCGCGGGCACCTCCTTGGCCTTGCCGTAGCCGACCCCCACCGTGCCGTTGCCGTCGCCTACGACGACCAGGGCCGTGAAGCTGAATCGCCGGCCACCCTGGACGACCTTGGCCACCCGGTTGATGGTGACCACGCGCTCTAGGTATGCGGTGCCCTTCTCGGCCGCGCCGCCGCGCCGGTCGTCACGGCGGTCCCGCCGCTCGCCGCCACCGCTGCCGCTGCCAGGCCCGGCACCGCGCCGCGCAGTTGCTGCCATCAGATTGTCCTTCTCTCGTTGCTGCTCATGCCCGGGCATCCGCTCACAGGGCCAGCCCACCTTCGCGCGCACCATCGGCGACGGCGGCCACCCTGCCGTGGTAGGCGTTGCCGCCCCGGTCGAGTATCGCCGCGCTGATCCCGGCTTGCGCCGCCCGCTCGGCGAGCATCTTGCCCGCCTGGTGCGCCCTGGCTTTCTTGTCGCCGCCCGCCTGCCGCACGCTGGCCTCCAGGGTCGAGGCACTGGCCAGCGTGTGACCGGCAACGTCGTCGATCAGCTGGACGAAGACGTTCTTGGCCGAGCGAGTCACGACCAGCCTCGGCCGAGCCGGTCCGCCCGAGATCTTCTTGCGCACCCGCAGGTGACGCCGGGTGCGCGAGGCAGCCCGCGCCGAGGTGCGGCTCTTACTGCGCACATGCGCCGTGGTCCTGGTGCCAGCCATGTCTTACTTACCAGCCTTCCCGGCCTTGCGGCGGATCTGCTCGCCGGAGTACCGCACGCCCTTGCCCTTGTACGGGTCGGGCTTGCGGAGCTTCCTTATGTTGGCAGCGACCTCGCCTACCTGCTGCTTGTCGATGCCCTCGACGACGAACCTGGTGGGTGTCTCCACTCGGAAGGTGATCCCTTCCGGCGGGCTGACCAGCACCGGGTGGCTGAAGCCGAGCGCGAATTCCAGGTCCCTGCCCTTGGCCTGCACCCGGTAGCCGACCCCGACGATTTCCATCGTCTTGGCGTAGCCGGCGGTCACCCCGGTCACCATGTTCGCGATCAGCGAGCGGGACAGGCCGTGCAGCGCCCTGATCTCGCCCTCGTCGCTCGGCCTGGTCACCGTGATCACGCCAGCGCCGTGGCTCACCTCGATCGGCACGGCAACCGCAAGGTGCAGGCTGCCCTTGGGACCCTTTACTGTGACGTCGCGGCCGCTAATGGTGACATCGACGCCGGCAGGCACGGGGACGGGCATCCGTCCGATTCGTGACATCGTCAGCTCCCCTACCAGACGTAGGCGAGGACTTCCCCGCCCACGCCCTTCCTCTTCGCCTGCTTGTCCGTCATCAGGCCAGCCGACGTCGAGATGATGGCGACGCCAAGGCCACCGAGCACGCGCGGCAGGTTGTCCTTGCGCGCGTAGACCCGCAGCCCGGGCTTGGACACCCGCTTGATTCCCGCGATCGAGCGCTCGCGCGACGGGCCGTACTTCAGCGCGATCACCAGGCTCTTGCCGACCTCGGCGTCCTCGACGCGCCAGCCGGCGATGTACCCCTCCTGCTGGAGTATCTCGGCGACGTGCACCTTGATCTTGGAGTGCGGCATGGTCACTGCGTCGTGGTATGCCGAGTTGGCGTTGCGCAGACGGGTCAGCATGTCCGCGACCGGGTCGGTCATTGTCATGGCCAGATGGCCTTCCTCGTCGTGGTTTCCGCACCGGACCTGCGACGTGGTCAGTGGGCGCCTGAGCACCCAGATCGGTCTCCTGCCGGGCAGTTGCCCGCCCGGATAGTCCCCGGGCTTCGCCCGGCTCCGTGCCCGCCTCGCGGCGGCTACCAGCTTGACTTGGTGATCCCAGGCAGTTCACCGCGGTGCGCCATGGCGCGGAAGCAGATCCGGCACAGGCCGAACTTGCGGTAGACGGCACGCGGCCGCCCGCACCGTGAGCACCTGGTGTAGCCGCGCACCTCGAACTTCGGCGCGCGCTTCGCCTTGGCGATCATGCTCTTCTTCGCCACTACTCAGCTCTCCTTGAACGGGAAGCCCAGCCGTCGCAGCAGCGAACGGCCATGCTCATCAGTGGTCGCGGTGGTGACGAGGGTGACGTCCATGCCGCGCTGCCTGTCCACCTGGTCCGGGTTGATCTCGTGGAACATCAGCTGCTCGGTCAGCCCGAAAGTGTAGTTGCCCCGGCCGTCGAATTGCCGGTCAGACAGGCCGCGGAAGTCGCGGATCCTGGGCAGCGCCAGCGAGAGCAGCCGGTCACAGAACTCCCACATCCGGGTGCCACGGAGGGTCACGTGCACGCCGATCGGCATGCCCTCCCTCAGCTTGAACTGCGCGATCGACTTGCGCGCCCTGGCCACAGCTGGCTTCTGGCCGGTGATGAGGGTCAGGTCACGCACCGCGCCCTCGATCAGCTTGGCATCGCGTGCAGCCTCGCCAACCCCCATGTTCACCACGATCTTGGTGAGGGTCGGCACCTGCATCACGTTGGCGAAGCCGAACTCCTCGCGCAGCGCCGGAGCGATCTCGGCGAGGTAGCGCTCCTTCAGCCTCGGCGGCACCGCCGCGACGAGGGTGGCAGTGGCCTGGCCAGCTCCCGCGCCCGCAGGGGCGTCGCTCGCGGCGCCCGCCGCGGCAGCGCGTGACCTGCCGCCGGCGTCTCCGGCCCTGCCGCCTCCGCCGCCGACTTTGCTCGTCTTGGTCGCAGCCATCAGATGTCCTTACCGCCTGGCCGGGAAACCCGGACCTTCTTCTCGCCGTCGAGCCGGTAACCGGCCCTGGCTGGCTTCTTGGTCTCAGGGTCGATCAGGGCCACGTTGCTCACGTGGATGAGCGCCTCCTGATGCACGATGCCGCCTTCCTTGGCACCGCGCTGACCCTGGTAGTTGACCTTCGTGTTCTTCTTGATCATGCTGACGCCCTGCACGAGCACACGCTGGCTCTGCGGATCAGCGAGGATCACGACGCCCTCGCGACCGCGGTCCTTGCCAGCGATCACGACGACCCGATCGCCCTTCTTGATCTTCATACTCCGGGCCTTCCCCGTGCCTGACTTCTTCGCGGCGCCCTGCCTGGCCATCACAGCACCTCCGGCGCGAGCGAGATGATCCGCATGAACCGCTTCTCGCGCAGCTCCCTGCCGACCGGGCCGAAAATGCGGGTGCCGCGCGGGTCGCCGCCGTCCCTTATCAGTACCGCGGCGTTCTCGTCGAACCGGATATAGGAGCCGTCACCACGGCGGCGCTCCTTGCGCGTGCGCACCACGACCGCCTTGACCACGTCGCCTTTCTTGACGCCCGCACCAGGCAGTGCGTCCTTGACGGTGGCCACGATGACGTCGCCGATACCCGCGTATCGCCGGCTCGACCCGCCGAGCACCCGGATGCACAAGAGCTCCTTGGCACCGGTGTTGTCGGCCACCTTGAGCCGCGACTCCTGCTGGATCACGTCAACTCCTGCTTGCTCTGTCCGGCCAGGCCGGCCGGTTGCGGGTTACTTGGCCTTCTCGAGGATCTGCGCCACGCGCCACCGCTTGGTGGCCGACAGCGGCCTGGTCTCGGTCAGCACGACACGGTCGCCGATACCGCAGGCGTTCTCCTCGTCATGCGCCACGTACTTCCTGGTGCGCCGGATGACCTTGCCGTACTTCGGGTGCTTGACCCGGTCTTCCACCATCACGATGACGGTCTTGTCCATCTTGTCGCTGACTACCAGACCCTCTCTGACCTTCCGGTAGCCACGCGCTGGAGCCTGCTGCGTCGTCTCACTCATCGGTCTGCGCCTCCTGCTCCAGCGTCACGATTCCGAGTTCCCGTTCCCGCTTGACCGTGTAGATCTTGGCGATCTCCTTGCGTACCGCGCGGAGCCGGCCGTGGCTCTCCAGTTGCCCGGTCGCTGCCTGGAAGCGCAGGTTGAACAGTTCGATCTTCGCCTCGGCCAGCTTTCCGTCGAGCTCTTCTTCACTCTGCATCCGCAGATCGGCGGCTGCCAGTCCCTTGGCCATTACGCCTCACCCACTTCACGCTTCACGAACTTGCACTTCATGGGCAGCTTGTGCATGGCACGGCGGAGCGCTTCCCTGGCCACAGATTCGGGAACGCCCGACAGTTCGAACATGACCCGGCCGGGCTTGACGTTCGCGATCCACCACTCCGGAGCGCCCTTGCCTGACCCCATCCGGGTCTCGGCGGGCTTCTTCGTCAGCGGCCGGTCCGGGTAGATCGTGATCCAGACCTTTCCGCCACGGCGGATGTGCCGCGTCATCGCGATACGAGCGGCCTCGATCTGCCGGTTGGTCACATACGAGTGCTCGACTGCCTGAATTCCGAACTCGCCGAACGTCACCCGCGTGCCGCCCTTAGCCGCACCGGACCGATCTGGCCGGTGCTGCTTGCGGTGCTTTGTCCTGCGGGGGATGAGCATTCCTCAGCCCTCCTCACCCGTAGTGGCGGTCGCACCGGCGGCTGGCTCTGCCGACTTGGCGCGTGCTTCCTGCTGTCCGGCCGACGTCTGCTCGCCGCCCCTGGAACCCCGGTCGGTGCCATCCGGCGAACCCGGCCGCCTGCCGCCGCGCCGGCCCGCCGACGCGGGCGGCCGGTCCCGGCCGCCTGGCCGCTGGCCCGCGCGCAGGCTCGCCGCGGCGGCCTCGCGCTCTGCCCTCGTCGCCGCGGCGTCGCCACGGTAGATCCAGACCTTGACCCCGATCCTGCCGAAGGTAGTGCGAGCCTCGTAGAAGCCGTAGTCGATGTCGGCGCGCAGCGTGTGCAGCGGGACCCGGCCCTCGCGGTAGAACTCCGACCGCGACATCTCAGCTCCGCCAAGGCGCCCGGCGCACTGCACCCTGATGCCCTTGGCGCCGCCCTTCATGGCGGTCTGCATCGCCTTGCGCATAGCGCGCCGGAACGAGACCCGGCTGGACAACTGCTCGGCCACGCCCTGGGCGACCAGCTGCGCGTCCACCTCGGGGTTCTTGACCTCGAGGATGTTCAGCTCGATCCGCCGGCCGGTGAGCTTCTCCAGGTCACCCCTGATCCGGTCCGCCTCCGCGCCACGCCGGCCGATGACAATTCCAGGCCGCGCGGTGTGGATCCACACCTTGACCTTGTCCTTGTCCTCGCGCTCGATCTCGACCTTGGAGATGCCGGCCCGCTCCATGCCGCGCTGCAGCATCCGGCGGATCGCGACGTCCTCGGCGACGTAGTCCTTGTACAGCTTGTCGGCGAACCACCGGCTCTTGAAGTCGGTGGTAATGCCCAGCCGGAACCCGTGCGGGTTCACTTTCTGGCCCACTATCGGGTCCTCTCCCTGCGGTTCGAAGCACTGCGACCCGACGCACCGCGGTCGGCTGCGGTACCGCGACTGGCGACCGCGTCTGCGTCCGATACCACGACAGTGATATGACTCGTTCGCTTGTTGATCCGGTAACCCCGGCCCTGCGCACGCGGCCGGAACCGCTTAAGCGTCGGACCCTCGTCCACCCAGGCGCGGCTGACCACGAGCGAGGAGGCTGTGGCCCGCCCGGTCAGCTCGGCGTTGGCGATGGCGCTGGCTAGCACCTTGCCGACCGGGTCGCTCGCCGACTGCGGCGCGAAGGCGAGCACTGCCCGGGCCTGCTCAGCAGGCAGCCCGCGGATCAGGTCCACCACCCGGCGGGCCTTCCGCGGCGTGACGCGCACGTACCGCGCCTTTGCCCTCGCTTCCATCGGTCCTGCCTCGCTCTCTCCCGCTCGCCAGATCCGGCTCCCGAGGGACGGGACCTCCTGGCGGCGCCGATGTCTGACTGCCTGTCTCTGTCGTCTGTC
>Ga0307372_10007342_pt1 | contig 15825 bp, 11 predicted proteins | sample OX1MG_FD_202533 | JGI IMG/M metagenome (GOLD analysis project Ga0307372, IMG submission 202533) | Soil microbial communities from Risofladan, Vaasa, Finland - OX-1 | ecosystem: Environmental > Terrestrial > Soil > Coastal area > Acid sulfate soil | place: Finland: Risofladan, Vaasa | collected... | reverse complement strand
CCGCTGACTCGCCTCCAGCCGGCTGGGACCCATCTCCGCCACGACTGTATGATAGCGCATTCGCTATCGAACGCGAGCGCCGGATAATCACGCCGGCACTCTGAGTGGATCAAGCTGTCGGTGCACGGGAGCGCGCCGTTATAGAGCGGGCGAAACGTCCCGTCCGGTGTCGCGGACCTCCCTGGTGCCGATCGCAGGCGCTACGGCCGGGTCAACACCCCCAACGCGACGGGCCATCCGGGACGGCTTCAGTCGCAACCAACCGTGGAATCCCCACCGCCACCGCGCCCTGCTTTCCCGGGAGACCAAAACTCCGATTCGGGCCGCTGAGCTGGGCGTTCACGCCATACCCATGGCGAGGCATCGGGACTTGACTTGCGCCAACGGTTCGATGCCGCGAGTAGACAGCGGCAAGGGTTTAACGCTAAACGCTCTTCGAAAAGCTGGGCTTATCGAACGGCACGGGAAGAGTCGGCAAGATCCGCGGATCCTCGGCCTGGTTTGAACCCGAGCTGGCGGCTGGCAGCGAACGGTCAGGAGGAGGGGCGGCCGTGGTCCCCGCGCACGGATCGGTGCGTGCGCGGGGACCGCCCGGTCGGCTCTACCGCTGGTCGTGCGGGACGTCGACGGTGATCGTGGTGCTGCTGCTGTCGATCAGGTCGGGGGCGGTGCCGGCGGCGGTCTCCGAGCAGGTGAGCTGGATGGTGTAGACGCGGCCGGTGCCGGTGCCGGAGCGTTCCGCGCGCACCTGCGCGGTGGTCGTGGCCGTGGTGCCCTCGGGCGAGCTGGCGGTATTGAAGGTGCCGGTGAAGTCGGGGCCCTGCTGCGGGTTCGGCTGGCCGGAGCCGTTGAGCTCGCTGCCGTTGACCATCTTGTTGTCGGTGATCGCCCCGACCGTGATCGTGGTGGTGTCGCTCGTGACGGGCGTGGCGTCAGGCGGCGCGGTGTAGTTGATCGTGACGGTCTGCATCTTGTGGTTCGGCGGCCAGATGGTGGTCGGCGACCAGGTCACCTTGCCGTCGGCGCAGGTGGTGCTGCCGGGCCTGCTGGTGCCGCCGGCGGGGGAGCCGGGGCTGGCCAGGGCTGGGATCGCCAGCGCGGCCAGGCTGCTGGCGGCGAGGGCGACGGCGAGGCGGGTACGCATCCGGGTGGGCTCCTCTGTGCTCAGGGGCAGAACGGGCAAAGTGGGGGTTCGCCGCCGCCGGGCGGGCTCCGGCCCCAGGATCGGGGAAAAATTCCGGATATTCACGTCAAACCGGACAGGTCCCGGTGGGCGCGGCGGGGCCGGGGCTCTGGTGGCCCCGCCGGTTGCGGCGCGGCCCGACCGGGCCGGGTGGCGGCGGGGGCGCCGTCGTTACGCTGATCAACTTCCGGGGCGGTGGCTGGCCGGGTGGAGGTGGCGGATGCGGGCTCTCGTGCTGTGCGGCGGGCGCGGCACCCGGGCGTACCCGTTGACCGCGGAGCTGCCGAAGCCGTTGCTCGAGATCGGCGGGCGGCCGATCCTTCGCCATGTCCTCGACATCTACGCGCGCCAGCGGGTCACCGAGTTCGTGCTAGCCGCCGGTTTCCACGCCGACGCCATCACCGCGTTCGCGGAAAGCCTGCCGTCGCACTGGCGCGTCGACGTGGTCGACACCGGGGTCGAGGCCGGCACCGCCGAACGGGTGCGGGCCTGCCTGGACCATCTCGGCGAGGCCTTCCACGCCACCTACGGCGACGGGGTGGGCAACGTCGACCTCGACCGGCTCGCCGCCCGCCACCGGGAGCATCCGGGCACCGGGACGGTCACCGCCGTCCCGCTGCCCTCGCCGTACGGGACGCTCGACCTCGGTCCGGGGGACGCGGTGTGCGGCTTCCGGGAAAAACCCCGGCTGCCCGAGCACTGGATAAACGCCGGCTTCTTCGTCTTCGACCGGTCGGCGCTCGCCCACCCCGGGGACGACCTCGAACGGGACGTGCTGCCGGCGCTGGCCGGGTCCGGGGAGTTGTTCGTCTACCGTCACGAGGGTTTCTGGGCATCCCTCGACACCTACAAGGACCAGATGGATCTCGACGCGCTCGCGACATCGGGGGACCCACCGTGGCAGGGTTGAGCGGCACCGCGGTCCTCGTCACCGGCGCCACCGGGTTCATCGGGTCCCACGTGGTGCGCCGGCTGCTCGCCGAGGGCGCGGAGGTGCACGCGCTGACCAGCACGGTTTCCGCGGTCTATCCCAGCCGGCTGCTCGACCTGCGGCGGGACATCCGGCTGCACGAAGGAAACGTGTGCGACCGCAGCGCGATGGACGCCGTCGTCGCCGCCGCCCGGCCGTCCCGGGTGCTGCACCTCGCCGCCTACACCCACGTCGGCAAGTCCTGGCAGCGCGTCGACGAGTGCGTGCAGACCAACGTTCAGGGCACGGTGAATCTGCTCCAGGCGCTCGCCGGGACCGGCTACGAACGATTCGTCTACGTCGGCACCAGCGAGATCTACGGGGATGTGCCGGTGCCGTTCCGGGAGGACGCCCCGGTCAACCCGATCTCGCCGTACTCGGTGAGCAAGTACGCCGGGGAGATGTACTGCCGGATGTTCCACCAGGGTCGCGGGTGGCCGATCGTCATGCTGCGCCCGTTCAACGCCTACGGTCCCGCCCAGAGCCCGGACCGGGTTGTGCCCGAGATCATCACCAGGGGGCTGCGGGGTCAGTCGTTGAAGATGACTAGTGGCCAGCAGACCCGCGAGTTCAACTTTGTCGAGGACCTGGCCGACGGGTTCGTTCGGGCGGCGATCGCGCCCGACGTCGACGGGGAGATCATCAACCTCGGTTGCGGGGTGGAGACCGCGATCCGGGACATGGCCGGCCGCCTGCTCGACCTGCTCGGACATCCGGTCGAGGCCCAGTTCGGCGCCCTCCCGGACCGGCCGACCGAGATTCGCCGGATGGCCGCGGATGCGAGCAAGGCTCGCCGACTGCTCGGCTGGATGCCGACCGTCCTCCTCGACGACGGCCTCTCCCGCACCGTGGACTGGTATCGGGAGGAGCTCGCGACCCGGCCGTCCGCCTACGACGCCTGAGCCTCCGCTCGACGCCGCGCGACCTACACTCGAAGCTGTGCCCGGACCGGCGTGGCAGTCGATGTTGCGTTCCAAGGGCTACCGGCTGACCCCGCAACGCCAACTCGTCCTCGAGGCGGTCACCGCGCTCGGTCACGGCACCCCCGAGGAAATCCTCGCCGACGTGCGCCGGACCGCGAGCGCGGTCAACGTTTCCACCGTCTACCGCAGCCTCGAGCTGCTCGAGAGCCTGGGGCTGGTCACCCACACCCATCTGGGCCACGGGGCCCCGACCTATCACCTCGCCGACGACGCCGACCACGTGCACCTGGTCTGCCGGGGCTGCGGCACCGTCCAGGAGGTGCCGGCCAGCGCCGTCGAGGACACCGTCGAACGCCTCGCCGCCGACCACCGATTCCACGTCGACGTCCGGCACTTCGCGATCTTCGGGACTTGCGCCGGGTGCGCCGTCCCCACCCAGGATTGAGCAGATGACCCGCAGCCCGTTCCTCGACCTGCCCGGTGCGGTCGCCGCCGACGCGCCGGACGCCGCGGTGCCCGGCCACTACGGCGATCCGCTGCGCGAGCAGCGAGCCCTCGCCGAGGCCGTCGGGCTGGTCGACCGCGGCAACCGTGACGTGCTCCGGGTCACCGGGGCCGATCGGCTGTCCTGGCTGCACAGCCTGACCAGCCAGCATCTCGACGGACTCCCGCCGTGGCAGCCGCGGGAGGGCCTGGTGCTCAGCCCGCACGGTCATGTCGAGCAGCACTTCGTTATCGTCGACGACGGCGCCGCTTCCTTCCTCGACGTGGAGCCCGGCACCGCCAGCGAGCTGATGGCTTTCCTCGACTCCATGCGTTTCCTGCTCCGGGTCGACGTCGCGGACGTGACCGCCGAATGGGCGGTGCTCACCGTCGCCGGCCCGGACACCGGGTCGGTGCTGCGCCGGTTCGGCGGGCCTGACGAGCTGCCGACGGGCGCCGCCCCGCTGCCCGGTGGGGGGTTCCTCAGACGCCGGGAGTGGCCCGGCACCGCCGTCGACCTCGTCGTGCCGCGGGCGTCGCTGCCGGCGCTCGCCGCCGAGCTGGTCGCGCCGGTCAGCGGGTTCGCCGCGTTCGAGGCGCTGCGGGTTGCCGAACGCCGGCCGCGGCTCGGGTTCGAGACCGACCACCGGACGATCCCGCACGAGGTCGGGTGGCTGGAGACCGCGGTGCACCTGGACAAGGGCTGCTACCGCGGGCAGGAGACGGTGGCCCGGGTGCACAACCTGGGCCGGCCGCCGCGCCGGCTGGTCTTCCTCCACCTGGACGGCAGCGTCGTGTCCCTGCCGGCTCACGGCGAGCCGGTGGAGCTCGACGGGGCGCGGGTCGGGTTCGTGACCAGCGCCGCCCGGCACTACGAGCTGGGCCCGATCGCGCTCGCGCTGGTCAAGCGGTCCACCCCGGAGGACGCGGAGCTGCTCGCCGGGGGGATTGCGGCGAAGGTCGAGCCGGCCGGGATCGTCACCGCCGGCTGAGCCGGGCACCGGGGCGCGCCGATTTTCCTGATTTAGCACGCTGGGGCGGTTCGGCGGGCACACTGGCGGTGGCCCCCGGGCGCCGGCGAACTTCGCGCCCGGATCCGGCGGGGGGGGATCCGCGGGGAGGCGTGATGTCCCAGGCGCACCGCGCGGCCACTCTGGCGCGGCAGGCGCTGGCCGCCGGAGACCTGGCGCGGGCAGATCACCTGTTGACGGATACCAGCGGCACCGACGCAGTTGCCCGGGCGGGGTTGCTGCGGGTTCGCGCGCAGCTCGCTCTTTCCGGGTCGGGGAACGCCCTCGTCCAGTGCCGCGCGATTTCGGCGGAGGCGACGGAGCTGGCCGCCGAATGCCCGCTGCCGGCGGCATTGAGCCTGGCGGACGCCGCGAGCCTTGCGCTGTGCGGGCATGAGCCGCAGTTGGCGCTGACCCTGTTGAGTCGCGCCGGCGAGCTCGCCGCTGACGAGCCCGAGGCCACCCGCTACGTCAGCCTGGTCCATGCCCTGGTGCAGGCCTTTCTGGGCAACGCGGATGGGGCGCTCGCAACGCTGAAGCCGATCCTCGAGCCGGTGGAGCGGGCCGAGGCGATAGGCGACTGGTTGCAGCACGTTCGGGCAACCGCGCTGACGTTGGGCGTTCTCGAGCGGTACGACCTGTGCCAGCAGCTGACCCGGCGAGCCGTGACCGCAGCCCGGGACGTCGGCTCGACAGGCTTCCTGCCCCTGTTGTTGAACCTTCAGTCCAACGCGGCGTTCCTTGCCGGAGATCACGCGACCGCCCTGCTTGCCGCGTTGGAGGCTCAGGATCTGGCTGAGGCCACCGGGCAGGCCGCCATGGTGGCGTTCGGGTCATGCTGCGCGGCGCTGGTGGAAGCGGTTCGCGGGCATGACGCCAGCGTTAAGCGCCACTTGGCCCGGGCCCGTGCCGGGATCCCGGACACCGGGATGGAAGTGCTCGTCACCATGAGTGACGTCGCCGAAGGGCTCCTCGGCCTGTCGACCGAGGACGTCGAAGGTTCAGTCGCGGCCTATCAACGAGTCGAGGAGCGCCTCGCGCGGATCGGCAATCGATCGAGCGTCCTTCAGTGGCGGGCCGATCAGATCGAAGCGCTATGGCGGGCCGACCGCCGCCACGAGGCCGGCGTCCGACTCGCCGCCTTCGATGAGCAGCTGCGGCAGAGCCCGCTGCCGTGGTCTTCGCGCCTCGCTGCCAAATGTCACGGGCTGCTTGACGCCGAGGGCTGGACCGCGCAGTTCGAGGCGGCGGTCGCGGCGCACCCACCGGTCCTGCCAGCATTCGAGCGTGGCCGCGCCTACTTGTTGTGGGCGGAACGGCTAAACGCCCAAGGCCGCGCGGGCGAGGCTGCAACGCGGGCCGCCGAGGCAGGTAAATGCTTCGACGACTGCGGGGCGGTCATCTGGAGCCGTCGAGCTCGGCAGATCTGCGACGGGCGCGCGGCCGGACTGACACCACAATCCGGGGTTGCACTGCGAGTTCGCACCCTCGGGGACTTTGCCCTCGAGCAGCACGGCCGGCCCCTTCCGATCAAACATGGGGTGCCGGCACAGGCGCTCAAGCTCTTCGTCGCCTTCGGTGGCCAGATCCATCTCGAACAGCTCGCCGAAGCGCTCTGGCCCGGGGTACCGGCCGACGAAGGACGAGCCCGCCTTCGCAATGTCGTCGCACGGATCCGCAGCCAACTCGGCCCGGTACTGCGACGCGACGCCGACGTTCTTGTCCTTGATGCGGACACCGACGTTCGGGAGTTCGAGCGGCTCGCCCAGATGGCCTTGACCGCTGCTCGTGGCGACCCCTCGGCTACCGAGCGCGCGGTCGAGGCGTTACGGCTTTACTGCGGCGAGTTCCTGCCCGCCGACCGTTACAACCCGGCGATGGTCGCCACTCGCGAACGGCTGCACCGGATTTTCCTCGCCCTGCTGGATCGGCTCGCCGACGAATCCGCCCACCGGGGAGACCCCGTCGAGGCGGTGCGCTGGCTGGAGCGCGGGATCGCGGCCGAACGGTACGACGACACGCGCCATCTTCGCGCCGCCGATCTGTTGCTGGCGTCCGGGCACCACCCCGCCGCCGTGGAGATGCTCAATCGGGCCCGCCAGGTCGCCGTTGAACTGGACGTATCGCCGTCGCCACGCCTTCTCGAGATGGAATGCCGCCTGCGACGTCGGCTGCCGGACTAGTCAAAACCGCCCAGTCGAAAACCCCCCGCTGCGGTACACGTCCGGGACGGCGCCGGGACGGCCGGCCCATAACGTCCTGCTCGTGCTCGAATCCTTCGTCGTCCGGCTCAACGTCGCACAGCTGACCGAAGGGCGACTGGTCGGTGAAGTGGAAGCCGTCGGCAGTGGCGAACGCCACCCGTTCCACGGATGCGACAGCCTTGTTGCCTTCTGCCAGCACAGCCTCCCTGCGCTAATCGATCAGCTCCCGGCGCCACGTGGCGCCGCCCCGCACGAGCGTCGCTTCTCGCCACCTTCGCCTACCCGTGAGGTCTGAAATGAGTCGCCTCTTGTCCCTACGAGTTCGGTGGATTCGACTCTTCGCGTCGACCGGGAACCGGGGTCATCGACTGGAATCTGCCCTGGCGCCCGGCGCAACCTACGGAGCGAGAGGCCGCAGTCCGGCGGCGATCGGTGTCGTCGCGACCCTGCTGGCTGCCGCCCTAGGAACGGTGCCGGGCTTCGTCGACACTGCCGGAGCATCCCCAACGTTCACCTACGCCGGAAGCGTGTCGTCGGACACGCCGTTGCTGTACTACCGGCTCGGGGATACCAGCGGCACGACTGCCACCGACAGTTCCGGGAACGCGCTGAACGGTACGTACCAGACCGCCACCACGCTCGGAGTGGCCGGTGCGATTGTGAACGACACCGACACCGCCGTGAGCGGAAACGGAGCAGGGGACATGGTGCTCGGGCCCGCCCCGGCGAGCCTCCCGACCGGCGATAAGGCACGCACCGTGGAATTGTGGGAGAAGTACGCGACCGCTGGCGAAGCCGTCGCCCGGTCGCTGTTCCTCTGGGGAGGGGACGCAGACTCGGCGCGTTTCGGCGTCACCATAAACAGCGACGGGTCGTTGCACTTCGAAGGCTACGGTAGTGGTAATGCCAATTTCGCTGTCCCGACTCCGCTGAACGACGGGAACTGGCACGACATCGCTGTCGTGTATACGCCATCCGTGACCGTAGGCTCGGTCACCACGCCGGGCTTCCTGCAAGCCTATGAGGACGGAAAGAGCCTGGGCACCGTGCACCACACGTTGAACACCGGCACGCAATATGGCCTCTATCTCGGGCATGCCTACGACAGCTGGTCCTCCTTCAGCGGTTCACTCGATGAGTTCGCGATCTATCCGACGGCGTTGACGGGCACCCAAATCGCGAATCATTTGATGTGGTCTGGGCGGGTGCCGAATGCGCCGACGGGGTTGTCGGTGACGGCGGGTGCGAACAGTGCGTCGGTGTCGTGGACGGCGTCGTCGACGAACCCGGGTACCCCTGCGGTGACTGGTTATTCGGTGACGGCGCGGGACAGCAACGGTGATGTCGCGAGCGTCACCACGGTTGGTGCGGCGAGTGCCTGTGCCGGTAGTTGCACTGCGACGGTGACGGGTTTGGCGGCGGCGACGGCAGCTGACGCTGCCCCTTACACGATCGATGTGGCTGGGATGAGTGCGGCGGGGCTTGGTCCGGTTGCGACCAGTAGTGCGTTCTCCCCGACCGGGCTGGCCGGCTCTTATCGCACCACGGTGTTGGCGGATGGTCCGGCGTTGTACTACCGGCTGGATTCGTCCTACACCAACGATGCCGTCGATTTCTCCGGTCATTCCCTCGATGGTTATGAACCGGCCACCGTCGACACCCTCGGCGCGGCGAGCGCATTGGGTAGCGACTCGGACGGCGCGCTCACCGGAAAGGGCACCGCCGGTCTGGTCGCCGGCCCGGCGTCGTCCAGCCTGCCGCAGGGGGCGGCTCCGCGGACGGCGGAGATCTGGGAGCGGACGTCCTACACCGCGGGCGCGCAGACGCTGTTCGAATGGGGCGGCGACGGCAGTAACGGCACCCGGTTCGGGCTGGGTGTGAACGCGAACGGCTCGCTGCATTTCGAGGGTTACGGCTGGAACTTCGATTTCGCTGTCCCGACGCCGCTGAACGACGGCAATTGGCATCACGTCGCGATCGTCTACAACGGCGCCACGACGCTCACCCCCTATGTCGACGGTCAAAACCTCGGCCCGGTGACGCTGCCCGGCGCCCTCAGCACCGGCCCCAGCTACGGGCTCGTCCTCGGAGCCACCTTCGACCACATCGGCACCAACTTCAGCGGTTCACTCGATGAGTTCGCGATCTATCCGACGGCGTTGACGGGCACCCAAATCGCGAATCACGTCATCGCGGCTGGTCCAGCCAACCCGCCGAGCAATCTGATGGCATCGTCGGACCAGGCCGGGAATGTCACGATCACCTGGGCACCGCCGTCGCGGAATGTCAGCGCACCCGTCATTGCTTACAACCTGTACCGGGCAACGACCGCCGCGGGCCCTTGGGACGCCAACCACGCGACGCCCTTGGCGACAGTCAACACGGGCAGCGCACTTACCTACGTTGACAGCAGCGCAACCCTGGGCACGACCTACTACTACGCCGTCACGGACATCAATTTCGCCGGCGAATCTTCGCCCGCGGGTCCGGTGTCGGTTACCCCGGCGACGGTGCCGGGTGCCCCGACCGGTGTGGCGGCGTCGGTGGATAACGCGCAGTCGTCGGTGAGTTTCACCGCGCCGGCGAGTGATGGCGGGTCGCTGATCTCCGGGTACACGGTGACTGCGCACCCGGATGGGGTTTCCGGGACGGCGCAGGATAGGTCGGCGTCCGGGTCGGCGAGTCCGATCGTGGTGACCGGGTTGACGAACGGCACGCTTTATGACATCAGTGTGGTGGCCACTAATGGGGTTGGTTCCGGTCCGGCGGGGACGACCACGGTGACCCCGGCGACGGTGCCGGGCACCCCGTCGAATGTGGCGGCGTCGGTGGATAATGCCCAGTCGTCGGTGAGTTTCATGGCACCGGCTGATGGTGGTTCGCCGATCAGCGGGTATGCGGTGACAGCGCACCCGGATGGGGTTTCCGGGACGGCGCAGGATAGGTCCGTGTCCGGGTCGGCGAGTCCGATCGTGGTGACTGGGTTGACGAACGGCACGCTTTATGACATCAGTGTGGTGGCCACTAATGGGGTTGGTTCCGGAGCGGCGGGGACGACCACTGTTACCCCGGCGACGGTGCCGGGCACCCCGTCGAATGTGATGGCTTCGGTGGATAATGCCCAGTCGTCGGTGAGTTTCATGGCACCGGCTGATGGTGGTTCGCCGATCAGCGGGTACACGGTGACCGCGCACCCGGATGGGGTTTCCGGGACGGCGCAGGATAGGTCCGCGTCCGGGTCGGCGAGTCCGATCGTGGTGACTGGGTTGACGAACGGCACGCTCTACGACATCAGTGTGGTGGCCACTAATGGGGTTGGTTCCGGACCGGCGGGGACGACCACGGTGACCCCGGCGACGGTGCCGGGCACCCCGTCGAATGTGATGGCTTCGGTGGATAATGCCCAGTCGTCGGTGAGTTTCATGGCACCGGCTGATGGCGGTTCGCCGATCAGCGGGTATGCGGTGACCGCGCACCCGGATGGGGTTTCCGGGACGGCGCAGGACAAGTCCGTGTCCGGGTCGGCGAGTCCGATCGTGGTGACCGGGTTGACGAACGGCACGCTTTATGACGTGAGTGTGGTGGCCACTAATGGGGTCGGTGCCGGTCCGGCGGGGACGACCACGGTGACCCCGGCGACGGTGCCGGGCACCCCGTCGAATGTGATGGCTTCGGTGGATAATGCCCAGTCGTCGGTGAGTTTCATGGCACCGGCTGATGGCGGGTCGCTGATCTCCGGGTACACGGTGACCGCGCACCCGGATGGGGTTTCCGGGACGGCGCAGGACAAGTCGGCGTCCGGGTCGGCGAGTCCGATCGTGGTGACCGGGTTGACGAACGGCACGCTCTACGACATCAGTGTGGTGGCCACTAATGGGGTCGGTGCCGGTCCGGCGGGGACGACCACGGTGACCCCGGCGACGGTGCCCGGGGCGCCCACGCTGACCTCGGTAAGCCCCGGCGACGGCCAGGCCCAGGTCAGCTGGACCAACGCCACGAATGACGGCGGGTCAACGGTGATCGGGTATGTCGTTACCGCGCATGCGCAAGGCACCACGGGCGCCACCGGGGACGTGGTCGCCAAACCGACCGCGGGGTCGCCTTACACCTTGACCGGTTTGACCAATGGCACGAGCTACGACGTCACCGTCGCCGAGACCAACGCCCGGGGTACCGGCGCTGCCTCCGCTGCGATGTCGGTGACACCCCAGGCGCCGTCCCAGTCGCAACCGTCGCCACCACCCACCCAGGACCAGCAAACGATCAGCAACGCGAACACGCCGGTGACGAGCATCCAGGGCAGCGATTCGCTGACCTCGAGCTTCTCGGGCAGCGGCTCGTTGACCGAAGGCTGGTATGCGAGTCAGCCCTCGGGGACACCGCCGCTCAGCGACGGGGCGGGCTATTTCGACCTGTGGGTGGCACCCGGTAGTCAACTTTCCACGATCCAGGCCACGCTCTGCCCGGCCGATCCGGCGACAGGGGTCTCCTGGTACGACCCGGTTCGGAACGCATGGCGGGCGGTGAGCGGCGAGACCTTCTCGAATGGCTGTCTGAAGATCACGGTCGACTCGACGAGCACTCCCTCGGTCAGCGACCTGACCGGGACGATATTTGCCATCACCGAACCTGGGTACGTCGCCCAGACGCCCACCCGCGTTCTCGATACCCGCACCGGCACCGGAGGCAAGACCGGTCCCCTGGCGGCGGGGCAGACCTACGCGCTAACGCTTGGCACCGTGCCAGCGACAGCGACGGTCGTGGTGTTGAACGTCACCGTGGTGCACCCCGCGGGTCCAGGGAACCTGGTCGTCTACCCCGACGGGGCGAGCCGACCCGGCGCATCAACTGTCAACTACCTGGTGGGCGGTGACGTAGCGAACCTCACGACGGTGGAACTGCCTGCAAGCCGCAAGATCGATCTGTACTCGGCCGGATCGGCGAGCAACGTGGTCATCGACGTGGTTGGTTACTTTACCGCGACAGCCGGCTTGCACGCGCAGACCCCCGCTCGAGCGATCGACACCCGCATTGGCACCGGCACTACGAAGGCAACGTTGGCGGCGAACACGCCAGACGCGCTGACGCTTGCCGGTTCCGCGGGAGTGCCGAGCGGCGCCTCCGCTGTGTTGCTGAACCTCACGGCGGTAGACCCCACTGGTGCTGGGAACCTCCGGATTTATCCGGATGGCAGTGCCCTCCCGAACACCTCGAACATCAACTACGTGGCCGGTCGGGCGCACGCGGTCTTCGCAATCGTCAATTTGCCTCCCGATGGCAAGGTCGATGTGTACTCCGCTGGATCTTCCGTCAATGTGGTGGTCGACGTGCTCGGGTATCTGGACTCGACCACCTCGATCAGCGTCCAATCCCCGGTGCGGATCCTGGACACTCGGTCGGGGGCGGGTCACATCGGCCCGCTGACGCGGCTGGCCGCTGGCACTCCATACACGGTCAAGGTCGCGGGCCTGGGTGGGGTGCCCGCGAACGCGACTTCGGTGACGCTTAGCGTCACCGCGATCGACCCGAGCAGCGGCGCCGGCAACCTGAGTGTGTACCCGGGCGGGGGCATCGCACCGACCGCCTCCACCTTGAACTACCAAGGCGTTTCCGACGTCGCGAACGCGGCGATCGTCAAGCTCAGCTCGGCTGGAACCATCGGCTTGCTCAGCAGCGGATCTCCCGTCGATGTTGCGCTGGATGTCACGGGTTGGACAACCGGCTGACGACGTCTCGGAAGGGTTGTCAGCCGGGTGAGAGCGTGCCTGCGGTCAGCTCCGCCCAGAGTCAGCATGACCGACCCGCTGTAGGCCGCGCCCTAATGGCTGAAGTAGCCGCGTTTCTTGGTCTTCTTGTCCGCGGTTGACGGGTGGGCGGACGGTCGCGGATGCCCGGGGGAGGAGGGCCGGACCGGCGGCGGTGGCGGGGCGTCCTCGAGGCCCAGCGAGGAGAGCTCGCGCAGCAGGGCGGCCGTGTCGGCGAGATCGGCCCGGACCGGGCCGCGCTCCGGTTCGGGCTCCGGCTCCGGTTCCGGGTCGGCGACCAGGGTTGTTACCTCCGGCTCGGTGATCGACGCGAGCGCTGCGGAGAACTCGGCGAAGACTTCGGCGACGGGCCGGCTCGACGGTAACGGGGGAGGTGGGCGATGGCGAGACGCTGGGCATCAATCGGAATAGGTGTCGTCGTACCGCGTGAGCGCGATCTGAATATGGGTAGCGGCGATTCCGTCGGCATGATCGTCGCAGGCCGCCTGTAGGGCTGTGTGCGCAGTAAGCAGAGTCGCCCTGATGTTGCCGTCGGTTGCCGTGTACCGCTCGAACAGTGCCGCCACGGCAGGTTCCTCGACGACTTGTCCGAGTTGGACGCCGTCGAAGTCGAACGTGGTGATGCGGGCGTCGAGGATGCGCGCGAGTGCTTCGGGCGAGGGCAACGGCGGAAGGTGCACGGTGGTCTCGAGAAAGCCGATGCCGACCGGGAACTGGGGTAGCTCACGATAGTGGTCGTGTACGGCGACGACGAGCGCCGCGTTGAACTCCTCGGCGAGCATCCGAACTATGCGGGTGAAGAACGGTCCGACGTTGCCCGTGCGGTCGCCGGCAGGCGTGGCCAGCCAGGCGTCGGAGTCATCGATCACCAGCACCGATGTCAGGCCGCGCGCAGCGATCGCGTCGACCACGTCACGCGCTTGGGCGATCACGTCCCCGGCACTGGTGAGCACGTCGGCCGTGACCACGGACTCCACGTCGCTGGCAACGTCCGCGCGCAGCAGCCACTGTGGCAGCCCGAAGCCGCCGTGGGTGCTCCGCCGGTCCGCGACGCTGAGTGTGCGCGCGCTACCGGCGACGAGGTTGCGCCTGGCTGCGGGGTCGATGCGCTTGGCCTCGTGAAGGTACCGAGCGAGCGTGCGCAACAGGTGTCCAGCGAAGGCCTTGGGTTCGCTCACCGTGTCGGAGCTCTCCGCCTCCACCGGAATCCGAATGGCTGCCGTAGTGTCCGTAAGCGAGTCCATGACGTACTGGATGAGGCTGGTCTTGCCGACACCGCTTCGGCCAGCGACCGCGACACGTTCGATGGCCCGGATCGCACGGATGAGTTCCTGCTCGGTGCTCTGCGTGTCGGTGAGCTCGTCGAAGGGGACATGGAAGCCGCTCGGAGTCGGGCTCGGCGGGACATAATCGCACGTGTCCGCCAACGGCAGTCCGAAGCGGGAGCGAGCGGCCATACCGGGGCCAGCCCCGGCGGGCGCTCGCTTGTCCGATGCCCGGCGCTGTCGAGAGTATGTTGTGATGCGCACTGGGCGTTTCCGTTCAGCCGCGCTGGCCGCGGTGGTGGTGTTGAGCGCCATAATCGCTGCGCCCGAGCTCGCTATCGTGTTGCCTTGCCGGTAGCCATTCTCGTTCACGATGAAGACGGGGCTCCCGCTGCTGCCAGGAAAGATTGATGCGTCTACGAGGAACGCCGGCATGCCGCAGTAGTCGAGTTGGACCGGGGTCGCTGTAGTACCGCGACGGATGATCGGGGTGAGGTTGACCGTGTCGAAGAGTCCTCTCGGGTACCCAACGAACGTGACCGGCTCTACGACATCGAGGTCGTCGACTACATCGTTCGTCGGCACAAGGTCGTGGCCCAATAGGCGGTAGAAAACCGGCAGACCTTGATCAGCGAGTCCTTGCAGAGTGGGGCCGATGAAAGTCACCGCAACGTCGACGGCGGGATCTGGATGGGTCACCCAGTCAGCTACCGTGAAGCTCGCCGTGACGGGCTCGCCCCAAAGCGGAGCGTCTCCCTCGGCACGAATGAACCTTACGAACCCGTTCGTGGCGCCCTCGATCACATGCCGGTTTGTTACTAACACCGGAAGCCGCGCCCCGTCTGTGACCACCCGTGCGGCGTCGTAGAAGAACGCTGTCCCACTGCTCAACGAACCCGGACGCGGCTCGTGCCCAATGAACGCTGGCGAGGGGTTGCAAGATCGAGCTCACTACCTCCGCTAAACTTTCGGACTTAGCTGGATTTCCGAAAGTCGGTGGCATACCATCGAGCTATGTCGCTGGCCGGCGTCGTGGACGACCTCATCGCCTTGCAGCGGCTGGCCGACCAAGAGCGTGATGCGGCTCGCCGACGCGCGCTCGAAGCGGTCCGCCAGCACGTCGCCGAGCGAGACCGGGGCGCCAAGGTTGCCGAGGCGGCGCAGGTGCTTGGGGTCTCGGCACCCACGGTCCGGGCCTGGATCGATGCCGGCGTGTTGCGGCCGCTCGCCGCGACCGGCCCGGCCCGGGTCGACGTCGCGTCGCTGGCAGCCACCAAACAGGTCGTCGATGAGCTGCGCCGTCATCGGGAGGACCGGCACCTGCTCACGGAGGTGCTGCGTCTGCTGCGCGACCGTGCCGCCTTCTCCGGTGACGATGCGCACGCCGCGGTCGAGGACGCTGCGGCCGGCCGGGTGCGTCGGCTCGACCGCGCCGGTCTCGACGAGCTCCTGCCGGCGAAGAGGCCGAAGCGATCGACCTCGACCTAACGCGGACGGCCGAGCGACAGATCAAGGCGCTGCGGGGTCGACGGGCCAGCGCCACCCGCGCCACCATCGAAGAGCTGATGCGCCAGGGCTGTCGCGCCGCGGGCTACCGGCTCACGGGCGCAGAGCTCGAGCACGTCTGCTGTCGCCACTTGTACGGAAGCGACCGGATGCTGACCGCATGGCCGGCATCGGACCACGCCGTCATTCTGGCCATCGGTCCGCACGATCGCTCGGTCGCGGACGTCTACGACCTACTACTCGCGGCCCTCGCAATCGACGTGCCGATCGACGAGCGAACCAAGCCGCCGTGCTGCGACGAGCTCGGCGAGCCTCCGCGCGATCACGCTGTTGCCGACGTTCTGGCCGACGCACTGGAGGCGCTCACGCTGCGGCCGACGCCGTCGACACTAGCCTGCCCTTCCACGCACGGGTGATCGCCTAACGGGCGTGTTTCAGGATCGCTTGTCACCGCGAGGTGTGTCCAGCGGTCCCGTCAGCGGGCAGCCGGGATTTATGGCTTCTTCCCACCCTGTC
>Ga0307372_10007341_pt1 | contig 15825 bp, 18 predicted proteins | sample OX1MG_FD_202533 | JGI IMG/M metagenome (GOLD analysis project Ga0307372, IMG submission 202533) | Soil microbial communities from Risofladan, Vaasa, Finland - OX-1 | ecosystem: Environmental > Terrestrial > Soil > Coastal area > Acid sulfate soil | place: Finland: Risofladan, Vaasa | collected... | reverse complement strand
CGAGTCCGGCAATGACGTCTAACAGGCTGACGGCGCCGTGGGGGGCGGTAACGTCGAATCTCTGGTTGAAGTCAGACAGGTTGAGGTAGTCGTGACCCTGCCCAACCACACGCATGGGAAAAGGCGAGCCGCTGGTGGCGACATAAACCACGGCCGCGGTGCTGCCAGACCCCTCGGACACCTGAACAACACCCTGGCCACCTGCGGTTCCCGTGTGCCCACGCTTGGCGCTCTCGACCCCTTTCAGAATCGCCTGGGCCTCCTGTCTCGCGGAGGTCAGAGAGGCCAATCCGGCGGTCAGTTGCTGGGCCAGGGGGTTGTTAGCGGGAATCGAAACCCACCGGTTGGCCAGGAGCGGCTGCAAGGCACCGCCGTCGACCCCCTGCCACAGCGTCTTGCTCTTGACGTAGTCCGTCCCATGGATCTCGTCCAGTTGAAAGGTCAGGCCGCCTAGGTGAAAGGTGCCCGCGCCCACGGCGGCTCCGGCCACGTCGAAGGTGAAGGAGCCGGAGCTTCCAGACACGGGTACGACCCCTTGGAGACGGTACGACTTGGCGGTCCCCAGGGCTGCCGCCGTGTCCTTGATGATCTGCGGGCCAGACTTGGTAGCCTCGCCGTTCTGTCCGCAGGCGGCCAGCAGCAGACCCGCCACAACGGTCGCCAAGCCTCCTACCAGGGGCCGCCTCAGTCGCAGACCGGTTGGTTCGGCCATCTGCGGCGTCGTCACAATCACTCTCCCGGAACCCAAGGCCGTGAAATGCGGCCCCCGTCCCCCCCCCGCCGCGGGGGCCGGTGCCTGTCAAGGCGGCTACACTCAAGTGCCAGTATGGCAATGTTCGATCTGACCGGGCGCGTAGCTCTCGTCACCGGTGGGTCGCGCGGGTTGGGTCGGGCAGACGCCCTGGCCCTGGCGCGAGCCGGATGTGACGTGGTAGTGGCGGACTTACTGGTCGAATCGGACCCCAACCTCCAGGAGGTAGCCGCCGCCAGCGGTAGTGTGATGGCCCAAGTGATGGCCGCCGACATGGTCGTCTACACCGAGCGCACCGCCGCGGAAATAGCTCAGATGGGACGCCGGTCCAAGGCCGTGCAGATGGACGTGACTGACTTCCAGCAGGCGAGAGAGGCGATCGATCAGGTGGTAGCGGAGTTCGGGCACCTTGACATCCTGGTGAACAACGCCGGCTGCCACGACCACGTCGGGCAGCTCATGGACCAGTCCCCGGAGCTCTGGGAGCGCGACCTGAAGGTGAATCTGACCGGAGCCTACAACTGCTGCCAGGCGGTCTGGCCACACATGCGCGCGCAGAATTACGGACGTCTCATCTTCATGTCCTCGATCACTGGCGTTGGTGGTGGGTTCGGGCAGGCCAGCGCCTCAACCACCTCCGCTGGGGTGCTGGGGCTGATGAGGTCGCTAGCCCTGGAGGGGGCCCGACATGGGATCACCAGCAACGCGGTGGTGGCCGGCATCATCGCCACCGAATCCTTCCGGACAACGCCGCCGGAGATGGTTGATCGGATGGTCCTGCGCACAGCCCTTCGAGCGCCGGGCCAGCCCGCCGACGTGGCTGCGGCGGTCTGCTACCTGGTCAGTCAGGAGGCGGGATATGTCACGGGAGTCGAACTCCCAGTGGCTGGGGGCATCGACCTCTTCACCTTTTGAGGCGGGGTCGGCTCCAGGCAGTGGGGCGGCTCGTGCGGACACCGGTCCTGACTGCCGAAGCCGGGATAAACGCCTTGGGCCCAATGGGTTCTTGTCACCCACCTCAACCGGTATCCCCTTCAAGCTTGGGGAGCGGTCGGCCCGGGATCCTGCGGCCCCTTGCGGCGGACGGCCTCGACTGTGTGCTGGATCTGCCTCATGTGCGAGCGCTCGTGACCGGCTAGCCACCGCCCGTAGAACAGCACGGTGCGCTCCAGCATTTTGCCGGCGCCGGTGATGGTGGAGGCGCTCCGCCATTCGTGCGGCGGAAGCCGCTCGAGGCGCAACAGGAGATCCTCTCGCTGGTCCGCAAAGGCTCCGAACGAGGAGCGAAACCGAAGCTCGAGGTAGTCCGTGCTCTTGATCCAGGTGAGGGGGTTGATCGCCCGGATGGTCCGTTCGCCCTCGACGCCGATCGCCAGCATGCATCCGCCCCAAACATCCGCACAGGCAGGGAGATGAGCGACCACTTCGCCCAGGGACCACTCCCCCGGGCTTGGGGTGGTGATCAGCTGAGGTGGCGTCAGCCCTGAGGTGGCGGCCTCGATCCGCGGCACGGTCTCCGCGAGTTGCTTTAGGACTTGCTGGGAGGTTAGGGAGTTGCGCGGCACCCTACCGTCATCCCATCCCGCCAGCCCGAGCCGGAGTTGCTCGACGAAGTCGGCCATGCCAAATAAATCGGATCGGAGCGTGCCTCACGGTGGCGGCCAGGGGACCCGGCGCGAGGTCCGGAATCCGGCTAATTGAAACTGAACCAATATATATTCCCGACTGAAAGTCGCATCTTTACCCCTTCCCTGCTATAGTACCGGCCGCCAGACAGTTCCGGGCGGCGATACAAGGCACGACCGAGTGGTCCTGGCTAGCTAGGTGTTGGAGGATGCTCGGATTGAGCCTCGTCGACGTTACCCTGACCTGCCGGGAGTGTGGGTCGGAATTCATCTTTACGGCCGGGGAACAACAGTTTTATCAGTCAAAGGGGCTGGTCAACCAGCCCACTCGCTGCCAGCCGTGCAGGCAGCTGGCGAAGGCCTCGCGACAGGGCGGCGGTGGCGGCGGTTACGGCTCCTCGGGACCTAGGGCCCCGCGGCAAATGCACGAGGTCGTGTGCGCCGATTGCGGGACATTGACTCAAGTGCCTTTCGAGCCCAAGTACGACCGTCCGGTCTACTGCAGCGCCTGCTTTGAGAACCATCGGGTCGCGCGCTGATCAGGAGGGGATGACGGGCGACTGCTCACGCAGCGCCCGCATCGCCCTTTCCAGTGCCTCACCGTCACCGGCGCAGGCCCGGATGATCACCTCTCCCGGCTGTCCCTGGGGGTAGGAGCCGAAGCGCACCCCCGGGTGCGCTTCGGCTAGCCTGGTCAGCACCGGATAGAACTGCGACTCGGGGACTCCCGAGTAGTGCTGCTCGTCGTACAGAGTCGTACTCTGGCCCCGGCAGAAGACCGGGATCACCTCCTCCGCGACGGCCGCACGTAGCTCTCGCGGCACGCCCGGAAGCACCAGCAGCCACCGATCCAGGGGCTCTCCCGGCAGCGGGATCGCCAACGGTGGGGCCATGCCTACCGGGTTGCGCAGCACCAGCGCCCCCGCGGGAACGAGGGCCATTTTGAGATTGCCTTGGTTGGGCTCAGGGCTAGAGATCCTGCCGTCGTCAAACATGCGCTGCACCCGAGTCCGGACCCGCTCCAGGGTCCCGGGATCTAGGATCAAAGGAGCTCCCAGGAACCACCCCAGCGCAGCCACCGTGCGGTCGTCTGGCGTTGGCCCCAGGCCGCCGCAGCAGAAGATCCGCGCTATGCCTTTGCGCTGGCCCTCCCCCACCACCTCCGCGATCTCCTCGCGGGAGTCGGACACTACCACGATGCGCCCGACCGGAAAGGGCGTCTGACGTAGCTGTTCAGCCAGCCAGTGGGAGTTGGTGTCCAACGTGTGCCCCGAGAGAACCTCGTCTCCGATCGCCACGATCCAGCTGCTTTGGGTCAACGGACTGGCTTCCTTTCATAATTCTCCCCTCCAGGCACCCTTGATCTGGGAAGATGGTGGAGCACTAGTCGACGGAGATATAATCCGGCAGCTTCGGCTGCCTGCGCTGGCAACGACTGGGCTGGTGCCCACTCCAACAGTTTCACATTAATTTTGCCGCGCGGCTGGGAGGTCATCGCGCTCATGAATCGATCCGTCTTGATCCCGGTACTTCTGGCTGGAATCCTAGCCCTCGCCTATGGTGGGTTCTTAACCCGTTGGGTCCTGCGACGATCACCCGGGAACGAACGGATGCAGGAGATCGGCCAGGCGATTAGGGAGGGGGCGTCGGCCTATCTGAACCGGCAGTACACGATCATCGCCGTGATCGGGGTCGTGCTGGCGGTCCTGCTCGCTCTGGGGGGCCTGATCAACAGCGCGCTGGGATGGCAGACGGCGCTGCTCTTCCTCTTCGGCGCTGCCCTATCGGCCAGCGCGGGCTACGTGGGCATGAATGTCTCGGTCCGCAGCAACTACCGGACCGCAGAGGCCGCCAGGGGCGGGCTCGCACCGGCTCTGAAGGTGGCCTTCAACGGCGGAGCGGTCACCGGCTTCTTCGTGGTGGGCTTCGGCCTGCTGGGAGTGACGATCGCCTTTTGGATCATGGACAAGCCCCAGGCGATCGTGGGGTTGGCCTTCGGGGCGTCCCTGATCTCCGTCTTCGCCCGCCTTGGAGGTGGCATCTACACCAAGGCGGCGGATGTCGGCGCTGACCTGGTTGGGAAGATCGAGGCCGGAATACCCGAAGACGATCCGCGCAACCCGGCGGTCATCGCCGACAACGTTGGCGACAATGTCGGCGACTGTGCCGGCATGGCGGCGGACCTCTTCGAGACCTACGCCGTGACCGCGATCGCCGCGATGCTGCTCGGGGGTCTGGAATTCCACAACTTCGGGCTCACCGTCTACCCGCTTCTCCTGGGAGCGATCAGCATAGTGGCCTCGATCGTGGGGACGATGTTCGTCCGCATCGGCAAGGGTGGCTGGATCATGGGTGCGCTCTACCGGGGGCTGGTGGGGGCCGGGGTGATCGCGATCATCGGCTTTGCCATCCTGACGATTGCGCTCAACTCGAGTGGCGCCCTCTCCGCCAAGGTTCTCGGGCACCCTGTCATCAACCTCTTCTACGCGGGCGTGATCGGGATTGTGATCACGATCCTGATCGTGGCCATCACCGAGTACTTCACTGGGGCTCAGTTCAGCCCGGTCCGAGGCATCGCCCGCGCCTCCCAGACCGGCCACGCCACCAACATCATCGCCGGGCTGGCGGTTGGGCTTGAAGCCGCTGCGCCCCCAGTTTTCGTCATCGGAGTCGGAATCTTGGGCGCCTACGCCCTGGCCGGTCTCTACGGCATCGCCATCGCGGCGATGGCGCTGCTCAGCATGGTCGGGATCGTGGTCGCGATCGACGCCTACGGCCCCATCACCGACAACGCGGGCGGGATCGCGGAGATGGCCAACCTGCCAGACTCCGTGCGCAAGATCACCGATCCCCTGGACGCGGTTGGCAACACTACCAAGGCGGTCACCAAGGGCTACGCGATTGGGTCGGCGGCGCTGGCTGCCCTGGTCCTGTTCGCCGGCTACACCCTCACCTTGGGCAACCACCACTACAACTTCGGACTGGGCAACCCAACAGTCATCGTCGGCCTTCTCTTTGGAGGCATCCTGCCCATGCTGTTCGCGTCGCTCTCGATGCAGGCGGTGGGGCGGGCTGCTGGGGGGGTGGTCGACGAGGTTCGACGCCAGTTCCGGGAGATCCCGGGGATCATGGACGGCACCGATCGCCCGCTCTATGGCCGGTGCGTTGCGATCGTGACCAGGGCCGCGCAGCGGGAGATGATCATCCCCGGGTTGATCCCGGTGGTCGCGCCGTTGCTGGTGGGCTTCATCCTGGGCCCGGTGGCGCTCGGAGGGATGCTGATCGGAACCATCGTGGTGGGACTCTTCGTAGCCCTGCAGATGACCTCCGGAGGCGGTGCCTGGGATAACGCGAAGAAATACATCGAAGAGGGCAACTACGGCGGCAAGGGGACCGAGGCACATGCCGCCGCGGTCACCGGGGACACGGTCGGCGACCCCTACAAGGACACTGCCGGCCCCGCGATCAACCCGATGATCAAGGTGGTGAACATCATCGCGATCCTGATTGCCCCCATCATCGCCACCCACTACCTGATCCACTGACCCGCTGGCCTGTCGGTCCCCAGGGACCGGCAGGCTGCGGCCGGGGAGACACCATGGACGAAAACGAGCAGGCGGAGTATCTCGAGGAGATAGCTGACCTCCGCTCCCGACTGGCCAGGCTGGTGGAAGAGGGTGGCGACCCCGTCCTCATCGACGAGTTCACAGTCGAGCTGAGGATCCTGGAGGCGCTCCTTTTGGCGGCCCGGGAGGTGCAGCAGCAACTTCGGCTCGACTCCGAGCTGGGCGAGGGGCTTTCGGCGCGCGGCTTCTCCCCCCACAGCTTCAAGGAGGTGTATGCGTTCGTCTACGACAGCGCGATGGAGATAGAGCTAGGCGGGCGAGAGCTGGCGCGCGCGGTCAGCGAGACTGACTTCGTCGGCCTTCTGAGCAGCTGAGCCGGCATTCACGGACACGGGGACCCCAAGAGCGTGACTGGGGCAGAGGAGATCAGCGGCCGGGACCGGTCGACGGTGGCTACTCCGAAGGCGGCTACCGGCCACATCCCGGGAGAGGAACGACCCGCCCCAATCTGAGCACTGAGAAGCCAAAGTTGCGTGGAAAGTTGCCTGGAAAGTCGCCCATGGCGATTATGGTGCCGCCCCCCCCGAAGGCTTGGGAGAAGTTCGGCGCGGTGGATCCTGGCCCGCTGGAGAAAGCAGGGAGCTTCACATAGGCACCTGTTGTAAGGTCGGCAATATAGGCAGCGATCGTCCTTTTAGTGGGGAACTCGGTCCAAGTCAGGTACTTCCCAAATACTGACACCCCGGGAAAGTTCGGGCCGAACAGGGGACCCCTCCCGGAGAAAAAGTTGATCGCGCGGTCGGATCCACGGGCCATAATCCGAATGGAGTTGTGGATCTGGGAAAAGTCGTTGCCGACGGGCTCGGACCATCCGGCGACATACTCGGAGTTAGCGTCGAACCCCTCCATGCCGGCGAGTCCCACGAGCTGATGCGGAACGACCACCTGCCGGAGAGTCGTGGTCGACAGTGCCTCCAGCCGCCAACGGACGCTGGGCCCGAAGCTGCTGCCGGTCGCGCTAAAAAGCAGCCTTCCCCCCCAGAAGAAGGCACTGCCGAATCGCCCCGGGTAACGGCTGCTGGCGACTTGCCGTGTCGAGCTGTCTGACAAGTGGGCGGTCGACAGGGCATAGGAGTTGCCGTTGCTGAGCCCCCAGGCGATCAACCCGCCCACTGAGTTCTGGGCCAAGGTGAGGGACCCGGTGGGTGTTGAAGCGACCGTGTGGAGATGACCGGTGGCGGCGTCCCAGGTAAAGATCGTCTGAGTGAGGGGCTTGCCCGCGGGGCCAGCCGACTGTTCCCAGACCAACCAACGGCCGGTCGAGAACCCTTCGAACACCTGCGTGACCGGGGTCGTTACGGTCCCGGGGCTGGAGGCATTCTTCGACACGCTGGGACCAGGAAACTGCTCGATCCGCCGCTCGTACCCGGTCACGATATTTACCGCCACAACGCCCGCCCATGACTTTGCCTCGTCCTCCGCAAAGTACTCTGCGCCGTCGGGTGAAACCGCGAACGGCTGGGGACCCAGTCCCGGCTCAGACGTGTGAACTTGCTGGTGGAGTGCGTTCCGCCAGCTCTGGGGCAGGCTCACCTGGCAGGCGCGGGTGTATAGAAACCCGGTGACACTCTGAGCCTCCTTCCTACCAACCAGCCGCGGCAGCAGGATGGAGCCGACCACCAGTGCCGCCACGGCTACGATCGCCGCTCCTATCCTGAGCCGGCTGCCAAAGCCGGTCTTCGGCGGGACAGGCTCGGGCGCTAGCTCTCCTCGGGAGTCCAATTTCCGCTCAAGCTGGCATCGCAACGTACCGCCGTAGCTTGGAGATGGCGCGGTAGGTCGCGACTGTGACGGCGTTCTCGCTCGGGCCCAGCTGCTGGGATATCTCCGAATAGGAAAGCGCCGCCGCAGCGCGTACCCCTATCTGCTCGCGCTCCCGCCTCGAAAGCGTTCCCAGCGCCCTCAGCACCTCCTCCCGCTGACGGTTGACAACCGCCTGATGCTGCGGGTCGATCGGCGGGGCGCTATTGCGCCAGATGCTCCCGACCAGCCGCCGATGGCGCAGCTTACTGCGGAAGTGGTCATTCACCACGTTGCGGGCGATTCGCAGCAACCACGCCCTCGCCTCCACCTCTGAAGGCTGGGCGCGAACGTACGCGCCGTAGGCGTGAGCGAGAAGCCGCGCAAGGCAGTATCTGTGAACTGTCCTGCCGTGCTGCAGGTAGAGATCTTGGAACGGCACCGGGTCCAACCCGCTGACAGCGCTGGCACCTCCTTCGCCGGCACAAATGGAAGCTATCGCGAATCCTCCCCTTACAAGACCTTCCCACGCACTTGCGGCTAGACCCTTACAGAAACGGCTCGCGGACGGGCTGTGTCATCTCACAGCCCCCACCTATTTGACGAGGCCGCCATACTGTAGTCATAGCTACAAGATGAGTGGGTAGACGGTGCCGAGGCGCGGCACCGCTCTGGCCCTGGAGGTGACTTATGACTGATGAGCAGAGCAGAGAGAGTGAAATCCGCGCCGCAGTCGTAGAGGCGGCCAGGTCTCTTTTCAGGAACCAGGTGATGTCCCACACCGGACACGCCAACCTTTCGGGGCGGGTTGCAAGCGACGAGATGCTCTTGACCGTTGACGGGATGGTCCGGGATCTCAGCCCGGACCGCTTGGCCCGGGTCCGCTTCGATGGGACTGTGTTGGCGGGAACGCTAGATCCCACCAATGCCGAGATCGTGGCGATGCACAGCGAGGTCTACCGGGCGCGTCCAGAGGTTGGTGGGATCATTCACACTCACTCCCCCAACCTGCTGGCGTTCGCCATGGCCAACAGTCCCCTTCCGTGCCGTTACGAGGCTCTGCTCCGGTTCGGCCAGGCAGAGGAGGTGCCAGTAGTGCCTTGGGCGCCTCGAGGTTCGGAGCGCTCGGTCGGAGGAATCGTGGAGGCGCTGCGGGAGCATCCCGCCACTCACGCGGTAATTCTGGCAAACCATGGGGTCTTGGTGTTCGGGAGGAGTCCCCAAGCGGCAGCGGCGCTGGTGACAGTGCTCGAGGAAGCTGCCGAAGGCGAATTGGCCGCTTCACCGCTAGGGGGAGCGGTGGAGTTCCCGTCGGGCGCGCTGGACGAGGTCCGCGCCGCGATGGCTCGGGTGAGGTCGTGACCGCATCGGCCACGCACCAGGCCGAGATCATTCGGCAGTCCTATCGCGACCTGACCAGCTCCGTCCCTGCCGGGATAGAGAGCCGCCTGGAGCTGGCAGAGGCCGCCGGAAGAATGGGCTCTGTCGTTGCGGTGGAGGCTATGCGCGAGCCTTGATAGTGGACAACCCCGTCCGGGTGGAGTTGGGCCAAATCGTCCACTTCTCCCAGCTGATCGCGCGGGGGAAGGGCGGCCCCGCCGAGTTCACGCCGGCGCCGCCCGGCGAGCTGAGGCGATGCTGGAGGAGCTGACGGGATTGGCGGAGCTCGCTCTGGTCAGCGCGGGGATTCCAGCGTACTCACTGAGGGTGGAGGTGCTCTCGGCGCTGGTTGCGGAGGCGAGGGCGACCCAGGCCGATGAAGCTGGGAGGTCCACCTGATCCGATGGCTGCAGATAGGCTCGCATCGGCGCAATCTTCGGAGCGCGCTATGGAGAACGGCACTGGGTTCCTGTTGGGCAGGGTGCATCGCGCCCTGCGCTCAAGGTGGGAGCTGAGCCTGGCCGACCTCGGCCTTTCGGCCCCCCAGGCGTCGGTTCTGCGCGCGGCCGGGAGCCGGCCCGGCACCGGCCTGCGCGCGCTGGCGAGGGTCTTGGGAACCGACCCTATGAATGTCCGCCGCCTAGTGCTGAGGTTGGAGCGTCTTGGCCTGGTGGAGCTCAGGACCTCGAACTCGGACGCAAGGCTGAGAATGGTTGTGGTGACCGCCCAAGGGCAGCAGCTCATTGCAGAGATCGGACTCAGGGCGGGTGAGCAGGAGCGCCGCATGGTGACCCTGCTGGGCCCGGAGAGCCACAGTCGACTCCGGCATCAGCTGCTGGAGCTGGACGCCGGCTTGGCGTCCAGCGATTGAGCTGATTCCCGCGAGGCCATTTCTCGCCCTGGTCATCCGGCCAGCGAAGGTGCGCCAAGACCCGGGTACGGCCGACCGCACCCGGAGCAGCTGCCGTGCCCCACCAGCTCCACCCTCTCGACGTTGAACCCGATCTTGGCGGCTGCCCGCTCAACCCACTCAGGGACCTCGGGCGCGCTGACATCGAAGGTGGCCCCGCAGCGGTCGCAAAGCAGGTGCTGGTGGGACTCATTACCCGCCTGGACGGCCTCGTAGGCATTCACATGCCCAAGCTGGACCTTGCGGGCCAGCCCCAGCTCGACCAGCAAATCCAACGTCCGATAGACCGTGGTCCGCTGGAACCCCGGCACCTTGTGCGAGATGCTGGTGCAGAGCTCATCGGCAGTGGCGTGCCCGGGGCTTTCCAGCAGCGCGCTGAAGACCAGCCGCCTCTGGGGCGTCAGCCGCTTTCCCTGCTCGCGCAGCGCTTCCAAACCGTCCATGTGCGTCACGATGATAGCTGTTGTCCACTATTGCAACAAGCCGCACCGCGGGTTCTCACGGTCCTGCTCGGTTATGATCGATGAGAAGTGGGCAGCAGATGAATGACAGGAAGCGTCTGGCCGCGCTGGAGGACGCCCTCGCCAAGGTCCAGGATCCCGAGCTCCATCGGCCGATGATGCAGCTGGGGATGCTCAAGAACCTCCGGGTCGAGGGGGCAACGGTCAAGCTGCGAGTGGTGCTGACCACCCCTGCTTGCCCGCTTAAGGACCGGATTGAGAGTGAGATCTCCGCCGCCGTCGTGGGACGGGTCGAAGGGGTTGAGCGAGTTGAGTTGGAGTGGGACGCGGACGTCTCAAGGACCAAGGGGGTGACCGGACGGCAGGACATTCCCGGAGTCCGCAACACGATTGCCGTCAGCGCCGGCAAAGGGGGGGTCGGCAAGACCACCGTCGCTGTCAACCTGGCCTTTGCCCTGCTCCGCACCGGGGCTCGAGTGGGGCTCTTGGACGCCGATATCTACGGTCCCAACGTGCCCATCATGCTCGGGCTCGATGAGAAGCCGGCGGCCCAGGATGGGCGCATGATCCCGCTCCACAAGAGCGGGCTTGAGGTGGTGTCCATCGGGACCATAATCGACCCGGACAAGCCCATCATCTGGCGAGGGCCGATGCTTGCAGGAGCGCTCCGGCAGTTCCTCTTTGAGGTGAACTGGGGCGAGTTGGACTACCTCGTCTGCGACCTGCCACCCGGGACCGGCGATGTCCAGCTCACCTTGGCGCAGTCAATCCCGCTCACCGGGGCGGTGATCGTCACCACCCCACAGGACGTTTCCCTGGCCGATGTCGGCCGCGGGATAGCCATGTTTGAGCAGCTCAGGGTGCCGTTGCTGGGTGTGATCGAGAACATGAGCGGGTTCGTCTGCCCGCACTGCGGCGAGGTGACCGAGGTCTTCAGCAAAGGCGGAGGCCGTGAGCTCGCGAAAGCCAGAGGAATTCCGTTCCTGGGGGAGATCCCTCTGGATCCCGCGGTCAGGATCGGAGGTGGAGCGGGCCTGCCGCTCATGCTATCTCAGCCGGAATCGGCTCAGGCCGCGGTGTTCAAGGAGATCTCCGCCTCGCTCGCAGGACAGATAAGTCAGGTGAACTTCGAGGCTCAGGCCGCTCCGTTGATGCCGTCGGGGCCCCGGCTGCCGGTAGGCTGAACGGTCAGAGGATGCCGCGGGCGACCTGGGCAAGGGCCCGCTGAGAAGCGGCGCGGACCGCAGCCCTGGCGGCTGAGTCATCGCTGTAAACCCGCAACCAAACCGTCCGCAGCGGCAGCAGCCTCGCCATCAGTTCAGGGGCTGCCTCCACCTCGACCCGCTCGGTGATCGGGTCGAAGATGCTCAGCTGCTGGCCGTCAATGGCTGGGTTCTCGGGACGGGGAGCGGTGCTGGCGAGGTCCACCTCCAACCCAATCCCGGACCATTCGGATGGAAGCTCGGCCCGGATGCTGGCCTCAATCGCCTCGCGGTTGCGGAGGTCCGGCCGCTCGTCCACCACGCTGAGCTCGTGGAAAGCCTCAAAGACCAGCCGCCAGGGCAGCCGCCGCTGCGTCACGGCACGCCAGCCGTCGCCCAACTCCCGCTCCGCCTGGGATCGAGGGTGAAGTTGCAGCCGCTCGACCTCCGCCATCAGCGACCAGTCCGTCAGGCGCAGGTACTCTTCCAAGTGGTCCAGGGGGTTGCCCGGCGGGAGCAGGCCCTCGCAGGTCGGCGCGAAGACGGGCCGCAGATGCAGGTCAATCCGGCGTACGGTCCGATGGAAGTAGACATGGTTGTACATGTAGAGGCGCGCTGAGAGGAACATCTCAAGCGCTGGTGCCCCGTGCTGGTGCAACACCAGGGCACCGTCTTTGATGAACATGTAGTGGCGCAACCGCGGGAGGTCGACCGGACCCACCGCCACCCCGCACATGTAGGCGTCGCGCGGCACGTAGTCCATGTTGTCGGTGCTGATGGCCCCGCAGAGCACCGGCTTGAGCGCCGCGAGCCACAGCGGGGGGGCGAAGCCCGGCAGTGCTGCAGGCGCCATGACGAAGGCGACCCAACGGGGATCTATGGCCTCATCTTGACCGAAGGTCCCTTCGGGACTGCGGCGGAGGGTGGAGATGAGGTCGGCGAGGGGCCCCAAGACCAGTGCCCGCCCGATGTCCTCGTGATCGATCCCGTACTGCTTCAAGACCTGCGAGTCGAAGAAGTGCCCAAAGGGGCCGTGCCCCACATCGTGGAGCAGCCCCGCAATCCGCATGGTCTCGACTACCAAGGGCTCGGACGGGAGCCCGGGGAAGCTCTCCTTGAGGCTGCGATAGAGATGCGAGGTGAAAAGCCCGGTGAGGTGCATCGCTCCGACTGCGTGCTGGAACCGGGAGTGCTCTGCGGTGTGGAAGACCCACCAGGCGGACTGCAGCTGATGGACCCGCCGCTGCCGTTGCAGCCAGGGGTGATCCAGAAGTGCCTGCTCTGAACTTGCCCCGTCATCCAGTTGCTTGGTGATCTGGCAGTACTCGTAGATGGGGTCGGCGAGCAGATTCACCGCCTCGAACACCCGCTCAGGACCTCCCGCCACCCGCCCATCTTAGGCGGCCAGGGGCACGCTCAGTCGGTCTTGGAGAACTGCTTTATGGCTGCCGTGAGCATCACCAGGGAGGCCGCCGCGATCATGGCGATCTCGAACCAAACCGGCAGATGCCAGCCGCCCCAGCTGATACCCGGGTCGAGGCTCAGAGTCAAGGCTGGGGGAAGATGAATCTCACTGAACACCGCCTCTCGGAAAGGCGCCACTGCATATGAGAGCGGGTCGAGCTTGCTCAGCACGGCCAGCCAGGCGGGCAGGTCACTCAGCGGAAAGATCGCGCCGGAGAGGAAGAACATCGGCAGCACGAAGAACTGGGTCACCATCTGGAACGACTCCACCTGCGAGATCCTGGCGGCCAGCATCACCCCGAAGGCGGTGAGGGCGAAGGCAGTCAGCATCATCTCGCCGAGCAGGGTCAGGATCATGATCGGGTTGTAGGGAACCCCAACTGTTCCCGCGAGGGCGAGGATGATCGCCCCCTGAATGCTGGCCACCGTGGCACCGCCCAGGCACTTGCCGAGAACCAGGGTCCAGCGGTGTACCGGCGCGACCAGCATCTCTCGCAGGAAGCCGAACTCCCGGTCCCACACTATCGACATCGCGGAGAAGATCGAGGTGAAGAGGATGGTCATCCCCAGCACTCCGGGGAACATGAAGGTGCGAAAGTTGAAGTGGGAGGACTGGCTGATCAGAGGAGACAACCCGGTGCCCAGGATGTAGAGAAAGAGCACCGGCTGGGCCAAGGAGGTGAGTATCCGCAAGCGGTTGCGCGAGAAGCGGATCAACTCCCGCTTCCACACCACCATGATGGCGCGAAGGTCGTCCGCCAGCCCATTGCCAGCTATTCGCACCGGCGCGAATGTGGGCAGCGCGGCCGGGTTGGAAGTCGCCACCTCAGCGGGTCCTCGCCCGCATCCAGGGATTCTGGCGCATCTTGTCGGAGCCGGTCGCCTCCGCGTCCCTGATCGTGCGTCCCGTGTAGTTCATGAAGACATCATCCAGGGTTGGCCGGGCCACTCGGACCGAGTGAATTGAGATCCTCAGCTCGGCGAATAGGCGAGGGACGAACTCCTCGCCATCGGCGACGAAGAAGGCCACGGCCCCTTCGCTCACCTTCGCCTCTATTTGAAAGTGCTCCCGCAAGCTGGCAATCGTGGCCTGATCGTCGGCGGTGTGTAGCTCGACTCGATCCTGGCCGACGCTGGCCTTGAGTGCCTCCGGGGTGTCGCTGGCGACGATGACGCCATCGTCGATTATCGCGATCCGGTCGCAGTACTCGGCCTCATCCATGTAGTGAGTGGTTAGGAAGATGGTCACGTTCTCACGCTTCTTGAGCTCGGTGATGTAGCCCCAGATATGGGAGCGAGTCTGCGGGTCGAGGCCGACTGTCGGCTCGTCCAGGAACAGCACCCGCGGTGAGTGCAGCAGCCCTCGGGCGATCTCCAGGCGTCGCTTCATCCCGCCGGAGAAAGTTCTCACCAAACTGTCTTTCCGATCCCAAAGCCCAACCATCTCCATCACCTGCTGGAGGCGTTCTTTGACCTGCTGCTTGGGCACCCCATATAGCTCGGCGTGAAAGCCCAGGTTCTCAGTGGCAGTCAGGTAATCGTCGAGGGTGGTGTCCTGGAAGACCAGCCCGATGTGCCTACGCACCTGGGCCTGCTCTCGGACGACGTCGAAGCCGGCCACACGAGCCAACCCCCCGGTGGGACGGGTGATGGTGCACAGCATCGAGATCGTCGTCGACTTGCCCGCACCGTTGGGGCCGAGAAACCCGAATGTCTCCCCCGCCATCACCTGGAAATCGACCCCTTTGACAGCCTCCAACTCACGATAGCTCTTGCGAAGTCCGTCAGCCAAAACGGCGACCTCGGTACCGTGGGGGGAGGAGGCGGGCGCAATTTCCCCGAGTGTCACGGTCTCAGCTTGCCACAGAGGTCTGCCGGGGCGCTGGAGGCTGATCAGCCTCCAGGCTGGTGTGAAGGATGCTCGGTGATCTCGAAAACCTTGCCATCCGGGCCCCGGAAGTGTTGCCAGCGACCCGACACCCGATCGCCTCTCACCTCTCCCAGCAGCTCCACCCCCTTGTCCATCAGCTCCGCTATGGCGGAGTCGAAGTCGCTCACATCGAAGCCAACCTCAACCTGGTTGCTGGCGAACTGGAAATCGGGGTCGGGTCCCCCCGGACCGAACACGTCGAGCTCCCCACCTCCAGGAAGGTCCAGAACCGCGAAGTCGTCCTCCGCACGCCGACGCCTCAATCCCAGCACCCGTTCGAAGAATTCGGCCATCGTCCGAACGTCGGCCGTCTTCACTCCGATCCAGTGAAGACCCTCCACGTTCATACGGCCACCGGGTGGGGTCGGGCCGTCACAGCCGCGTCATCCCTGCAGACTGCTCAAGAGCGACTCTCCCACGGGGCTGCCCCAGCCCGTGCACGGGTCCCATCCCGGTCCAGCGGAGTAGGCGCCGTTGGTCCCCTGAGTGATGTCTCTGGTGATCCCCTTGGCGACCAAAGTCTGGTACAGGAGAGGGTTGAGATACCCGATCTCCTTGCCGAGAGCACCGACACAGATCGCGATTAGGGCTGCCCAGAGAGGAGCAACAGCGCTGGTGCCGCCGAAAACCGCGGCCTCGCCGTCGACCAGGATTCGATACCCGGTCGCCGGATCCGCGTCTCCGCCGACGTCCGGGACGCCCCGACCTCGAAAGTGCCCGGGATTCACGGATGAGG
>Ga0307372_10007338_pt1 | contig 15829 bp, 15 predicted proteins | sample OX1MG_FD_202533 | JGI IMG/M metagenome (GOLD analysis project Ga0307372, IMG submission 202533) | Soil microbial communities from Risofladan, Vaasa, Finland - OX-1 | ecosystem: Environmental > Terrestrial > Soil > Coastal area > Acid sulfate soil | place: Finland: Risofladan, Vaasa | collected... | reverse complement strand
TGGCCCGCCGTGGGTCCCGCGCCGCGCTGCGCCCATCGCCAACGTCACTCGACCCCGTCGGGCGGGGGAATGAGGGTGGGCGCGGTGGCTGGCGGCGTCGGTCGTCATCGGATCACGGCGAAGGGTAGGTCGTGGGGCCCCGACCGTCAATCGCGGCCTTCGGCGGCGCGGGCCGCTAGCATGGCCGCGATGGCGAGCGACTGGAGCCGCGGCAGCGGCGACATGGATCCGGAGGCGTTCCGGGTGGCTGCCCATGACGTTATCGACATCATGGCGGACTACCTCGCGGGCGTGGAGCGCTACCCGGTCTTCCCGCCACTCGAGCCAGGCGAGCTCCGTGCGCTCTTCCCGGCCACCGCGCCCGAGGATCCGGAGCCGATCGCGGCGATCCTCGACGACTACCGCCGCCTCGTCGAACCGAACGCCACCCATTGGCAGCATCCCGGTTTCCTCGCCTACTTCGGCACCACGGCGTCCGGCCCCGGCATTCTCGGTGAGATGCTGACGGCGGCGCTCGGCCAGAACCCGATGCTGTGGCGAACATCGCCGATCGGCACGGAGCTCGAGGAGGTCGTCGTCGGCTGGCTGCGCGACGCACTCGGGCTGCCGGGCGCATTCGACGGGCTCATCACCGATACCGCATCGACCTCGACGCTCATCGGCCTTGCGGCGGCGCGCGAGGCCGCGGGATTCGGGGTTGCGGCGATGGGAACCGCCGGCCGCGACGACGTTCCGGCCCTCCGCGTGTACGCGTCGCGCGAGGCGCACTCATCGATCGAGAAGGCGCTCATGACGCTCGGGCTCGGCCGGACCGGCCTCGTGCGGATCCCCACCGATCCTGCCTTCGCGATGGACGCTGGCGCTCTGTCCCGCGCGATCGATGCGGATCGGGCCGCCGGCGTTCGGCCCATCGCGGTGGTGGCGACGATCGGAACGACCAGTTCGACGGCGATCGACCCGCTGCCGACGATCGCCGAAATCGCCGCGCGGGAGGGCCTCTGGCTCCATGTCGACGCGGCCTACGCGGGGCCGCTCGCGCTCGTGCCGGAGCGGCGCGCGGCGTTCACCGGATGGGAGCGCGCCGACTCGATCGTCGTCAACCCGCACAAGTGGATGTTCACGCCGCTCGACGCCTCACTCTTCCTCAGCCGCCGCCTGGAGGTCGTGCGGGAGGCGTTCAGCCTGGTCCCAGAGTACCTGCGGACGCTCGACCGGGTGACGCCGGTCCACGACTACAACGAATACACGCCGCAGCTCGGGCGCCGTTTCCGGGCGCTCAAGCTGTGGATCCTCATCCGCGCGTTCGGCCTCGACGGTCTTCGTCGTCGCCTCATCCGTCACTGCGAGCTCGCGGCGGCGTTCGCGGCCTGGATCGACGCCGCGCCCGACTGGGAACGGCTCGCCCCGGTTCCCTTTTCGACGGTCTGCTTCCGCCACGTCCCGATCGCCATCGCGGGCGACGAACGGGCGGGCGACGAGGATGCGATCGACGCGCACAACGCCGCGCTCATGGACGCGGTGAACCGGACCGGCGAGGTGTTCCTCTCGCACACCCGGCTCGGCGATCGGTTCACGATCCGCCTCGCGGTGGGCAGCATCCGGACCGAGGAGCGCCATGTCGCGCGGGCGTGGGAACTGCTCCAGCGCGAGGCCGACCGGCTCACCAGCGTGACCGCGGGGTAGACTCGCGACGAGGTCAGGACCGCGCCACTCGAGTACCCGGAACCGGAGGAACGCCATGGCCGTCGCCGCCCAACTCGACTTGCCGATGCTCATCGACGGACGCGCGGTGACGGACGCCAAGCGCGGCTGGATCGAGGTTCGGAGCCCGGCGACCGGAGAACTGGTCGGACGGGTTCCGGACGGTGACGTCAGCGACGTCGATGCGGCAGTCGGGGCTGCACGCACGGCCGTCCGCGACGGACGCTGGGGGTCGCGGCCGCCGAGCGAGCGCGCCGCGGTGCTTGGGCGGCTCGCCGACCTCATCGACCGCGATGCCGACGACCTCGCCCGGCTCGAGACGCTGCAGACCGGGTCGACCTACAAGTTGCGCCGCGATTCGGACCTCGCCTTCGCGTCGGACAACATCCGCTTCTTCGCAGGCGCGGCGCGCCACCTGGAGGGCAAGGCCGCCGCCGAGTACACCGGCAGCCACACGAGCATGATCCGGCGCGAACCGGTCGGCGTGTGCGCGGCGGTGACGCCGTGGAACTACCCGTTCTGGATGGCGATCTGGAAGATCGGGCCGGCCCTTGCCGCCGGCAACGCCGTCGTCCTCAAGCCGGCGTCGGCCACGCCGCTCACGACGATCCGCCTCGCGGAGCTGGCACTCGAGGCCGGGCTTCCGCCGGGAGTCCTCAACGTGGTGACCGGACGCGGCGACGTGGTGGGTGCGGCGATGGCCGCCCACCCCGACGTCGACCTTATCTCGCTCACCGGCGACGCCGAGACGGGTCGGCGCATCCAGGCGCTCGCCGCGGCGACCCTCAAGCGGGTCCATCTCGAGCTCGGCGGCAAGGCGCCGTTCATCGTCCACGACGACGCGGACCTCGAGGCGGCGGCCCGTGGCGCGACGGCCGGCGCCCTCATCAACGGCGGCCAGGACTGCACGGCGGCGACGCGCGTTTACGCGCATCGTTCCGTCTTCGCGGCGTTCGTTCGGCGGACCGCCGAGCTGTTCGAGAGCGTGCGGATCGGCGATCCGTTCGATCCCGCGACGGATCTCGGCACCCTCATCAGCCGGGCCCAGGTGGACCGCGTCGACGGGTTCGTCACCCGCGCCCGCGAGGCAGGAGCCACCATCGTCAGTGGGGGCGCGCGGGCGGCGATCGCCGGCCTGCCGAACGGCGCGTTCTACCGGCCGACGCTCATCATCGGTGCGACCCAGGACAGTGAGATCGTGCAGCGCGAGGTCTTCGGCCCGGTCCTCGTCGTCCTGCCGTTCGACGCGGACGACGAGGCCATCGCGCTCGCCAACGACACCCCGTTCGGCCTCGCCGCCAGCGTGTGGACGCGGGATGTGCGACGAGCACTGGAGGCGGCGCGCCGTCTCGACTTCGGGCATGTCCAGGTGAACGACCACCTGATGGTCGCCTCCGAGATGCCCCACGGCGGGTTCAAGCAATCCGGCTTCGGCAAGGACATGTCGGCCTATTCGTTCGAGGAATACACCCGGGTGAAACACGTGATGTTCGAGCTCAGCGGCGCCGCCGAGAAGCCGTGGCACTACACGATCTTCGGCGACAAGCCGGTGTCGTGATGCGACGCCGGGATGGACCGGGGACGGTCGGGGAGCGACCCTGTGACGCTCACGAGCATCGATATCGGCTCGACTCTGCATGGTCGTGTCCCCGATCGGCGATTCCGGAGCAGCACCACTCACGCTCGTCGCCGATCTCATGCTCAGGAGCATCGGCGGTCACGGGGGCTGGTCGTGCCGGTTCGCCGCCACGCGGAGCGGGCCGGGATGAGCGCCCGCTCGGCCGCTCGTGTCATCATTCGCCCGTCACGACTCGAGTCAGGGAGGACGACCCAGCGGTGCCGCCGATCACAGAGCTGACCCGCATCGAGCCCGTCTACCTCGGTCGACTCGAACTGCAGGGCGTCTTCACCACCGGCATCCTCCTCGAGGTGTCGGAGACGTCGACTCGCCGCCAGTCGCTCGCCGATCATGTCGGCGCGTCGACGCTCGACGTGCTGACCTGGCGCGATGAGGCGTTGCTCCTCAACCTTGCCGCGTTCGGCCGCACCGAGCACGTGCTCCTGGCGCAGGCCGGATTCCATGGCCTCGACCAGGTCCTGCGGGTCGATCTGCCGACGTTCGAGGAGCGCGTCGAGCGGGCGGCGCGCGCGCTCAGGATCGAGCCGCCGAGCGAGCTGTCGATGACTGGCTGGTGGGAGCAGGCGCGGACCCTCGAGACCGCCCCGGAGGAGGACTCGACGCCCAGTCTCGACGTCGGTGGGATCGTGTTGCGGTTCATCCTTGGCCTGGCCATCGGTGCCCTGACTGCTGCGGTGGCGGCCGTGCTCGCGCCGACCGGTTCGGCCGGAGAGGCGATCGCGGTCGTCGTCGTGCTCGGGATCGTCGGGGGTGGCGTGGCAGGATATGCGGCGGGCGGTCTGAGCAGCATCCTCGGGCTGATCGGCGGATCGGGGCTGCTCTTCGCGCTCCTCCTCGGCGAGGGCGTCCTCGTCGCCCTGCCTGACACCCCGCTGTGGCACGACCAGGGCCTCGCCTTCTCGCTGGGACTCGGTGCAGGTCTACCGGCGGTCATCGTCGGCTGGATCGCCGGTCGCCTGGTCGCGCTGCGCCGCGCTGGCGCATCCATGGCGGCCGCCAGTCGCCGGACCGCCTGATCGGCCTGCGTCGGACCGCTCGATCGGCCGTCCGGGCTACGATGGCCCGATGCGCGACCAGATCGACGGTGTTGCAACCCGCAGCGGCCTCGCGGAGAGCGCGGTGGCGTTTGGTCGGCGAGCCGGGTCGGTCGCGATCGCGGTGGCGACCATCGTCGCGACGCTCGGCGTGGCGGTGGCGGTCTTCTTCAACCCGGCCTGGGTCGCGTTCGAGCAGGGCCGCGCCGACGCCGCCGCCTGGACGGGGTACGGACCCGCTGATCTCCGAGCCGCCACCGACGCGATCCTCGGCGATCTCTACTTCGGCGGCGGCGACTTCGCGGTGACGGTCGGCGGGGCGCCGGTGCTCGACGCCCGAGAGCGCGCACACATGCGCGACGTCCGGGGGGTGTTCATCGACTTCGGCATCGCCGTCGCCGCTTCCATCGCCCTCCTCGTGGCCGGCTGGTTCGTCCAGCGCGGCGACTCGGTGCAGTGGTGGCGCGGGGTTCGGCTCGGGGCGACCGCACTCCTCGCGGCGGTCGTGGTCCTCGGTGCAGCCGCGTTGGTGGCCTTCGACGCCCTGTTCGAGGTGTTCCACCGCATCTTTTTCGCCGGCGGGTCGTACAGCTTCGATCCGCGCACCGAACGCCTCGTCCAGCTGTTCCCCGATCGCTTCTGGTTCGAGACCTCGACCGCCCTCGCCGTGGTGCTCGTCGCCTTCGGAGCAGGGCTCAGGTTCCTTGCCGGGCGGCGGATCCGGATGGCGCTCACACCCGCAAGCGGAGCGGCGCACACGGCGACAGGAGGAGCCCGATGAACCCCCGCCGCATCGTCCCCCTTGCCCGGATCGCCGGAGTCGAGATCCGGATCCACGTGAGTTGGGTCATCATCCTCGCCTTCCTCACCGTCGGGGCGGCGACCCAGCCGGAGGCGTTCCCGGCCGACTGGTCGGACATCGCCCGGTTCGTCGCCGGCGGCGTCCTCGGGTTCCTGCTCCTCGCCTCGATCGTTGGCCACGAGCTTGCCCACGCGGTCGTCGCCCGGCGACGGGGTTTGCCGGTCGATTCGATCACGATCGTGTTCTTCGGCGGCCTCACCTCGCTGGAGGACAGCGCTGCGCGACCCGGCGACGAGTTCGCGATCGCCGCGAGCGGACCGCTCGCGAGCATCCTCGTCGGCATCCCGATGCTGGTCATCGGTGTGGCCATCGGGCCGGTCGCGTCCGTTCCGGCCCTCTGGCTCGCCGTGACCGGGTCGGCCAACCTCCTCCTCGGCTTCCTCAACCTCGTGCCGGCGCTTCCGCTCGACGGAGGTCGCATCCTGCACGCGGCGTTGTGGGCCTCGACGGGCGACGCCTCGCTCGCGAACCGCCGATCGGCACGGATCGGACGATTGATCGGCGCGGCGGGGATGGCGTTCGGGATCCTCGTCAGCCTCGTGGCCGATGCCTGGACCGGCGTCGTCATCCTCATCATCGGCTGGTTCGTCGTCCAGGGCTCGCGGGTGACCGAACGACGGCTCGAGATCGAGCGGCTGCTGGCCGGCGTGCGCGTCGACGAGGTGATGGAACGCGACGTCCCGAGCGTGAGCCCGACGCTCACGGTGGACACGTTCGCTGAGCAGGTCCTCAGCGACGCCGAGCGAACGAGCGTGCCGGTACTCGACGGCGATGGGCTCGTCGGCGTCATCGGCGTCGCCCAGCTGCGCCGGATCGGTCGCCGCCGCTGGGCCGATCTCCGGGCATCGGACGTGATGGTCGCACCGCCCACCTTGCCGTCGCTCGCCGCCGGTGACGCCGCCTGGGCGGCGATGGAGATCCTGCGCCGCTCGGGGCTCGACGGGATCCCGGTCATGGCGGGCCGATCGCTCCTCGGCGTCTTCACCAGGCGTTCGATCGTGGAGGCGATCCGCGAGCGCGCGACGGGGCAATCCGGTCCCGGGCTGCCCGGGACCGGCAGAGGGGAGCCGGGCCGGTGACGGGGCCGAGCCGCTGACGGTGGCGAACCAGCCTGATGGACTGCTCAGCGTCGAGGCCGCGCTCGCCGGGATCCGCGGCGCGATCGCCGGACCGGTGGCCGCCGTTCCGGTCTCGCCGGAGGATGCCCTCGGTCGGTGGCTCGCCGGCGCGGTCATCGCGACGACCGACCTCCCGCCGTGGGACAACAGCGCGATGGACGGCTACGCGGTCCGAAGCGTCGATACGGCGATCGCGTCCGAGGCAGCGCCCGTGCGCCTCGAGCTGATCGGGGAGGTGCGAGCCGGGGAGGCGCCGACAGTCGCGCTCCGCGCAGGGACGGCCATCCGGATCGCGACGGGTGCCCCGCTCCCGCCGGGCTCCAACGCCGTCGTGCCGGTGGAGGCGACGACCCCGCTCGGCGCCGACGGGTCGGCCGGTCCGCGCGGCCGCGAGGCGAGCGGTCCACTCCCCATCGCCTGCCTGGTCCACGAGGCAGTCCCGCCCGGCGGTTCGGTCCGTCGACGGGGCGGAGACGTGACGGCGGGCACGGTCGTCCTGGCGGCCGGATCGCGGATGACACCGGCGGCCGTCTCGCTGGCGGCCGGGGTCGGTGCGGCGACGGTCAGCGTTCACCGGCGGCCGCGCGTCGCGGTGCTCGCGACCGGGGACGAGGTCCGAACGCCGGGCGCGGCGCTCGGCGCAGCCGGCATCCCCGACGCCAACGGGCCGGGCATCCGGGCGCTCATCGCCGCCGCAGGTGGCGAGCCGATCGCCCTCGGCGTGGCGCCGGACACGCTGGCCGATGTCGTCGCCGCCGTGCGGCAGGGAGTCGCGACCGCCGACGTCGTCATCGTGAGCGGCGGCGTCTCCGTGGGACCGTACGACGTCGTCCGGGCGGCCTTCGCGGACGTGGGTACGGTGAACCTGTGGCGGGTCGCGGTCCAGCCTGGGAAGCCGTTCGCATTCGGCACGGCGGCCAGGCCGGGCGGTGGTCCGGCGGTGCTCCTCTTCGGGCTGCCGGGCAACCCGGTGTCGAGCGCGGTCACGTTCGAGATCTTCGTCCGCCCGGCACTGCGCCTCCTCGCCGGAGCGCCCCACACTGCCCGTGCGGTGGATCGCGGCGTGCTGCGGGAGCCAGTCGCCAAGGGAGCCGGTCGACGGGCGTACCTCCGGGTCGTCGCCGAGCGCGCGACGGACGGTTCCCTGGTCCGCGACGGGACAGGCCGAGTCGGCGTCCGGCTCGCCGGCGGGCAGGGGAGCCATGTCCTCAGCGCCCTCGCCGCGGCGGACGCGCTCGCGATCGTTCCGGAGTCCGTGACGTCGCTCCCGGCTGGCGCGGACGTGGCACTCTGGTGGCTCGCATCGCGATGACGGCACGGGCCCCGCGGCCGGATGGCGGAGGAGACGGAGGAAGGCGGATGGATACGCCAGCCGGACGGGTCGAGCGTCGTCGGCTGACCCACGTCGATCGGTCGGGCCGACCGCGGATGGTCGATGTGAGCGCGAAACCGGCGACCGCCCGGCGAGCGGTGGCCGAGGCGGTCGTCGCGGTCAGCCAGGAGACGCTCAGTCTCGTCATCGACGGCGGCGGCCCCAAGGGCGACGTCCTCGGTGTCGCCGAGCTCGCCGGCGTCATGGGAGCGAAACGCACCAGCGAGCTCATCCCCCTCTGCCACCCGATCGCGCTGACCGACCTCGTCGTGCAGATCACGCCTGACCGGGGCGCCGGCGTGCTGCGGATCCGGGCGGAGGCCGCGACGACCGGCCCGACGGGCGTCGAGATGGAAGCGATGACTGCGGCCTCGATCGCCGCCCTCACCGTGTACGACATGGTCAAGGGTGTCGAGCGAGGCGTCGAGATCCGCTCGGTCGTGCTGCTCAGCAAGAGCGGCGGGCGGAGCGGCTCGTGGACCCGGGATCGAGCAGCGGACGAGCAGCCGATCGCCGCGGCCGCCGTCAAGCGCCGGCCCGGTGACCGGATCGCCGGACGGATCTCCGCTCACGGTCCGGGCCGGGCCGGTGGTCGGGCACCAGGACGAGATCCCGGCCGCGGCGCCGGTGCCGGTGGTCGCGGGGCCGGTGACCCCAGCGGCGGCGCATGACCGCAGGGGATCGGACCGCGTATGTCCTCACCGCGAGCGACCGAAGCGCCGCCGGTGAGCGTCCGGATGCGTCCGGCGAGGCGCTCGCAGAGCGGCTGGCCGCCCTCGGGTTCAGTGTGACTCGCGTCGTCGTCGCCGACGATCGAGCGATCATCGAGGCGGAATTGCGAGCGGCGGCGGCGGCCCACCGCCTCGTCGTCACGACGGGCGGCACGGGGCTCACACCGCGCGACGTCACGCCCCAGGCGACCCTCGCGGTGATCGACTACGAGGTTCCGGGGATGTCCGAGCTCATGCGGGCGGAGGGTCGTCGCTCCACCCCGTTCGCCGCCTTGAGCCGGGCCGTCGTCGGCGTCCGGGGGCGGTCCCTCATCGTCAACCTGCCCGGCAGCCCGCGGGGCGCGATCGAATCGTTCGAGGCGATCGTGCCGCTGCTCGACCACGCGCTCGAGACACTCGCCGGACCGTTCGACCATCGCTCCGCCCCGCGAATCGCCTGATCGGGAGTCGCCCATGCCGTCCACGTTCGACCACGTCGTCGGTTATCCGCTCGTCTTCCCGCTCTTTTATGGAGCGGTCGGCGCGTTCGCCCTCGTCATGGCCCGCCATCTGCGGATCTTCGCCGTCGTCCGCCCGTCTCGCCCGTTCGCGGCCGTCCCGCGGCGTCTGGGCGGGCTCGTCGAGTACGCCTTTGCCCAGCGGAAGATGTTCAAGGATCCACGGGCGGCGATCATGCATGCCGGCATCTTCTGGGGCTTCATCCTCCTCACCGTCGGCACGACGAACATCGTCACCGGCGGCATCGTCCAGGCGGTCCTCTCGATCCCCTGGGGTGGCCTGTTGTGGACCCTCGTCACGGTCATGCAGAACGCCGTCGCGATCGTCGTCCTCGGGGCGATCGGGTGGGCGTTCGAGCGCCGTCTGGTCAGCCGGCCGCGGCGGCTCACCTATACCCGTGACGCGCTCGTCATCCTCGCCCTCATCGGCGGTGTGGTCGCGACCGAGCTGCTCGCCCAGGCCGCCGAATCGGCGCGCTTCGGCGACGTGAGCGGAGCGTTCGTCGCCAACGTGATCGGGGCGCCGTTCCGCGGCCTCGATCAGGGCCTGCTCGGTGCGACCTTCCTGGTCCTGTGGTGGGCCCACATCGCGATCGTCGCCGGATTCCTCGTCTACCTCCCGTTCAGCAAGCATCTCCACATCGTCACGAGCTTCCCCAACATCTATCTCCGCAAGCTCGCCCCGCGGGGAGAGCTGCCGGCGATGGACCTCGAGGCCGCCGACGCGACGTTCGGGCTGCGGACGCTGCAGGACCTCGGCTGGAAGGACCTCCTCGACGGGTTCACCTGCACCGAATGCGGCCGCTGCCAGCAGGCGTGCCCGGCGAACTTCACCGGCAAACCACTCAACCCCAAGGCGTTCATCATGGGAATCCGCGAGATGTCCGTGGAGGCCGAGCATGGCCTGAACCTCATCCCCAACAATCCGGCCGTCCGCGAGACGTACGGCCTCGATGACCGACTGGTCCCCGCCGCCGTCGCTCGCCCGATCGTCGATGACGCCATCTCCTACGACGCGGTGTGGGACTGCGTCACGTGCGGGGCCTGCGTGGAGGCCTGTCCGGTCCTCATCGAGCACGTCGACAAGATCGTCGGCCTGCGGCGCAACCTCGTGCTCGAGGAGAGCCGCTTCCCGAGCGAGCTCACGGCCGCGTTCCGCAACATGGAGGTCGCCGGCAACCCCTGGGGCCAGTCGCGGGCGGCACGGCTCGACTGGGCGACCGACCTGCCGTTCGAGGTGCCGACGGTCGCCTCGATGGCCGCAGCGGGGCGACTCGGGGAGCTCGAGGTCCTCTACTGGGTCGGCTGCGCCGCCGCGTTCGACGAGCGCAACCGGCGCGTCGCGCGCGCCTTCGCCACCTGCCTCGACGCTGCCGGCGTCCGCTTCGCCGTCCTCGGCCAGGAGGAGTCGTGCACCGGCGATCCGGCCCGCCGGATGGGCAACGAGTACGTCTTCCAGATGCTCGCGACGGCGAACGTCGCGACGCTCGAGCGGTACGCGATGGGGGAGCGGACGATCGTCACCGCCTGCCCCCACTGCTTCAATACGATCGGCAACGAGTACGGCCAGTTCGGCGGCAGCTACCGCGTCGTCCACCACAGTCAGTACCTCGCCGAGCTCCTCGCCAACGGCCGGTTGCGGACGTGGGATGGGGACGGAGCGACGCGCTCCGTCACGTATCACGACTCGTGCTACCTCGTCCGCTACAACGGCGTCGCGGCGTCGCCCCGCGATGTCCTCGGCGCGGTCCCGGGCCTCGAGCTGCGCGAGATGGAGCGCAGCGGCCGCGACACCTTCTGTTGCGGCGCGGGAGGCGGCCGGATGTGGATGGAAGAGACCCGCGGCACGCGGATCAACGCTGAGCGGACCCGCCAGGCGCTGGCCACCGGCGCGGAGACGCTCGCGACCGGCTGCCCGTTCTGCATGACGATGCTCAAGGACGGGATCGCCGACGCGGGGCATGGCCCCGGAACGTCCGCCCCGATCATATCGGCGGACATCGCTGAACTGCTCGCCGGGAGCCTCGCCCCGGGCGGGGCGAGCGGCGGGCGTCAGTTGCCCGTCATCCAGTGAGCGGCGGCGTCAGCCGCGGAGCTTCGAACCGCAGCTGACGCAGGTGGCGTCCATCCAGAGGTTGGCGGTCCCGCACTTCGGGCACCGCTTCATCCCCTCCGTCGAGACGCCGAACGGGCTCTCGCGGTGCTCGTCGCGATCCTCCCGTCGCTGCCGGGCGACGATGATGAGGAGGGCGACGAGGCCGATGCCCGCCGCGATGACGAGCGCGAGTTCAGTCGTGTTGTCCATGGCACTACCAGCGATCCTGACGGGCGGCGGCGCCCCCGGGCACGACCGGCCGTCGGTGGAACGGTAGTCCGTCCGGCGTCGCGACGCCATCCCTGCGGCACCTCCGGCCGTCTCCGCCAACCCGAAGGTACCGCCCGGAGCCGGTGGACCGGTGCTAGGATGCCGCGGGAGGCAGCCCTGCGTGACCGACGAACCGCCCGCCCGCCCCTACCGCCTCAGCGATGAGCAGCTCATGCTGCGCGACGCCGTCCGGCTCCTGGCCGACGAGCGGATCGCCCCGCGAGCCGCCGAGATCGACCGGACTGCCGAGTTCCCGTGGGACATCCGCGATCTCCTCGCCAGTCACGACATCCTCGGGCTCTCGTTCCCGACCGAGTACGGCGGGGTCGGCGGGGATCTCCTCTCGGTCTGTCTCGCGGTCGAGGCGATCGCCCGGGTCTGCGCGACGTCCGCCCTCATCGTCGCCGTCCAGGGCCTCGGTGGGATCCCGATCCTGCTCGGCGGAGACGCGGACCAGAAGGCGCGCTGGCTGCCCGGCCTCGCGGCAGGTCGCCAGCTCGTCGCCTTCGCCCTCACCGAAGCCGAGGCCGGCTCGGACGCGGCGTCCATCCGGACCCGGGCGGTACGCGACGGCGAGCACTACGTCATCGATGGCGCCAAGCGGTTCATCAGCCAGGGCGACGTCGCCGACGTCGTCGTCGTGTTCGCCGTCACCGATCCTGACGCGCCCCGCCACCGCAACCTCTCCTGCTTCCTCGTCGAGCGCGGGACGACGGGCTTCACCTCGCCGCGCGTCGAGCACAAGATGGGGATCCGCGGCTCCACCACGGCCGAGCTCGCCTTCGACGGTGTCCGGGTGCGGGCGGACCAGCGCATCGGCGCGGAGGGCGAGGGCTTCTCGATCGCGATGCGGACGTTCGATCGATCGCGGCCCGCGATCGCCGCCCAGGCCGTCGGAATCGCCCAGGGCGCGCTCGAGGTGGCGGCCCGCTATGCGACGGAACGGCGCCAGTTCGGCAAGCCGATCGGCGAGTTCCAGCTCGTCGCCGGGATGCTCGCCGACATGGACGCCGCGACGGAGAGCGCTCGCCAGCTCCTCTACGCCGCCTGTTCGGCGATCGACAGCGGCGTGGCGGACGCGGCCCGCTGGTCGGCCATGTGTAAACTCGTGGCCGGGGACGCGGCGATGCGGGTGACCACGGACGCGGTCCAGGTCCTCGGCGGCTACGGCTACACGAACGAGTTCCCCGTGGAACGCATGATGCGCGACGCGAAGATCACCCAGCTCTACGAAGGCACGCAACAGATCCAGCGGCTCGTCGTGGCGCGCGCCCTCCTCGGCGGGCGCGACTGACGACGATCCGCCGGCCTGCGGCCCGACAGGAGGTCCGCTCAACGGTGCAGATCGTCGTCCTCACCAAGCCGGTCCCCGACACGACGGGCCAGGAGCGCCTGGGCCCCGATGACCGGCTCGACCGCGCGGCCGTACCGGCCGTCGTCAACGCCAACGATGAATACGCCCTCGAGGCCGCCCTGCGCCTCGTCGAGGGCAGCTCCGACGGCGGTGAGATCACCGTCCTTGCGATGGCAGGACCGGGCGCCCAGGACACGCTGCGCAAGTCCCTTGCGATGGGCGCGACGCGTGGCGTCCTCGTCACCGACCCGGCCCTGGGCGGGTCGTGCGTGAGGTCGACGGTCGCGGTGCTTGCCGCGGCCCTCGATGGCCTGAGCTTCGACCTGGTCATCGCGGGCGCGGATACCTCCGATGGCGGCGGCGGGGTCGTCGCCGCCGGCATCGCCACCCGCCTCGGCCTGCCATACCTCTCGTATGCCGCCGGGCTCGAGGTGGACGATGGCCGGGTCCGTGTCCGCCGCATCTCGGCGGTCGGCTACGACGTCATCGAGGCCCCGCTGCCGGCCCTCGTGGTCGCCACCCAGGCGCTCGGCGAGCCTCGCTATCCGTCCCTCAAGGGGATCATGGGTGCGCGCTCGAAGGAGGTCGTGGTGCGCTCCCTCGCCGATCTGGGAGTCGACGCGGCCACGGTCGGCGGGGCCGCCGCCACGACGCGGGTCGTCGGTTCTGTGACCCCGCCGGCTCGCGGTGCGACGCGAGTCGTCCGCGGCCCGGCCGCGGAGGCCGCCCGGACGGTGGTGGACTTCCTCGTCGAACGGAGGATCGTCTGATGGCGGGCGCGATCTGGGTCATCGGCGAACCGACCGGTGACGGCCTTGCCCGGATCTCGGGCGAGGTCGCGACCATCGGCCGTGCCCTCGCCGCGGCCGCGGGACGAGAACTCGTCGGGCTCGTGGCGGGATCCGGGATCGACGCCGCGGCGTCCGCCCTCGCCACGTTCGTACCACGGGTCCTCGCGATCGAGATCCCGGCCGCGGCCGGAACGACATCGGTCGCTGCGGTGGCTCCGGCCATCGCCGCCCTGGCCGAACGCGACGAGCCGGCCTGGATCCTCGTGGGCGCCTCGCCGGACGGTCGCGACCTGGCCGGTACGCTCGCGGCGCTCCTCGAGCGGGGCGTGCTCGTCAACGCGTCGGCGATCTCGTGGAGCGCGACGGACGGTCCGGTGGTCGAGTCGAGCGTCTTCGGCGGCCGGCTCATCGTCTCGAGCGCCTTCAGCGGCGACAGCGGGATCGTCACCGTCCGGCCGAACAGCATCGTGGCGGAGCCGACCGCAAACGTCGGCGTCATCCAACCCGTGGCGATCGCGCCCACCGTGGCTCTGCCGGCGGTGACCGTGCTGGAACGGGTGGCCGCGACCGCGGCCGTCGCCTCGATCGACGAGGCGAGCATCGTCGTCGCCGGCGGCCGCGGCGTCGGTGGACCGGACGGGTTCCGGGTGGTCGAGGACCTCGCCGCGGCGCTCGGCGGCGTGGTCGGTGCCACGCGCGCGGCGGTCGACGCGGGCTGGGTCCCGTACAGCCGGCAGATCGGCCAGACGGGCAAGATCGTCAAGCCGAAGCTCTACGTCGCCCTCGGAGTCTCTGGAGCCATCCAGCACAAGGTGGGGATGCAGACGGCGGGGACGATCGTCGCGGTCAACCGCGATCCGGATGCGCCGATCGCCGAGTTCGCCGACATGGTGGTGATCGGCGACCTGTTCGAGGTCGCCCCGGCGATCGCCAGCGAACTGCGCTCCCGGACGGGCTGAGGAGGGTCTCGGTAGCCAGCGTGGAGATCGCTGTCGTTGCCCCGCTCGTCGCCTTCGTCGCGCTCGCCCTCGTGGTCGCCATCCTGCTCCGCCGATCAGGGGCCCTCCTTGCCGCCTCGCGTCGCGACGCCGCGTTCCGCTCGGCGATGGCGGAGTTCGTGGCCCGCAGCGACGGCGCGCTCGGGGCGATCGCCGTTCGGGTGGACGCGGTCCGCCGCCACCAGCTCGACGCCGCCCTCATCGTGCCGGACGTCGAGTCCGCCCGGGTCACGATCGCCCGCGATGCGGAGGCCGCCCAGCGCCTTCCCGCGGTGGCCGGGCGGTCCGACCCGCGCCACGAGATCGCGACCGAACTGGAACGCGCCGTCCGGGCGCTCGACATGGTCGCCCACGGCTGCCGACTCATCGCCGGCGGGACCGGTCGGTCCGGCGACCTGGAAGCCCAGACGTCGATCAAGCGGGGGTACCTGAACCTGATCCACGCCCGCGAGGCGATCACCCGAGCGGCCAATGCGGCGACGAGTGGGTCACCGGCACGATTGGACGCAGGAACCTGGCCCGACCACACCATGTAGTGGTATCCTCGCCAGACACCACTATCCGTAGTGGTGCGACGTGGAGGCTCGATGCGCTGTCCGCAATGCGGAGAACGGGAGACGCGAGTCGTGGACTCGCGCGACCTCGACGACTCGGCGACGATCCGCCGGCGCCGCGAGTGTTCGACCTGTACGACCCGATTCACGACCTACGAGCGGATCGAGGCAGCCAGGCTCGTGGTCGTGAAGCGCGACGGCACGCGCCAGGAATTCGATCGCGACAAGCTCGCCGCCGGCCTCCGCAAGGCACTCACCAGGCGGCCGGTGCCGGATGGCGCGGCGGATGAGGCCGCCGATGCGATCGAGGCGGAGTTGCGCTCGGCCGGGGTGGCCGAGGTCCCGAGCTCGAGGATCGGTGCGGCCGCGATGGAGCAGCTGCGCGGCATCGACCAGATCGCGTACATCCGCTTCGCCTCGGTCTACCAGAGCTTCGAGGACCTCGAGGATCTCAAGCGCGAGGTGGACACCCTCTATGCCACTCGCGACCCAGCCGCGGTGAGCGGCCTCGCGGCCGGGGGCGGCGCATGAGCGTCCTCGCCGATCGGGACATCCGGATCGAGCTCGAGTCGGGGCGGGTCAGCATCCGCCCATACGATCCGACGGACCTGCAGCCGTCATCGGTGGACCTCCACCTCGACCGCAGCTTCCGCGTCTTCCGCAACAACCGCTATCCCTACATCGACGTTCGATCGCCGCAGCCTGACCTCACCGAGATGCTCCGCGTCGCCGACGATGAGCCGTTCATCCTGCACCCCGGCGAGTTCGTGCTCGGCCAGACGCTCGAATGGGTCGAGCTGCCGGACGACCTCG
>Ga0307372_10007337_pt1 | contig 15829 bp, 9 predicted proteins | sample OX1MG_FD_202533 | JGI IMG/M metagenome (GOLD analysis project Ga0307372, IMG submission 202533) | Soil microbial communities from Risofladan, Vaasa, Finland - OX-1 | ecosystem: Environmental > Terrestrial > Soil > Coastal area > Acid sulfate soil | place: Finland: Risofladan, Vaasa | collected... | reverse complement strand
CCGCTCTGGTGATGTCGAGGGCGCTGACAAGCACCGTGAGACGGCTGTTACCCGGCGGAAGTTCCTGCGCGCCACGGGGGCGGGCCTGGGCCTGGCCGCCCTGAGCGGGGCCTCGTGGGAGCTGGGCGAGCAATTCGGATCCCGCCCCCTGGCCCAGGCGTCGAAAAAGGCGCGCATCGAACCGACCCCGGGCACTGAACCCCGCCACCCCGGACCCCCGAGCCGGCACCCCGACACCGTGCGCATGGTGACCCTTCCGAGCGGGGTGGTCGTCCCGTCAGCGGACTGGGTGGTCGCCGAGAACCAGCTACCGGGGACCGTTGAATGGGTGATGAGCGCCACCAGTCGGATCTGGGGCTACTCCGACCGCGTCAGTGCGGTGCGGGGCGAGGTCGTCACCTTGTTCGTCGACCCGCCCCCCGTTCCCTATCAGGTCGAGCTCTACCGGATGGGGTACTACGGCGGGCTCGGTGGTCGATTGGTATGGCGCTCGACGTTGGTGGCGGGCGGGACTGGGCAACCGCCGTTCACGGTGGCACCGGGCACCAATATGGTCGAGTGCCAGTGGCGAGCCACGATGCGCGTCGTCATCGACGACTCGTGGAATCCAGGCGCGTATCTGTTCAAGCTCACCGGCGCCGACAACGGGATGACAGCGGGATACATCCCCTTGTGCGTCCGTGACGACCAAAGCACAGCGGCCTTCGCCATCATGCACTCGGTCACGACCTGGCAGGCGTACAACGCCTATGGGGGCAGGAGCTTGTACGTGGGACCGGGGACGGTGCGCGTCGGTGAGTCGGGTGCGGCCAATCGATCCCGGGTGGTGTCGTTCGACAGGCCCTACGACCAGCGGGGTTGGGGGGCACCGGACTTCACGGGCAATGAGTTCCCGCTGATCTTCCTGGCCGAGAGCCTCGGGCTCGACGTCACCTACATCACGGACCTCGATCTCCATGCGGTGCCGGGGCGACTGGCCCGCCACCGTTGTCTGTTCAGTCTGGGACACGACGAGTACTGGTCGAGCACCATGCGCGATGGCGCGGCAGAGGCGCTGGCCCAAGGCGTGAACTTGGCGTTCCTCGGCGCCAATGCGGTGTATCGCCACATCCGTCTCGAGCCCTCGCCGCTCGGGGTCGACCGGCACCAGGTCTGCTACAAGTCCGACTTCGCCAAGGAGGACCCCCTGTGGGGCACCGACCCGGCCGAGGTCACCGCCAACTGGCCCGACGGGCCTGTCCCCCGACCCGAACAAGAGCTCGTGGGCTCGCAGTACGCAGACGTCGATGCCAAGGCGGACATGGTCGTCGCCGATGCCAGCGGGTGGATCTTCTCGGGCACGGGGCTGACTGACGGACAACATCTGGCCCGAGTCGTCCAAGGCGAGTACGACACCTACGAACCGAACCTGAGCGGACCGTCCAACGTCACGATCCTGGCCCACTCTCCGGTTGCCAACCGTGGACGCGGGCGGTTCTCGGACATGACCTACTACACCGTGTCGGGAGGTGGCGGGGTTCTCGCTTCGGGGTCGGCGATGTTCGTGTTCCGACTCTCGGACTCCCCTCGCCTCGATCCCAACATCGTGTTCCCGGCCATCCCCGGCGTCACCCCGGTGCTCTGGCGCATGATGGAGAACGTCTTCGCGCTCTTCGGTGCAGGCCCGGCCTCGTCCACGCAACCGTCGGTCGCCAACTGGCAACAGTTCGCCTGACGGCTGGTCCGGGACAACTCATGGAGAAGACAGGAGCATGACAACGATCTTCGGGGCCCACGGCGAGCCGGAGGGCGACGGCACGGATCGGCGCAACCTGCTCGTCGTGTTCCATTCACGGACGGGATCCACCCAGGTATTGTGCGACGCGGCCATGACGGCGGCAACGTCGGCCGCCGGAGACGAGGTGACGATCCGAGTGCTCGGTGCATTCGAGGCCGGGCCCGACGATGTTCTGTGGGCCCACGGCGTCCTGCTGATCACACCGGCGAACTTCGGGTACATGTCGGGGGCCCTGAAGGACTTCTTCGAGCGGGTGTACCACCCGTGTCTGGAGCGAACGGCGGGGCTCCCCTATGCCTTGATGGTGAAGGGTGACACCGACGTCGAGGGTGCGCTGTCCAGTGTCGAGCGGATCGCCACGGGGCTCCGGTGGCGCCGGGTGCTCGAGCCCGTGACGGTCGTGGGCGAGATCGGCCCGGCCGACGTGGAGCGGGTTCGCGAGCAGGCGGCGACGCTGGCGGCGGGGATCGGCGCCGGGATCTTCTGACGAGGACACGGTCGGGCCGAGGGTGCAGAGTTCGCGTCGACGCCGTCGTCAGGTCGTCGGAGACCGGGCCTCGAGCCCCGCGGCGCGGTAGACGGCGTCGATCACCTCCATGTTGGCGATGGCGTCAGCCGTACCGGTGATGGGCGCCTCTCCCCCGGCCACGGCCCGGCAGAACGCCTCGAGCTGGAAATCGTAGGTGGGGCGACGGCTCAGGTGCTCCACCGTTCGACTGCCGCGGCGCCGCAGCACGAGGCGGTGATAGATATTCGGCCCGACCGGGTTGAAGACGCGCAGCTCGCCGGCGACGCCGGTGACACGGAACGAGACGTGGAGCAGCCGGCGCGACCACATCGAGCACGTGATCCGGGCCGTGGTGCCCTGGTCGAAGCGAAGCTCGGCCTCCATGGCGCGGTCCACGCCGGGGGATCGGAGCTTGGCGTGGGCCGAGACGACTTCGGGCTCGGTCCCGGCCAGGTGCCGGGCCATGTGGATGGCGTAGCACCCGGCGTCCATGGCGGCCCCGCCCGCGAGCTCGAGGTTGTAGCGGATGTCGCTGAATCGCGGCAGAGGGAAGCACAGCCACGTCTCGATGCGCTGCACGGTTCCCACAGCACCCTCGTCGAGCAGCTGCCGTGCTCGGAGGAATACCGGGTGGTAGCGGTAATGGAAGGCCTCCATCACGACGACGCCGGCCGGTACCGCCGCGGCCACGGCGCGAGCTTCCGACGCGTTGGCCGTGAAGGGCTTCTCGCACAGCACGTGCTTGCCGGCGCCAAGCGCGGCCATGGTCCATCGACCGTGCAGGCCGTTGGGCAGCGGGTTGTACACGGCGTCGATGTCGGGGTCGGTGACGAGCTCGTCGTAGGAGCTGACCACGCGTGGCACGCCGTGCTTGGCGGCGAACTCCGTGGCCCGGTCGCGGTCACGGGCTGCCACCGCGACGACCTCGGCATCGGCGACGTGCCGGGCGGGTCGTATGACCGCAGTCGGCGCGATCCTCGCCGCGCCCAGCACACCGATGCGGATGGGCGGCATCACCGCAGGCTACAGCGGGCCCGGTCCAGCGGGCAGGTGGACCTCGGCCTGCCAGTCCCCCGTGAGGCGCACCGCACTCAGGACCATCCCGGCTTCGAGGATCCACGTCAGGACCTCCTCGTGGTCCGCTTCGGGCGCGGGGGCGACCACCAGGCCGCGCCGGGGGTGGTCTTGCACGAGCCGCCAACCGTCGGGAAGGCCCAGTCCTGACGTGGCCAGGCGGCCGAGGACCCTGGCCCCGGCGGCATGCTGGATGCCGATCGAGTCCGGTTGCACGCCTTGGCGTGTCACCTTCCCCGCCACCCAGGTGCACACGGGCACGTCGTGGACGGGTCCCGCCAGCAGCAGCGTCGTCAACCCACCTCGAGGAGGTGGCTCGTCCTCGGGACGGACCTGGGGATAGAGGTTGATCCAACCGTCATGGACGGCGGCGAGCTCGTGCATGGCTTCGATCACGGCAGATCCGTCCTCGACGCGGAACTCGATGAGCCGGGTCGGTCTTCTTCCCACGGCGACTGCTCTTGGACGGTGTCCGGATCAGGCCGGCCCGCGCAGCGCGGGCCCGTCGAAGCGGTCGACCGTGGTGAAGTCTTCGACGGCGCGACGTGTGAGCTTTCGTGGCTCGGACACGGGGTGGCCCAGGGCCACCAGCGCGGCGACGGCCATGTGGTCGGGTATGTCGAACGCGGCCCGGACCTCAGTCTCGCGTCGCACCACCATCGTGGTCATCACGCCGGCCAGCCCTTCGGCCCGAGCCGCGAGCAGCAGGCTCCACACGAACGGGTAGACCGATGCCCCGCCCACGATGGTGTAGTGGTCCAGGCCGCGGTCAACCGTCGCCAGTTGGCGCAGGTCGGCAAGGACGAGGATGAGGAGGGGGACCTCGTCGAGATGCTCTGCGAACCCGCCAGGGCCCGCCGCCGCGGCCGCGGCCACCGCCCCGGCGGTCTCGATGGCCCGACCTTCGGCCTCGAGGTCGGTGATCGGAGCCCAGGGCACCAGCCCGCCGGCGCTCTGGGCCAGGTACTCGTACCAGCCCGGGAGATAGAGGTCGCGCAGGGTGGTCTTGGCATCGGGCTCGCGCACGACGATGGCGCGCCACGCTTGGCGGTTCCCGCCGTTGGGGGCGAACCGGGCCGTGTCGAGCAGGCGGTAGACGACATCGTCGCCTACAGGTTCGGGCAGAAAGTCGCGCACGGCCCCGGTCGTGCGCAGCACATGGGTGATCTCCATCAGGCCCGACGGTAGCCCTCCGGGCCGTCGCTACGCGACGTCGGGCCACAATTCCTCGGGCTCACGACCCCTGGTCTCGGGGAGCAGGGCGAACAACCCGGTGGCGAGGACGACGGGGAGGAAGGTGACCTCGGCGCCCACTGCGAAGCGGTTGCCGACATCCGCGATGGCGCCGAAGGCCAGGATCCCGACCACGGCACCGGCCACACTGGCGGCCACGAGCCATCCCGCCACCGAGGCCCGAATCGACGTCGGAAAGAGCTCGTTGGCGATCGCACCGGCGGCAGGGGCGAGCGTTGAGGCGCTGAGCACAGCGATCTCGTAGCCGACGAGCAACGCGGTGCGCGAGCCGCTGTAGGTGAGGATTCCGGTGAGAGCCATGGCCGTCATGGCGCATGCGCCCGTCGGTCGGCGCCCGACGCGATCGGCAAGAACGCGCCCCAGGAGCAGTCCCGACAGCCCGAACACCGATGCCACGGTCACCATCGCCGCGGTCTCGTCGCCCGAGATCTTGAGCACGTTCTGGGCGTAGACGAAGATAAAGCTGTTAGCAGGACCGGTGACCACCGCCACTGCGAAGGCAATGGATGCCACCGTAAGCAGGCGCCACCGGTATTGCGGTCCCACCGCGCCCAAGACGGGCACAGCGTGCGCGCTGGCTGCGGCCGCCAGGGCGAAGCGGCGGGGCTCGACCAGCCAGCGCCGGATGAAGAAGATCGCCACCAAGGGGATGACCGCCAGCGCGAACAGCCCCCGGAAGCCGAGCGCGGCCTTCCAGACCCCGTGGATCACCGCCGTCAGTCCCGAGCCCACGCCGTAGCCCGCCGCGATGAGCGCGATCGCCTTGGCCCGGTCCGAGGTGCCGGTCTCCTCCGCCGCGGTGACCTGAGCGATGGCGTTGGTGGCACTGAGCAGTGGGCGTCCCAGAGCGAAGATGACCACGAACCACCAGTACCCCGGGCTGATGGAGGCGAGCACCGTGAACGCCAACCCGAGCGCGCACGTCACGATCAGCATCGATCGCCGGCCGACACGGTCGGCCAGCCCCGAGAGGGGCAACCCGCCCACAGAGGCGAGACGGAGGACGGCCAGCCCCACACCGAGCTCGGTACCCGACAGACCGGCCTGGTCGGCGAGGGAGGACCCGTGCACGACCCTTCCGAAGTGCGCGGCCACATCACCCAACGCCGCCACGGCACCGAACTGCCCGAATCCCGAAGCCAGGGCCATGAGCGCCACGGCAAACACGGCCGGATCCGTCCATGAGCGCAGTCTCAGGTCGTGGACAGGCCCATCCGTGGTCACTGGACCGATGCTTCGGAGAGCGATGGTTCGACCACGCGACGATTCCCGGGCCCCGTGTTCGGCGTGGAGGACACACCCTGGACCGCTACCCTCATCGTCTCGTTCGCTCTCCCACCGGTGGGCCCGATGCGGTCCGTTCTACTCGCCCGTCTCATCAGGGGTGAGGACACCTCGGGGAGCGACCGGTGGACCTGTCAGGCAATCTCGTCCGCACACCTCGTAGGCTGCGGCCGCCACCGAGGCTCGGGCAGTTCGCGTCCTCGGTGCCCGACCCGACGTTGTGCTGTGACCCGAACCCCTGCGCCCATCCACGAGCACCCGCCCCGGGCACGAGGTCGCGTCGCGGCCGCGTGGTTGCAACACCTCATCCTCGCCGCGGTGGTGTACGTCCCACTGTTACGGACCGCACCAGGCCGGGTGGAAGACGACTCCAAGCAGTACCTCTACATCGACCCCACGCGTTTCATGCACCAGGTGGCATCGATGTGGGACCCGGACGTGGCCATGGGGACCGTCAGCCATCAATTCATCGGCTATCTGCTCCCGATGGGGCCGTACTACGCGCTGATGGAGGTCCTCGGCGTGCCCACGTGGGTGGCGCAGAGACTGTGGACGGGGAGCCTGCTCTTCCTGGCCGGGGCGGGCGTCTTGTTCCTCTTGCGCACCCTGTCGCCCGACACCGGCCGGGCCGGTGCGGGGTCGCTCGACACGGCGACGATCGGCGGCGTGGGGTCCATGGTGGGGGCGCTCGCATACATGCTCTCGCCCTATGTGCTGCAGAACGAGGCTCGCCAGTCCGCACTCCTGTTGCCGTGGGTGGGCCTGCCGTGGATGATCGGTCTCACGGCGCGGGCGCTGCGCCAGGGCGGATGGCGATACCCGGCGCTGTTCGCGCTCGTTGTGGCGCTGGTGGGCAGCACCAATGCCGTGGCGCTGATTCTGGTGGGTGTCGGGCCCGTGTTGTGGGTGGTGTGGGAGCTCATCGCCGGCCGCGTGCGGTGGGGCCGAGCCCTCGCCACCTCGCTGAAGATCGCTGTTCTCGGGCTGGCGGTGTCGCTGTGGTGGGGCGCGGGGTTGGTGGTCGAGGGCCAGTACGGCATGGACATCCTGCGTTACACCGAGTCGATCCCCACCGTGGCGCGTACCACCCTCGCGTCCGAGACGCTGCGGGGGCTCGGGTATTGGTTCTCCTACGGGGTGGACAAATTGGGCCTCTACCTGCCCATGGCGGGGCCCTATATGACGTCGACGTGGTTGTTGGTGGTGAGCTTCGCCGTTCCGGCCACCGCGTTCTTGGCCGCGTTCGTGGTCCGCTGGCGCGAGCGCACCTTCTTCGTCGTCCTCATCGTGTTCGGCACGATCTTGTCGGTCGGCGCGCACCCGTTGTCGCACCCTTCCCCGCTCGGGGGCCTCGTGAAGGCGGCCGCCACCGGTTCGACGGTGGGACTGGCTTTGCGCAGCACCAATCGCGCCACGCCCCTGGTGGTCCTCGGTATCGCCGTGCTCCTCGGGGCTGGCGTCGCCGCCCTCTTGCGGCGGTGGAAGGTCGTAGGGATGATCGCCGCGGTGGCGACAACCGGGCTGGTGGCCGCCGACCTGCCCGCCCTGTGGACAGGTCAGTTCGTGGCCGCCAACCTCACGCGGCCCGAGCAGATCCCGTCGTACTGGAGCCGGGCGGCGACCTATCTCGACAACCAGCCCGGCGCGGAGCAGACGCGCGTGCTCACCGAGCCGGGCATCGACTTCTCCACCTACCGGTGGGGAACCACGCTGGATCCCGTGCTCCCCGGCCTCATGACGCGGACCGACGTCGAACGAGGTCTCGTTCCCTACGGGTCGCCGGGTTCGGCGAATCTCCTCGAGAGGCTCGATAACAGCGTGCAGGACGACACCTTCGACCCCGCCGCGCTGGCGCCGCTGCTCCGCGTCATGAGCGTCGGGGATCTGGTCTTGCAGTCGGACCTCGCCTACGAGCACTACAACTCACCTCGTCCCCGCGCCCTGTGGGAGAAGCTCGACCCGCCCCCGCCCGGGCTCGGGGACCCGGTGGGTTTCGGGAATCGCAGCGTCACCGCGGCGGCACCGGTGAAGTACCCGTTGATCGACGAGACCGAGCTCGGGCTCCCCCACGGTGCCCCGTATCCGCAGCCCGTGTCGGTGTTCTCCGTGGCAGGCGCACGGCCCATCCTGCGCACCGAGGGGGCCAAGGAACCGATCCTCCTCGACGGCGACGGCGCCGGGTTGATCGCGGCCGCGGGCGCGGGCCTGCTCGACGGCCAGGCGACGGTGTTCTACTCGCCGTCGTTCGCGTCGGATCCCTCGGCGCTCCAGCGTGAGCTGGCGTCGGGCGCGGACTTGGTCGTGACCGACACGAACCGACGTCAGGCCGAACAGTTCGGGACGGTGGGTGCCAACTTCGGCTACACCGAGACCGCGGGCGAGAAGCCACTCGTGCCCGACGTCCGTGACGCGCCGTTGCCGCTGTTCCCGGCCTCGGCGGGCGACGCCACCAAGACCGTCGCCGAGCCGTTGGGTGTGAAGAGCGTGCAAGCGAGCAGCTACGGCAACCCGATCACCTACGTGCCCGAGGATCGCCCCGATCAGGCCCTCGACGGCGACCTGCGCACCACGTGGACCGTGGGTGCCTTCGACAATCCGGTGGGCCAGTACCTGCGGGTCACGCTGAACCACCCACTCACCACCGACCACGTCAATCTCGTCCAGCCTCTGTACGGGGCGCCCGACCGTTGGATCACCCGCGCCACGTTGCGCTTCGACGGGGGTCATCCGCTCACGGTGAGGCTCGGGCCGGCGTCACGCACCTCGACCGGGCAGACCGTGGCCTTCCCGACCCACACCTTCACGACGCTGCAGATCACGGTGGACCGCACCAACAAGGGCATCCAGCGGTCCTACGACGGAGAGTCCGGTGTCGGGTTCGCCGAGGTACGTCTCACCGGACAACAGGTCGACGAGGTACTGCGCATGCCCCAGGACCTCCTCGACGCGGCGGGCGCCTCCTCGGCGGCGCACCGGCTCACCCTCGACATGACGAGAGAGACCGCCGCGCCCGTGCCGCCCGCGACAGACCCCGAAGTCGATCTCGCCCGGACCTTCACGCTCCCCACGGCGCGCAGCTTCTCGGTGAGTGGCACCGCCGAGGTATCCGCGCTGGTGCCCGACGACGTCCTCGACCAACTCCTCGGCACCACGGTGCCAGGGATCAGAGCCGCCTACTCCTCGGGCCGGTTGCCCGGTGACGTCAACGACCGGACGTCATCGACCCTCGACGGCAACCTCGCCACGGTGTGGAGCCCCGGACTCGGCCCCCAGGCGGGGAGCTGGCTCGAGTACGACCTCGTCAAGCCGCTCACCTTCGACCATCTGTCCATGGCCATAGTGACCGACGGTCGGCACTCGGTACCGACGTCGGTCACGGTCAGCGCCGGCGGCCAGAGCCGTACGGTGGCGCTGCCGTCGTTGACGGACAAGCCTCAGCCGTGGACGACCCAGGCCGTGACGGTGGGGTTCCCCGCGCTCACCGGCGCCAACGTGCGAGTCACCTTCAATGCCGTTCGACCCGTGTCCGATCTGAACTACTACGCAGACAGCCAGGTGGCCCTGCCGGTGGGGATCGCCGAGGTGGACATCCCCGGCATGCCCCGGGCGGTGCCGGGCCCGACGCAGCTGCCCGCCCCGTGTCGCAGCGACCTCTTGTCGGTCGACGGGGCGCCGGTCCCGGTGAGCATCACGGGGACCACGGCGTCCGCCGAGGCGCTCGGGCGACTCGAGCTGCGGGGCTGTGGCTCGGCTGCCAACGGGATCGCTCTCGGGGCGGGGCCCCACGAGGTCCAGACCGCTCCGGGCTTCGCGCCGGGTGCGGACATCGAGATCGACAGCCTCGTGCTGGACTCGGCACCGGGCGGGGGGGCACTGCCCACCACACCCTCGGGGCGGGCCCAGCCGACGGAATCGAGCCCGGCGCCGGCGTTACGGGTGATCCACTCCTCGACCACGTCGGCCCAGGTGGTCGTCCACGATCCGACGAGCCCGTTCTGGGTGGTGCTGGGCGAGAGCACCAACGCGGGCTGGCACGCCACGACGGGCTCGGGGGTCGACCTCGGGGCGCCGGCACTGATCGACGGCTACGCCAATGGGTGGCTGGTCAGGCCGACCGCGCCCGGTCATGACATGGTCATCACGCTGCAGTGGACTCCGCAGCGGCTGGTGTGGGGTGCCTTCGTGGTGTCGGGCGTGACGATCGCCCTGTGCCTGGTCCTGGGGTGCTGGCCCCGGAGACGACGTCGACGTCGTGGGCAGCGGGGCCCCGACGCCGTCACGGTGCCGGCGGGCCCCTCGGGCCCGGACCGACAGGTGCGTCGGCTGGCTGTCATGTCGCTGGGACAGGCGCCTCCGACCGAACCGCTGCAGCCGCTCGACGAGGATGACGCCGCGCCGCTCCTCGGCTCACCGCTGCGCTCGTCGGGCCCACGACCGCGCCCGGTCGCCATGATCGTGGTCCCCCTCGTGGTCGGCGGCGTGAGCTCGGCGGTCATCTCGCCCGCGGCGGGCCTCCCCATGGCGCTGGCCGCCCTCCTGGCCTTGGTGGCCGGGTACGGGAGGACCGTCCTGGCGCTCGGCGCGGTGGGTCTGCTGGTCGCCGTCGACAAGATGGTGAGCTCAGGCCAGAGCACGTTCCACTACATGGCGGAGTTCGGCTGGCCGACCCACTTCGAAACGGCGGGCACCTTGGCCTGGTTCGCCGTCGTCGCGCTCGGTGCCGACGCGGTGGTCCAGGAGGTGCGCGACCGGCGCTCCCGACGTGTGACTCGGCGCGGTGACCCACCACCGCCACCACCCCCGGGTGCCGCGGCGCCCCGAGCTCGGCGCCGACGACCACGCGGCAAGCACGTTCGCAGCGTCTGACCGCGCCCGGAGGCACCCTGCTACGGTCGAGCGATTGATGGTCGACGTCGCGCCGGTCCCCGCGCCTGAAGCCGTCGACGATGTTCGCGCCGAGACGACCGACCACCCCCGGGCGCGCCGGTGGTGGTCTCGTCACGGCAGACCCACGCACCAGCCGGCTGCCGCCCGGCCCCGGCACTTTCCCTGCTTCGACGGCCTACGCGCCATCGCCGCGGTGCTCATCGTCGTTGTGCACACCTCGTTCGCCTCGGGGTTCACGGTCCGGTCGTGGGTGGGCATCTATACGGCCCGGCTCGAGATCGGGGTATCGGTGTTCTTCTTGATCTCGGGCTTTCTGCTGTACCGGCCGTTCGCGGCATCGCACTTCGCCGGGGGCGCGGCGCCGTCGATCGGGAAGTTCTGGGTGCGCCGATTCCTGCGAATCATGCCGGCGTATTGGCTGGCGTTTCTCGTCACGAACTATGGCATGCACATCGACCGGAAGGTGCATCCCGGTTGGCATTCGTTGTTGATCTACCTCGGCCTCCTTCAGGTCTACTTTCCCTCACACGCGCTGACCGGAATCACCCAGGCGTGGTCCTTGTGCACCGAGATCGCGTTCTATCTGTTCCTGCCTCTCTACGCCATGATCGTGACTCGACGTCGCCGCTCCGATCACCAGCAACTGATCCGCGAGCTGGTGGCCTTGTCGGGGCTCTTCGCGACGGGACTGGGCCTTCGTTTCTGGCTGCTGCACCTGCACTCGCCTCTGGCCTACGTCATGCTCGAGTGGCTCCCGGCCTGCTTCGACCTGTTCGCTTTGGGGATGTTGCTGGCCGTCTCGAGCAGTTGGTTGGCCCATCGCCGAGCCACGCCGCGCTGGTTGTGGCACCCCGTCATGCCGTGGGTCAGTTGGTTGGTGGCGTTGGGCTTGCTCTGGGTGGTGTCGCACCTCGGGGTGTCGCGGTCCCCCCTCGAGCACAACACCCCGGGCCGAGGGATGGCTATGGAGCTGCTGTACGGCCTGTTCGCATTCTTCCTCCTCGTGCCCGCGGTCTTCGGCCCCCAGCAGCGTGGGGTGATCCGGGGCGTCTTGCGCTGGAAGCCGGTGGCGGCGCTCGGGGTCGTCTCCTACGGGGTCTACCTGTGGCACCAGGCCTGGGTCGACGAGTACCTGCGGTGGACCGGAGCGCTGTTTCGCGTGCCGCTGCCCGAGCTCTTCGGTGTCGTGGTCGGCCTGGCCGTGGCGACGGCTGCGGCCAGCTACGTGTTCGTCGAGCGCCCCATCCTCGGGCTCAAGGACCGTCTCGGGTGGTGGAGCAGCCGGCCCCACATGGCATCGAGTTGCACCGCGGCCAGGAGCACGAGGGCGACCTCGAAGGCGGTGCGGTAGCGGGTCTGGCCGAAGCTGACGAGGACCGTTGCCACCACGTCGATCCCCACGGCGACAAGAGGGAAGACCGGCACGCGCCGGCGCCGCAGGCGCAGCGTGCCGCCGAGAGCCAGAGCGGCGAGTATGTAGTACATCCCGAGCCCCACCAGTGCCCAGCGGTATGGCCGTGTCTCGACGTAGGAGTCGAGAGATACCTGGGCCAGCGGGTGAAAGGCGCCGAAGGCCCGTCCGAGGCGGGCCAGCTCGACGCGCAGGAGGCGGTCCTCGTGTGTGCGGATGTAATGCAGGGCATAGGACTGCGCCTGGGCAGACTGCACGGACCTGTCGGCGTGCTTGTCGATGGGGGCTCGCCGCGCGCAGGTCACTGACCAGTACCCCTCGAACTCACCGGACCATGTCTGGTCACAATTGGCCGACGCCAGGGTGATCCCGAGTCCGGAGCTGATGAACACGGGCTTCTCGAAGCGGCTCATGTTGTAGCCGACCCAGGGGGCGATGACGGTGAGCGCCGCCAGGGTGCCGAGCCCCGCACAGGCCACGCGTGTGCGCCACGACACCCGGGCCATCAAGGTCAACGGGAGCAGGATCAGCGGGATCAGCAGGGCCAGCTCGTCACGGCCCAGTGCCGCCACCCCCATGACGGCCCCCAGCCCGAGCGCGCCCCGCACGCTGGGCCGCTTCCAGAAGCGGTACGTGCACAGCAAGACCACCGCCACCAGGAGCGGCGTGAGAGTCTCCGACAGAGCCAGCTCGTCGCTCATCCAGATGTTGGGGTAGACCGCCACCAAGAAGGCGGCGATGAGCCCGGCCCGGCGCCCCGCCATCTGGCGTCCGGTCAACCCACACACGGTGGCCGCGGCAGCGCCGATCACACAGCACCACACTCGCTGCGCGAAAAAGGTCTTGACCCCGACCGCGGCGGCGGCCGCCAGCACGAAGACGAACAGCGGTGGCCAGTCGGCGCTCTGGATGACCTGGGGAGGATGGCGGTAATAAAGGAAGGGGTCGATGAATCCATGCCCCGACGCCAAGAGGTTGGCCTCGTAGTGGAAGTAGTACGCGTCTCCCCCCGCTTTGCGGTCGGGCCGACCGAGGACGGTGGCCAAGCGGATCCCGAACGCCATGATGCTGATGGCGACGAGCCACACCCACCACGCTCGATCGCGGCTCGGCGCGGGCTCCTCAGCTGCCTCTGCGGGTGCGGGGGGCGCAGGTGCGAGGGGCGAGGGCTCCTCGAGGCGCGCCCAGGGGCTCACGGACCAGGGTCTCGGCGACGCAGCACGAGGAGAAGGTTCCATGTCGCCACCTCACGCACGATGGGCACGTGGGTGATCCAGCGCATCCAGTCGGGGTGGTACCGGGGCAGCGCGTCGACCACGTCGATGCCCGGATGCGAGCGGACAAGGCGCAGCATCCCTCCCACATGGCAGGCGAAGAGCGACGATCCGTACAGGTTGCTGGGAGGCTGGCCGCGACGCTTCTCGTAATGGCGAGCGGCGCGATGGCCGCCGAGAAAGTGCCAGGGCGCCGTTTCGTGGCCGCCCCAGAACGAGTACCACGCCGTGAACGACACGTAGAGAAGGCCCCCGGGACGGGTCACCCGGATCATCTCGTCGATGAATTGATCCGGGGCCGGCACATGCTCGAGCACGTTGGAGGAGAACGTCACGTCGGCGACGCCGTCGGGGATGGGCAGGCGGTGACCGTCGCCGGCCACGGTCTTGCCCAGGGCGAGTCGTCCTGGCTCGATGTGCCACCGATGCAGCTCACGAGCGGCTGTCTCCGCCGAGGAGCTGTCGGTCCCCGCGGCGGGCATGACCGACGACGAGATGAGCTCCTCGTCGGCTCCGGCTTGGGGCTCGACCAGGACACATCGGGCCCCGGCCCTGGTCAATGCCTCGGTGAAGTAGCCCGGACCACCGCCCACGTCGACCACGAGCTTCCCGGCGAGCGGAACGTAGCGCGACAGCTGGGCGATCGAGTCCGCCGCCTGGAATCGGTAGAAATGCTGCGGTTCGGTTCGGTAGAAACGGTCGAAATCGGTCTGTCCGCCGCGAAAGGCGCGGAACAAGCTGAGTGTGCGGCGCAGCCCCCATTCGTAAGGGCCGACCAGCGACGTGACCGATTCACCGGATGTGACCATGCCGGCATATGGTAACCGCCCACCCTGCTCCGTTCTGACATGCTTGGGTGAGCAAAGTTCCTGGTCACGGGGGACAGACGCAGTCTCGGTGCCGTGATCGGACACCGCTCGGGGGGCGTGGATCGTTCTCATCGGGGGCTCACGCGGTGACCGTTTCGGGCGCGGTTCTTCGCGACAGGATCCGCCAGGCCACCAGGGCGATCAGATAGGCCACGAGCCCCAGGCCCAGGACAACGTGGAACCCGTAGATCATCGACAACAGCGTCGCCAGAACTGCTCCGACCACGGAGGAGAAGCCGTTCACCGCCCAGCCCCACGCCACGTACTGGCGCGGTGCGTCGCTCATGGCGGAGACGGCTCGCACCCCGAGTGGCATGAACATGCCCAGACACAGCCCGAGTGGAGCCAAGAGCCCGAAGGCGATCGGCACCCGAGCCACCATCGGTAGCCCCAGCAGCGCATCGGTCACGGGCGTCAAGCCCAGCACATAGAACACCGTGAGCACGGTGATGGCCAGGAGGAGGAGCGGAACAGCGCGCCGGGGGCTGCCCAGGCGTTGACTGAGCAGAGCCCCGACGCCGGTGAAGACGAGGATCGACATCAAGGTGACGGTCAGCGCGTACGTCGGGTACCCGAGGAAGAGATTGAGCAGTTGCATGAGCGTGACCTCGAAGAACATGAATCCGAACCCGATGGAGGCGAAGAACAGCGCCGAGCTCCACTTGCGTGGCATGCGCCGCCACGTCGAGCGGATAGCCACGAAGGGAAGCAGCAGGAACACCGCGGAGATCACCACGGCCAGGGCGAAGAGGAGGATGAGGACGCGCTCGCCCACCTGGTACTCGCGATCCTGGCTGATGATGGGGTGGAAGTAATCCCCCAGCACGGTTCCGAAACGGGCGAAGTGCCAGAAGTAGGGGTCGTTGTCGGTGGTGGGCACCACGTTGTACCGGTACGAGGCGTAGAACGAGTGGAGCTGGGCGGCCGTACTCGAGACCACCGTGGCGACGGGGCTGGCCGGGATGCGGTGTCCGGGGGCGTATTGCAGGGTCGTGCCCGGCACCGCCGACAACGACGAGACGAAGCGGCTGACCTCGGCCGCGGTGAACGGGGCCCGTTTCACCAGGATCGTCGACAAGGTGAAGGACCCGAAGAACCGTGCCGGCGAGCTCGCCACGAGGATGTGATCCTTCGGATCGTCGACCCCGAGCTCCGCCAGCGCCTGGCGGGCGGTCGCCACGAACCGGGTGGTGCGATACGGAGCGTCCTTGTAGTCGATCTCACCGAACTGGGCTACGAACATGCCGTCGGGAGTCAGGTGTTTGAGGCTGTCGACGATGGCGTTCGTCGTGTAGAGGTAGCTCTCGGACAACACGAAGGCGCTGGCGGTGGCGGCGTCGGTGGCGGCGTAGCTATCGGGGGCCGGATACCAGATGAGGTTGTACCGCTGATGGCTTCGGGCCATGAACGACCTGCCGTCGGCGTTGAGGTAGTTGACCGCAGGATCCTGCGCGAGGTGGCCGTCGAACGCGGCGAACGTCGTCTTCACCA
>Ga0307372_10007335_pt1 | contig 15831 bp, 13 predicted proteins | sample OX1MG_FD_202533 | JGI IMG/M metagenome (GOLD analysis project Ga0307372, IMG submission 202533) | Soil microbial communities from Risofladan, Vaasa, Finland - OX-1 | ecosystem: Environmental > Terrestrial > Soil > Coastal area > Acid sulfate soil | place: Finland: Risofladan, Vaasa | collected... | reverse complement strand
GTACTTACTGTTGGTGGTATCTTCATCTCTGCGCATGGCGGCATACACAAAGAGGGTTTCCAGTTGCTCAAACACTTCGTCGCGTTGTTGTAAGACGCGCAAAAGTGACTGCCCGCTGCTGGCGAGCGTGCCCTGTAATGCTTCAAGTTCGGGTAAGCGACGCACCAGTGACTGAAACACTTGTTCCCAGTCATCCTGAGTGGGGAATATGCTCTCAAGGTCCCAGGTATAATCCTTAGGGACATCGCTGCGCTTTGTCAATGTCACCAACGTAATATCTCCTTAGACAATAGAATAACGCCAGGCTCTAACCTTTTATAGCGTTCTGTAGTGTTTAGAGCAAATGGAGCTTTTGGCCAGCACCCTTGCTGCACAGAAGAGGATTAATGCGCGAGCTGCTAATCCTGGCTTTATTGTATCACGATTTCGGGTAAAAGCTACACATCTTTTTCGAGCAATAAGTCCTCGCGGTGTCCCCATTTATCGAGAAAGCGGTAAAAATTTCTCCTCGTCAGGCGAGTGCGCTCGGCATCTGAAAGGATGGCATCGATGGCCTGCGGGTGGCTTTGCGCGGGTAAGTCGGGGGTAACGACGGCGTTTTTGCCACAATCTCGCACAGCGAAGTTGAAATCAATATCCATGTAATAGGGAAAACGAAAACGCTCGTCAAAAAGTCCCACCCGCTTGAGCAGGTTTCTTCTAAACGCCATGCACGAGCCGGCGATAGCCTCGACTTCGTGTTCGCTGCTTTCCTCAAAGTGGCGCATATCCTCTGATAGCAGACCGCGTAGTCCTGTAACGCCCACGTTGCGATCAGATAGCGTCTCAGCGAGCGGCGTGAAGACATCACCGGTCAGTTCCATATGGCTTTCGAGCATCAAAATGTACTGGCCCTGGCTGCGTTTCAGCCCAATGTTACGAGCCTCGGCCTCACCGATTGAACGCGCGGTGTGAACGATATGCAGGCGCGGGTCATCTTGACGGCTGGCGTTGGCCCAGGCATACAATTCATCCTGCGACCCATTATCCACCAGCACTATTTCGATGCTCTGCCCACCGGCAAAACGCGTGACGCTTTCAAGGCAGCGCCGGGTAGCTTCGAAGCTGTTTTTTGCCAGCACGTTGACCGAGAATGTGCAGCTATCCGCTTGATCCAGCAACGATGGGATGTGACGCGAAGTATGATAAACCGTTCCATCAACCTCGACGCCGGGTAGCACAACCAGGTGCGCGCCGTGCGGGTTATCCTTGATACCGTAGCCTGCCTCTTCTATCTGCCGTTTGAGGTCATCCGCCTTGTCATATTTCCCTTTCCTGCGCAATTCATCACGTTCATGTGAGAGCGCCAGTATATCGGCTGGTATCGCGGTGCGAGATGGTTGTACTGTCATTGCTCTATCCTTCTTCCTGACGGATTACGCTATCCACTTTTTATAATTCCAATGAAAGAAGCCCCCTACTTACCAGCCCAGGGCCAGGCCATCACAGCGCGGGTCGGCTGCTCCCTCGAAGAGACGCGGCGCTTGATGGACGCGGATGGCCTGGGCATGACCCATACCGTCGCCCCACGACTCTTCAAACTGGATGCGATGACCGAGCATCTCCAATAGCAGAGGCGCCCCGTTGCCAAAACGTTTCTCCAGCATCACCACTTCAGCAATATCGCGGTCTGTCAGTTCGTCGATGCCGCGTTGCCCTGAAATATGATCATTGGGCCGCGAGGGTGGGTATATTCTCATACGCCCGCTGCGCCAGCGTGGCGCGGTTATGGCCTGCTGCGGGTTCATACCAAAATCGAGCATGGCCGTCAGCAATTGTACATGGATTTGCGGCTGCGCGTCTCCACCCATTGTTCCCAGCGCCATATATGGTTGCCCATCGCGCAATACCATGGCGGGTGTCAGCGTGTGCATGGTGCGTTTCCCCGGCTGTAAGTAATTGACGTGGCGCGCATCGAGCGAGAAGTACGAGCCACGATTATGCAGCAACACGCCCGTATCGCCGCCAACCACGCCGCTGCCAAAGCCCATGTAGAGGCTCTGTATCAACGAGACGACGTTGCCCTCGTTATCGGCGACGCACAGGTACATGGTATCGCCTTCTTTTTCCAGTCCAGATGCGATACTCGCCGAAGCCTTGCGCGGATTGATGCGCTTGCGCTGTTCTTCCGCGTAGGATTTGCTGAGCAAGCGCTCCACAGGCACATCCACGAAGGCGGGATCGGAGACGTATTGATCTCTATCGGCAAAGGCCAGTTTCTTGGCTTCGAGCAAGATATGCAGGTATTCAGCTGATGCATAGCCAAGCGATTTGAGATCATAGCCCTCGATGATATTGAGCATTTCAAGCGCGGTAATGCCCTGCGTGTTGGGCGGAAACTCGTAGACATCATAACCGCGATAGCCGGTCGAAATCGGTTCTACCCAGTCGGAATGATGCTGCTGCATATCCTCCATACTCAAGACGCCGCCGATGCTCTGGATGTAATCGGTGATACTCTGGCCCAACGGACCATTATAAAAGGCGTCTCGACCCTCTTTGGCCAGCAAACGATAGGTGCGCGCCAGTTGTGGTTGGCGAAGTATTTCCCCGCTGCGCGCTGGCCGCTTTTCAGAGAGGAAGATACTCGCGCTGCTGTCCCACCGCTTGAGCAGTAGTTCAGCTTTTGCCAGCCAGCCACTTAATTTCGCAGTGACCGGTACGCCTTCTTCCGCGTACTCGATAGCTGGAGCAAATATCGTTTCAGCCGGAAGCGATCCGAAACGTCCCAGTGCCTGGAACCAGCCGTCAACGGCTCCTGGCACATTAATGGAGAGCGGACCACGCTCCGGGATGCTTTGCATGCCTTTAGCGGCGAAGTACTCTGGCCGCATGCCCCGCGTGGCGCGACCGCTGCCATTCAGCGCGTACAATCGCTGCGATTTGGCGTGCCAGATGAGCATGAAGATATCACCACCGGCGGAACAGGTGGAGGGATAGGCCACCGTCATCGTCGCATTGGCAGCAATCGCCGCGTCTATCGCGTTTCCTCCCTGCGTGAGTATGCGCAAGCCTGCCCGGGTCGCAAGATAATTGGCACAGGCAACCATACCATGAGAGGCATATACTGGTTGTTCGGAGAGCATAGCGGGAGACTCCGTTTCCTTTTTGTCTGGAGGGAACCGACCATCTATTCGTTGTGCATTACAAAGTATTATAGCACGTATCAATGAGACGTACAGGGTAGTTTCCCAGGGCGACCACCAGTTTCCCAGGGCGACCCTCGCGGTCGCCCTGGAGTTTTTATGGCTTTTTGAGCTGGCTTTCAGCTACCTCTTTTACGCGCTGCACAGCGTCTTTGTGACAGATGAGGGTTTTATCTTCCATCTCGACCACAATCACATCTTCCAGGCCAATAGTGAAGACCTGGCGGTTGGTATTGTTGTAGACAAATGTGTTCTGACATCCCAGCGCGCTATGATGTCCGACCGAGCGCACGCCTTCGCTATCGGAGTCGAATAGCGAGGCGTATTGCTCCCAGTTGCCCACGTCGTTCCAATCGATATCGACCGGAATCACGACGAGGTTGCTGGTTTTCTCCAACACGCCATAATCAATCGAGATACTTTGCAGCGTCGGCCAGAGTTCATCGAGGACAGGACGCGCCTGCGCGGTTCCCATCGCATGCACAATCGTCTCAATTTTACGCGTCAGTTCGGGCAGATGCTGGCGCAATTCGGCCAGAATAGTTTCCACCTTCCAGATAAACATGCCGCTGTTCCAGACGTAATGCCCGTCCTGGAGATAGCTTTTCGCGGTAGCGATGTCGGGTTTTTCCACGAATCGCTCGGCACGAAAAGCATGATGGTCGAAGCCCTCAGCCAGTGGGTCGGCGTAGCGAATGTAGCCGAAGCCTGTTTCGGGCGCGGTCGGCTTGATGCCCAGCGTTACCAGGTAGCCCTGCTCCGCCAGACTGGAGGCCAGGCGCAATGCCTGGTTGAACGTCTCGACCTTGCGAATCACGTGGTCAGCCGTCACCACCATCATAACCGCCTGCGCGTCTTCGCGCGCGATGGTTGTGGCGGCCCAGGCAATGGCGGCTGACGTATTGCGACCCATCGGTTCGCCCAGAATGTGCGACACCGGCAACGACGGCAGGTGCTCATGCACCAGCTCGGCCATAGCGCGACCAGTCACTACCCACGAATGCGCGGGAGACACCAGCGGCTCTATGCGCGCCAGCGATTCCTGGATCAAGCTGCGCCCATTGGGAAGCGGCAAAAACTGTTTCGGGAAGGAAGGCGTGCTAAGAGGCCAGAGGCGCGTGCCACTGCCACCCGCGAGGATAACTGCGTTGAGATGTTCCATCTATTTCTCGAAACCTCACTATCATCTTATTTTCATGAACGTGGTTTATTCTGATAAAGGGATTGTATAGGGCTTCGCTCTCCGTGTCAATTACTTTATGCTATAGTCAACAAAGATTTCCTGGACATTTGAAGAGTATAAGATCGCGAATGCATAAGCCCCTGCACCGGAGGGCTTGCCTGGACGTACACAAAACGCTACAATGCAGCAGATAGAGCAACACACATCGATTGTGGTTGGGTTATAGAATGGTTTTTCAAAAAAGTATGCAAGAGTATACAGGGGACAGGCATGTTTCGTAGATTAACGGCAATTGAAATAGCGGAAGGCGCACTGCTGGCCAATATTGGCGTTATTTTTCAACTACTCGCGCTCTATCTGCCCATCGGCAAGTCAATTTTTCAACTGCTTTCGCCTATTGTGTTTGCCATTATCGTTTTGCGCCGCGATTTCTACGTTGGCATCATGAGTCTGTGCGTGGCCCTCTTCACTATCGGCATCATGAGCGGGCCAGGAGCACTGCCCTTCATGTTGCTGGAATGCGGCGCGGGGCTGTTTCTTGGCTTGACGATGAAGCATCGCGCATACCATATCTTCATCATCTTCGTGGGAACGACAAGCGGCGCGCTGGCGCTCTATTTCCTGGTAATTCTCACCGATTTCCTGGCAGGCATCCCGCTTAGCGATCTTATTCGGAGCCTGCACGCGACCTTTACAGCATTCGTCAATTTAGTGGGCGTTGTCGCGGCAAGCGTTGGGCTAGGATACTGGTGGCAACACAACCCGGCTCCAGTAATCAATGCTATCGCGCAAGTGGCCTTCACTTACTGGTGGGCCGCGTATTATATAGTAAACTGGTTATTTCTTTTGCCTGTCGTCATCGTCGTTTACTTTATCACTAATCTGCTTGTTCGTATGCTAGGCTACAAAGTGCGCCCGTTTCCCAGCGGCCTTATCGAGCGTTTTCTCTACTGGATACTGCGCGCAATGACACGGTTCATCCCTGAACAGGGACGGGTGGGCCGGCACTGGCTGACGCGCGCGTTGAAAAAAGAAGTGCGCAGGCTGGGTATCGCGAGGCAAAAATCAGAATAATGGAACAAATACCATTGATCGACTTACAACATATAAGCTACTCCTACGCGGGTCAATCAGGTGAAGGCGCGCCAACGACGCTGGCCTTGAACGACGTGAGCTTACAGGTACAGCAGGGAGAATATCTCGTCTTGCTGGGACATAATGGAAGCGGCAAATCCACGCTGGCACGCCACTGCAACGCGCTGCTGCTTCCAACCGGCGGTCGGGCGTTGATAGCAGGACACGATAGCGCCGAGCGGTTAAACTGGCGTGCTATCCGTGATACGGTCGGCATGATCTTCCAGAATCCAGACAACCAGATCATCGCAACCGTTGTTGAAGATGATGTTGCCTGGGCGCTGACGGTGCGCGGTCTGCCCGCGAATGTGATCGAGGAGCGCGTCACCTGGGCGATGCAGGCTGTGGGCATCGAGCGCCTGCGCGGTCTACCACCCAACAAGCTCTCCGGCGGGCAGAGACAGCGCCTGGCAATCGCGAGCGTGCTCGCGCTGCGCCCGCAGTGCATCATCGCCGATGAAGCCACCGCGCAGCTCGACCCGTTATCGAGACAGGACATCGTGGCGCTGCTGCACCAGTTAAACAGCGACTTTGGCCTGACCATCATCCAGGTAACACATTTACTAGAAGAGGCGGCCCTCGCTCAGCGTATCGTTGTGATGGAACAGGGGAAAATCGTGATGGAAGGGACGCCAGTGCAGGTATTCGCCGACCTGGAACGCCTGCGAGCGTTGAAACTGGCGATTCCAGAACCCATCGCGCTGGCGGCGCGCCTGCGGAACGCGGGTTTCCGCATATCAGAGCAAGCGTTAACGGTGGAGACTATCGCGCGGGAGTTGTTGAATTGAAAGACCCTATCATCAGCACGCGAGATCTCACCTATATCTATCAGGCTAAAAATGCCGGGCCGCTGCAAAAAATCGCGCTCGCAGACATCACCCTGCAAATCGAACGCGGCTCATGCGTCGCCATCATCGGTGTGACCGGCTCAGGTAAATCGACGCTGGTACAGCACTTCAACGGGCTGTTGCACCCCACTGCGGGCAGCGTCATCGTCGATGGGATAGAGGTTGGCAGCAAAGGAGTTGATAGCATTGCCCTGCGGCGGCGCGCCGGCATGCTCTTTCAGTTTCCAGAAGCGCAGTTGTTCGAGCGTACCGTCTACGCGGATGTAGCCTTCGGGCCGAAACGTATGAAACTCAGACGCAAAGAAATACGCTCGCGTGTGCTGCGCGCTCTTGACGCGGTGGGTTTGCCCCACGCGGAGTTCGCGAGGCGCAACCCTTTTGAGTTGAGCGGCGGGCAGAAAAGGCGCGCAGCCCTGGCGGGCGTACTGGCAATGTCGCCATCAATCTTGATCCTCGATGAGCCTACAGTTGGACTGGACGCCGATGGACGCGAAGAATTTTACACCTACCTCAAACGCATCAAAGAGACACAGGGTGTGACGGTTGTGCTGGTGTCTCATGACATGGCCGAGGTTGCAACGCTGGCTGACTGGCTCTTCGTCCTCCACAACGGGCGACTGGTGATGCAAGGCGAGCCGCGCAGCGTCTTCGCGCAGGGTGAGACACTGCGGACATGGGGGCTGGCAGCGCCGCCGCTCAACGAATTGCTCGCGCTCTTGCGCAAAGGCGGTATAACGCTTCCAGATGAGATATACACGCTCGAAGATGCTTTTGACTCGCTCCTGCAAAGCCGTAAATTATCAGGGAGAGGCTAGGCTCGCATGTTTCAGAACATTCCATTAGGCACGTATTTTCCGGGGGAGAGCCTGCTGCATCGCCTGCGCGCCAGGACAAAATTACTGCTCATGCTCTGGTTGACCATCTTTTTCACCATTGCCAACCAGAATTTCTGGGATTTCACGCCCTATATCGTGGTGTTGCTCCTGCTGCTGACAGGTATCGCGCTCTCTGGCATCTCTCCCGGCGTCATCTGGAGACGCATGCGCTGGTTAGTCCTGCTGGCTTTGATAGGGATACTGCCCAACATGCTCTTTTTCAGCGCGTCGGGTATGACCGTCTTGCGCACCATCGGTCCCTGGCCCATACAATATGGGCTACTGCGCGGCATAATCACCGCGTATAGCATTGGGCTTGTACTTTTCATCCTGCTATGCATGCTGCCTCTGCCACAGGTACGCGCGATGAAATACAATCGCTGGTTCAAACGCGTCAGGGCGCTGCTGATCGTGTTGACATTGGGGCTGGTGATTTTGCTGTGGGTCACGCGCAACAACGCGCCAGGTGCCGCGCTGCCAATCGGGCCAATTGTGATTACCTATGACGGCATCTGGGTGGAAGTCACCGTTTTCGTCGTCTTCCTCACACTGTTTGCCTGTTCGCTGCTGCTGACTATGACGACCAGTCCGATTGCCCTGATCGAGGGCCTGACACGCCTGTTGACACCTCTGCGCTGGCTGCGCCTGCCGGTCGATGATTTCGCGCTGATGGTACTGATCGCGCTGCGTTTCATGCCGACGCTGCTGGAAGAAGTCGAATTGCTGGTCAAAGCGCAGAGCGCGCGCGGCGCGGATTATACGCATGGCAGCATGCGCGAGCGCCTGCAAAGCCTCATCGCGCTTTTTGTTCCATTCATCCACAGCACACTGCGCCGCGCTTCCGATCTCTCCATCGCCCTGGAAGCACGTGGCTACGAGGTGCAGGGACGACAAACGATATTGCATGACAGGCATTTGCGCGTGGCCGACTACCTGGTAATGGTAACAGTTGCTGTTCTCACTATCGCAGTGTTGATTATCTAATTGCAGGCGAATTTTCATAAAAATTGCATATTCCCAAAAAATAGTGTATAATTAAAGAGTCTTCTACTTCTTCTCATGTGTCTAATCCCTCATATGAAAAGGTACTCAAAGCCCCTTCCCGTCACCGAAGCGTGATCTCCGGGATGGTTTTGTTCACTGATTTGCTTTTTGTCCTACATCAAAAGCCTTCCCAATGGGGATGGCAAAGTTGATCGCAATCGAAAAGGCATGTTTGTCACCTGCCAGAACGTCTCTGATGGGTGGTGGAGTAGTGAGAAGTGTTTCTGAATGCAAACAAATGAAGAGTAACGCTTAAGCTGAACTTCTTAGTGGGCATTTGTAAAAGTGGCAAAAAAACCTGGAATGAAGGAAGTGAACACCATGGCAAGTCAGAAAGAACTTGATCTTCTCGCAACAGGGTATATTCTCTGGAATAAGTGGCGGCGTGATTTTGCCGAGGTACAGGCATTGGAGCCGGACCTCCATGAAGCCGATCTGCGCGCGGTTGATCTGCAAGGCGTTGATCTGCACGGATCGGACCTCACCGAGGCCAACCTGCAGGGAACAGACCTGCGCAAAGTAGACCTGCGCGAAGCCGATCTGCGAAATGCCAATCTAAGGAATGCTAACCTGAGCGATGCCAATTTATCAAAGGCGCGCATGCGCCATGCCGATTTACGCGGAGCCAACCTTGCGGGAGCGAATCTGAGGGAGGCTGATCTGAGCAAAGCCGATATGCGGGGAGCAAACCTGGATGGCGCAGACCTAAGCAAGGCCGATTTGCATGATACCATGCGTTCTGAACCTGTTATCCCCGAGGTTGTTATCAAAGTATGAATGCTACCTCAGCCGAAAGTGAGTGAACTACGAACAAGCAAATAAGAAACAACAGAACCAGTACACAGGGCAATGTTGGAGGTACCAGGATGATGCAAGACCGCTACTATGTCCAGGGTCTCACCGGGCAGATTTTTCTGGTGAGGGAGCGCCTGTCTGCTGATGTCGAGCCAGGACCTGATGATCGTATTGTGAGATCGTTTGATATGCGTCACGACGCATACATGTTTGCCGAAAGCATAAACGACAAACAGAGGAAGCTCGATGAAACATACGGTCACTGGATACAGCAGGCAATCTAAGGAAGGCGGACGGTGTATGGAAACCAATGCAGATGGAACCTACTTTCAGGAGGGCGACACAGTACGTGTCAAACGCACTGGCGAGCAAGGAAAAATCAATGCAGTTGATGGGGGAGTCGTCTATGTGCGCATAGATGGAACCAACGAGACGCGGCTTTTTTCAGCGTATATTGACGAGGATGCCTATATTGAGTTTGTTCCACCCGCAGCCAGGCAAACAGTGTGACGGCATCTTGCAATAGCCATAATGGGACGGGAAGGAAAAAGGGGTACAAAGGGGTAGGTAGGGTGAATCCATACGTTGTCAGAATTACGCAAGTATGATATGCTTGACAGGCAATCAAGAGAAATCCTGACAATTGAGTGAGAAATTGGGTAACGAAGGACAGCAACCGCCCCTGCCACCGCAGGGATCACCAGCGCAACAACAACCGCCCTATTATGGCTGGCAGTACGACCAGGATCAACCCGATCCTGCGGCGCAGTATGTACCTGCCAACCCCCAGCTCAATAATGGGCAACCAGCAGGGCCAGTAGGGCAGCAACCGCCTTCTTCTTACCCACCACCAGGGTACCGCCAGAATGTGCCTGCTCAGCCCTTACCGGCGCGCTACCAGCAACCTGTGCAGGATATGGGAACGACGCTGGGGTATAGCCAGGGTATGGAGTACCAGTACTTCAACGCGCCGCAGCCGTCTCAACCCCTGCCACAACTACGCCAGTTGCGCTTACAGCAGTTGCGCGAGGACCGCATGCGCCGCCAGCAACGTCGCATGGGCACCAACAACCTGACCGGCTTGCTGCAACGCAAAGGCAAAGCGCCCGCCAACTTTGTTGCGCCACCCATTGAGATGTCACCTTCGCTGATCAGGCCCCCGACCGAGGCACCAGCCAGGCAATCGCCCAGGCTGCCACCTATTTTGCAGCACAGCCCCGCCGCTTTACCATCGCGCGGGGAGAACGGACTCCAACCAGCAGGGCAGCCATCGCAGGATACAGGTATGATTCAGAAGGCACGCATCGGCAGGGCTTCGATGATCCTCTCGAGCGCGTTCATCGCCAGCCGCATCCTCGGCCTGCTGCGCACGAGCATGTTTGCCTATGTATTTGGCGCGGGCGTCGCTTCTGACGCTTTCTTACAAGCATTTCTCGTGCCTGACCTGATCTTTAACATCGTGGCCGGGGGCGCGCTCAGTTCGGCTTTTATCCCTGTCTTCACTCAATACATGATTGGCGATCGCGATGAAAGGTCAGCCTGGCATATCGCCAGTTCCGCCTTAAACCTGGCAATCGCCATCATGATGTTTCTGGCATTACTGGCAATTATTTTCGCGCCCTGGCTTGTGCCGCTGTATAATCCCGGCGTCCCTCAGAGTGAACTCGGAATGATCATCTCGCTCTCACGCATTATGTTCCTGCAATCCATCCTGCTTGGGGGCGGCGTGATTGTCACATCCATACTGAACGCAAGGCAGAATTTTATGCAGCCAGCCATTGGCACTGTGTTGTATAACGTTGGTCTAATCGCCGGTCTCATTCCCGGTTTCTTTATCATGTCTCATATCAACATCGCGCATTTGACCGCGGCACAGACCGCGGCCACCTTGCTGACCCACCAGACCAGGGCCATCTATTTCGCGACCTGGGGCGTGGTGATTGGCGCGTTGTTACAGGTGGGCGCGCAAATTCCCGGTATCCTCAAAGTTGGCATGCGCTATGAGTTCTCGTTCGACTACCACCACCCTGGCGTAATACAGATTGGCCGCCAGATGGTGCCACGCGTCGTCAATGCCGCCATGCTCTACTTTTCGACGTTCGTTGATCGCGGCTTGATTTTGTTGATTGTCGCCAGCCTGGCTCTTACTACTTCCAGCGGATACATCACCCAGTATTACCAGGCGCTGCAACTTGTCTTGCTGCCTCTCGGTATTTTTGGAATGGCTATCTCCACCGCGGCTTTCCCAACACTGGCCGAAAATGTGACCAGGGGACGCATGGACAGAGTACGCTCCATCATCCAGGACACCTTGCGCAGCATTCTTTTCATGTCCATTCCTTCGAGTATAGGGCTGATCGTGCTGGGCCTACCTATCATTCAGGTACTCCTGCAACATGGCGAATACACGTTGAGCAGCGCCGAGAGTACAGCCATTCCGCTGGCATTTTTCGCTTTTGGACTGACGGGCCTGTCCTGTGTCGAAATATTGACGCGCTCGTTCTACGCCATGCGCGACAGCAAAACGCCTGTCACGATAAGCATCGCCCAGTTCATTTTAAAGATCGCTTTAAGCATCCTCTTTATTCAAGTGATACGGAATATCTCGTGGGGACTCGGCGCGCTGGCGCTTTCAACATCAATTGCAGGTCTACTCGAAGCATTTGTTTTGCTGTGGATTCTTCAACAGCGCATCGGGGAACTGGGATTGCGCGAACTGGCGATGTTTACGGGAAAAGTGCTTCTGGCGTCACTGGTAATGGGCGCGGTTCTGCTGATTATTCGCTTCATTCTTGACCATACGCTGGTCACAACAAATCCAGGGCAAACGCTGGGAGGCGGTGGCACAGTCATAGCCGTAATCAAGCTGTTGATCGAACTGGGTGTCGGCCTGTTCATCTATATCCGTGCCACTCGCTTACTCGGCATCGAGGAGTTCTGGAACCAGGGACCGATCAAGCGCGTGCTTGAACGTCTCAAGCTCTCCTGGATTTGACTGCACTCAGGATTTCAACTATACACCGGTCATGTCAGGCACTTTGAATATCATGCGCACCGAGCCGAAATGCACCACATCACCATGCCGCAATAATTCCGCTTTTAATGGCATGAGCGTTCGCTCGTTCAGGCACGTTTTGTTGCGACTCTTCAAATCCTCGATGGTGAAAAAGGTTTTCTCATAGCGAATGCGCGCGTGCTGGCGCGAAACCGTCATCGTCGTGTCAACCGAACTCAGATCGACTTCAGGGGTCAGACCACGTTTGGGGTCCAGGCGCCCAACTACGATATAGTTACTTTTGATGGCAAAGCGCCGGGTCGCCCCACCCTCCGGCTCAAAGTACAGGTAGGCCAGCGCATGCTCTTCCTGGGTAGCGGAAGCCTTGTCATCCGCTGCCAGGCGCGTAATGGTGCTGTCGTTCTCGATAAGCGTATCGCTCAGCGATGCATCTTCAGGGATGGGTGAGACAGAGGACATCTCCGAGGTCTGGACAGCAACCTTGATGGCGGGCAGCGAGCCGGGAGTCGGCGTTAAAGAGGCGCTGTCCTGCTGAGCAAGCGGATTGGAAAGGGTCTGGGCCTCTAACGCCTGCAAGAGAGAAACGGCGTTGGGGAAGCGTTGAGCAGGGTTTTTCGCCAGGGCGCGATCAACCAGTTCTTGCAGCATACGAGGTGTTTCTGGGTTGAATTGGGCCATCGGCGGAACAGGACTGGCAACCTGCATCATCTCTGTCTCAGCGGGTGTGCGTCCCACGAAGGGCAGTCGCCCGGTGACGGTTTCATAGATCAGCAGCCCAAGCTGGTAGACATCACTCCACATACCAATTTGGCCGTGTTGAATGCTTTCGGGCGCGGCATAACGAGGATCGAGATAGCCAATATCGTCTCCTCGCTGGCTGTGCATATAGCCCAGTTGTTTGAGCATCAGGCGCAGGCCGATATCATCAAGTTGGGCGCGCACACCTGTCCCCACGTTATCGATTGTTACCAGTTGAGGGCGCATATCAACATCAACGATGCCTTGCGCCTGAATCGCGGCCAGCCCGCGCGCCAACTGCCGCGCCAGGCCGAGCGCGCGCTGTATGTCGATATTTTCGGTATCCAGCACCTGGCGCAGGTTAATCCCACGCGGCGGATCGGTAGCTATGTAGGCGCGTGTGCCAGCAATACCCCAGTCATACACGTGCATAGCATGTGGCGATTGCACGTTACGACGCTTCTCCAATGGCTGCAACAGGCCTTGAACGGACTCTTCGTCCAGAGTGGAAGGCAGCTCGATCACATACAATCCCACCACATCGCTGCTATTGCGATTGTAGGCAGAATAAATCGTCAACAATGGGCCAGATGTGATCACCTGGCCGATCTGGTAAAGCCCGCCAATCACGCGGGGATTGCGCTGCACCATACCTGCCTCCCAGTACACCTAAATCGCCATGTTCAGTTGTATAACCCCTGCTTCACATAGTCTATTATAGCCTGCCAGTCATTGTTCCTGGGGGCAAGAATATACTGGCCATCTGCAGACGAATCTACCAGCACATTATTATTGGTCAGGCCAAGTTTATGCGCGTTGGCCAAATCCATCTTGAGGGCAAACGACGCGAGGTCAGCCAGCGAAAGATTGGAATAGAGGGTTCCTTTCAAAGCGTCGAGCGCGCCGTAGATGCTGGGCCAGGTGCGCCAATTCTTCAATTTGGAGAGCGCGGCCTGCATAATCAATTGCTGACGCCGCGAACGCGCGAAATCGGTACCTTCAGCGGGGTTATCGGTGACATAGCGCGCGCGCGCATACACAATGGCAGTCGCACCGTTCATGTGCTGCATGCCCTTCGCGAAATGCACCGTAATCCAGCTGGCATTGACGCTCGGATCGTCATTTTTAGGATAATTAGCGGTAAACGCATCAGGCACATTCACATCAACGCCGCCAATAGAATCGATAAACTGGCGGAATCCGGCAAAATTGATGCTCATCCAGTACTGGATGTTCAGCCCTGTCACCAGCGACACCTTCTGCGCGATGGCATTGCCGCCCGCGACGGGGTTCGCATTGCTATTCGAGGCCAGGGTATAGATGGCATTGATCTTGGTGTAATTGCCTGAATTGGCGGGATACTGCACCCACAGATCGCGCGGCACAGAGAGCAGGGTGGTATGATGGGTGCTGGGAATAATGCTCATCACTACTAACGAATCGGTCAGATACGCGCCATCGTGACCGGCTCCGCCATAACCCATCAGGAGAATATTGACGCGATCACCTGTGTTCATATAATTCGTTTGCGAGCTGAGCGGCGACTGCGTTGAGATGACCGAACCAAAAGCCAGTACCTTCTGTCCCGTCACGACGACCAGCGTACCCAGCACCACCAGCAAAACGATCACGCTCAAACAGCCGATCATGCAACCTTTGCGGCGGCGTAGCGGCCTTGACGGCTTTCCCGGCGGGCTAGAAGCAGGACCGCCAAGCACAAGCGGGGGCTGCGAGGGATAGGACGGCGCGCCCTGCGTACCATACGGCTGCTGCGCGGGTGGTGGTCCCTGCTGCCAGGCAGCGGGACCTGCATTCCTCTGTTGATAATACGCGTTATCTGGTTCTGGCGCAGGCCGGTATGATGGTTGTTGCGGTATAGCTTGAGGGTCCGCAGACAAGGGCACGTATTGATATGGTTTGCGATTAGAGCGTTTTAGAGGATAAGAGGCATCAGAAGACGTGTCTGATTGCTGCGCAGGCCCATTCGATGAAGGATATCTGATCGTTGCCTGGGGATCAGATGGAACTCGCCCGCATCTTCCACAGAATTTCGCGCCTTCTGGTATTTCCGCGCCACAATATTTACAGATACGCATAGTATTTCCCTTCATGAAGTATCATAATCCAATAAACAGAAAATTGGTTTAATAATGGTTATTACATTGTCTCATTATACCCTATCCGTCCGTATTTAGTGAACACCAAAGGGCGTTTTGATGCAAGGCGCAGCGTATCACGCCCCTACATCAAAACGAATCACTGAACCTTAAAGTACCACTTTACTTCTTGTTCCAGTCGAGGATGGCGGAGGAGTCTTTGCCGTGTCTTTGAGCGACGATCTCGGCCATGATTGCCAGGGCAGTTTCTTCAGGATTGTTGGCGCCAATGTTCAGGCCGATTGGTCCGTGAATGCGCTTCAGTTGCTCGCCGGTCAGTCCCTGCTTTTTCAGGCGCTCGTCGCGTTCGAGCTTTGTTTTGCGACTGCCAATCGCGCCGACATAGCCCACCTGGCGCGCCAGCACAACTTTCAGGGTCGGTTCATCAAACTTGGGATCGTGCGTCAATACGGCGACCGAGGTCGATGGATAGAGGTCCATCTTCTCTAATACTTCGTCTGGCCACTCCACGATCAGTTCGTCGGCCTGCGGGAAGCGTTCGCGCGTGGCAAAGGAGGCGCGCGCGTCAATGACAACCACGCGATAATTCAGCGTTTTCGCGAAAATGGTCAGGGGAATGGCGATATGCCCGGCTCCCACGATGATGAGCGTAGGCGGCGGCGGGAAACCCTCGATGAAGACATCAAATGCCAGCGCGCCCGTTTCACTTTCGATGGCATAGGTGAGCACGCGCGCATCGCCCGTCCAGATAGCCTTTTGCGCATCCTCGCTGACCAGCGCATCCAGCGCGGCATTACCCAGCGTGCCACGTACATCTTTGTTGGGATACACCAGCATGTTCGCGCCAACCCGCTCTTCGCCACCAACCACCGTTGCCAGCGCGACGCCTTTTTCCC
>Ga0307372_10007334_pt1 | contig 15834 bp, 13 predicted proteins | sample OX1MG_FD_202533 | JGI IMG/M metagenome (GOLD analysis project Ga0307372, IMG submission 202533) | Soil microbial communities from Risofladan, Vaasa, Finland - OX-1 | ecosystem: Environmental > Terrestrial > Soil > Coastal area > Acid sulfate soil | place: Finland: Risofladan, Vaasa | collected... | reverse complement strand
GTCGACGAACATCTGAATCCGGATCCGAACGTCGTGGCCGGGGCCGTCGCCGACCTGGCTCCGCACCTGGTCGACGGACAACTCCTCGTCCTCCGCTCGACTCTCTTTCCCGGCACGACGGCCCTCGTCGAACAGGAGCTGGCGCGCATCGGTCTGCACCTAGACGTCACCTTCTGCCCGGAGCGAATCGCTGAAGGTAAGGCTATGACCGAGCTCTACGAGCTCCCGCAAATCGTTTCCGGACGATCCGATCCGGTTCTGCAAAGGGCCGAGAAGCTCTTCCGCAATCTCGCCTCACAAATGGTCCAGCTCTCGCCCGAAGAGGCCGAACTGGCCAAGCTCTTCACCAATACCTGGCGATACATCAAGTTCGCAACGGCCAATCAGCTCTTCATGATGGCCAACGACTTCGGGCTCGACTACGAGCGCATTCGAACGGCATTGGCCTTCGATTATCCACGCGCCGCGGACCTTCCTCGAGCAGGCTTTGCCGCCGGGCCCTGTCTTCTCAAAGACACCATGCAACTGGCCGCCTTCAACAACAACAATTTTGTCCTTGGTCATGCGGCCATGTTGGTGAACGAGGGACTCCCCCTCTACATGGTCTCGAGGCTGGAGCACCGATATCCTCTCAACGACCTGACAGTGGGAATTCTCGGGATGGCGTTCAAGGGCGAATCTGACGACACCCGCTCCAGCCTGAGCTACAAGCTCAAACGTATCCTGCGATTCAAGGCACGGGAAGTTCTCTGTACCGACCCCTTCGTGTCCACCGACCCGGATTTGCTTTCCCTGAACGATGTCATCCAGCGTTCTGATCTGCTCATCGTGGCTGCTCCGCACAGGGCCTACAAGGGCCTAAAGGCGACAGTGCCTGTCATCGACATCTGGGGGGCTGAGGGCGAGGGTACGCGACTGTGAAGCCGAGAGTTTCCATCATCGTGACCGCTTATAACGAAGGTGAGGAGATCGTTCCCTACCTTGACCGGCTCTTGGAATCCGTTACCCTTCCTTGCGAAGTCCTCGTCGTGTTCGACTCCGCCGAGGACACGACAGCTCCCTGGGTGCAGAAATATGCCGGTGACGACGAGCGCGTCGTTCCCACGCTGAATACGTATGGACGCGGACCGGCTCGAGCCATCCGCTTCGGATTCGACCACGCCAAGGCCGACGTGGTCGTGGTGACGATGGCCGACGGTTGCGATGATCCGATGCAGATCGATCCTCTTGTTCGTCTCGTGGAGCGAGGCGTGGTCGTCGCCGCCGCCTCCCGCTACATGCGCGGTGGACAGCAAATCGGAGGACCGGTACTGAAAAGTTTGCTCTCCCGTCTCGCCGGGCTCTCGCTGCATCTCCTGACCAGAGTGGGCACGCGTGATGCCACGAACTCCTTCAAGGCCTACTCGGTGGAGTTCGTCCGGCAAGTAGGCATCGAGTCCGATCATGGATTCGAAGTCGGCCTCGAACTCGTGGCCAAAGCTCGTCGTCACCGATTGCCGGTCGCCGAACTTCCGACGATCTGGCTGGAGCGGAGCTTCGGACAGTCGAACTTCCATCTGGCAAAGTGGATTCCGCGGTACCTCCGGTGGTATCTCTATGCATTCGGTCCGAAGCCCTCTCACGGCTCCTCTTCGCCTGACGATCTGAGCACCTTTGGCCCCAAGACACCGGAACGGCCCTAGCCACGCGCCGGCGGCTCACCAAATGAAGCGGAAGGGCAGAAATCGATGAGCAGAGTCCTGGTCAGTGGATCAGCCGGCTTTATCGGCGGTTACGTGGTGGAGGAACTACTGCGGCGCGGGCACGGTGTCGTCGGAATCGACAACCTCTCGAAATACGGCCCGGTGACGAAATCGTTCGACGACAATCCGGCTTACCAATTTGTGGAGGGGGACTGCCGAGACGTCGATCTCATGACAAGGGTCGCAAGCGAGTGCGATCAGTTCATCGCCGGAGCGGCAATGATCGGTGGCATCTCGTACTTTCACACCTATGCCTACGACTTGCTGGCTACGAACGAACGTATCATCGCCGCATCCTGTGATGCCGCCATTGCTGCCCACGAAGCGGGCACGCTCGAGAAGGTGACTTTTCTCTCCTCCTCGATGGTGTACGAGTCGACCGACCAATGGCCGTCCTACGAGGGACAAGAGCGGACTATTCCACCTCCGTTGTCGTCGTACGGCTTCCAAAAGCTGGCCGTCGAGTACTTTGCTCGTGCGGCTCATGACCAATACGGCCTTCCCTATACGATCGTGCGACCCTTCAATTGTGTCGGCATCGGTGAGAGCCGTGCTCTCGGGGACACGGAGATCCTTTCGGGCAACGTCAAGCTGGCCATGAGCCATGTCGTTCCCGATCTGGTGCAAAAGGTCCTCAAAGGCCAGGACCCCCTCCACATCCTCGGCGACGGTAGCCAGATTCGGCACTATACCTACGGCGGTGACGTCGCCCGGGGCATCGTGGACGCCATGGAGAACCCGGCAGCCCGTAACGAGGACTTCAACGTGTCGACCGCTCATTCAACGACCGTCCTCGAGTTGGCTGAACTGATCTGGCGCAAGATAAACGGCCCCGCCGCCACCTTCCGCTTCGTCTGCGACCCGGGATTCGAACACGATGTGGCCAGACGGATCCCTTCGACCGAAAAGGCCGAGCGGGTTCTTGGATTCAAAGCCACCACCCCTCTCGAAGAGATGCTCGATGAGGTCATACCCTGGATCGCCGCCGCGATCCAGGAGGGGGCGATCTGAGCTCGCACGATTGTGACGACCACCCCACCCACTGCGGAACGTCGTGGCCATTCGACGACACTTTCTTCCCCGGAAGTCGTCCGAACTAACAACCCTGACACGCCCACTCTCCACACGGACAGGGCGCGGTTCTACGGCACGACCGCCGTGACGGCGACAATCGCCGCCGTCTACGTACTCTTCGTGGCCCATTACTCAATCAACGTCATCTTCTGGGACGAATGGGACAGCGTGCCCATCGTCCATGCCGCGCTTCACTCGCACCTAACGTTGAGCGCCCTTTGGGCCCAACATAACGAGAATCGCATCCTCCTCCCCAACCTGGTCGTCGTGGCATCGGCTCTGGTGGAGCACTACAACTCGAAGTCGATAATCCTTCTCGGCGCATTCTCATTCGTCGCCAGCTTCGTCATCTTGTTGGTGATCTTCCGGCACTACCTGAGACATGCCCTGACGCCGATCCACGTGCTGACACTGGGTGTCGTCTGGTTCAGTCTGGAGGATACGGAGAACTCGCTGTGGGCATTTCAACTCGCCTGGTATCTGATCGTCATCTTTCTCCTGGCCATGATCTTCCTGCTCGCCCCGCAGCGCCGGCACCGTAATTTGGTCGTCGCCGGCGCTGCGTTATTCGCCATCGCGGCATCGATGTCCTCTCTTCAAGGCCTGCTCCTGTGGCCGGTCGGGCTGATCTGTCTTCTGTGGAGTCGGACTCGCGAGCGGAGACTGATCATCGAGTGTGCGGTGTGGTTGGTTATGTGCGGCATCACCGCCGCGCTCTACTTTCACAACTTCAACTTTCAGACAACCGGAAGCTCGCCCGGCTTCGCATTGCGACATCCCTTCGGAATGGCCAAGTTCTTCTTGGCCTCCCTCGGAAACGTGGTACCGACCACGCACAGCAATCTTCGGATACACGAGCTCATTGGCGCCGTGGTCTTCATCGGTGCCACCTTCGTCGTAGTGCAGTCCTTTCGCGACAAGACGATGCGTGATCGCAATCCGTTGCCAATCGCGCTCATCTCGTTCGGCGTTCTCTTTGACGGATCCATCGTCCTCGGCCGGATCAGCTTCGGCATCGGCGAGGCACTCTCGCCGCGGTACACGATGGCAAACCTGCTCGTTTTGACCGGCATTGTTGTCTTTGCTTGGGGGTACTCGCGACCCACGACACATCTCACCCGACACGCGGTACGACCGACAACCGCGCGACGCGTCGGATTCATCCTTCTAGGCCTCTTTCTGGTCGTGCAGGTTGTCGACGGGACGGCGTATGGCATATCCAGCGGACGAACATACCGTCAGAACCGGCTCACAGCGGCTCGCATCGTCGTCAATCTGGACAGAATCCCGGGACCCGAGCAACAACGACTGGCCGCCAGCTACGTCTTTCCGAACGTCACCGCCCTTCGTCCCTTCTTGCAGGAAGCGCGGAGTGACAACCTGAGCGTGTTCGCACCCGGTCCCTACCGCTTCTACCGGCTCCAAGGTCCTCCGTCCACTTGACGCCACCCTCGCGCAACACCCCCGACGGGGAACCCACCGAGGAAGGCTGCCAACCGAAAGAAGAAGGGCTTCCCGCGTGACGCAGGAACGGACGAGACTCGGCACCGCCCGCCATCGGCCCGCACACGCGCAGCACGCGGTCGCTGAGCCGTGGTGGCGCCCGACGCTGCGTTTTGCTCTGGCTCTGGCCGTCGGTGGAGCGCTGACTGATCTGGCATGGCGTCATATCGGGACACACCTCTCGGTGACGACTGACATCGTGGGCCGTACAACCTTCGCCGACTTTGACATCTACCGATACCTGGATCGCTTCTACGACATCGCTCTCGTTTTCCCCGTCCTGACGACTCTGGTCTATCTCCTGATCGCCCGATTCGGGACACTCCGAGCATCCAAAGCACGCCGTCCGTGGCCCCCGGATCTGGACGCCTCCGATACCGTCGTCGGTCTCGTACAAAGACACGAGAGCCAGGTCGGACCGGATCCTGCGGTCGACGGTACCACTCTCGGGTTTTCCTCATTCTTCTGGGCACTCGCCCGGATGCTGCTTCCGGCACTGACCGTGGGCTTCGAAGTCAATGCGACGCGCACCGTGTACATCACCCGGCTGACCCGCTCCTGGATCGGTGCCGGTCTGGCCTACGTTGTCGTTGTCGTTGTCGTCGCCGTCGCCGTCTGCCTCCGTCGTCGTGTCCGGGCCACTACTGGTGCACCACACGACCGCGTGGACATCGGCTCGTTCCTGGCCCGAAATCTCGTCGTGGATCTGGCACTCATGAACTCGGCCGCCTCGATCGTCGTCATCCCTCTCTTCGTCTTCGTTTCGTCCCGAACGGCCGTCACGGTGGTCACCAACGGACATGTCACTCACTACCCGTGGTTTCCCCTGTGGCTGGGCGCACTCACCACCCTGGCGGTAGCGGCCGCTTTGGTGCGTGCGCTCGGTCGAGCCCGCGATGCCGGGTCCCGCCTGCGGGTGGAACGGCGCACCCTCTTCCTGGTCGTGGTCCCAGTGCTCGTCTTCATGATCTCTGCGGGAGTCCAGGGAGCTCAGGGCCCATTCCAGGCTTTTGACGACGCCCAGGCGATGGTGGGAGCTCAGCTCAGTTTCGGGCACGGTCTATGGCCGTGGAAAGACCTCTTTCTGCTTCACGGTTTCTTAGCCGACGATCTCTACGGCGGTATAGGGATGTGGGTCCTGTCCCCCACCCGGTGGGGATCGAACGCCGGGCTGTCGCTCCTCGTTGTGCCATTCACCTTGATGGCGCTCTACGGTTTCATCGTCTACTTCTCGAGAAAGAACCGGTTGCTTATGTTCGCCGGCACTCTTGCTCTGGTGCTCGGCCTGATCCAGGGCTGGGCCATTACCCGTTACATGCTGCTTCCGGTCGTCCTTATCCTCTTCGACCGGGTCCTGCGGCAGGGAAGCTGGGCTCGCTGCACCCTGCTCATGGCGAGTGTCGTCTTCATCTCGATCGTCACTCCCGAGGCGACTCTGATCATGTTGGGCGTCCTCGCCACCCTCATCGCCGCCGAAGTCGTCCACCGACCCCGTCGAGAGCAATTTCGCACGAGCTTTTCGCGGACGATCCGCTGTCTGGTCACAGGTGCCGGATTCACGCTCGCCTGGGTCGTGTTTCTGATTGCAACAGACACTCTGTCCGGATTCATCGCCTACTACCAGACCACCATCAGCGGACACGAATTGTGGGGGGCATATTCCCCACAGTGGTCACTCACCGGAGCACCCTGGCTGACGGTCGAATTCGCACTGCCGGTCTTTCTCTTCCTGATGACCGCCTGGAGAGTCGTGGGCAAGCTCCGGCGTCGGACGGCATGGCGTCCCATCGAGTGGGTCATCGTGGCTTCGTCGACGCCGGTGCTCCTCTTCTATCCAGTCGTCCTCGATCGCATGGACGGCGGACATGTCAATGAGGTCTTTCAGACCCTCATCCCATTCGTCGTGCTTTGGGCCATCGAGATCGCGGGCACGGCCGACACGCTGATCGTCTGGGCCGGATCGTGGTTGATCCGTCGTTGGAGAGCGACGGCCCACCTTCCCTTGCGTGCTCCGGTGACATTTCTGTCCATCTTCGCCATCGCCTTCGGCTCACCGATCTCCATTGCTTCGTGGAAGGACATCCCCGGTCATTTCCACCCCCTCGTTCCGGCCAATCCACCGTCGGTGCTCCCGCTCGGTTACACAGTCCCCAGCGCTATCCAAATCCCGGAGATCACCGATCTGGGCAAAGTGCTAGATCGCTACGCAGGGTCAAACGGCCCCGTGTTCGACTTCACCAACGAGATGGGTATCACGTACTTCCTTTTGAATCGAGTCCCCGGCGCCCGCTTTTACCACGTTGAATCGGCGCAGACGGCGAAGGCCCAGGAACTCGAGGTGAGCGATCTCGAGCACAGCCGTCCCCATATCGTGATCTTCAACGACAACACCTTCGGCCTGCCGATTTACGACGGCATCTTCAGCATGGAACGCAACTACCTGGTGAGCCAGTACATCCTCGACCACTACCGTCCCCTCCTCGACACCCACGGGCAACTCATCCTCTTACGCGACGACCTCTTCTCCCATGCCCAACCGCTCCCACACTTGAGCGCCCCACCGGTCACCTCTGACCTCTACTTCGACCTGCCTTCGTGCGACTGGGGATACGTCCCGAACTTCCTTGTGCACCCGAAGCCCGAGGAAACAGGGGGGGCGCTGACTCTATCGGCCCGACGCACCGGCACCGGCAACTTCGTCACTGTTACGGGCTGGGCCTTCGACACGGCGGACGGCAAGCCGGCGCGTGAAGTCCTCGCCGTGAGCCGAGGAAAAGTCGTCGGCGCGTTGGCGCCCACCCGGTCACGCACCGACATCGTCAGCATCGTAAACAACCTGGCGGCATCGTCCTCCGGATACCAGCTGCAATTCAGCGTGGCCAGGGCCGCCCCGTACCGGATCTATATCCTCAATGCCGACGGTAGCGTTACGCCACTCCCACCGCCGGCCGGGGATCGCGCTTCCAACCCTGTCGGTCGCAGCGTGACGACTCCCGATGGCGTGGTCCATCCCATACGTCTCAGCGCCCTGGAAGGCTCCATCGATTCGGCCTCGACCATCCCGAAGACGAGAACATTCACCCTGAGCATCCCCGCCGGAACCGACCTGGCCGCCTACCGTTGGATGGAAATGCAATCGGGATCGGGATTCGGTCGCTCAAGGATTGAGGTGACCGACGATCTTGCGGCCGGACCTCCACACCTCATTGCTTTCAACACACTCCCAAGCGTGGGCCGATCTGTCTACACCCGAGTCGGCAGCTGTCTGCAGTGGCACGGCTACCACACGGAACAACTCACCTTGCTCGTCCATGGCCCGTCGTACAATTTCTCGGTCCGGCTTCTCAAGTAGCGGTACGTCGAAGGTCGTAGTCGTGGCAGGCCCGCTCGTGTCTTACTTCGTCTCATCTCAACTATTTCACACCGATGGCGAACTCCGAGATGCCGTATCGGCTGTCGATGATCCGGGTCGGGACATCGGACAGCCGAAGAAGGGGAATCAAGAGAGGTCGGTACCGGGGCAACGCTTTGACGACCTTGTACTGCACGATTCGGGGATCGACCCGGGCAAACGGCAAAGGAGCGGCTTTGAGTCCGACCAGATGCAGCGCTTTGGACCATGCCTGCGGGGACCAGAACGTCACGTGCACGTCGGGGATCTGAGCGTAGTACCACCTGTTGAGAGGTCCATTGACTTTTGCGAAATTCCCGGTGGTGATGAAGAGAAACCCTTTCGGCTTCAAACAGGACGCCATAGACTTGAGCTCCGAAACGGGGTCCACGAGGTGCTCGATCACCTCGATAGCCGTGACTACGTCATATCGCTCGGCCAGCTCCGGCACCGGTCGGGCGATGAGCCCTTTTTGGTCGAGCATCGTCGATGCGTAACCTTCGTCCAACCCGTCGGCCCGGATGCCACCTGCCCTTGCCGTCCGTACAAGCCCTCCGAGTCCCGCTCCCCAGTCCAAAAGCTTCAGATTGTTGGGATCCTGACCACGGGTGAGGGCGATCCTCCTAACCGTGTGCACGATGCCGTTCCACTCCATTTCACGAACGGATCCCGCCGCCTCGTCGGCGACGTAGTTAATCAGAGGGTCTGCCCCTCGTCCTTCGTAGTACTCGGGTCCATAGAGCTGAGCGAAGTCGGTACGGGGATTTAGCACGAGGCCCATCTGGCACGCGCGGCACACGCCAAGCTCAAAGACCTTCGAGGAAAACGAGGAGCAGATCGGCTCCTCTCGTTGCGGCTGTTCACCACAGATCGGACACGATCTCATAGTCACCTCTTGCTAAGTCGCCAACGCCTTGACGGCCCGACACTCCCGTCCAGAAGGCAGAGGACGGTACCACCGGCAAAGTGGGAAATGGTAGCGCTTCTTTCTCCATCCCCTCGCCTCCGTCGGCACCCTCCGGGCTGCGCCACCCAACGCCCACTATCGAAAGGGACGGTCATCAATTATTCGACTTCCCGCTACCGTTCGCCTCGCAGGAATTCGTCGGTCTCTCGCATCGCTGTGCGCGTTCCAATTTCGTAGAAACGATTGACCGCCTCGAATCCATAGAGCATTCCGCTGTCGGCGAGAACGTGCTGGAGGTCTGCCAGCTCCCGGCATTTGGGACTAACCAAATCGAGAGTTTCGGTCGTCAGCCCACCGAGGCCATAGTCGATCCACTCCATATCGGGCGAGCGTCCACGTTTGTCGTATTTCGTCACCAAGCCACCGGCGAAGACGGCGTTGGAAGCCTCCCATCGCCCCTGGTTTCTCAGCACCGCCATGGCCGCCGGCAGGGCGCTCGATCTCCATGAATCGTCAAATGCTCGGTAGTCGATCCGAAGGTACGTATCGCCGTAGAGGGTCAGAAACCGCTCACCCAGCAGCGGCGCTGCTCGGCGGATGGCGCCGAGTGTCCCCTCGAGCTCCGGCCCATCGTGGCTGTAGTCGATGCGGATACCGAGCTGCTCGCTGCCCAGGGTGTTCTCGATTTGCTCCCCGAGGTAGCCGACACACAAGACGACCCGGTGCGCTCCGGCGGCCGCCAACAGGCGCAGCTGGTGCATCAGAAAGGGCTCCCCGGCCACAGGGAGAAGGGGTTTGGGAACATTCTGAACGTCGCCACCGAGGCGGGTGCCCAACCCCCCAGCCAAGATGCACACGGGGGCGAGCTCGAGGTCGGACCCGCTCACGGAGTGCTCGCCCGCGGCGCTGGCGCATCGAGGAGGGCCATCACGCTTATGACGTATCCATCTCACTGAAGAACTGGTCGTCGATGCGCCGTAAGGTGGCAAGATGCGCTGTACTGCGCAGACGCTTCTGAAACGCCGGGTCTCTCCATGGATCCCACTGGGCACTCAGCAACTTTCCCGTGATTCCGGACGAGGCATCCGAGAGAAGGAATGTAACGAGCTCGGCGGCGAGCTGCGGTGAATCACCCTGGGCGGTCTCGCTCGCCACTCGGGTACGCTCGAAATAATCAGCCCCGGCAAGATCGGGACCCGCTCGTAGGGTGGCGTCATGCATGTGGGTCAACACAAACCCGGGAGCGATGCTGTTCACACGGACGCCGTCTTCCTTTAACTCTGCGGCAAGATTCTCGGTAAGGCGCACCACCGCCGCTTTCGATGCGGCGTAAGCGTCGTAACGAGGCATCGGTGAGGTGGCGCCCCCACCGGAAAAAGTGACGATTGAACCACGTCCGGCCCTCAGAGCGTTGAGCCCGGTCATGATGGCCAGCAGAGTACCCGTCAGATTGACGTCGAGCGTTCGGCGAAAGACGTCCACATCCCATGTCCCGATCGGTCCCACCGGTTCGATGACTCCGGCGGCGGTTACAATGCCGTGCAGGATGCCGTCAGGGGCCAAGCGCTCTCGACTGGCCTCCCAGGCTTTGGCATCACATACATCCATGGCCTCGATCTGATGCGGTCCTCCCGGCAATCGCGCCGCGACATCGTGCAGCATCGATGATCGGGCGACGAGAACCAGCTGGGCGCCCTGAGCGGCCAACTCCGAGGCAACGACGAAACCGATGCCGCGACTGGCGCCGGTAACCACGACCCTCCGACCCTCGAGGGACCCCGTCAACGTTGGGCTTCTTCAATACAGCGCCAGGCATAACGCGCCGACGAGAGATCACCAAGCAAGGACTCTCCACTACCGGTGGTGATGGCATCGGTGAAGTGCTCCCATTCCCGGAGCCACGAATCGTCGCGCTCGGGGTATTGGATCTCTTCGATTTCGGGAGGTCCGAGATCGGGACCCATGCGGTAGATCCGCAATTGCTGCGCACCGTAGGAGCGGACGAGACCGTCGACGGCGAATTTCGCTTTCCGACAGTAGATCTCGAGCGAGAACAAATTCTTCCATTCGGTCCAACTGACGTGGAGGAGCGCCCACGGCGAAGAGCAGCCAACTCCGCCGCGATCGCCCAGGACGAGGACGGCATTGTCGTCAACCGGGGCATCCCAGAAATGCGTGCGAAGCAGCGAGCTGTGGAGGGGCAGGTCTCCAAACAACCAGAAGAACAGGTCGAGCAGGTGCATCCCCTGATCGATCACCTCTCCACCGCCCGATTGGGAGGGATCGGACCGCCATTCGCGGTCATACCCGGGCCGACCGCCGTGCCCATAGCGGGCCCGAGCGAACATCACGTCGCCATAGACACCCGAGAGGGCCTCGGTAACGGCTCGCCTGATTCCGGGATGAAACCGGTGGTTGAATCCGACTTTGACGAGTCGGCCCGTGCTTTGCGCTACCGATGCGATCCGGTCCACGTCGGCGACCCCTATACCGGCCGGCTTCTCCACCAGGACATGGGCATTTATCCGGAGCGCGGCGCAGGCCACGTCGGCCAGGCCACTATGGATGACAGCCGCCACGACAACGTCCGGCTGGAGGGCCAACAGCTCCTCCAATGTAAGGCAGGTCACTCCACCAAAATCGGCCGTCAGGGCGTGCGCCGCTTCAGGACGCTTGTCGTAACAACCGACCAGCTCGTCCTGGCCCAGGGCCTCGGCTCTCTTCCGTCCGATCAACCCGCATCCGACAATGGCGACGCGCAGAGACCGTCGGCTCACGCGTACTCGGTCGCGTAGGCGCCACCGAATTCGAACTCGAATGGCAACTCAGGTGCGTCGACCGAGATGAGCGCCTGCCGAGTCTCTTCGGGATGGGGCGTGAAGACGAGGAGAAAGCCTCCGCCTCCCGCACCGACCAATTTGCCGCCCAGAGCCCCGCTCTCGAGGGCGAGGTCGTAGAGACGATCGATCCGGGCGTTCGCCATGCCTTCAGATCTCTTGCGCTTGTTCTGCCAATGCTCATCCATGAGTTTGGCGTAACTGTCGAGATCGCCGGCCAGCAGGAGATCGCGCGATTCGTAGCCCATCTGCTTGGTCCGGTGCAGATTGGAGAGTATCTCGGTCTCCCCCAGTCGAGACCGGGTGTCCTGATCGAAGAGGATTTTCGAGGCCGAACGGGCTTCGCCCGTATAGAAGAGCAGCATATGGTCCTTGAGTCGCCGCAATGTCTCGGGAAGCAACTCGAGCGGCTCAACCTCCACGGTGCCGCCTGTGTGAAAGGTATAGGCGCAGATACCGCCGTGGGCGGCCACGTACTGATCTTGTTTACCGATCGGCTCTCCGAGGACATCGATTTCAATTTCGCAGGCAGCCTCGGCTAACGCATTCTGGGATATCGAAGTGCAACGAGCGTGAGCCAGAACTTTCAGAAGGCAAACGGTGAACGCTCCGGAAGACCCCATTCCCGTCCCCGCCGGTACGTCGGCCACTGAAGCGATCTCCAGCGGGTTGCCCCGCCAGTGACGCCGCAGGGACTCCCGTAGGATCGGATGACGAATCTCCGAGACATGATCGACCTCTTCGATCTCGGAGTACTTCATCCGGTATCGCTTTTGAAACACCGTATGAGCAAGCATATAGACGTACTTGTCGATTGCTCCCGACACCACAAATCCCGTGTGATCCTCGTAATAGGACGGCAAGTCGGTCCCTCCGCCTCCAAGTGAGACTCGAAGCGGGGCACGGCTGAAGATGACGCTCATGAGATCAGGGGCTCCTTCTGACTGGAAATCCTAGAGCTGATTCCACCAGGCATATTCGTTCGCCTCGAACCAGTCCAAAGTCCGCAGGATGGCGTCCCGGATGGACAGTTGTGGCTTCCAGCCGAGAGCCTGGATACGGGCCGTGTCCAGAAGGATGAGCGGGCTGTCTCCGACCCAACCCCGGTCCCCGCCGGTGTGTTCGACTGTGGGGGAAGCCTTGAGATAGTCGGTGATGACTCCGATCGAATCGTCGACCACCACGGTCTCCTCGGTCCCCAGGTTGTAGACGTGTGCTCCCGGTTCGTTCTCGTGAAACGAAGTGGCCGTCAAGATCGCAGAGACACAATCCTGGACGTAGAGGTACGACTTCTCTTGTCGCCCATCGCCGAGCACCTTCAGATGAGTGGGGTCGCGCTTCAGGGCCCGGTAGAAGTCGAAAACATGTCCGTGCGTGTAACGCTCGCCCAAGATCGAAACAAACCGACAGATGACGGCGGTGAAGTCGTAACCGGTGGCGTAGGCGGAGACGAGTCCTTCGCACGCCAGTTTGGAAGCGCCGTAGAGGGAGGTCTGAACCGGGAAAGGGGCGTCCTCGGGAGTCGGGAATACGATCGGCTCACCGTAGATCGAACCCGTCGACGCAAAGACGATCTGCCTGACGCCAGTCGCTCTCATCGCCTCGAGAACGCGCGAGGTGGCCACCGTGTTCTGCTCGAGGTCGAGTGTCGGATGGTCGAGGCCGTACCGCACATCGGCATTGGCCTGAAGGTGGAAGACCCAGTCGCATCCGGTGAAGGCCCGTTTCAGAAGGTCCTGATCCAACACGTCGCCTTCCATCAGGATGCAGCCAGGGCGCTTCAGAAGATCGCTCACGAACTCCCGCCGGCCGGTCGAGATGTTGTCGACGACGACGACCTCGGCACCTTCCGCCTGCAGCCGGTCAGCCAAGTTGCTTCCGATGAAGCCGGCGCCACCGGTAACGCAGACCCGTGTCACGAAGCTCTACAGGATCAGTCCGGCGGCCAGCGCGTCTCGGTGGAACATCTGCACGGTCTCCAGCGAGAATTGCTCGAGATCCTTCCCCAGGCCGTCGAGCTTCTTCAGCAGATCATGGGTCATGGTGATGATGTGGCAGCCCACGCTATCGGCCTGAATCAGATTCAAGACCTCACGGGGCGACGCCCAGATGAGCTCCGCCTGCGAATCACGGTTCAAGATGCCCACCACTTCGGCCATGATGGGCAGAGGATCCACGCCGGCATCAGCGATTCGTCCGGCAAAGACGGAGATGTACGCAGGGGCACCGTCTTTTAGCGCTCTGACCATCGTCTCCACCTGATCCAACGTGAAAACAGCCGTGACGTTCACTTTGACGCCGCTCTCCGAGAGGAGACGCACAAGGGGGGCGGTCGACACACCGGCGGTCGTCGTCACCGGAATCTTCACATACACGTTGTCGCCCCACCCACCGATGAATTTCGCTTGGCGGGTCATCTCCTCGGGATCATCAGCAAGCACCTCGAAAGAGACTGAGTGCTCAGTCACCTTGTCCAGGAGCTGATGGGCAAACTCCGAGTACTCGCTCAGTCCCGCCTGGCGCATCAGAGTCGGGTTGGTCGTGAACCCGGAAATTCGGGGATCCCCAGCCAGGGCCAAGATGCTTTCGAGATCCGCGCCGTCGGCGAAGATTCGAGTGGTCAGCTCACTGAGCACCATATCGACTGAAACCCTAACCGTTCTCCCTGGCACGGACAATGATGCTGACGGCCGAGGCCAGGTCCGCCGCTCTCTCACCGGAAAGCTCCCGCCCCTCCCTCTTGTGGTGGCTCCCCGGCGTCTCCACCAGGACGGTACGGCACCCGGCAGCATCCCCGGCGATCATGTCGGCGTCGGTGTCTCCGATCATCCACGATCCGGCGAGGTCCGCCCCGAGCTCAGCGGCGGCGGAGAGGAGCATTCCCGGTTCTGGTTTCCGGCAGCCGCAGGCCATCGTCAGATCGCCCACCAGCCCCTCCGGGTGGTGCAAGCACATGCGCACAGCGTCGAATCGGACGCCGACATCACCGAGAAGGTCTTCCACCCGTGCCTGGACGGCGAGGAGCTGGTCGACGGCTACGACCCCTTTGGCCGCCGACGGCTGATTGGTGACGCACGCCAGGAAGTACCCCGCCTCACGGAGGGTTCCGAGTGCGTCCGCGACGCCCGAAACAAGTCGGACGTCCTCGGTACGAAGGGGTGATTCCGGCAGTCCGCTTAGGGGATCGGGGATCAGCTCGTTCACGACTCCATCGCGATCGACGAATACGACCAGCGTCCTCACGAAGGGACGCGGGATGTGTGGGTTGACACCGAGGTCAACGCCTCCCAGTGACCTTCCTGTCTGGCCAAGCAGGGATGAGAGACGAGAGCGTGCCACACCACGGCTTGGAACGACTCCACGAGAGGGGTCTTCAGATCGGACGGCGGTTCAATCACCACAGCAACGTCGGCGAGTCGGGCCAGGGTGCCGTCGGCCGAACCGACGACGCCGAAAATCGAAGCGCCGACCTCGCGTGCCCGCTCGATCGCATTCACCAGGGGGATCGAAACCCCGTGCTCCCGTGATCCGCCGCCCACGGAGAAAACCATGAGGCCATCGGCGGCACCGAGACGGGAGACCTCGAGCCAGGCGACGATCGAGGTGTCCCATCCGTCGTCATTGGTTCTGGCCGTCAGTTCGGAGACGTTGTCGGTGGGCGCGTAGCTCTCGATGTGGCACAACTTGCGGAAGTCGTTGACGGCGTGCGAGGCGTGACCGGCACCGCCGCCTAGGCCGAGAACGAAAAGGCGCCCCCCCCTCTGACGTACCGATGCGAGCCCCTCGGCCATGGCGTCGATGAGCGCTGGATCGATCTCCCGTGCGAGGTCAGAGGCGATCCTGAAGAACCTGGCGCTGTGACTATCGGTGGGCATCACCATCAGATTACCGGCTGTCAACACGGGCACCGGGTGGGGCCCTCAGGGAAATACCGCTCACCATACCCGGATGCGCACGCTACGCGGTCGTCCGTATCACGTCTGGGCGCTCCGGCGAGGACGGATCCCCACGGGGTCGCCGAAGTCCGACAGGTGGGCACACCTCGGAGGACCCCCACGGGGACGGAGAACGGAGAGGTGCACCACCTCGGCGTCATCGCTCCGGTGGAGAGCTCCTGACCCCCGAAGGCTCAGACCGCAGGCCAGATAATCGGCACCGCACCGGTCCGATCCAAGTACCATGGACCGATCTCACGTCCATCACGACCGGAGAGGTCACCCTCCCTCATGGCCACGGATGACTGACATAAGGGCTCGGGATCTCATCGCCGAGCGACCCCATCCCAGTCGGATCCGGTTATCCCCCCTCTCGCGCACCACCAACCCGGCAGTGCACTCTTATCTCACCGACGGTATCGACAAGAGCGACGGGGCCCTGCTG
>Ga0307372_10007333_pt1 | contig 15834 bp, 11 predicted proteins | sample OX1MG_FD_202533 | JGI IMG/M metagenome (GOLD analysis project Ga0307372, IMG submission 202533) | Soil microbial communities from Risofladan, Vaasa, Finland - OX-1 | ecosystem: Environmental > Terrestrial > Soil > Coastal area > Acid sulfate soil | place: Finland: Risofladan, Vaasa | collected... | reverse complement strand
GCCCCTCGTTGCTCAACACGGTCGAGCCGGAGATTGGGGATCGTATCGCTAATGAGTTACGTCGCCACGGTGTCGAGGTTGTCCTGGGCGCAACCGTAGGCTCCATCGTATCTACGCGCAGCGACGACGAAGGCGACCCCTACACAGCGCCGTTCTTCGTCGAAGGCGCCCAAGAGGACGGCGGCTGGGTGTCAGTCGCAGCGGACATCGTGGTGGCGCCGACCGGTGTGCGCCCGGTGACGCAACTCGCGCAGGAGGCGGGATGCGCGCTGGGGATGCAGGACGCGCTGGCGGTGACACGCGCGATGGAGACCAATGTCCCCGCCATCTATGCCGCCGGGGATTGCGTCGAGACCTGGAGTCACTTGCTCGAACGCAACATCTATTTGCCGCTCGGCACGACCGCGCACAAGCAGGGCCGCATCGCCGGGGAGAACGCCATGCGTGACATGCGCAGCGGATCTGGCCGTCACCGCGCCGATGAGCCACGGCTGTTTGCTGGAACACTTGGTACCCAGGTGGTCAAGGTCTTCGATCTGGCGATTGCGCGGACCGGGCTGTCGGCGTCAGAGGCGCTTGTTGCTGGCTTCGACGCCGTGGCGACCGAGATCACTGCCTGGGACCACAAAGCCTATTATCCGGGCGCGCAGCCGCTGACCTTGCGCGCGACGGGCGACCGGACGACCGGGCGGCTGCTAGGCGCCAGCATCATCGGCCACTGGAAGGCCGAGGTCGCCAAACGCATCGACATCTACGCGACCGCGCTCTTCCACCGGATGCGCGTCGCCGACCTGAGCGACCTCGACCTCAGCTACACCCCACCACTGAGCAGCCCGTGGGACCCGGTGCAGATGGCCGCCCAGGCGTGGGCGAAGGAGTGGAATATGTTATGATCACAGGTCGGCGGTGGGTACGGGTCGGCGCCGCAAGCGCCGACCCGTACCCACCGCCGACCTGTGATCTGTTTCCACCTACGACTGGCGGGCCGCCGCCGCCTGCCGCTGGAAGATATGGATGGCGCGGCCCTCGGCGGCCAGCGTCGCCTCGCGTAGCGCCTCGCTGTACGTCGGGTGCGGGTGGATGGTGGCGATCACCTCGTCCGCCGTCAGCTCGCCGCGCATCGCCAGCGAAAACTCGGTGATCAGGTTGGTCGCGTCCGGCCCGTAGATCGCCGCGCCGAGAATCTCGCCGTAGTCGCCGATGATCACCTTGGTGAAGCCCTCGGTCTCGCCGGTCGCCAGCGCCTTGCCATTGGCCACCCACGGGAACTTGTCGGCGCGCACATTACCGCCACGTTCGCGCGCCTGCCGCTCCGTCAGGCCGACCGACGCAATCTCCGGGAAGGTGAAGATCGGACGGGGGACGATGTTGTAGTCCATCTGCGCCTCGTGGCCAAGCGCAATCTCCGCCGCAAGCTCGCCCTCCACCATTGCAACGTGGGCCAGCCAGGTGCGCCCAACCAGATCGCCAATCGCGTAGACGTTGGGCAGGTTCGTCTCCAGCCGCTCGTTGGCGACGACGCGCCCGCGATCCATCGCCAGCCCCGCCGCCAGCAGGCCATCCAGCCCGGTGGGGTTGGCCTTACGCCCGACGGCCACCAGCACGTATTCGCCGTCAAACGTCTGCTGGCCGCTCTCGGTCGTCGCCGTCACGCGCTTCAGGTCGCCCGCGTCGGCGATGGACTCCACCCGCGCGCCCAGTGCAATCTCGACACCGCGCTTGGTGAGTGAACGGGTGAGCGCCGTCACCACCTCTTCGTCCTCGTTGGCGATCAGCGAGGGCAGCATCTCGACGATTGTCACCTTGGTCCCCAGCGCGTTGAACATGCACGCCAACTCGACCGCGATCACCCCGCCGCCGATACAGACCAGGCTCTTGGGCGCGCGTGGCATGTTCATCGCGTCGTCGCTGAAGATGACGTTCTTGCCGTCCAGCCCACTAAAGGGCGGACGGATAGGAACGGACCCGTTGGCTAGGATCAGCTTGCCCGTGCGTAGCTCCTGCGTCGAGCCATCCTTCAGCGTGACGCGCACCTGATCGGGCGCCAGCGCCTCCGCCGTGCCGTCGAAGATCGCCACCTTGTTCGCCTTCAAGAGCTGGGCGACGCCGCCGGTCAATTGCTTCACCACCTTGTCCTTGAAGGCGACGGCGACGCTCATATCGAAGGTTGGCGGCTGGTTCAGCATGATGCCCAGCTTGCCCAACTCGCCCATCTCGGCATAGAGTTGGGCGATATGCAGCAACGCCTTCGAGGGGATGCAGCCCACGTTCAGGCAGGTCCCGCCAATATATTGCTTCTCCACAATCGCTACCCGCGCGCCCAACTGCGCCGCGCGGATCGCCGCCACGTAGCCGCCGGGTCCCGCGCCGATCACCGTCAGATCAAATTGCTGTGCCTCGTTCGCCACTCACTTGCTCCTCATATATAGCCACGACACCACTGGGTCGGAGCCATCGGTCGCCATTGACTGCGCCTCCCCAGGTGTTTCTCCGGTATCGTTGTGACGCGCGTGCGTCGTCATGTCGCTGGCGCATAGGCAATCGTCCGTAACGCCATCACCCACAGTATACGCCACATTCGTGCAAATCGCATGGCGCGCCCGTGTGCGGTGAAAACTATACGATAGTACATATAAGCATATTGTGGGATTATCTGTGTGTGAGCAGCGTCTTAACTGCCAGTGAGAAGTGCGGCGCGTGTCGTGGGGCGGCGGGCGCCACGCCCGCCTGCCGCGCCCGCCGCGTCGGCCACGCCGCGCCCGCCGCCTGCCATGCGACGCGCCACCCGCCACGCTTCGCACACCATACGCCCAATCTGGCTACAAACAGGGATTAGTATTGAAGGAGACGCGCTATGCTGCTGGGGCGGCTGATCTTTGAGCGTTTGTTGTTGCGCCCGTTGCTGCGCTTTCGGCTGGCGTGGTTCGCGGCGGGCGCGTTGGGCGCCTACCTGACGCTGGTGATTGTGTTGTTCACGTTGGCCCAGCGCGAGGTCGCGCTGAACGGCCCCTTCGCCTCCTGCCAGGCGAAGCGTGACAGCGAGACTGGCGCGGCCTTGTATACGTTTGCCTATCGGCTGCCGGGCAGCGCCCACTCCACGGGCGCCTTGACGCTGGACCCGCTCGGCTACGCGCCACCGCTGCCCACTGATCTGTGTCGCCGCCACATCGTCGGCGTCGTCTATGCGCAGAACACGCTCGGCGGGCCATACCCCATCAACCGCATTACGCTGGAGGCGCGGTCGAGGCCGATCATCGTCTACGCGCAGCACAGCAACAGCGCTGGCCGCGACTTCGCCGCCGCCCGCGCGAATACGCTGGGGCTGCGCGGTGGGGGCATGGCGCTGCTGAGCGGCGCGCTGCTGGGGGTGGGCTTGTGGTGGGAGCGCATCCGTCGGGCGCTACGCCTTGACGCGCATGCGGGCTATGCCGACGACCTGCCCACCACCATGCCAGAGTTGCTGCGTGAACAGATCGAGGAAGCGATCCACTGGCTGACCTCGTTGCCGTGGGGCGATGGCGTCAGCGCATCAGCGCCGTCGCCCGGCCAGCCGCCCCAGGGCGCGGCGGCGCCAGACCGACAGCGTATGGCGCAGGGGCTGGCGCAGATTCGCGGTTGGGGCGGCGACGACGCGCGGCTGGTCGCTGGGGTGACGCGGCTCGTCGGCTTGCCGCCCGCAATGGCCTTCACCGGCGGCTCGACGGCGGCGCTGCACCTGGCGGCGTATGCGCCGAACCGCTGGGCGCCCAGTGGGGCGCGCCTCGCGCTGGCCTATGCCGCCCGCGCCCTGTCGGAGGACGCTACCCTCGCCGACGCCCATGTCGCCTATACGCAGGCATTGGCGGCGCTGGGCGTCAACGGCGACGCCGACCGTCGCGTCCAGGCCGAGGCGGCGTTCCAGACGCTCCGCCATCGCGCGCCCACCCACCCGCAGATTTCCCGCACACTGGCGATGCTGCATCTGGCGCACGGGCGCTACCCCGAGGCGAGCGAGGCGCTGCAAAACGCGCTCACGCAGGCCACCAGCGACGCCGAGGCGCAACACATCCTTGCGCAGCTCGCCGCAGCGTTGCGCCGCCAGGGCGACCTCCGGCAAATAGTGGGTGTCTTCGCCTGGTTGGCGCGCGGCGCGCGGCGGCGCCCCGACCGCTATGCGCAGCCCGCAACCGTGCAGAAGCCCATCGCACGCCAGCCTAATCTTCGCCTAGGCGGAGGGTCGCGCCCAGGCCACCGCTGACCGCCAGCCACACCCCCAACGCCAAGGAGAGCGCGAACGCCAGGCAGAGCGCGCCGTAGAAGATCGCCGTTCCCGGCAGGTTAAACGCCACCACGAACGGTGGTACACCAATCGTCGTCGGGTTCAGTTGGGCGCTGCTGTATTGGAGGAGGGGCAGCGTCGCGGTGGAGAGCAACAGGCCCAGCGCCGTCCCCGTCACCAACCCGAACGCATACATAAATAATTGCTCGCCCAGCAGGACCGTAGTAATCTGGCGTCCGCTGACCCCCAATGTGCGCAGGATGGCGAAGCTGGTGGCGCGGCGGCGCGCCTCCAGCGTCATCTGCGCCACGCTGCCCAGCGCGCTCAGCAGCGCCGCCGTGAATGCGCCCACCAGCAGCAGGCTTGTCATCCCCGATGTCAACGGATCGGAGAGGTATTGCGCCAGCAGCGTCCGCCGATTGGTCTCGCCGGAGACGAAGAAGAACGTCCCGTCCTTGTAGTCCTTGGCGCGCTGGGCTGCCGCCGCCGCGCTACTCGTGGTGCGTAGCCAATACTCGCTGGGCGCCACCCCCGTCAACCCCTCCGCCTTCAACGCATTGAAGTAATCCGGTATGCTGGCGATGAGATAGCCCCCTGCCGCGTCGTCGTACATCGTCGGGAACTGGTTGACGATGCCGCCGACGACAAATGCAAAGCTGAAGTCACCCTCGGTCGGCTGCATGACAAACCGATCTCCCACGCGCACATGTCGGTTGGCGGCGAACGTCTGGTCCACCAGCACCGTGATGGGCTGGCCAGTCGCGCCCAACTGATCGGACGGGATAGCGGGTGTGGTCAACTGGTGACTGGTAAGGATGTGTAACAGCGACGGCAAGGACTGGCTGGCGTAGTCGGACCGCCAGTAGGTGGTCTGGGCGAAGGTGGTGGGTTCAATCGCCAGCACATCAACCGGCGTGGTGGTCTGGTCGCCATTGGTGATCACGCCTGCCGCCCGATAGATAGGTGTCGTCGCGGTGACGCCCGGCTCACGCCCAAACAGCGGTGGCAAGGCGTAGGGCAGCCCCTCGCCTTGCACGAAGTCGGCGAAGGTGACCTGTTCGTCCGCGCCGACGGTATAGTTCGCGCGGTCGGTGGCGTTGCGCGTGAGCGAGGTCTGGAAGGTGAGCGCAAACAGGCCCAGTCCCACGCCCAGTGTCAGCACGAGCGTCAGCCGGGTGAAGCGACTGGATGCGCGCGAGACCTGGGCGAAGGTGAGCGCGCCCACCGCGCCGCGCCCACGCGCCGCCAGCCAGGCGCCCACCTGCGCGGCCAGCGGGAAGAGGCGCAGCGCCACCAGCGCCCCCGCGATCAGCAGCAGCCCAGGTGTGATGAGCTGCAACGGATCGGGACCCAGGCTGGTGGTGAGGCCCAGTTGCGCCCGCACATTGAGGCCGCCGAACTGCCCCAACTCGACATAGCCGACCACGCAGAGGATGGCCAGCGCGATGTCGAGGTAGTAGCGGCGCCAGAAGGGGACGCCATCGCGGGCTTGCGACCGGCGGAAGGCGAGGATGTCGAAGCGCGCCGCTGAGAAGGTCGCCAGCGCCATCGCCGCCACGCTGGCCGCCGCGCCAATCGCAGCAGGGACGATCACGCTTTGGGGCGACGCCGAGCGCGCCAGATAGGCCGCGCTCACCCCATTCGCGCCGCTGGTGATGGGCGTGAGTACGGTGACGAGGTAGACGCTGAGCGCCGCCGCCAGGATGGGACCGACCACGACGGCGATGATCCCCAGCACGAGGCCCTGGCTGACATACAGGCTCAGGATCTGCCCGCCACTGGCCCCCCGGCTCCGGAGGGTGGCGATCTCGCCGGACTGGCCCTCGATGAGCTGAGCGGTCATGGCGGCGATGAAGAGCAGCGCCAGCCCGGCGATCTGTCCGGCCACCACATCCAGCGGCAGCGCCAGCACCGACGATTGCCGCTGCAACCCGGCGAGGATACCCGCCAGACCGTTGGTGATCACGACCGACTGCACGCCATTGGACCCAAGCAGGTTGCCATTCACATCGTTGTGGAAGGCAGCCAATGCCTGCGTCACGCCGCCCAGCGAGTTCGAGGTAATGCTGCTGGGATTGGTAAAGGCGATATAGTGGATGACCACGCCAATTGGCTGACTGAAAGCGACGGTGTATGAGAAGTCAAATACGGTCAGGAAGGTCGTGCGGGCAAACAGCACGGGAAAGTACGATGGCTGTGGTGGGTGTTGCGCGTTGGCGGTCAGCGCAGTGTCGTAATCGGCGCCGTTCCAGAAGGGGTCGTTGACATCTTTGGGGAACCAGACGCCAACCACCCGCGCCGTCACCTCGGCTTTTCCCGGCGGCGATCCTATGACCTGTAGTTGGATGGTCTGGCCCGGTTTGACGCCGAGCTTCGGTGTGACCATCACCTCCGGCAGCGAGTTCGCATCGGTCTCGTGTGGGAGCCGCCCGGCACTGATGTTCATATGCGGCAGCGCCGCTGTGTAGTCAAAGACATAGGGTTCGATGCGTGTTACCGGTGGCAAGGCGGGGTCAGCTTTGTACGGATTCTTGCCGTCGATCTGACTGATGTTCATGAGGAACGTCGTCCCCAGGTATTCCCAATCGCTCGACGAGTAGGCGCCAAAGTGCTGGCGACCCATACTTTGTAGCTGGGCGGCGGCGGCGGTGGTGTTTGCATAGGAGACGCCGGTGGTGGTGGCGTCCGCCTCGACGTTGACGTAGGTGGACGGGCTGGTGTGCAAGGCGTATTGGATCTGCGCGTCGCCGATGATGGTGGTGTAGAGTGGGGCGAGGCAGATGACCATGACGGCGACGATCACCCCCACGCCGACCAGCGCCAGGGGTCGCCAGACGCGCCGCAAGCTGATCAGCGTCAGCCAGGGCGCCGCCAGCAGCGTGGTCACGGTGGATCTGCGGGCGCGCCAGCCCTGTTGTTCCGCCTGCCGCGCGCTCGTCCGCTGCGCTGCGCCCCCGCCGGACTGCGCTTGTCGCGTCGCCTCGCCAACTCGCCTCGCCATATCTCCCCCTTCTTGCCGCTTGCTGTCTTCATATACTACGACGATGCGCGCGACGGGATGTTTACATCACAAAAACAAACCCTTCTGGGCTGTTGTCGTCTACGTTGGCGACTAGCCAGGAGGGTTTGCGCGATGGGTACGGTGTACGAAACAACGAGACGAGCCGCGAAGACGAAGCTGGGCCGCTATTCGTTGTCTTCGGCGTCGTCGTCATCTGCCTCGTCGTCGGCGCTGGTCTCGTCTTCGTCAGTCTCTTCGTCTTCGGCGTCTACCTCGTCGGTCGCGACTTCCTCGGCCTCGGTGGTGGCAAGCGCGTTGGAGATCACGATGACCTTGATCTTGGGTTCGACTTTGGAGGCGACGCGAATGGGAATCTCAAACTCGCCCAGTTGGCGGATCGGGTCGCGCAGTTGGATGGCGCGGCGGTCCACGTTCAGCCCCTCTTGTTCGAGCAGGGCGCCCGCGATGTCTTGCGAGGTGACGGAGCCGTAGAGGCGGTCGCCCTGGCCGACGCGCACGGCGAAGGTCAGCGTGACGCCGTTCAGCTTCTGGGCCAGCGAGGCGTACTCGGTCTGCTGCTTCTCCACCCGCTTGCGCGCGGTGGCCAGGCGATCACGCAGGTTGGCCATCTCGCCGCCACTGGCGGGCGTGACCAACTGGCGTGGCAGCAGGAAGTTACGAGCGTAGCCGGGGGCGACTTCTTTCACGTCGCCGGGCTGCCCCAGCCCTGGCACGTCTTGTAGCAAAATGACTTTCATGTGGTAACGGTTGCTCCCTATAGGATTGCCAGTGGGGCGCACATCGAGCCGACACGCGTGGGCGGGCCGACGACATGCGCCGCCCACGCGCGCCCCACTCGTGGGGGCCTGGGTGATACGCGCGGGCGCGAAGGCATACCCATCGAGTATACACCAGACCGCCAGAGCGGGCAAGCCCGGCGCCGAACGTCACTATTGGCGCGAACCACCCATGCGGCGCCCATGCGTCGCCTCTGCGTCGCCTATGCGCTCAATCGAGCACGAAGCTCGTCCAGCGTCTCCGTCGCCGCGTGGAGCATGAAGTCGTCGAGTTGAGCATGACTGGCGGTATCGATCATCAGCTCCATGTCGGCTGGTACAGCGCCGAATCGCCCCTGCAAGAACAACCGCACGGCATTACGAACGCCATCATCACGCCACTTCAGATACAGGGGCGACAGTTCAAGTGTGTTGTTCGACATCAGTAACCTCCGTAACATGGCTTCGGCGACAGTTTGCCCTAGCTTGCGCGCGGCGAAGACGCCGACCAGTACGGCCAGCGGTTCGGCCTGCTCCGTCGGCGCTTGTGTCAGCGCCAATCGGGCGGCGCGTTCGGCGGCTTCCAGCGTCTCGCCGCCCTTGCTGAATGGCACGAGCGGCAACAATCCGTAGGCTCCCTGCTTGGCCAGCGTCATCAGGTCTTGCGCGGCTAACTCATAGGCTTCGATGCCGATGAAATGCTGATCATAGAGCGGCAGAGCGCCGACTGCAACGCGCGAAGGCGAGGTCGGCGCCTGTCCGCTGGGTGTTAGCCAGAAGACGACCGAGATCACCTTCAGCTTGTGAATGCTGGTGGCGCGAGCGCCATACAGATACAGCCGCTCGCCAATGTCGTCGCCGGGCCGCGCCTCGAATTCGATGTCCACCAGACACTCAACGCCATCATACGTCACCCGCAGCAGGGTGTCGAGGATGCGCTGTGGCTCGGTGGCGACATCGGTTGGCGCTGTCCCCAGGTAGACGACGGTTGCGCCGGTGAGCGCAAAATCGAGCCAGTCGCGCGGGCGCATCGTCACCGCGCGCTTGAGACCCTGGTCCATCTCCGCCACGAATGGCTCTCCTCGGCGGCGCCCAGCGTGTTGAGCCGGGCGCCGACGTTCCTACAATACTTCTCATGCGCAGTCGCAAAGGCGGCTATTGTAACTGCTCGGCGATGATGTCACGGACGAGGGCGAGGGCGCCCGGGAGGGCCTCCGCTGCCCGGCCCCCGCCTTGCGCCGAATCGCGGCGGCCTCCGCCCTTCCCCCCCAGGCGTTCGCTCACTTTCGATGCGATCTTCCCGGCGTCCAACCCACGGGCTGTCAGCGGCGCGTCGATCATCACGACGAACCGCGCCTGGCCGTCGGTCTGCGTCGCCAGCAGGACGACCCCCGAACCGAGGCGCTGGCGCACCGCGTCCCCCAGCTCCCGCAAACCCCGGTCGTCGCGGGGGGAAACGGTCGCCGCCACCAACGGGACGCCCCTCACGTCGGTCGCCGAAGCCGCCAGTTGGGCGGCCTCCTCGCGGGCCTGGCGCCGCTGGGCCTCGGCCAGTTGTCTGCGGACCTCGGTCAGTTCCTCCTGGAACTGATTGACGCGCGAAATCAGGTCGTCGGGCGTCGTGCGCAGGCGGGCGGTCAGCGCTGTCACCGTATCGTTGCGGGAACGCAGGTACGTGTCGGCTCCCGTCCCGGTCAGCGCCTCGATACGGCGGATATTCGCGCCGACCCCCGCCTCTTGCGTCGTCAGATACGGGCCGATCTGGCCGGTCGCCGCGACGTGGATCCCGCCGCATAGCTCCCGGCTGGTCCCCATCGTCACGACGCGGACCTCGTCCCCATACTTCTCGCCGAACAGCGCCATCGCGCCGGTCATGATCGCCTCTTTGTACGGCAGGACGGTCGTCGTCACGGGGAGGTCGTCGAGAATCCACCCGCTCACGCGGCGGTCGAGTTCGCGTAGCTCCTCGGTCGTCATCGCGCGGGGCAGATTGAAATCGAAACGCAGCCGGTCGGGGGCGACCAAACTGCCCTTTTGATTGACCTGGTCGCCGAGGATATCCTTCAGCGCGCGGTGCAGCAGATGGGTCGCGCTGTGGTTGCGCATAATCGCGCGGCGGCGGTCCAAATCCACCTGGGCGCGCACCTCGGAATCCACCCGTAGGTGGCCTTCGATCATCTGACCGTAGTGGACGATCAGGCCGGGGACCGGGCGCTGGGTATCCCGCACCTCGAACAGGCCGGTCGGGCCGCCGATCACTCCCCGGTCGCCCACCTGGCCGCCCATCTCGGCGTAGAACGGCGTCTCCGTCAGCACGAGGGCCGCCGTGTCCGGGGCGCTCACTTCGTCCGCTGGCGTGTCGTTCACCAGCAGGGCGACCACTCGACTCGCGTCGTTCACGCCGCTGTAGCCGGTGAAGATCGTCGCGGGTAGGCCCTTGCTCAGTTGCGTCCATGCCTCCTCCTCTCGCTCACGAACGAACACGTTTTGCTCGCGCGCTCGTTCTCGTTGTCGCAGCATTGCGCTGTCATAGCCCACACGATCCACGGTGAAGCCGCGTTCGTGCGCGATCTCCTCGGTGAGTTCGAGGGGGAAGCCGTGCGTGTCGAAGAGTCGAAACGCCAGTTCGCCGGGGACCTCACGCGTGCCCGCCTGCGCCAACTCGTCGAGTTGGCGTGTCAGCAGTTGCAGCCCGGTGGCGAGCGTCTTATTGAACTTGCGCTCTTCCAGCGTCAGGATTTCGACGATCTGATCGCGCCGGGCGACCAGTTCGGTGTAGTGTGACCCCATCAGTTTGATCACGACATCGGCCACCTCGCCGAGGAACGGGCGGTCCAGCCCCAGTACCTTACCAAAGCGCGCCGCCCGTCGTAGCACGCGACGGAAGACGTAGCCGCGCCCGGTGTTGCTGGGCAGCACGCCATCGCCCGCCAGGAAGGTCAGCCCGCGTCCGTGGTCGGCGATCACGCGCAAGGCGCGGTCGTGGTCCTCGTTCTCGCCATAGGCCGTGCCAGTCACCTGCGCCACGGCGTCTATGATCGTGCGGAAAAGATCGGTATCGTAGCTGGAATGCTTGCCCTGCAAGACGGTGGTCAGCCGCTCCAGCCCCATGCCGGTATCGATGTTGGGATGCTGGAGCGGCGTGCGCACACCCTCGGCGTCCTGGTAATACTGCATGAAGACCAGGTTCCAGATCTCCAGGTAGCGGTCGCAGTGTTCGCAGCCGGGGGCGCAGTCGGCGCGGCCACAACCATACTCCGGCCCGAAGTCGTAGTAAATCTCGGAGTCGGGGCCGCAGGGGCCACGATCACCAGGAGGCCCCCACCAGTTGTCGCTGAGCCGGGTGATCGTCTCGTCAGGGATGCCCGCGATCTTCTGCCAGAGTGGCGGCGACTCCGCGTCGTCAGGATGGACGGTGGGGAAGAGCCGCTCCGCCGGAATGCCATAGACCTTGGTCAGCAGCTCCCAGGCGAAGGCGATGGCGCCTTCTTTGAAGTAATCGCCAACCGAGAAGTTGCCGAGCATCTCGAAGAAGGTGTTGTGCGAGTCGTCGCCTACCTCGTCGATGTCCACCGTGCGGAAGACCTTCTGCACGGTGGTGAGGCGGTTGCGCGGTGGCTGCTCCTGCCCCAGGAAATATGGGATCATCTGCTGCATGCCCGCGATGGTCAGCAAGACAGTGGGATCGTTCGGGATGAGCGAGGCCGAGGGCAAGCGCTGATGGCCGCGCTCCTCAAAGAAGCGCAGAAACGTCTCGCGTATCTCGGCGCCGGTCAGCGGCTTGGATGCTCCGGACGATGCTCCGGACGACGCGCCATTCGACGCGCTGGCCGATGCGCCGCCCGTCCCGTTCCCTGCGGTGGACGAATGCGCCTTGTTTGCCTGCGCGCCGCCCTTGCCCGACTTCGCCGTCTTCCCCGCCGCGCGCACGCCGTCCGCCATCGCGGTAGCTTGCGCGCCGGTAGCCTCCGCCGCTGCGCCCATAGCGATCGCTGCGGATAGCGCCGCGTCGGTAGCCGCGTCCGTCGCGGCGACGGACGCGGTCTTCCGCGTGGCGCTGCGGGTGGCTCTCGCCGCCGGGCTGGCCGCGCCGTTCGCGGCGCGGATAACCGACGACGTGGCGCCGGTCATGCTAGCCACGCTGCGGGGCGAGGTGGGAAGCGGTTGGATGTTGTCGGTCTGGTCGGTGGGGTCGCTGGGGCGCGCAGGGATACCCGATGGGATACCCGATGGGATACCCGACGGGTATCCCGGCAGGGCGCGCTCCAGGCGGTCCGCTCGCACGCGGCGAGTGGGCTGCGACCGTTTTGCAGGCATGAGTTTCGTCCTCTTCGATCCAATCCGTTCTGAGAACGCAGATAGGGGATGTCGCACTAAACAAGCACACACTACACGCACGATATGGTGCTCTCAGCGGCTCAGGAGTCCGGTATATGGCGCATGCGATACTGGGGGTAAGCTGCGGGTAGGTGGTGAGGAGAGTCGCCGGGCGTTAGACGCATCATCCACCAGGCCGGACCTCATGCAACATCATCCAACAGTCACAGCCATTCGCAGCGAGTCACAGCAGCGTGCGCGCCTGGGGAGCCTGAGTGTGCGGAGAATACCCGTTCATTATACGCGACGACCCCTGCGTTTGCCAAGCGGGCTGGGGCTTTCGGACGTGCGGTGGTGTGGGGGTGTCCGGCGAGAGGCGCCATGCGTGGCGAGGGCGGGGGTGTGGGAGCGGGCGCATATCCGGCGGGCGCGTGAACGCGCGCCGTGAGGCCTGGCGGCCACGAAGGCCGCCTGCGCGGCCTGGAGAGTGACAGCACGTCCACGCGCCACCCCCACCGCGCCACCCCCACCGCGCCGCATTCGATACGCCGCTCGCCCCCTTGAAATTGGCGGCGGGATGTGCTACACTACGCATGCGCAGGCGCCTGAGCCGCCCGCGCGCTGGCCCCCATAGCTCAGCGGATAGAGCACCGGCCTCCGGAGCCGGGTGCGGGCGTTCGAGTCGCCCTGGGGGCACCAAACAGTATTCTGTAACAGTCTTCACTTTTGGACTCCGAGTTTCGGGGTCCTTTCATTATGCCCAGTTTCACAGATCATCTTCGCAACATTCTCTGACGGCCTGAACAAGCGCGACAAAACCAGCCTCGACATATTTTGGCTCCGCGACGAGAGTCTGGAGGACGCAGACACCCTCCCCGCTCCGGCGCTATTGGCGGCCAGCATCGTCGAAGACTTGCAGGTGGCGTTGGAGCAGTTCGCATCGATTGCGGAGGATGTATGGTTAGACGAGAGCATCGGCAACTGAGTGAGCGGCACGTAAAACCGCCGAGTTGACATTTCTGTCTTGCTAAGTCATACTTTGGTCAACAGGGTATCAATGCGGTCAACGGAGTATCAATGTCGGCATGTATTGGCACATATGTTTCAGCCGAACATTAGCCGCATGACACTCCGCAAACCACAGTTTGTATGTCGGGGCAATGGTGTTGAGTTGACAAATCAATTCAACACCATGTATACTGTCTATCAAGTGAATGAAGTGGTGGGACGATGGATTTTGGACAACGTATTCGTGAGTTACGCAAAGAGAGAGGTGTTAGCCAGCGTGAGCTTGCAGCGCAAGTCGGCATAGACTTCTCCTACCTGAGTAAAATTGAGGTGGGGCGTATGGAGCCTCCTAGCGAGTCTGTGATCCGGCGAATTGCGCAAGCATTGGGCGCAGATGAAGATGAATTGATAAACTTGGCTGGCAAAGTTCCGAGAGAACTCAAAGCCGTCTTGGAGGAGAATCCGGAAGCTGTAGAGCTATTGCGAGTTCTAAGTGAACGCAAACTGCCCGAAATCACTTATCGTCAGATGCTCGATCTTGCTCGAAGTGCGGAAGCAGATCAATCTGACAAACCAGCACCTGATGGAGAGGTAGACTCAGAGCCATGACCCTTCTTCCAGAGCAATTCATCGCCGACACCAAAATTGAAGCGAGCGCATCTGTGCTCATCCAGAACTATGGCCGTCGCTATGGAGTAATCCTAAAGCCTCCCGTCCCAGTTGAGACAATCATCGACTTCTGTGCAGGCGTGCCGATTGTTTACGAACGTATCCCCGATAGCGATGGGAGGCCTGTACTTGCCAAGCTCCTGGTAAAACGGCCACAACCTGAAATCTGGATCAACGAGAACTGGTTATCGTTCTTTGATCAGCATGAAGGTTCGCTGGAGTACACACTTGCGCATGAACTGGGACATTGGATTCATCATGTCGATAAGGCTGCTCTACAAACCGAGCTTTTACCAATTGCAGAAGAACGCTCAATGATTCTCTGCCGCACTCCCGATAGCCATCGAGGTAAACGAGAGTGGCAAGCAGAGCGTTTTGCAGCTTACCTTCTCATGCCCGAAGACTTGGTGAGGCAAACCAGTACAAACCTAAACCTGCTCCAGTGGGGAACGCTCTACGATCTGCGAAAGCAGTTCGGAGTCACTATTTCAGCCTTCATGCGTCGCATGAAAGAGCTGCGCATGGTTGAGGTTTTGCCAGGCAAGAGGCTTGTACGTTATCATGACGCACACCCATCTTCCAGCCCTTCCCTATGGGGATAGGCTAGATGATATTTTTTTGTGGAGTTGACTTAGACACTCAATATTGTAACCCAGCCTTTGGCTGTAGGTTATTCCCATCCTGATAGGAAAGGAGGTAAAAACATGGCCAAATCAAGCGGTATGAAAGGTGGACGTTCACGTAACGAGAATGGGCAGTTGCGTCAGGTTCGTTCCGACAAACACCTTGTAACCATCCGGGACCAGTATGGAAAAGATGTCGTTGCAGGGCGTAGTGATAAGCACCTTGGTACGATCCGCGACGAAACCGGTAAGAGCGAGACAAAACTCGTTCGTAGCAAGGCAAAGAAAGCCTAGCATTCAGGCACATTCAATGGAGAGCTACGTGAATGTGCTGCTGAGCAGACAAATTCACGTAGCTCAGTTAAGAGGAGCTATCGCTATGGCGAGACAACTCGGAGATCCGATCAACGGCAAGTACATCATCGGAGACAAGAACCCTGAGCATTACCGGAATGCTCAACATTACCATGTCCATGACCTTCACAATGAGAAATCTGGATGTGAAATCCAGAAAATCATCAATGCAGTTCATGTACAAACGTTTTCACCAGACACCGTGAGTACCGCCACTGCCAACGGGTATGTTCGTTGTGAACATTGCCTCAACGGGCAGCACTGCGGGAAGTAAGAAGGAGAACGATCAACTTTTCAAGCGGGGGTGATCATGGCTATCACCTCCCGCTTTTTTCGTTATGATCTGCGTAGACGCGCATACCGCAAGCGATCATTGCACCGCTTACAGCGTCCGTTTGCTCGATGCGCCCGTTCGGTCGTGCCGCAGTCTACGCAGGCGTCGTAGTCGCGCGCCCAGCGAGGTTGCCTTGCATCCGGTTTGCGACGCCCGCGAACCGGTAGCGCCCTCGTCGCTTCCGGCGCAGACAAAGCAGCCTCCGACGATAGGAGAGGTGATGACAGCCCTTTAGGATGACCCGCCCTGGGGGCGCCCAACAAAGATCCCTAATACCCTCCGGGAAGCCCCAGTACGTCGTGGCAGTCGACGTACTGGGGCTTCTGTGGGGCTTCTGTTGCGCTCAGCGAGGCAGACCCGCATGTCTGGCGCTGGGCGCACGAATACGATGCCTGCCGTGATTGCGGTACGACCGAGCGCCCTCACCGCGCCAATGGACGGTGTAAACGGTGCGATGACCGTTGGCGATTCCACCACAAGTAATTTCCTAGCCT
>Ga0307372_10007332_pt1 | contig 15835 bp, 19 predicted proteins | sample OX1MG_FD_202533 | JGI IMG/M metagenome (GOLD analysis project Ga0307372, IMG submission 202533) | Soil microbial communities from Risofladan, Vaasa, Finland - OX-1 | ecosystem: Environmental > Terrestrial > Soil > Coastal area > Acid sulfate soil | place: Finland: Risofladan, Vaasa | collected... | reverse complement strand
GCGCCGATCAGGATGCCCAGCGCAACGGGCGCGGCGATTAACGGCGAGATATCGCCGCGCGAGAAGTAGATGCCCGCGCTGGCGGCAGCCGTCACTCCGATCATGAAGTTGCTCGTCGTCGTGGATACCTTCATGGGCAGGCGCATCGCCACGTCCATCGCCAGCACCTTGAATGTGCCGCTGCCGATGCCTAGCAGGCCGGAGATCAAACCAGCCACGTACATCATGACCAGACCTAATGGCGTGCGCCTGACTTGATAGGTAATGGTCTGGCCCAAATGTTTGTCGGGATAAGAACTGCCTAGATTCAGCTTCTGCGCCAGGAAGTCATTTTTCACGCCCTTCGGCAATTCCTCGCCGATCTTGACGATCAACGGCGCGACAGAAACCAGCAAGATCACGCCGAATACCAACGAGAGGATATTGGGCGCGAGCAGACCTGCCAGGAACGCGCCACAGATAGCCCCGGTCGTCGTCGCGAGTTCGAGAAACATCCCCACCCGCATGTTCGTCATGTGATCCTTCACATAAGCCGCCGCCGCGCCGCTCGACGTGGCAATCACCGAGATGATGCTGGCTCCGATGGCAAAGTAGATCGGGAAACCGAAGACCAGCGTCAGCAGCGGCACGATCAACACGCCGCCTCCTAATCCAACCAGCGAACCCAGCAAGCCTGCCGCGATGGCCCCGGCAAAGATGGCAACGAAGATCAGCGGGGAGTAATGCCCCTGCGTAAACAGACTATGCCCCTGCATCGGCGCGATACCGCCCAGTAAGAACAGGCTGCACAGCAGAATGATGAGAACAATCAGCGTAATTACAACGTAGTCGCGATCATGCTCAAGTGCGAAAGCCACTATGGAAACCGCGACGCGCATGACTGGCGTGGCGATGAGCAGGAGCAAACCCAGCACGATGACAGACTGCGGGCGCAGCGCCAGCAGACCCGCCCCGACGGCGCTAAAGCTGTGAGGAAACGTCAGGAATTTGTCCGGCGACAGCCCACCCGGCGACAGAAACAACATAACCACACCAATCAAGATCACAAGCGCGCTCACCAGCACGCCGATCTGCAAGACCCAGCCAATGAGAGTACTTGTCTTGTTGACTATCGCCGCTAATTTCTCCGGTGGCGCCGCCGGAGCAGAATTTTGAGAATCAGTCTGCTCCGGCTCTTCAGAAGCAGACGTTTTTGTCCTTATTTGCACGATGGTTCCTCAGTAAGCTCAAAAAAAGTATCGCCTGGGGATGCCGCGAGCGCTATGCCGGGCCATCCCTGAAAGACACACGATGGAAAAACATGATACAGAGAGCGGTAAGTTATGCTCTACTGAGATTATAAGCTTTTTTTTGATATAATTCCAATACATGATATCTATGTGAATGATAACTTTTTGGAATACTCTTCTTGATGGGCATAAATGGTCGGTCTGAAATTGTTGTCACAATTAAAGAGCCACGCGGCGTTCTATAGTTAGATGCTTCTCTCTATCTATAATCATAGCCGGAAACAATGTTTCCCGCTATCTATTGCAGCGATAAGCTAGAAAGCCTGGGAATAGCGATGTGGCAGCTTCCTAAACCTCGTCTACCTTCGCTCAAGCAAGTGCTGGTCAGCAGCGTGGGCGGCGGCATCGGCGTGCTGGGGATTGTGCTCGCTGTCGGATTGTATATTGTTGAGACAGTTATACGCCCCAACAAGAAGCACGTTTTTTTCGATGACTACACTTTTAGCCCTTATGAATTTGATCTGCCCGCCGAAGTTGTAACCTTTGCCCCGGCAAAGGGCGATTACCTCGTCAGTGGCTGGTTTGTGCCGCACGAGAACGCGACGACGACGATCCTGGTCTGTCCAGGGTATCGCACGCACAAATCCGACCTGCTCGGACTCAGCGCCCGTCTCTGGCGAGCCGGACACAACGTGCTGATCTTCGATTTTTATGGTCATGGCGAACTTAGCAGCACAAATGTGACATTGGGCTACCGCGAAATGAACGATTTCGACGGCGCAATTGCCTACGTCAAAGAGCGCGCGCCTCAGACGCGCCTCGGCGTCGTTGCCTATTCGATGGGCGCGTCGGTCGCCATCATGTGCAGCGCGCGTTGCCCCGACATCAAAGCCATCGTCGCTGATAGTGGATTTGCCACCCACTGGAGTGTCATTGATTACAACGTGCGCCGCGCCCGCCTCTGGCCCTCGACAGCCTTTGTCTGGACAGCCGATCACATGATGGGCTGGCTAGGCGGCTATCGCTTCAGCCAGGTCAATCCCCTGCGCGAGATCGGCAGCATCGCGCCGCGGCCTATCCTGATCATCCATGGCGGCAAAGACTCGCTAGTCGATCCGCGCGACGCGACCTTGCTGTACGCGGCGGCCAACGAGCCTAAAGAACTGTGGACCGTTCCCAATGCCGATCACTGCGGCGTCTACTTCGTCGATCGCACCGCTTATATCGAGAAGACGCTGGATTTCTTCGATAAAGCCCTCAAACAGGCTCCCTGGCCGCTCATCGAGGTGGGCGACGAGGTCGGCGCGAACCACGCGCATGACGTGAGCGCCGCATAAGGGACGCCATGGAAAATGGTTGGTAACCGGGCCAGGAGCATGTAGCGGCGCAATTGATTGCGCCGCTACATTGCTGGAGAATCACTCGCCAGTCTCAAAACCCTACCGGCAGATCGCTATCATATGCCAGCGACAGCGTCATGCCGTCTCTCGCGGCGCGCGTATGAGGAAACACGCGGCGCGCGGCGTTCTCCGCCGGGGCCGTATTGATGATCTTCGGGCTAAAATGCGTCAGCAGCAGCGCGCGCGCCCCGGCGTCCCGCGCCAGACCGGCGGACTCGTACACCACCATGTGAGCGTGCGCCTGCGCCAGCGGCAGATCCGCCGGATCATCATACATGCTCTCGCAGATCAGCAGATCAACATCACGCGCAAACGCGCTCAACGTGCGCGTGGGCCGCGTGTCGGTAATATAAGCGAGCGAGAGGCCGCGGCGCGGCTCACCCAATACCTGCTTCGGCGTCACGACCTGTCCATCATGCTCGACCGTCTCCCCGCGTTGCAGGCGCGACCAGAGTTGCACCGGCAGACCCAGCGCCCGCGCCCGCTCCGCCTGGAACTCCGGGCGGCGATCCAGTTCCACGCGATAGGCCAGGCACGGCACGCCATGCGCCGCCGCCGCGCAAGAGCCGCGCAGCCCGCCTGGCAATGGAAAGTCTTCACCATCATGCAGCTCATTGACGACTATAGGAAACGGCAGATCGCGCGCGATGCGGAGCAGCCCATCGACGATGTAGCCTGTACCTACCGGGCCATAGATCGTCAACGGCTCCGTGCGTCCCGCGTGTCCCACCATGAATAACACGCCCGGCAGACCCGCCACATGGTCGGCGTGCATATGCGTGAGGCAAATCGCTCCCAGTTGGCGAAAACCCCAGCCCAGTTGCTTCCACGGAACCTGCGTTCCCTCGCCGCAGTCGAACAGAGTCAGCGTCGAGCCAGAGCGCAGCAGCATGCAAGACAGCCAGCGTCCCGGCATCGGCATCATGCCGCACGTTCCCAGCATACACAGATCAAGCATTCAAGACCATATCTTTCTACAAACAAAACATGTAATGGCATTATCCTCGCCAGAAGGGGCGTTTTGATAGTTAGCCTTATTATGGAACGTATCTGGCCGGGACGCAAGAGAACAGATTTGTTGGCCTCTTTATACTATGAATAGCTAAGCCTTAGACGATGCAGTCCCCGTAGGGGCCGATTGATCGCGCCCCTATGGGATATGAAAAACAGATAGGACATACAACAGATGCCAGCAAAAAATAAGCAGCAGAAGAAAAAAGACGACGAGGAAATAGAGGTCAATTTCGGTATTGGGAAAATCTCCTTCGGCGGTCTTTTTGAAGGAATCGGCAACATCATTGACTTAGTTTCCAGGATAGAGGAAGAAGGCAAGGATGGGGAAAAACGCGAGGGAGAATTCACCAGTCCTTCGGGCCGGGTCAAAGCAGTCTATGGCCTCACGATACGAACGAATCTTGGAGGAAAGCCAACCGTTGAGCCATTCGGCAACGTGAGAAAGACGGCCAGAGGGCCTGTCGTTGAGGAGGAGAGAGAGCCTCTGATTGATATCTTCGATGAAAAAGACCACGTTCTGGTCATTGCTGAACTGCCAGGGGTGGAAGAAAAGCGTATCAGCGCCAAAATTGAGGGCGATATTTTAACGCTTGCCGCCTCTGGTGGTGATCGCAAGTATTACAAAGAGGTGGTCTTGCCAGCGGATATTGTTGCCGACACCATGCAGCAGAAATATAAAAACGGCGTTTTAGAGATCAGAATTAACAAGAAATAGTATGGCCGAAGTAACTATTCAACTCAAAGTAGCCGAGGCCAATGCGCGAGACGTGGGGCGTGGCATTGCCAGGATTGATCCGGAAGTGATGGAGAGACTGAGTATCAACGACTCCGGGATGATCATTGGACTGAAAGGCAAGCGGGAGACAGTGGTCAAGATCATGCCCACATACCCGGAGTTGCGCGGGCGCGGCATTGTGCAAATTGACGGCATCACCAGGGAAAACGCGCAGGTCGGCATCGATGATCAGGTCTGGCTTGCCAAAATTACCGTTGAGGAAGCCCGAAAAGTCACCCTTTCGCCTTTAACCTCAACCGGCCAGATGGCGACTGATAGTCGCTATCTGGCGCGGCAGTTGACCGCGCTTCCGGTGGTGCGCGGAGATAGGGTACAAACCACGCTGCTGGGAACCAGGAAACAGGATTTTCGCGTGATGGATACTGTGCCGTCTGGAGCCGTTCTTTTAACGTCGCAAACCATCATCGCTATCACTGGAGAAGGGAAGGCCACCGAGGCCAGGCTGACCTATGAAGATATCGGCGGACTGGGAGACCAGGTGAAGCGCATCCGCGAGATGATTGAGTTGCCGCTGCGCTTTCCGCAAGTTTTTGCTCGTCTAGGAATCGACCCGCCAAAGGGCGTGCTGCTGCACGGCCCACCAGGCAGCGGCAAGACCCTGATCGCCAGAGTGATCGCCAACGAAACCGACGCCTCGTTCTCGCAGATCTCTGGGCCGGAGATCATCACCAAATTCTACGGCGAGTCCGAGGCCAATCTGCGCCGCGTCTTTGAGGAAGCCAAAAAGAATGCTCCCTCTATTTTGTTTTTTGACGAGCTTGATGCCATCGCTCCTAAAAGAGAAGAGTTGGGAGGAGAAAAGCAGGTTGAACGCCGCGTGGTGGCCCAGTTGTTGGCCTTGATGGATGGTCTGGAGGGACGAGGTCAGGTCATCATTATTGGCGCGACCAACATGCCTGATGCTCTTGATCCGGCTCTGCGCCGCCCCGGACGCTTTGATCGCGAGATCGTTATCCCGATACCAGATAAACATGGCCGACGCCAGATACTTACCATTCACACCAGGGGCATGCCGTTTTCCGATGACGTTGATCTGGAACGATTGGCGTTTTTAACGCATGGCTTCGTGGGGGCTGATCTCGCCGCTTTAGCTCGCGAAGCGGCGATGTACGCTATTCGCCGCCTCATGCCCAGTATTGATTTTGCGCGCGAAGTGATTCCTGAAGAGGCTATCCTTGCCCTCAAGATCACGATGGATGATTTCTTAAACGCGCTGCGCGAGATCGAGCCTTCCGCCATTCGCGAGGTCTTCACCGAGATCCCTGAAACCAGCTTTGCCGAAATCGGCGGACTTGATGGCATCAAGAGGATACTGACCGAGACCGTGAAAAACCCTTTATATCATCCAGAGGTGTATGCCAGAGCCAACACTAAGCCGGCCAAAGGCATTTTATTAACCGGCGATCCTGGCACCGGCAAGACGCTGATTGCGAAAGCCATCGCCAAAGAAGCGGAAGTCAATTTCATCGCGATTTCCGGCCCGGAGTTGCTTTCCAAATATATCGGCGAGAGCGAACGGGGAGTGCGCGAGGTTTTCAAAAAGGCCCGGCAGGCCGCGCCCTGTATTCTCTTTTTCGACGAAATCGAATCCCTGGTTCCCACGCGCGGGCAGGCGATCGGCGACCAGGTTACTGAGCGGGTCGTTACGCAGTTCTTAACCGAGATGGACGGAATTGAAGAACTCAAAGGCGTCCTGGTGCTGGCAAGCACTAATCGACCAGATTTGATCGATTCCGCCATGCTGAGACCGGGGCGTTTTGATTTCGTCCTTGAGATTCCGAAACCTGATGCGAGCGCGCGCGAGGAAATATTTAAGGTGCATACCAGGGGCAAGCCTTTAGGCGCACAGGTCGCGCTCGCTAGCCTGGCTGAAGAGACCGACGGCCTGGTAGGGGCGGATATCGCGTCCATTTGCCAGAAAGCCAGCCTGCTGGCGATCAGGGAGTTTTTAGAAAGTGACGAGGAAGACCTGGACAAGCTGATCATCGAAAAGCGCTATTTTGAGGAGGCGATGAACGATGCGACAACAGGTTATTAAATGCGCTTTCTGCAAAGGAACCGGCCATCACCCACATTTTAAGGGAACCTGCCCGGTTTGCAAAGGCGCGAGAGAAAACGACATAACCGGTGAGTTTCTGGTCTGCGGCGATTGTCATGGATCAGGTCGGAAAGGCGGGACGACTTTGACTTGCTACACCTGCGCCGGTAAAGGCGTCGTTCCCGACATACGGCAGGAGTTACGGGAAGCCAGGGCGGAGATCAGAAAAGTCCGGGCGGAGATGGAGAAGGAAAGAGCGCGATGAGCAACGGATTCTATATCTACGGGTTGGTGAGAAGCAGCGAACCTCAAGAATTTGGCGACATTGGCATTGGCAACCCTGCTTCCCCTGTGCTGGCTGTCGGGTTTCAAGATATAGGGGCTGTCGTATCTGTCAGTCCCTTTATGGTCTATGACTCCCTCGCCAAAGAAAAAACGATCAAGGACCTGGTGACTCACCAGTTTGTCATTGAGAAGGTGATGGAACATTGTACTATTGTTCCGGTGAAGTTTGGCACGATGGTAGAAAACGCGGATGAAGTCATCGCCTTCTTAGAAAAGGGCTACCCGCTTCTGAGCAATGAACTGAGCAGGATGGAGCAGAAAATAGAGATGGATGTCGTAGCCAGGTGGGACATGTCGAAAATCCTGGCGGCGCTTCCTCGTCACCATCTGCCTGTGCAAGAAAAACAACAGGAAATCGTATTGAAAGGCGACCGCGCTAGCGTTGAGGATAAAATCGCGCTCGGCAAGGTCATTGAGCAGGCTTTGCAAGCCGAAAAAGCCAGATATCAGCAATTGATCTTGCGCGCGCTCAAAGCTGGCGCGGCAGACGCGCGTTTACACAATCTGGCAAGCGATGAGATGATTTTCAACGCGGGCTTTTTAGTGGAAAAGAAGGACGAACATTTATTTACCGGGGCGATTGATGCCCTGGATCGCGACCTGGAGGACGCGGTGAATTTTCGTGTAGTCGGTCCCTTGCCGGCCTATAGCTTTGCTACCATCCTGCTCGAACGCATTGACCCGCGGAAATTGGCAGCGGCGAAAAAACTGTTCGGGTTAAATGGAGAGATCACCGCTCAGGCGGTGCGCGACACCTATCACCAGCTAGCCCAACAATGCCACCCGGATAAAAGGGGCGCGGCGGATGCTTTGGATTTTCACCTTGTGCATTCCGCTTATCGAACGCTGAAGGATTTTACCGAAAAGGGACTGCTGCACGTTGGGATGTATCAGTGGGAGAACGACGTTTGATGAGAAAGCTGATCTACGTGCCTATCATTCACACAGACGCGGACGCGGGTCAGCTTGCCAAAGGGCTTGAGGAGCGCGCAAAAAAAGTTGTAGGCGACCACAACTGGCAAAGACATAAAGAGGTCGTTCGCCTCTACTGGCAAGAGATCGCTGGCTATTGGGAGGAAAAAGAGGTGGCGGGATTAAAGGTTTTTCAAGATGGCATGCCGATAGGCGGCGCGCTCGGAGAAACGACCGTCCAGGAGTTGGCGGTTAAGGGCAGCATCAATCATAAGATTGTCGCGCATCTCATAGAGAAAGGCGCGCAGCTTATGGCGACCGAGGATACAGAACTGCTAAAAGAGGAATACTATTTAACGCGAGATCTGCTCGAAAAAAAATCCCTGGCGGGCAGCTTCTCGGCAGTCTCGCGTTACAAACAGCGCAAAGACGCGCTTTTGCGCGCGCGCGACCACGCTATTGTCAAAAAAATCAACGCGGGTTTAGCGGAGGGAGAAACGGGCGTCTGTTTCCTCGGAGCATACCACCAGGTATGGGCCAGCTTGCCCAAAGACATCGCGGTCATCGCGCTAAAAGACCCCGCCAGAGTGAGGGCATATCACCAGCAATTTACGAGCAACCGCGCGGGAAATGACGTGGACAGGTTGGAAGCGTATCTGACCGCGCCCATCAACAGAGAAACAGGGGAAACCAATGAGTAACACAGAAGGAAACTATATCTATGGCATCATTGCCGCCAGCGAGAGACGAGAATTCGGCGCGATTGGTATTGGCGAACGAGGCGACGTCGTGTATACCCTTCCCTATCAGAACCTGGCGGCCATTGTTTCCCGCTCTCCACTGGTCAAATATGCGGTGACCAGGGACAACTCGCTCGCCCACGCCAGAGTGCTGGAAAAAGCGCTGGAAGAGGGGTACACGGTGTTACCAGTACGCTTTTGCACAATTGCGGAGCAAGAAGGTATTATCGTTGAAAGAGTTTTGAGCGCGCGTTATCTGGAATTGCTGGACTTAGTCCGGGGTATGGAAGGGAAAGTGGAACTGGGGGTAAGGACTCGTTGGACGGACCTGGACGCGATCTTTGCCGAAATCGTCGCGGAACACTCAGAGATTAAAGCGATTAAAGAGGCATTGCTGAGCGAAAGGAATGAACAAAAGCAATACGCTGGCAAGATCAAAATTGGTCAACTGGTGCAAAAGGCGCTGGAGGAAAAGAAAAACAGGGAGGCAGAAGAGTTGCTCGCGTCCTTGAGACCGTTCAGTCTCGCCTGGAAAAAGAATCAACTGTATGGCGATATGCATGTGGTAAATGCAGCCTTTCTGGTTGCCAAAGAGCGTGAGAAAGAGTTTGATTGCAAGATACAGGAACTGGAAGAGGCGTATGGCGCGCGGAAAAAGCTCAAATATGTTGGTCCGATGGCTCCGTATAACTTCGTTGAAGTCGTTATCAATTTGTAGGAAACTTGCAGGAATCACGATGGCATTGATCAATTTCGCGGAGACCTCTTTCCAATTTATACTGTTTGGCGGCAAAGGCGGTGTCGGCAAAACGACGATGGCGGCGGCTACGGCCTTAGAGCTGGCTCAAGAAAACAAGGTTCTCCTGTTTACGACCGACCCCGCCCCATCGCTCGCGGACAGTTTCGGCCAGGCCATCGGCAGCGAACCAACCGCTATTGTAGGAGCGCGCAACCTCTTTGCGATGGAGCTAGATGCCGGAAAAGTCCTGGATGAGTTCAAAAAGGAACATGGTCAAGAGATTTTGACTATTCTGCAACAGGGAACGTACCTGGCGAATCAAGAAACGGAGGCACTGTTTCGTCTCGATTTCCCAGGGATGGACGAAGTGATGAGTTTGAAGAAGATCGTCGACTTTATGGAGCATTCAGACTATCAGCGCTACGTTGTCGATACCGCGCCGACCGGTCATACACTGAGATTCTTGATGCTGCCGGACATGTTGGACAACTGGATCAAGCTATTGGCCCGGCTGCGCTGGAAATACCATGCCATATCCAGACAATTTGCCAGGGCAGACCGCATAGAGAAGGCCGACGAGTTTCTGTTGGACATGAAAAAAACTGTGAGCAAAGTGAGAGCGCTCCTACAAAACGCCGAGAAAACCGAGTTTGTGGTGGTAACGATCGCCGAGAAGATGGCTGTTTCCGAAACAGAAGCTCTCCTCCGCGGCCTGAAGCACCTGCGTATCCCCTCCCGGCACATGATTATTAACAACATCTTTCCGCGCGAGGATGGGGGGTTTGCTGAGATGAGGCGCAAAACCCAGGAACGATATATCCAGGCAATGAAAGAGAAGTTTAGCGCGCAAAGCATCACAGAGGTGATGTTGCAGCCAACCGACATTCAAGGCATCGACAGCTTGCAACAGTTGGGAACTCAGCTCTTTCATCCCGGCGTAGGGGCCGATTTATCGCGCCCATTCGCGCCCATCCGTTAACGACGCCCGCTGCTTTTCTTTTCCAGACTTGCTACTCTTTGCTTCAGCTCTTCATTTTCTGCGGCCATTTTTCTCATTTCGAGCGATTTCAAGAACGGATCGCCTTCCCACCAATCAATGCCTATCGCTTTTGCCTTATCCACGGAAGCGATCAACAACCTGATTTTAATAGTTAAAAGCTCAACTTCTACCAGATCAATCTTGATATCGCCAACGATCACTATTCCTTTGTCAAGTATGCGATCCAGGAGATCGGCCAGATTGGTTGTTTGCAGGCTAGTGATTTGTTGCGCCATAAATGCCTCTTCTCTCCATCATCATAGCAGTTCCCCCAGAGGGCCTAAATCTAGATTCAGATCCTCATCTTGTAAACCGAACGTTTCCTTCAACTGTCCCATCCTCTCATCGAGCAGGAAAAAGGCATTGCCCATCCTTTCGATTTCTCCAGCGTCTAGCTGCCCGGCATCTATGCGCCGGACAGCCTGCTTCTCCATTAGCTTTCGTATCAGATCAACCAGGGTTAAGACGAGTTTCGCCAGTCCCTTTTCCACATTTTTGGGATCGATAGTGGTTGCGGGCGCAGAAAGTTGATCCAGTCCGTAATCAATGGCCGCCGCTAACGTTCTGGCTGGTGTCTCTCTATCATCGCTGGCGTGCTGGCTCTCCTGCTGGGGAAAAAATGGAAGCGTCTGATCGACTTTTCCCGCTCCCAGGCGCGGCTCCTCCAACACCTCTCCCTGGGGGAACGATTGCCAGGAAAGTAGCTCCGCGTCTCTCTTGCTGCTGCTTCTTGCCGCTTGCTCAACCGTTTTGACCGAGGAAAGTAACAGGCCAACGTTGAGGTAAACCAGATCGATATCTGCTACCGACAGCAGTACCTCTCCCTTCACCATCACCCCTTTATCTAAAAGCCTGTCTAACAGCTCAAGCAAGGAAACTCGCTGGCTCTTGCTTATCTGATCGCCAGTTCTGATTTTTGCATGGCTCATAAATTGTTCGTCCATATTTTCGAGTGTAGCTGCGCAATTCATTGCGCCAGGGCGGGCGCGATAAATCTGGCCTCTACAGGCGCAATGAATTGCGCAGCTACACCTGCTTGCTTACAACCATTTCAAATTACGTAAAATTGTATGGCGGCCAGGGGCCCGAAACCTGGAGGTCTAACCCCATGGACGCATATTGCTTCTGTAACCTTGTGCCATGTTCGCAAAAACGCGCTGCCTTCTCTCTTTCAACTAAATACACAGCGTTGAGTATCATCTCTTGCGCTTTACCAGTCAATTTTTGCGGCAAGGTTTTATTCAGTTTCGCTTCATACGCCTCTTTTGTCAGCGCGTGAAAAATACGCTCGCTCAGTTCGGCTAGCCGGGCAGCGGCGTTGTCCTTGACTGCTTCTTCCATTTTTCTTCCGAGCAAATAGGCGGCCCCTCTTGATAATGTGTCTCTTTTCTCCTGCAAGCTTTTGAATTCAGGTTCGCTCTGCATCATCTGCTGCATCAATTGTTGCTGATCGGCATAGACTTTCAAGCCCCATTCTTCTCTGCCGACAAATTTCGCAAGGAGCTTTGCGAACTTCCCCTCGTCATCGCGCAGCATCTTTGAGGCGGCCAGCTCATCTTTTAAAATCGTGCCAAACGAAAAGGGAACGACTGTAGCATCCTTCATCAGGGCAGCGACTACATCCTCGTGGGCTTGCAGAAGCTCCGCTGTTGCAGTTTGAGCCTCTCCCATGGTTATTGCGAATGCAGAAAAGACCTGCTTTACCTGGATTTTGAATTGTTCGACATCAATTTTACTCACCATGACACACAGAACTTTTCCGCCCACGGGATAGATTTTGTGTGTCTTATCTATTCCCAGCACATCCAGGCAGGCAGCGCTCTTATCTACCAACCCATAGGCATAGAGACCATCTGTAGCCATCGCTCGCTTTCTCTCTCTATTCACCATCACCCACTCGTTTATAGGAAAGAACCACCAAATCTGCGTCCAGCTTGATGATATAGCGTTCTTTTTCAAAGACCTGGTAATCTGGATTGATAGAGGCCAGGAACTGGTTGATATCTGCCACTTCGGCTTCAGCAATCCAGCCGCCCTCAGCCTTATTAATCGAGACGACGCGTACCCCTCTGGCCGCAATCATCTCATGCAAAAATTGTGTTACCGTCTCCTTGACTTCAGCAATCATCCATTTTCCCCCTCTCTGGCGATCATCAATCTTTCCAGGAGCACCGCCTCCTGTTTTTGATACTCCGCCTCAGAAATCTCATCGATTTCATAAAGAGTTTGTATGCGCAGTAATGCCTCTTTTATTTTTGCCTCGTCAGTAAATTCTGTTTGCGCCATGTCGCAGATCTGCTGAAATATACCGATCAGACCCTTTGCCGGTAATCCGATCAATAAATCGTCAAGTACGAACATCCGTTTTATCTCCTTCACTGCTACTGGCTCTGAAGAACTGGCCGATTTTGCACGCAAATCTCCATCGTTTCAGACCATTTAGCATTCTACTCTTCATTATAATGGTTCCCCAAAACGGGGCCGGTTTGATAAGCCTGTCATGTGTCGAACTCTCGATTTTATGAGGTGAGTATACTCAAATTACTACAGTAGTAGTCTGAAGTTTTGCTCTCAAAACATCAGTTAAGTTGTCCATCTTCACATATGAGGAGGTTCACAAACATGGCAGTAGAAAAAACGATGGCGTCGTCCAGCCTCGTCGAGGTAATCGACCGCATTCTTGACAAAGGCGTAGTCATTGACGCCTGGGTCCGCATCTCATTGGTCGGCATCGAACTCCTGGCAATCGAAGCCAGAGTCGTCGTCGCCTCGGTCGAGACCTATCTGAAGTATGCCGAAGCCATTGGGCTGACTGCTACAGCAGCCGCCGCCTAAGGCCGAGCAAACAGCAGTAAGGCGTTCTTTCCAGGCATCAAGGAGCCCCAGGCTCCGTGCCTGGAAAGCATGCCCCCAGGCCCTACAGGAAAACAGGGCAGGCAGTAGCGAAAGAACGGATCAGAGGTGAAAAATGTTCAGCGATCAAATGAAATCCCTAACCGAAGATATTGAGTCCGCGTATGAGACAAGGCAAGCGGCGATTTCCGCTCTTGCAAAGGAAACCCACCAGTCTCTAGACAATTTCCAGCGGGAGCGCGCAAAAATGGGGCGCGGTCTGCGGCGATCCCTGACCTCCAACAAATCACAGCGCGCAAAGCAGGTGCAGAGAATGCGTGCCACGCACAAAAAAGACGAAAAAGAGATGAGCAGAGCATTGACTACGTTTCTTTCTGCCGCTGAAAAAGCAAGAATGCAGGAGTTTACCACACTGATCGGCGAGATACAAGATGAGATAGCGACTCTTGAACACAATACGGCTAACATGCTGGCTGACTTTTGCAGCGAGCGGGAAGAGATGGCGAGAGACTTGAAGGCAAGTCTTGCGAGCGGAACCAGAGAACGCGCAGCGCAAACCCGTGCGATGTTGTCCCGCTTTACGACAGAACGCCAGGAGATGTCTGCTTCTTTGAGTAACGAGCTTTCATCTTTTCAAAGGAGTCTTCATCAATCAGTAGACGAGATGATGGCCGATTTCACCGCCGACCATCGACAAGCTCACGCCCACTGGCATGATCTGGCGACAACAATGAACGCAAAAAGAGCAGGCTAAACACATGAGTAAGAATGCTGTGCTGAATGGTTTATCTGTCAGCCCATCAGAGAAGTTTATAGAGACCCCTTCGGTCAAAAAAATTATCGATCGGGCAATCTCCTACCTTGAGGTTGGCGTGCCAGTGCATTTAACCGGCCCAACCGGTACGGGAAAAAGTACTCTGGCTCTGCACCTAGCCTGCAAACTTCATCAACCGATAATGCTGATGTTTGGGGATGAAGGATTTGAAACCGCGGACTTGATTGGAGATAAAGTCGGGTATCGGAAGAGCAAGCTGATTGATAATTTCATTCACTCTGTTCTCAAGACAGAAGAAGATGTTTCGCAGCGTTGGGTAGATAACCGGTTAACCACTGCCTGTAAGGAAGGTTTAACCCTGGTCTATGATGAATTCAACCGGTCAAGGCCGGAAGCCAACAATGCCTTCCTGTCGGTATTGGAGGAGGGAATCCTGACGCTGCCGCCTTCGGAGGAAGAGGCCGGTTATATTAAAGTTCACCCAGGCTTTCGAGCTATCTTCACCTCCAATCCCTTTGAGTATTCCGGCGTTCACAAAACTCAGGACGCGCTGTTAGATCGCATGGTCAGCATCCACTTAGATTATTTCGACGAGGAGACCGAACGAGCCATTGTGATGGCTCGCAGTGGTGTAACAGCCGAAGACGCCAGAAAGATCGTCGGAATTTTGCGAGACTTCCGTCAGATGATCGGTCGCCACCAGGCCATCAGCATCAGGCCGGGCATTATTATTGGCAAAATGCTCCGGCAAAAAGGGATGCACGCGGAGAGACGCGATCCCCTGTTTGTGGACATTTGTGTCGATGCTTTCATTTCAGGGAAGCATAGCAGCAGTGAGCGCGAGCAGATGACGGAGACCATTATCAGCCTCATTCATAAACACGTTCAGGAGAAGGTGACGATGCCAATTCTGCCGGTCGGGACAGGCTTCTAAGCCAGGAGGTACGTATGATCGCAAGAGGCATCAGTGATATCAGGGGCATTCGCCGCATGAATACCCGGCCAGGGCCAATCACCGAAAGCAGCGGGCTGTTAAAGCTCTACCTGCTGGCTGCTGAAAAAGACACTGTACAGAAAAAACTGGCCTGGGTCGGGCGACAACAGGAGCAAGCGGAAAAAAGGCTTTCTGAGATTGCGCATACGATGCAAACAGTGAAGAAGAGCGTCGAGGAGATAGCAGGCAGAGAGTCAACTTCAAACGCTCATACCAGATCTCACACCACGTTCATCGAATACTAATGCCAAATATGGTAATGTGGCGGCGCAATTGATTGCGCCGCCACATTACCATATGCCCTCCCGCGTATTTCAGAAATTGTGCGTATAGGCCCAGGCCAGCGCCACCACCAGCACCGACAGCGCGGCCACCGTCGTCAGCGCGATACTGATGATGTAAAACGGGAAGTTTGCCACCACCAGCACGACGGCAAATATCACCCAGAAGACAACAAAGATAGCCGCCAGGATTTGCCACGCTTGTATGCGCCTCATTCGCCCCACCTTTCGCTGATCATTGGCCGATGCACGCCATCTTCCCATTCCGCTATATACAGGACTATAGTATAACAGATAGGGAGAAAACATGCTGGCATGAGATACCGGCATCTGGCGAGAAGTAAGGAATAGATCGTGTCACTAACACTCATCGATCGCTTTCATCCGCGCCTGCGCCGCGAGCAGCAGGCCGCCATCGAGGCCGGGCAACTGCGCATCCGCGACGAGTTAGCTCTGCTGGAAGGGGAACAACTGCGCCCATTGGCGCTCCTCAGCCTGCTCATGCTGATCATCGGCGCGCTGTTCTTTGTCGCGCTGACCCTCGTGTCTATCCTGGCGCGCGGTCACGGACTGCAAATCAATGCTGGCATCGGGGGCATCTTGCTCTGGCTGCTCGCCAACATCATCGCCTATATCGTCGTTTTGCCGCTGCACGAGGCCGTTCATGGGCTGGCCTTCGC
>Ga0307372_10007329_pt1 | contig 15839 bp, 14 predicted proteins | sample OX1MG_FD_202533 | JGI IMG/M metagenome (GOLD analysis project Ga0307372, IMG submission 202533) | Soil microbial communities from Risofladan, Vaasa, Finland - OX-1 | ecosystem: Environmental > Terrestrial > Soil > Coastal area > Acid sulfate soil | place: Finland: Risofladan, Vaasa | collected... | reverse complement strand
GATTGCCGCGCCGCGACTGGCAGTAATATTCACGCTTCGGCGTCGCCCGGCTCAGGATCTCGATCTGCCGGTCGTTGAGACCGAAGCGCCGATAGATCGCCGCGATCTGCGGCTCGAGCGCGCGTTCATTCGGCAGCAGAATCCGTGTCGGGCAACTCTCGATAATTGCGGGTGCGATGGCGCTCCCGTCGATATCGGCGAGCGATTGGGTGGCGAAGACGACGGACGCGTTCTTCTTCCGCAGCGTCTTCAGCCATTCGCGAAGCTGGCCGGCGAAGCCCGGATCGTCGAGCGCGAGCCAGCCTTCGTCGACGATGAGCATAGTCGGCCGACCGTCGAAGCGATCTTCGATACGGTGAAACAGATAAGACAGCACGGCTGGCGCCGCGCCGGCGCCGATTAAGCCCTCGGTCTCGAAGGCTTGCACCTCCGCTTCGCCGAGGCGCTCGGTCTCCGCGTCGAGTAAACGGCCCCATGGCCCGCCAACCGTGTAGGGCTGGAGCGCCTGCTTGAGCGCATTGGACTGCAAGAGCACCGACAGGCCGGTGATCGTCCGTTCCGACGTCGGCGCGGAAGCGAGCGAGGTCAGGGCCGACCATAGATGCTCCTTCAGTTCGGGGGTGATCGTGACCGACTCCCGGCCGAGCAGCGCCGCGACCCACTCTGCCGCCCAGGCACGCTCGCCGGCATCGTCGACGCGTGCCAGCGGTTGCAAGGCGACGGGTGCGCTGGCGTTGTCGGCCAACGCGCCGCCGAGATCGTGCCAGTCGCCGCCCATGGCGAGCGCGGCCGCGCGGATCGATCCGCCGAAGTCGAAGGCGAAAACTTGCGCACCGGCGTAGCGGCGGAACTGCAGCGCCATTAGAGCCAGCAGCACGCTCTTGCCGGCGCCGGTCGGGCCGACGATCAGGGTGTGGCCGACATCGCCGACATGAAGCGAAAAGCGGAACGGTGTGGACCCTTCCGTCCGTGCGAAGAACAGCGGCGGCGCCTGGAAATGCTCGTCCCGTTCCGGCCCGGCCCAGACCGCCGAAAACGGCATCATGTGCGCGAGGTTGAGCGTCGAAACCGGCGGCTGGCGGACATTGGCGTAGACATGGCCGGGGAGCGATCCGAGCCATGCCTCGATGGCGTTGACGCTCTCGCGCATGCAGGTGAAATCGCGGCCCTGGATGGCCTTCTCGACCAGACGCAAGCGCTCATCGGCGATCCGCGGGTCCTCGCTCCAGACCGTTACCGTGGCGGTGACATAGGCCTCGCCAACAAGGTCTGTGCCGAGCTCCTGCAGCGCGGCGTCGGCATCGAGCGCCTTGTTGGCGGCATCGGAGTCCATCAGGACCGACGCCTCGTTGGTCATGACTTCCTTGAGGATCGCCATGATCGACTTGCGCTTCGCGAACCACTGGCGACGAATCTTGCCGAGCAGCCTGGTGGCGTCGGTCTTGTCGAGACAGACGGCGCGTGTCGCCCAGCGGTAGGGAAAGGCCAAGCGATTGAGGTCGTCGAGCAGGCCCGGCCAGGTCTGCGACGGGAAGCCCATGATCGTAAGCGTGCGCAGATGCGCGCGGCCGAGGCGTGGCTCGAGGCCGCCGGTCAAATCCTCGTCGACCAGGATGGCGTCGAGATACATCGGCGTCTCGGGGACGCGCACGCACTGGCGACGGGTCGAGATGCAGGAATGCAGGTAGCTCAGAGTCTCGCCGTCATCGAGCCAGTCGGCTTCAGGCATGAAGCCCTCGATCAGCGCGAGCACGCGATCGGTGCGGTCCATGAAGCCTTCCAGCACCGCGCGCCAATCGGCGCCCGCATGCGTTCGGCCCTCATACAGCCAGCTTTCGGCGCGCGCGGCGTCGTCGGCCGGCGGCAGCCACAGCAGCGTCAGGAAATAGCCGCTCTCGAAGTGCGCGCCTTCTTCCTCGAACTGCGCACGCCGCTCGGCATCGACCAGGCCGGACGTCGGATCGGGAAACTGCCCGACGGGGTAGCGGTGCGCGGGCACCCGCTGCGCCTCGATGAACACCGCCCAGCCGGAGCCGAGACGACGCAACGCATTGTTGAGCCGGGAGGTGATCGCGACCAGCTCGGCCGGCGTCGCCGAATCCAGATCGGGTCCGCGAAAACGCGCGGTGCGCTGGAAGGAGCCGTCCTTGTTGAGGATGACACCCTTCTCCACCAACGCCGCCCAAGGCAGGAAGTCGGCGAGGCTTTGCGTGCGATGGCGGTATTCGGCGAGGTTTATCATCGGGCGAACCTCACGAGACCAGATGCTGCGGATAGCGAAGGTGTCGGCGCACCACGTCGACAAAGGCGGGATCGCGCTTCGCGGCCCACACGGCGGCGACATGGCCGATCAGCCAGATCGCGCCACCGACGATCCAGAGGCGAAGGCCCAGGCCAACCGCGGCGGCGAGCGTACCGTTGACGATCGCCACTGCGCGCGGCGCGCCGCCGAGCAGGATCGGCTCGGTCAGCGCGCGATGAACAGGCGCGTAGAAGCCGATGATGGGCGCATCCTGTTCCATCACAGCAGCACTCCGCCGCCGAACTGGAAGAAGGTCAGGAAGAAGCTCGATGCGGCAAAGGCGATCGACAGGCCGAAGACGATCTGGATCAGCCGGCGGAAGCCGCCCGAGGTTTCGCCGAAGGCCAGCGTGAGGCCGGTGACGATGATGACGATCACCGAGATGACCTTGGCGACCGGACCCTGGATCGACTCGAGTATCTGATTGAGCGGTTGCTCCCAGGGCATATTGGAGCCGGCGGCGTAGGCCGGCGCTGTGGCGAGCGCGATGAAGGCGAAGGCCGAAGCCGTGGTGAATGCGTGGCGGGCGCGATTGAGCAGCATTACGGTTCTCCTGCGGGGGTGAGGACGTAGTCGCCGGTCGGGCCGAGGCCCTTGACCGCGGCGAGCTCGGCGAGCCGTCGCGCGGAGCCGCGGCCGGCGAGGACCGCGATGAGGTCGATGGTCTCGGCGATCAGAGCACGCGGGACCGTGACGACGGCTTCCTGGATGAGTTGCTCAAGGCGGCGCAGCGCGCCGATGGCCGAGCCGGCGTGCAGCGTGCCGACGCCGCCGGGATGGCCGGTGCCCCAGGCTTTAAGTAGGTCCAGCGCCTCGGCCCCGCGCACCTCGCCGATCGGAATACGGTCGGGCCGAAGCCGAAGGGCGGAGCGGACGAGATCGGACAGCGAAGCTGCGCCGTCCTTGGTGCGCAGCGCTACGAGGTTTGGCGCGGCGCATTGCAGTTCGCGCGTATCCTCGATTAGCACCACCCGGTCGCCGGTCTTGGCGACCTCTGCCAGCAGCGCGTTGACCAGCGTGGTCTTGCCCGTGGAGGTGCCGCCGGCGACGAGGATATTTTTTCGCTCGCACACCGCGACGCGCAGCAGTTCGGCCTGGCCGCCCGACATGATGCCGGCGTCGACATAATCGCCGAGCGTGAACACCGCGACCGCCGGGCGGCGGATGGCGAAGCACGGCGCCGCGGCCACCGGCGGCAGCAGGCCCTCGAACCGCTCCCCGCCTTCCGGCAGTTCCGCTGAGACGCGCGGACTGCCGGCATGCACCTCGACGCCGACATGATGCGCGACCAACCGCACGATGCGTTCCGCATCGGCGGGCGTGACGCGGCAACCCGTATCTTCGAGGCCGCCCGACAACCGATCGATCCACAAACGGCCGTCAGGGTTCAGCATCACCTCGACGATGCTGGGATCTTCCAGGTAGGCGGAGATCGCGGGCCCGAGTGCGGTGCGCAACATGCGTGCGCCGCGGGCGAAAGCTTCCGATCGGAGGGAAATTGTGGTCACTCGAACCCCGTAAGTTCGCCTCACTCGCAGGCGCATGTGTCAGCGGGGTTGATTAGAAAGAGCCGGAAATGGGTCTCTGCAACAACGATGATGAGGCGGGAGGGCTCTGGGATAGAAAGACAAGCCGCGGGGGTGGTTGGCTGTCAGATGCTGTTCGTCGTCGCGTCCTGTTCCGACTCGGAAGCGACGTCCTGGCTCACCTCGTCGGCAAGTTTGCGCCCACGCGCGAGCCGCCGGCCGAGGGCTTCGACGAAACCGTCGTAGCGCTCGCGCCCTTTGGTCTGCGCTGCCGCGAGAGCGGTGTCCGGCAGAGCCGGCGTACTCGTCAGCCAGAAGCGCACGAACACGGCCAGCGCCTCATTCGAGATGGTGACGTGCCGTTCGATCCGCTCCATCTGCCGCGTCATGCGGTCGAGACGTCGCGCCAGCGCGGCCTCCAGCCGGTCGGCGCCGTCGGGCGACAGATGCGAGGCGAGCGCCGCCTCGACCACCAGCGCCTGCGGCACGCGCTTGCGAGCGGCATAGTCAGCGAGCTTGCCGGCGAGGTCAGGGGGAAGACGAAAGGTGTGCTTGGTGCGCATGGTCGTCACATCTGCATGTCGTCGCCTGGATCGAGCGAGACCTGGCGGGCGACGGTTCCGAAGGAGCGCTGCATGATGCGCTGGCGTTGAACCTCGTCGTCCGGCTCCTCGTCCGCCGGCTCGAATTCGTGAACCGGCTTTGCCGGCTCGGACACGATCTCTTCGTGTTCCGGCAATTCGGGTTCGCGCCGAATTCCGGCGTTGGCGGGATCTTCTATGTCGGATGCCGCGGGCACGACGACGGCGCCGGCCCAATCGTCGCCATGCGGGACCGGAAGACGTTCGCCGGTCCGTGGCGGTTTGGGATTGGTCAGCACAGGCGGTGGGAGGATGCGCGCCTGCATCTCAGGGTCTTCGAAATAGCGCGCTTTCTTTGCCCGGATAGGTGGGCAGCCGGAGATGAGAACAAGCTCGTCGTCCGGCGGGAGCTGCATGACCTCGCCGGGTGTGAGGAGCGGCCGCGCCGTCTCCTGGCGCGAGACCATCAAATGGCCGAGCCATGGGCTGAGCCGGCTGCCGGCATAGTTCTTCATGGCGCGCATTTCGGTGGCTGTGCCGAGCGCGTCGGAGACCCGCTTGGCGGTGCGCTCATCGTTGGTGGCGAAACTCACCCGCACATGGCAGTTGTCGAGAATGGAGTTGTTCTGCCCATACGCTTTCTCGATCTGGTTCAGGCTCTGGGCGATGAGGAAGCTCTTCAGCCCGTAGCCTGCCATGAAGGCCAATGCGCTCTCAAAGAAGTCGAGACGGCCGAGCGCGGGAAACTCGTCGAGCATGAGCAGCAGCCGATGCCGGCGGCGCTTCGAGTCCAACTCCTCGGTAAGGCGCCGGCCGATCTGGTTGAGGATCAAGCGGATCAGAGGCTTGGTCCTGCTGATGTCGGACGGAGGCACGACCAGGTAGAGCGTCACGGGATGCTCGGCCTCGACGAGATCGCGGATATGCCAGTCGCAGCACCGCGTGACAGTGGCGACGACCGGATCCCGATAGAGCCCAAGAAACGACATGGCCGTCGACAACACGCCCGAGCGTTCGTTCTCGCTTTTGTTGAGCAGCTCGCGCGCGGCGCTGGCGACGACGAGATGCACACCCTTCTTCCCCAGATGTGGCGTCGTCATCATGGCGCGCAGCGTCTTCTCGATCGGTCGCTTTGGATCGGAGAGGAAGTTCGCAACGCCGGCGAGGGTCTTGTCGTTCTCGGCGTAGAGCACATGCAGGATGGTGCCGACGAGCAGCGAGTGGCTCGTCTTTTCCCAGTGGTTCCTTTTCTCCAGCGCACCTTCGGGATCGACCAGCACGTCGGCGATGTTCTGGACGTCGCGGACCTCCCACTCGCCGCGACGGACCTCGAGCAGCGGGTTGTAGGCCGAACTCTTTGTGTTGGTCGGATCGAACAGCAGCACCCGACCGAAGCGCGCTCGCCAGCCGGCGGTCAGGCCCCAATTCTCACCCTTGATGTCATGGACGATTGCCGAGCCCGGCCAGGTGAGCAGCGTCGGCACGACCAGGCCGACGCCCTTGCCGGAGCGGGTCGGCGCGAAGCACAGCACATGCTCCGGGCCGTGGTGGCGAAGATAGGCGTTACGCCAGCGGCCGAGCAGAACGCCATCGGGATGAAGAAGTCCTGCCTTGCGAATCTCGCGGGCTTCGGCCCAGCGCGCGGAGCCGTAGGTCGTCACCTTCTTCACCTCGCGTGCGCGCCACACCGACATGGCGACCGCCACCACGAAGGCTGCGACGCCGCCGGCGCCGGCTATGAAGCCGCCAGTGACGAAGATCTCGTGGGCGTAGGCGTCGTAGGCAAACCACCACCAGAAGAAGGCAGGCGGCTGGTAGACCGGCCAGCCGAACAGCGTGAACCAGGGATGGCCGAGCCGTGGCTGGAAGGCGAGCTGCCAGGCCGTCCATTCCGTCGCCCCCCATACGAAGCCGAGCACGGCAGCACAGACGAAAAGGACTTGGACCCAGAGAATCTTGGTCGCGTTCATGGTGACGGAAGATTTGTCCGGCCAGAGAAAGAGTCGGCAAGGTTGAAATTATAGGAGGCGTGGCTTGGGACAGAGTAGGGTGCAAATCGGACGCGCGCTGAATCCGCATGCTGGACGAAAGCCCACGCCTTTCCGTTAGCGAGTTTGCGCAACGCAGCCTTTCCTGAGAACGGGCACGGTTTTGTCCGATTTTGAGCAATTTCGCAAAAATAATGTTGCGATCAGAGGCCATCCCGGCGGCGGTCAACTCCGCATCGCGCAACGGCGTCATTGAGCACGCTTTCGATAAGTTCAAATGGGCGATCTTCGCCCGCATGTCGACGAGGCAGATCGCAGCAGGCGGCGCGCGGACATTCGCGACAAATCAGGGCGACGATCCGCCATTGACTCCGTACAGTAGTACGGAGTGCATCATCATCGCCAGAGAAACGCCATGGCTAACGCAATGACCATCAGCCGAGCCGCAGAGCGGGCGGGCGTCGGCGTCGAGACGATCCGCTTCTACGAGCGCCGCGGGTTGATCGAGCAACCGCTGCGGCCGCGAAGTGGTGGCTATCGCTTCTATGACGATACTGTCGTCGAGCGCATCCGCTTCATCCGGCAGGCGCAGGAACTCGGCTTCGCGCTGCGCGAGATCACGGAACTCCTGTCGCTGCGAGCCGATCCCGCCGCCGACTGCGGCGATGTCCGTGTCCAAGCCGTGGCCAAGCGCGAGGAAGTCGACCGCAAGATGGCGCAACTTCAGCACATCCGCGCGGCGCTCGATGCGCTGATCGCCTCCTGCCCCGGTGGGGGGGCGCTGCGCGCCTGTACGATCATCGACGCCATGGCCGGACGGTCCGGCACGAGAGCCAATCGGTCGGAGGCGGCCGGACCGCCGCCTTCCGGCGAACCACAGAGCCAACAGCGCAAAGCGAAAGAAAGCAGAATGAAGACAGCCATCTTCAAGATTGACGGCATGCACTGCGACGGCTGTGCACGTACCGTTCAGGCGCTCATTTCGGCGGAACCGGGGGTGCAGAAGGCAACGGTGGCGTTCAAGACGCGGGAGGCCCGCGTTCTGTTCGATCCGCAAGCCGTGAGCGAGGATCGCCTCACTGCGACGATCCGGCAGGCCGGATATTCGGTCGGCGGTCGATCATGACTGGGGCGCCGAGCCGGCTTCCATCGCCTCTTGACTCCGTAGCTCGGTACGGAGCGCAGGCTGCCGTTTGAGAGTCGGCGGATTGAAACCCGGCAGGGCGCCGGCACCGACCGATGGGCTCAACGGAGGCTACCATGACCATCGCCTCGGCCGCGGCACCGAAAACCTCGCCATTATGGACCGAGGAACCGGCAAGCCGCCCAGATAGAGCCCGCATCCGGGCCCGTATCGGCGGACTGCACTGCTCGCTCTGCACCGGCACCATCGAGAAGGCGCTTCGGCGTAAGCCGGGCGTCGACAAGGTAGCGGTGAGCCTGACCCACGAGCAGGCGCTGGTCGAATACGATCCGGCACGCGCCGATCCAGCCGAATTGCTGCAGACGCTGCGCGATATTGGCTACACGCTACATGATCCGCGCAAGCTGCGCCCTTTTGAGGAGGAGGAGCGCGATCTGGTACGGGAAGGACGGCGCTTCCTCGTCGCCGTCGCCTTCAGCCTGATCGCGATTGCGCTGATCACCACGCCGACCGGCGTCGGATCGACCCTGATTCCGCTCGCCGCCGCGCTCGGCCTCATCGGCTTCGTGTTCCTCGTGCTGCGTTCGCAGGGACTATGGATTGCTTCCACGAGCACCGCCGGGCTTGGCGTTCTCGCCGGTGCGCTTCTTCTCTACCGCCAGACACTGGGCCTGACACAGGCCACCCCGTGGCTGGTTGGGGCTCTCGCGGTCGTTCTCGTCTTCGGCGTCGCCCGCCACATTCTCAGCATGGCGTTCCAGGCCTTGCGCCGCAGCATTCTCAATCAGCATGTGCTGCTCGAGGCCGGCGCTTTCGCCGGGCTTGCGGGCGGTCTGATCGGCCTTGTCTTCGAGCCGTCCGGTTATCCCACGGCGCCGTTCTTCGCGGTCGCCATCATGGTTGTGACCTATCACATCTTTTCTGAATGGTTGTCGCTCATCGTCAAGACGCGCAGCTCGCAAGCGGTCAAGCGCCTGCTTGATCTGCAACCAGACGTGGCTCGCGTGGTGCGCGACGGCCAGGAGATCGAACTTCCGATCGCAGCGGTTGCGGTCGGCGATTGGGTACGCATCCGCCCCGGCGAGCGCCTGCCTGTCGACGGCGAGGTGGTCGACGGCCATTCCTCGATTGATCAGGCGCTCGTCACCGGCGAGCCGGTTCCCGTCGAACGCGGGGTCGGCGACCGCGTCATTGGCGGATCGAACAACGGTACGGGCACATTGATTGTCCAGGTCACCGCAGTCGGCGACGATAGCTTCCTGCAACGGGTGGTCCGCGAGGTCGAGGATGCCCGCGCCCTGAAGCCAGGGCTGCTGCATCTCGTCGATCGCATTCTTGTCGTCTACACGCCGACGGTGCTTTTGGTCGCGGCGCTGGCGGCGCTTGGCTGGATCGCGATCCCCTGGCTCCTCGGCATCGCGCCCGACCTACAGCGGGCGGTGTTCGCGGGTCTCAGCGTGCTCGTCATGGGCTATCCGTGCGCAGTTGGCATTTCGGCGCCGCTGTCGATCGTACGCGGCGCTGGGGAAGCCGCCGAGCGCGGCGTCCTCATGCGTACCGGCGAAGCATTCCAGGGCTTTCGTCTGGTAAAGCAGATCGCCCTCGACAAGACTGGAACGCTGACCGAGGGCCGGCCGCGCCTTATCGAGATCGAAGCAACCGACGCCACGGAGGGCGAATTGCTCGGCGTGGCCGCCGCGGTCGAAGCCGCCTCGGAACATCCGCTGGCCGACGCGATCGTCACGGCCGCTTTCGAGCGTGGCGCCACGCCGCCCGCGGTCAGCGAGTTCGAGGCCGTTCCCGGGAAGGGTGTCCGGGCGTGTATCGACGGCGAGATGGTGCTCGCTGGCAGCCCGCGCTTCATGACCGAGAATAATATTGACCTTGCGCATCTGACCGAGCGCATCGCGGCGCTCGAAAGCGCCGGACGGACGGTGATCGCCGTCGGTCGCGGCGGACGGCTGCTGGGTCTGCTTGCGCTGGGCGACGCCGTGCGGTCCGAGGCCGCCGCGGCGATGGCCGCGCTCAGGCAAGCTGGCCTGAAAACCGTGCTCCTCACCGGCGACAACGAGCGCAGCGGCCGCCGCGTCGCGGCCGAGCTCGGCATCGATGAGGTCCACGCCGGCCTGCTGCCGGGCGAGAAGGCGGAGCTGATTCGGCGGCTCCAGCGGGACGGTCGGGTGGCGATGGTTGGCGACGGCATCAATGATGCGCCGGCGCTGATGCAGGCGGATGTCGGCATCGCCATGGGCGGCGGGATCGATATCGCAATCGAATCGGCGGACATCATCATCCTGTCGAACCGGCTCGACGGGATCGTGATCGCGCGCGACATCAGCCGCCGCAGCTATCGCAAGATGGTGCAGAACGTCTCGCTCGCCTTCCTGTTCAATGGCATCGGCGTGCCATTGGCGGCGACCGGTCTGCTCTATCCGGTGTGGGCGATGACGGCGATGGCGGTGAGCGTGACGACGATCTTCTTCAATTCGCTCTGGGGTCAGCCGTCGCTGTTCTTCCAGGCAATCCTGAGCGTCGGCAAACCGGTGGAGCGAAGCCTGTGATCGACCTCAATTCGCAGATGCAGGACATCGCGGCACTTACACCGTTTACGGTCGAGCTGGCGATGCTTGCCGGGCTCGTCGTCGGCGTTGCGCCGAGCTCGTTTCCGCTCATTTCCGTCGCGACCGGCTTCGCCGCAGGTCAGGGCGCGACGGAATCCGGCTCACGGCACTTTGGCGGCTTGCGGCTCTCGATCGGCTTCGTGCTTGGTATTGCGACCGTCGACGCGGTGCTCGGCGCTCTGTTCGGGCTCTTCGGCTTCGCCGTTTTGCGCGTGCTGGCGAGCTACCTTGCGCTCGCATACCTCCTGCTTGCCGTCATCATGATCGTCGTCGGCCTCGCGCTCCTGCGGTTTATCCATATCGTCATCCCGACGCTGGCGCCGTCTTTGAAGCCGACGCACAATCTTGTCGGCAGCTATCTTCTCGGCATTCCATTCGGCCTATCGACCTGTCCAGGATGCACGCCTTTGCTGTTGCCGGTGGCGGCCGCGGCGGCGGGAACGGCCGACCCGCTGCTCGGAGCGGTGCTGATGGGCGCCTTCGGTCTTGCCCGTGGGATTCCGATCATTGTCGTCGCGACGATGGCGGGGCGCCTTGCGAGTTTCAGACACACGCATCGCTTCACGCTCTGGGCTGAACGTATCGGGGCCGCGCTTATGTTCGTCGCAGCACTCTATTTTCTCTATCAGGCTGCCCTCTATGGCGGATGGGTGAGGCCATAGTGAACGTTGATATGGGCCGGCCGGAAGCGTTGCGCGGCTTTGCGCCCTAATTGACAGCCGTCTCGCGGAACAGCGCCTCGATAAGCGGGCATTCTGGCAGCGTGCCATCGCCACATTGGGCAACCACATCCTTCAACACGCGCTCCATGCGCCGCAGATCGGCGATCTTCGCGCGAACGTCCTGGAGGTGGATCGCGGCGAGGCCTCGCGCCTCCGCGCAAGGCTGGTCGCGCTCGTCGACCAGATGTAACAAGGCGCGGATTTCATCCAGGGAGAAGCCGAGCTCGCGCGCTCTCAGCACGAAGCGCAGACGCCGTTCGTGCGTCGTGTCGTAGCTCCTATAGCCGCTGGCCGTCCGGGGCGGCTCGGGCAAAAGACCAACCTTCTCGTAATAACGCACGGTCTCCAGGTTGCAGCCCGTCCGCTGGGCGAGCTCGGCCCGCCGCAGGCCCTTCACCACGGCGTGATCGCGCATTGCAAAATACTCCTTGACCCTGTAGTCGCTACAGACCTGATGCTACGTCAGGTTCGGAAGTTGAGCAAGCAGAGAGAATTCGGACATGAGTGCAATGCCAACTGAAATCGCTGGAGCGGCGCGTGACGTGCCGGCCTCACAGCCGGAGGGGGCTCGCGCGCAGCGTCTGCTCGCTGTCGGCGGCATCCTTGGGGCTCTTGGGGCCGCGTCCTGCTGCGTCATTCCATTCACGTTGTTCCTGGCTGGCGTCAGCGGCGCCTGGATCGGCAATTTAACGGCTCTTGAGCCCTACCAGCCGATTTTTGCGGCGGTTTCGCTCGGCTTTATCGGTTACGGCGCTTGGCGCGTCTACCGAAGGCCGAAGCAAGTCTGCGAGGACGGCTATTGCGCTACACCGCAATCGGACCGGATCGCGAAAATCGGCCTCTGGTCAGCAGGCGTGCTGGTCGTGCTCGCCCTCGGGTTCCCCTACGCCGCGCGCTACTTCCTCTGAACGAGGGTGTCAGATGAACAAATCTCGCGCACGCGTTGGCCCGTTCGACCCGTTGGACCGTTCGCATCGCACCTTGAAGCAAAGAAAGGGCAAAGTTATGAAAACCCGTGTCGGAATATTTTCCGTGCTCGCCATGCTACTTGCGCCGCTCGCCGCTCAGGCGGGGCAAGCCAAAGTCGTTCTCGACGTTCATCACGCCGGTTGCGTGCTGTGCGGGCCGATCGTCAAGAGCACGCTTGCCCACGTCAAGGGCGTGACGGGTGTTTCGGTCAGCCAGGCGGACGGCAATGCCGATGTGATGGCGACCGTCACATACGATGACGCGCTGACCTCGCCGCCGGCGATGATCAAGGCCACCACCAGCCAGGGCTATCCGGCGGAAATTTCGAAACGCGCGAAAGACTGATGCGCCGCATTCGCGACGTTGGAGGACCGGTATGAACGCCGAGAAAACCATGGGCGCGATTATTGTCGCTGGCGTGGCGATCCTTTGCTGCGCTGGGCCAGCCCTGTTGGCCGTCGCTGGCTCCATCGCGTTATCTGTGTCCGCGCTCGCCGGCTCCGCGGCGATCGTGATTGCCATCGCCCTGATCGGCCTCGCGGGGGTTTGGGGCCTTCGCCGTAGCCGATTGGCCAAATCGAGTGGGGCCGATTGCTGCGCGCTCGAAAACGCAAAACGAAAGTCAAGCACATGAACGATTGCTGCACACCAGGCGCGAAGGGTCAAAACAGCCGCTACGACCTCGTGGTGATCGGGGCCGGCTCAGCAGGGTTTTCGGCCGCAATCACCGCCGCGGATCAAGGCGCGCAGGTGGCGCTCATTGGCGCGGGCACGATCGGTGGGACCTGCGTCAATATCGGCTGCGTGCCGTCGAAGACCCTGATCCGGGCGGCCGAGACGCTGCACAATGCCCGCGTTGCCGGGCGCTTCGGCGGCATCACGGCCGAGGCCCATGTTACCGACTGGCGGGCGACTATCCGCCAGAAGGATGCCTTGGTCGCCGGCTTGCGCCAGGCCAAATACGCCGACCTGTTGTTCGCCTACGACGGCATCGCCTACCGCGAAGGGCCGGCACACCTCGTCGAAGGCGGCGTCGAAGTAGCTGGCTCACGCATCACTTCCGACAAGATCATCATCGCAACCGGCGCGCGGCCGGCGATCCCCGCCATCCCAGGCATCGACACCGTGCCCTTTCTGACTAGCACGACAGCGCTCGACCTCGCGGAATTGCCACGGTCGCTGCTGGTGGTCGGCGGCGGTTATATCGGGGCGGAGCTCGCCCAGATGTTTTCGCGCGCCGGCGTAAAGGTGACACTGGTTTGCCGCTCGCGCCTGCTGCCCGAGGCAGAGCCGGAGATCAGCGCGGCGCTGACGGGGTATTTCGCGGACGAGGGGATCAATGTGGTCTCCGGCGTCGCCTACCGCGCGATCGGCCAGACCGCGGCCGGCATTTCGCTTGACGTGACGCGTGACGGCCAGAACACGACGATCGACGCCGATCAGGTGCTGATCACCACCGGGCGCACGCCTAACATCGAAGGCCTTGGTCTCGCCGAGCACGAGATCGCCGTCTCGCCGAAGGGCGGCATCGTCGTCGACGAGCGCATGCGCACGACCCGTCCCGGCATCTATGCCGCCGGCGACGTCACCGGCCGCGACCAGTTCGTATATATGGCCGCCTATGGCGCCAAGCTCGCGGCCAAGAACGCCCTCAATGGCGACGGCCTGCGCTACGACAACAGTGCCATGCCCGCCATCGTGTTCACCGACCCGCAGGTGGCGAGCGTCGGCCTCCCTGAGGCCGCAGCGCGCGCGGCCGGGCATGCCATCCGCATCTCGACGATCGGTCTCGATCAGGTGCCCCGCGCGCTCGCCGCTCGCGACACCCGTGGGCTCATCAAGCTCGTCGCCGATGCCGTCAGCGGCAGGCTGCTCGGCGCGCATATCCTCGCGCCGGAAGGGGCCGACAGCATTCAGACGGCAGCGCTCGCTATTCGCCAGGGGCTCACCATCGGCGACCTCGCCGACACAATCTTCCCGTATCTCACAACCGTCGAGGGTTTGAAGTTGGCAGCACTTTCCTTCGACAAAGAAGTCGCGAAGCTGTCGTGTTGTGCAGGGTGAGCGCCACGAATAAGAGGTTCGCCAACTGCCGGCGGGACATCAAGCCTTAGAGTCCGAGTCCCCGTTTCTTTCCAAAGTTCCAATCCACGCTCCCTCCCGGTGCCATTACGCCACTGACCTGCCGCCCAAGTTCCTTCTCCAGCACTGGCCGCCACGGCACAAGTTGGAAGCCGAGCCCATCGTCGATCATGGCGAAGCGGCCTGAGGCGAGCGTCACACGCTGGCGATAGACGCCCGAGACATGCTCGCCATCGGCCGCAGGCTGGTAGGCGAGCCCCGTCTCGGCCGAGAGCTTCGAGCCCGTTTCCTTCAGCTCTCGCCGCCGCAGCGTCGCGAGGAGATCGCGGGCGAACACCACGCGTTGCCCTTGCCGGCGCGCGAGGCCTTCCTCGGCCAGATGATCGGTTCGCGCCTCCATGGCGTCGCGCACCTCGGCCCCGAACCCGCCGCCGCTGAGCGGTGGATCCTTGGCGAGAAGCTGGCGGTCGAGCCAGGTCGCCCCCGACGCCGACACCTGCGCCTCGAGCGAAAGATCCGAGCGCGTGGCGAGCGACAGGCGGCGCCGTCCGTTCGCGTCGTCATAGCATCGCGCCTCCACGATCGCCCCTGCTGGCGCATCGCCGGTCATCTCAAGATCGGAGAACTTGAGGTGATGGGTGCGCCCATCGACACCGGCGACGATCGCGTAGGCGCTCCCTCTCAGCTCATCGTCGAGGCCGCGCTTGACCAGCCGGCCAAGCACCGGATCGGATGGCTCCTCTCCATGCAGAGCGAAGGTGCTGACATCCGGTTCGCCCCCGCCAGTTGTCATGGCCTGGTGCATGGTCTTGATGATGTCGCCGCGGATGCTGAGCTGGCGCAGGGTCTGGTCGAGGCCTGGCTTCAGCGTCCAGCATGCGGGTCCGACCGGGTCAGCCAGTCCAAGACGTTCGAGCTTGGCGGCTCTTCCAAGCAACAGGCTCCGTAGCTCCGGGGCTTCGGCATTAGGGCCGGGTCTCAGATCGGCAACGCCGCCGCATTCATCGGAGATGTCGCGCAACGCCCGGTCGAGACTGGTCCAACGCTCCGACTCTACCTCCCGCTCAAGCGCAGTGCGGATTTCTTGCTCGCTGCGCGGACCCAGTTCCAACGTCACGCGCTCGGCAGCGCGATCGCGAAAACCACGACTGATGTACTCGCGGCTGATCACCAGGTCCTGACCGTCATCGGCGCGGCCGCGAATGAGAACGTGGACATGCGGGTTGTCAGTGTTCCAGTGATCCACTGCGACCCAGTCGAGCTTGGTGCCGAGGTCCTTCTCAACATCGAGCATCAGCTCGCGGGTGAAGGTCTTGAGGTCGCCGAGCTCGGCCCCGTCTTCGGGGGAGATGATGAAGCGGAAGTGGTGGCGGTCATCCTCGCAACGCTCGGCGAAGGCGCGTTCATCCGCCGTATCGGAAGCGGCGTCGAACATGCGTGCATTCTCGCCGTCGCGGGTCACGCCCTCGCGTTTCAAGTAGGCGATGTGTTTGGGCAGCGGCGCCGAGCGAAAGCGTGTGCCCTGGTGGCGCACCACCCGCGCCTTCATGACCACGCGGCGGGCGTTCGAGCGCAGCCGGATCGAGACCGCCGCACGCCGGCCGCGACCGAACCGCGAGCGGCCGCGGCCCTGGCTCGAGCGGAAGCTGTTGCCGACTTGCCCCGCCTTCTTGGCGGCCCGCATCACCTCGCCGACGAAGGTCTGGGGACGCTTGCCGCCGCGGTTGCCATGCTGGATGCGCCCGGGCCGGATGCGCAGGTCGTCGTCGCGCGCCGTCACGGCTCGAAATCGCAGTGCGAGGCAGACCGACGGCGCTTGGCGGATTGATTTCGTTGGGGAAATCGCAAGGAGCGCCAGCATGGGGTGTCGGTGGTGTTGGTAAATTCATCAATCTTCCCAACCA